>OHAG01001415.1_pt1 | contig 15514 bp, 18 predicted proteins | sample 1577081 | NCBI WGS metagenome assembly OHAG01 (sample SAMEA3541513, study PRJEB24748) | human gut metagenome | biome: human gut; feature: human-associated habitat; material: faeces | place: China | collected 2012
TCATGGTCTCCGGATGAAACTTCGCCCCATTGGCGTTTGACTTACCGGTAATGGTGGTCAGTTCGTATTCTTTTTTGTAATGTAGCTTCGTCCCGTTCCCGAATAAGACTTTTTCAACGCCCGCCCAGACGCGCCCTGCTTCTGCCTGGACCTGCTGGGAGGATACCAGATGGGAAAATCGGGAACCGCATTTCTTTAACCAGGACTCAAACCCGGACTTGGAAAGTCCCATGTCCGTACGGATCGTGTTTAATACCTGGTTGATGGATTTGATCTCTTTTTCGAGGGCAGTAACCTGTTTTTCAAGTTCCCGTTCTTCCTTCCGGGTGGAGGGAGCCTTCTGCTGTAGTCCGTCCAGCTTCTTGGATGCTTCCAAACGTTTCTCCATGGCATCCTGGTACGTTTTATCATGCCCCAGGCGGGACAGAAGCTTATTTCCGTGTTTGACGCAGACGTTATGGATATGGGTCATGGCACGGAAGCGTTTTTCCATTTCCTGGGAACAGGTTTTGGTATTCAATAAGATCTGTACGGTATGCATGTGCTCCCTCCTTTCAAGATTTACTATCAGTATGTCGCATCTTAAAAATCGGTTTTTTGCGGATAATACTTTTTGGTCGAAATGATAAAAAGCATTGATTCATCTGGTTAGATAGGAGCGCAAAAAGGCTGGCACAATTCATCTCACGACTAAAGTCACGAGCATTCTTGTGCCATGCTGTAAATAAAAAAGGAAAGTTGACAATTACAATATTATGATATATTATAATAAATGAAGGGAAACCTTTTGAGACGCATACTCATAAAAATGCTTTCCTTACCAATGAAGCAGAACCCGTGGTGGAAGGCGGTGACTGTGGAGGTTCGAGAAAGGTGGCAGCTTACCATAATCCATCTTAGCTTCGGCGAAAGAAAGTTGTATTTCAAAAGAAGACAAAGCCTTGCAGACATTTCTCTGTAAGGCTTTTTATTATACTAGGAGTTATATGGATATAATTTATGAAAAGCACCGGGCAGAGTATGCCGCAGTGCTTTGGATTTTAAATATGGACTTGAAGTAAAAACGTAATCCGTAAACCTGTCACGAGGAACCCGTAAACTATTCCTATATCCTGGGAGTCCGGCGTGCTCCCGCGGAGTCAGCCATTAGGTCCCGGACCGAACGCATCCCCCGAACCCGGAAAACCCGGGCTATATCCATTCTTCGGGAATGGTGATGCTCGGAAAATAAGGGAAGTCTCAATCTATGGAAACGATGTCTTTCCGTGAGAAGCTCTCACCGGGAAGCTCGTGACTTTAGTCATGAGAGGACGTCACTTATGCTGCAGCCAATCAGAAATTCTTTTCCAGCCAATTTATCATATTCTTTGATTGCAATGGATAGTAACTCTTTTGTCGAATCATAAATCATACTTTTCTCCACGTAAATGGGCGGTTGTGTATAACACAGCCGCCCATTGTATTTCAGTTTATAATGTTGCTGCCCCAACATGTGAGCCTCTCACTCACTTGACATATCAGAAGAAAAATCTTCTGCGGGTGTTTCCGATGGTGGCAGTTTTTATATGTTGCCCGAAAAGCAACACTGCACGCTCCTTATGCAGATGTCCAATCATTCTGATTGGGAAAGGATTACACCTTCCGGCACTTAAATTTTAACATGTGTGCAACTAAATTTCAAGATAGCCTGCAAGTTATTTTTAACATAAGTTCCGAGAATTCCCCCGCCTCCGCAGGTGGTGGGATGAATCGATTAGATTAGAAAATAGGATGAAGGACGGACAGATTTTATTTCTGTCTGTCTTTTTTGACCAAAAAGTGTTATCCGCAAAAATGCCGTCTGAAAATATACTCCATACTGATGGTGTAACGATTTCTGGAAGGGAGGAGTACAGATGGCAAAGCGTAAGAAAAAGGACGCAGCCTGCGAACTGGTCGCTTACCGGTTCTACGGAGTTCCGTCAGAACAGGATGCGGCCCAGGAAGATAAAACATTTGGGTGCTGCCGGTATCTGGAACCGGATGCTGGGGGGACCATAATACTCTGTACGCGGAGATCGGCCATGTCCTGAATAATACACCGGCGGATTATAAGGACCTGGATGAATGCTTCTTCTTAAACGAAGTGGATTCCCTTGCCCTGGCCAATACCGCCCTGAACCTGGACGCAGCTTTTGAACAGTTCGTGATCTGTTTCCGGCAAAAAAAATACCCGGGCAGCAGCTTTCGCTACTGGTCCCGGATACTTGTAATTTGCTACCCGATTTTTTGTGCATTTCTCCATTTTCCGCATCATAAGGATACAATGCCGTCCTCCACGATGCCCAGGTTTTTGAACTCGTTGGTGACGTTTGCGCTTTCATCCAACAGATCTGGAAACTGTTCATAGTCATCTTCGTCTGTAATCTGGTTGACTTGATATGCTGCATCATAAAGTGCTTGCAGCGCTTTTTGCACTTCTTCCTTATGCCCCTTCAGCTGCGCTTCCGGTTCTTCCTCTGGCACAGCCCTGTCCTTGCGGATTCCCTCCAAAATGATGTCGTTTTGGTCGGTCGTTACGCGAGACAGCTCCATGGAAAGGATGTCTTCGGGAGCGTATACCGGGGAACCGGGTCCATCATATACCGGAATCTTTCCCTTCCATCCCGCTTTTTTCGTGCAGTCAAAAATTTTGACATAACAATTTACATCAAACGCTGGATTCTGGACAAATTCTCTGATTAACATATTTTTTCTCCTCTCATTTCCTATATTTGTTTTGATTACAGTAACAGTATGTGTTTCCGGCATGTTGTGAACGGGGCAAAAACGCATTTTGATCTGTTTTTTCGGCATAATCCAGTTAATATTTTCATGGTTTCGCACCTGAATAAAAGCCCAAAAAAGAGGGCGGTTGCCCGTCCTCTTTTTAATCTTCGTAATGCCCTTTGCATGAAACAATATAGATTATCTCATCTTTCTCAAAATAAACAATTCTATTGGCATCGTCAATACGCCTGCTCCACATACCTCTCAGATTTTCTTTTAGTGGTTCGGGTTTTCCAATACCCTCAAAAGTACTTCTTTGGATATCCTTGATAAGTCCGTTAATTCTTTTCAGAGTTTTCTTGTCCTGCGTTTGCCAGTACAGGTAATCGCTCCATGCTCTATCTTCCCATAGCAACCTCATTAGTCCACCTCTATCAAATCATGCTCTGCGAAGTGGGCCTTACCGTCTTTTATATCACGCGCAATATTTTCTAAATAGCGGATATTGCTATCAGAATAAAATGGGTCTACTGATACTTCAAAAGGAATACGCTTTTCTCTGCCTACTTTTTTAGCAAACACAGTGAACGCCGCACTCATTGAAAGACCTAATTCGGAACATGCCTGCTCCATGCTCTTTTTTACTTCTTCGTCCAGTTTGAAATTTACATTTACAGCCCGTGCCATCTTCAACACCCCTTTCTTATCTACATTATATGCTATAATAAAGAAATATACAAGCGTTTTTCTTTATTTTTTATTTATAATGTAGACCCGGGCAGCAGCTTTCGCTGCCGGCTCCGGGTACTTACTTTTTGTCATCGGATGTCCTTGTGGTGGTATACATTACCATTATCACAGTGGACAAGGACCATCTTGTTATATACATCTACGGAAAGCACCGTTAAGATCTCTCCGGTCTCTTTCACCATGATCTCATCTTCGTTATGCAGTTTTTCTGCCTGTCTTCTTGTCATTTCTCACTCTCTTCCTTTTCTTCTTTTGCAGTTTCCTCCGCTTCCGGACGGCATTCTTCTTCTGGAGATTCTGCGGGGTTTTTGGCCTCGCTTTCCCGGATGGCGTCCTGCGCCGCCTTCTGACATGCTTCGAGAGTCCCGTATTCGGAAAGCATCCCGTTTGTTCCCATGCGAAAATAACATGCTTCCTGTTCCTTATCATCGAAGAACTGGACATACGGGTTGGTTTTTAGCAGCTTCACCACCTGTGGCATGGCCGTGCAGACCCTGTCGCAGTAGACGGTGCCAGAACTGGTCCCATCTTCCGTGATGCCGCTCACGCGATAACCTTCCCACTGGAAATCTTCCGGATGGGTTTTGATAAAGCGGCCCGCCACATACATAAAGTCAGCCATCAGCCGTGCCATGTCACGCATGGCATGCGGCCCGCGGCCCCTGGTTAAGAAGGTTCCAAGGCGGACAGCCCGATTCTTCGGGGCTGGATATTCCAGCCAGACATCGAGACGGATGCTGTCTCCGGTCCAGTTCTGGTCGATACGGCTGTAAAACACGCCGTCTGCGCGTGTGATTGGGCGGCTTTTTGCATCCGGCACGGAAGTTTCCACGATCTTTGGGAACTCGATCTGCTTGCATATCATGGTAAAAAAATCTCCGGTCATGTATGGGTTTTGCTGTGTTCTCATTGTTTTTCTCCTTTTTCGTATCCGGCGCAAGAACCCCCGCGCCGTGATGGTTCTTGTTTCTACAGGTAATCTAAAAACAGCCGGACATTGCGCCATTCATAGGTGCAGTCCTCCGATTCCAGATTGACATCATCTAAGATCCGAACGATGGACTGTTCCAGGTCCTGCACATCTTTCAGTTCCAGTTCTTCCCACAATCCTGCATCCACCAGGAAGCAGGCGCTGGTATTATTATGTCCGTCGATGTTACAGATCTCAAACTCTTCCGATGGGAGCAGCTTCATCAGGCGCTCCATACCATCCTTTGTCATATAAGATTCCGGGTCATACTGGAGTCCTGCGATCAGATAAGTCTTTCCAGACTCTGGTTCGGTCTGAACATCCTCTGCTTCTTTCGGCATTGCGTACATCTTATAATACCGGATCAGATGCCGAATGGAAAAAAAATCCAGGAATTCCGAAACCTGCTGTTCTTTTTCCTCTCTCGTTTTTCCATCCACCGGCTCCCCGATAAGCTCGCTTAATGTGTCATCCTTGCACGCCATGAGGATTCCATCACGAATCTCCGTTGTGATCTCGTCCAATTCCCTTTCGGGCGGCTCGCACTCATCGATGCATCCGCGGACATGGACGATCACACCGTGAATGGGAGTCACATCTTCCACCTGGCAGGTAACGTCCCGCAAGCACGGGTCACCGACCAACCGTTCGGATAAAAGGGTCAAAATCCCTTTTAAGTCATTTTTGGCAAACTCTGCGTGGCTTATGGCTACACATCCTTCCAAGTATGCATCCTCATCGCATAACGCCCACTGTTCCCTTACGGACAATGGCTTTGAGAGGATTCTGCGCGGTTCTTTGATAGTTTCCTTCTTGGTTTTCGTTCTGTTATTCATAATCTTCTCCTTTTTCTGCGTTTGATGCCGAGTAGCTTGAAGGAACGTACATTGCGTAATCCGTTCCAATAGTTTCGCAGATCTGCATCTGTCTTGCGCAATCTCCCGTTAAGATCCATGTAATTTTTCTTGCCATTTCCCAGGATTCCAGATCATAGTGACTCATGACCCAGGATATTCTCTCATCCATACAATAATACTTGAAAGAGAATGGTCTGCTGGTCTTACGCAAATCTGCGATAACAGCTTTGATTTTCTCGTTCTTTTCTGCGGTTTTGTAAAGTTTGATCATTGTGCATTCTCCCTTTCTGTACTTTCTTTTCCTTGCCATCTTTCCTTCCTGTTATTACCACACGATATCCAGGTTGTCGGAAGCGATCAGGCGGTACTTTAAAATCTCGCAGATGGACTGTTTGTTCATGCGCTGCCAGTCATACGCGTAAGAGGCTGCTCCGAAGTTGTCCCAGGAAAAGTATTCCGTACAACCGATTGCGAACTGAACCGGATCGTACGTTTCTTCTGTCATGCCAAGAAAATCCATGACGGATTTCCGGTCACCCCAGCCGTTCTCCTGAAAGTCATCCAGATCTACTTCTACCTCGCCGAACTGGTATAAGTCTTCCTCATCCGGGTACGGGCGGCATAAAAGCATCGGGAATACGGTGTCGGAATGTTCGGTGTCTACAAGGATCCCGTTCTCAAAAAAATTTTTGTCTCCATAATTTCTGTACATTTTTATTTCCTCCTTTTCTTATGATTTGTTAGATACACCCTCAGTATGGAAACGCGCCGCTCTCTTCACAGGCATAAAAATACCCCCGTGGAAATTATTCCATGGGGGTGGTGAAACAACTAAGTTCTAATACATTCGGCCACCATAGTAGCCAATCACAATACCAACCGCCTCCTCGAAGGAGCGGACGTTAAAGGAACTCATGCCGAATGGGGCTGTCAGGGTTGTGCCGGACCAGAAATACGTTTTTCCGTCCGAACAGGAAATGTTCGGTGCGCTCGCCGTGATCATAACCCCTTGTTTCGTTATTATCGTCGTGCAGCCTGCCATGTTTTCTCCTTTCTGTATGGTTCGTACGTTTTCCGGATGAAGCCGTACCCGGTGCGGTCCATTCCGAAAAACCCGAAATAGTTATAAACCAGGAAAAGTCTGGTTACGCGCCCACGCCCTCCGGGGAAGGTTCCGTCTGTGCCTCTGCCTCTGGCTGGGTTTGCGTTTCCGTTTCGGATCCTTCTTCGGTCACAAATCCCGGGCCATATTCCTGCGTCTCAGTCTCTGCGGCTTGAGTATCATCCGTTTCTTCCTCTTGCGAGAGGACCCCGTGGCCGTATTCAGCTGTAGTTTCCTGCACTTCTGCCACTTCCCCTGCGGATGTTCCGGTAAGCGCTTCCATCTGGACAGCTTCCGAACCGGTAGCAGTTTGGGCGTCCGGCTTCCCTTCTGTGGTCGCTTCCGATACCGGTCTTGCGATCGCAACTGCCTTTGCGAGGCTGATCTCGCTCATGACAACGCGTCCCAGGGTGGAGGAGGCCTGCACCATCAGTCCGCCGTCACAGACCATGGCGACATGGCTGATGTTCTTATACCGCCCGTTCTGCTTGAACGAGTAAAAGATCAGATCCCCGGCTTTCAAGTCGCCGGCATCGACACCCCTTCCGGTTCCTTCGAGATACTCCGCGATACTGGCTGCCGTATGGCAGTTTACCGGGTCGATGTTTACCCCGGCATCCCGGTAGGCCCAGTACACCAGGGATGAGCAGTCATAGGCGATCCCGCTGTCCCTCCTTGGCTGGGAGTACGGGAATCCGAGCCGTTTCTGCGCGGCCCTGGCGGCATCTAATGCTACGGGCAGTTCTTCCGTGGAGCCGGTCGCCCAGGCATACCGTCCGGCATCCAGGGAATTGACCGGTTCCCATGCTTTCTCATCCGCGCCGTCATCCGTGCCTGCTTCCTCTGTAAACTCCGCTTCTTCTTCGATGAGCCCTTCCATGAGCGGTGTCATTTCTTCCTGCCAGTCCTCCGGTACCGTATCGTTTCCGCTTAACTGCAGGTACATTTCTTCCGTATAGGTGAACCCGATCTTCCGGTAATCCCCTACCGCCCGTTCCCGGTCCGTCCCACGGTCGGAGAGAGCACGGAACATGCCACTTAACTGGGCTTTCCGCTTTGCTGCTTCGGTATCCGCGCCTGTTTCCGCCACCTCTTTTGCATCCGCTTCCGCCACCACGGCGGTTTCGTCTTTCTTTGGTGTCTGTGGTGTAATGCCGTAGGCTAAGAAGCATGGAAGGAAAGATACAGACAGTAACAGTGCTACATTACGCTTGATCTTTAATCTGACTGGCTGCATGGTCCGCTCCTTCCTTACTGTCCGTCTGCTGGTGCCTGACTTTCCGCTGCATCCGGCTTTACCGTGCTTTCCTGCTCCGTATCATCCGGTGCCGATTCCTGCGTTTCCTGCGTACTGTCTGCGTCCGGTGCGGCTGCTTCTCCTTCCGGATCGGTTGATGCCTCCGCAGCAGGTGCGGCTGCAGTTTCCCCGCTGATCACTTCATCCATCGTAACCACGGTTCCTCCGTTCTTTTCGATCAGATCCATCAGGCGGTTGGAGGCGTTGACCATATCATAGAGAAGGTCCTGTCCGTCCTCTTCCATCATATCTTCTTTCCCGCACTGTTCGCCGTAATCGAGCAGACGCTTTGCTTCAGCAATGACCTCTTCCGGGTCTTCCGTCTGTGTGGCAAGCCCGTTCTCTACGAGCTGCTGCCCATTTTCATAATTGGCTCTCAGTAACTGGTAAGTCTGAACAAGCCAGCTCCATGTCTCCTCCGAAACGGGCTCGCTTGCTGTGACACTCTCCGTTACTGCTGCTTCCGTGGATGCATCTGTCTCCATCGCGTTCCCCTTTTTCTGGCATCCGCCTGTCACCAGCGCCATAGCAGCCAGGACCAAAATTAACTTTCCGTATGGTTTTCTCATAATATTCCTCTTCTCTTCGTTTTTCTTTTCAGTATGTAGCATCTGCTCCGGGCTTTCGATTTTTGCGGATAACACTTTTTGGTCATATTCCATGGTGTACTTCCGGGTCTGGCCGGCTTTCTGGGAAAATAGATGGCACCGGATGCCAAAACGCTCCTTTTACCTAACTTCCGAGGATTCCCCCGCCTCCGCAGGCGGTGGGATGAATCGATCAGATTGGAAAATGTTAGGAAGGGCGGACAGATTTTACTTCTGTCTGTCTTTTCTTCGCCTTTTCTCGACGAACGTGCTCATTTCGTTCGCGATATAAGCACGTTCGTCTGGCTTTTCAGAATCTGTCGGCAGAAGACATGCTTCACAATATTTTTCGCGGGTTCGATCATGGTCTTTTCGCTCGTTTTTCCTGCTTCTACTCTGGAAATGGACGACTTGTTCGGTACGATGCCATTCACAGCCAGCTTCTGCGCCATCTCATCCATGCCGGATGATAAAAACTGAAAATCTTTACACGACCATCATAACATTTGTTGCGTTTTTTGTAATAGAACATGCGATATTTGCAACTTTCTGGGATAAATCGCAACTCGTCTTCATACGCTGCGAATCATTGCAACTTTTTCCGTGAATACGCAACTGAGCAAAAAATAATAACAGTCTGAAAGAACAGGAGTTTAGACTATCATCGGACAAAAAACAGGCAACCCTTTCGGGCTGCCCGTCTGTGAATCAATCAAATAATTTGATTCTGAGAAATGTATATCAGAATTTGAGACGCTTATGATGTTGGGGTAAAGGTACCGTCTTCATCCCATGTGCCTGCACGTTTTGTGAAGGTTGGGTGGTATGGACAGTTAGTGAACATGTACCCAAAGTCTTTTACTGTGGCAATATCCCAATCGTTGATAGCAGATGCACCGGTAAGTTTATAGCAATTCCCGAACATCTCCGACATATCCGTGACAGATCCAGTATCCCACTTCGAAAGACCGCTTAAATCCGTAAGACTGATGCAGTTACAGAACATGTTATCCATATCTATGACATTTCCGGTATTCCAGCTCTCAAGAGCGTTCAAATTTACAAGACTGGTGCGGCCCTTGAACATGCAACTCATATGCATGACGGATCCAGTGTTCCAGCGCTCCAGCCCGCTTAAATTCGTGAGTTTGCTGCCGTCATCGGACACCTCGAACATGTGATTCATATCCGTGACAGATCCGGTATCCCACTTCGAAAGACCGCTTAAATCCGTAAGACTGATGCAGTTACAGAACATGTTATCCATATCTATGACATTTCCGGTATTCCAGCTCTCAAGAGCGTTCAAATTTACAAGACTTTCGCAACCATCAAACATGCCCGACATAAACGTGACAGAGCCTATTTTCCAGTTTCCAAGAGCGCTTAAATCCGTAAGACCTTTGCAATCCTTGAATATGAATGCCATGGTCGCGACAGATTCGGTATTCCAATCAGCCAATCCACTGATATCCGTTAACGATGAATATCCTTCAAAAAGCCTGTACAAATCAGATCCTGCATTTACATTTCCCGCCTTCGACCACCATTTTAAGGCTGTTCCATCTCTCCATAGATAAATTGGCGTTTCAGACTTTCTGTCCGATATCACATTTGCATCCGTCATATTCTCATCTGTCGGTTTTGTATCGGAATGCAAGAATGCAGTAATCTCGGTTGTCGTCTCTGCAATATTTTTCACTTTTTTGTAGAGACCACGGGTCTCTAAAGTAGCAGTCATGCTCGCTTCCCATTTTGCTGTAAATGATATATCGCCAACACTATCAGCCGCAATTTGTTCCGGTTCCCATCCGGCAAATATATAATTTTCTCTCGTTGGTGTCGGCGGGACATAGCCGTAATCGGCAGTGCTATATTCATATAACGCATCATTTAAGGAAGCATCATCTCCCAGATTGTAAGTGATCGTTCCGAGTTTACCCGTCTGAGTCCGGTTTCCGTCATCGGCCGGTCTGACATCCTTATCCCCGGACTGATTCATGAAGATCTTATATACGCTGGTCAGTGTGGCAGTGCTCAGATATCCATCCCCACCAACCGTTAAATCCTCGCCAGGAATATCCGTAGCCTGGATGGCACATGCCGTGATCACGATGTCTTCCACATTGCCACTTAAGTCATTCTCAATAGCATTCTTCATCTGCACCTTATCAAACAGCTTTGACGTGGTGGTGCCTTTCTTAAGCGGTTTCCGGTACGCATATACGTAGGTAGTCTTTGTCTTCTGCGTATCTGCATTGGTGGAAGTCTCGGTCTTAACTAACTCCCAGTCCCCGTCCAAACCCTTCAGGGCAAACAGATCCTGCATCTTCTTTTCACCAAGCGTTCCGTCCAGGCCCATCTCTGTGAAATTCTCCTGTGGGATCTCCACCTTCAGGTAAATCAAGGCCGCATTATTGCCTGTATTCTCCACTTGTGGATCTTTTACGATCTCCTGGTTTGGAATGACACGCTTCACCTCATCACTGTTGTTTCCCGGATAGCCAGGTTCCTCCAGATCAATCTGGACCTTGCCGACTGTTACAACGTTTGTTGCACCTTCCGTGTCAGTCAGATACGCCAAAGTACCATTGAAGGCAAGCATTCCAACCAAAGTACACGCCATTACCGAAGCAATCAGCTTCTTACTGGATTTTTTCATAAAAAGTTCCTCTTTTCTTAAAAAGACCTATCCTGCGTCACGCCCCCCCCGTTTCCGGCGGGGGGCGTGATTCAGGATTTGGTTTACTTGTATTTTACTTTGCCGCTATTATCTACCACTGGCCTTTCGCGTTCACTTTGAACCCGTTAATGGTCGTGTTTTTGTGGGTAATCGCAATTAGTGGTTGAAAATCATGTTCATGGGGGAACGTTGATACATGTGGTTTCCTCAATGACTGGTTGAAAAACATTGTTCCAGGGCACTAAATTCTGCGGACGCAGGTTGAAAATCCGTAGCGAATGAGATTAAGTACCGCTTCCTGAACGAACACGTAGAGCGCATCCCTGTCATGCTGTCTAATAAGAATGACCTTGCAATGATTGAGATCTGCAACTTGGAATGTTCGCACAGACGGAAATCTGAGCTTCATCCTATAGCGTAGGGCAACGCTTGCGTTTGTCGCGTTTCAACCACTTATTGAGGAAAGAGGTTTGCTCACATCTCTTGCGTTTCAACCAGAGAGGAGATATCCATCATGTCTATCAACGCATTGGCTTCAACCACTTATTTCAGATAGCCCTATTGTTGTAGCCATCTCTATCCTCTTTTGCATTTTCGTATATTCTACATGGCTGCAAGCTTCTTATCTTCGTTCTAGGAATTCCTTCCATGCAGATTTCCATGGTGTACTGCCGATAAATTCCGCGCCATCCTTATCCAATGTCTGTACGCATTCCGCATAGACAATGATCTCATAGTCCTGCACGTCTTCTGCCTTCGCGAATGTCGTCTTCACCTTCTCAAAGAGCGGTTCCGTGCTCTTTCCTGGCCGCAGTGGTTCCGTATAGTAATAATATCCGCCGTCCCCGACGACCGCATCATCTGTCGGCGTTACAAACGCCCAGCCATCCGGGAGGTTATCCTGGTAGGATGCCGCATCAAACCATCCGTTTGGATTATATAACTGGGAAACGTCTTCTACGGCTGAGTCGGAGAATCCAGCATAGACGCGAACATAACACGGAACGGTTCCCGTATTTTTGACCGCTACCTTCTTTTTATATATGTTTTCACCCTGCTGCATTTCTTTTGGCGGCGCATAATCCTCCGTAATCTCGATGGTGCTTTCGCCAACGCTCAGGGCATTCTTTACGGTCTGGACATGCCGGAAATATGCCGCGGTACTGCCGGCACCGGCGCTTGCGATCAGGATAATGGCAGCAGGAATGAGGATTCCCTTTTTAAAATTACTGAATATCTTCATGGCTGCCCTCCTTCTTTTTCCGGTCTTTTTTCTTATTTTTATCGCTCTTACCGAAAACTGCGGTGCCGACGAGACCTGCTGCTGCTGTCACAAAGACGCCCTGCCAGAAGTTGGAATCACCAAGTTTTGGGATCAGCCGTATGAACTGATCCTGAATGGGCGAATGATCCGGTCCCGGACCTTGTCCGGTTTCTCCTGTCTGTCCCTGCCCGGTCTCCTGTCCGGCAGTTTCCTGCGTCATGCCAGGCCTATAATTGCTGCCCCCGCCTCCGGTTGACTTATGGCCTCCTCCGCCGCCTCCTCCGCCTCCTCCGCCGGAGGAACTGGACATGTATGCTGAGAAGATCCATTTGGTCTTGGTTTTTGATAAGGCGTAGCTGTTATTTAATTCCTTCGGGACGGATACCGTATAGGTCAGAATTGCTTCCTCATTCATGGCAAGAGAAGCGATCTTCACCCTTTCTGCCATAGCTCCGTCCATGGTTCCGGAGTAGATAACCGTATCCCCGTTTTTGATTTCCAGATGCAGCGCCTTTAAGAGCGCGTCATCCGCAATGGTCTCCGTTTTAAAATACATGGTAACGGTCCGGCGGTAACTGTTCTTTAAGTTCACCTGCCCGCTCACCGTATCACCAGGCATGAGAGACGCCCAGTTGGAGAAAAAGTCTTCCCCGGTCTTTACGAGTCCGTCGGCGCCGTTTTCAAATACAACGGAAAATGCCTGGTTACCCGCGAGTTTCGGATCGTATGACGTATGGACGCAGGTTTCAATCACGGTCCCAAACCATGGATCGCTTGCGTTCCAGTCCGGCGTGAAGTTCGCTTCCTGCACGGCATCCGCGGTCAGGATGATGGCGAATCCTTTTTCTGCGTAGGTACTGTCCCACGAAGCCGGGATCTTCACGCGTTTTAAGAAATCTACGGACTCATCCTTTGCGACTGGCTTCTTATAATAATAGTAATTACCGATCTTTTCCCAGTCCCCGTCCGCAAGGGTCAGTTCTTCATCGGAAAGACTGTCAAGGCCCTCCTCTGACGTATATTCCGCCTTCACCCGGATCCAGCTCGCATTCGCATTGTTCGTGATCCGGACGATCTTGTCCACGATCTGTCCAGGCAGAACCTGCTTGTCATTCTGGTACGGGACTTCTTTACCGTCCTCATCCAGTTCATATTCTGAAAGAGAAATGGAAACATCCCCGAGTGTTACGTTATTGGTTACTTCTGTTGTATATTCCCCGGCATATGCCATGCAGGGCGTCATGACGAGCGCGCAGCACATAGCCGGGATCATTAGATAAATTCGTTTCCGCATATCCGCCTCCGATTGGTCGGCCGCCCATGGGAGGCGGCGTATGATTGGTAATAAAACCCCGCAATGGCGGGGAGGACGGTAACCGTCAATTTCTGAGTTCTACCACGTTTAGCGAGCTGTTCCACTCAGGTCCTTAGCGTTATTGGTTGCTGCATCTTTCTGAACAGTGTTTGCTGCAGCATCGCCATTCTGTTTGAAGTAAACGTCATAAATCTTTCCAAGAGTCTCAGCTGTGAGTGCGTCTGTAAGATCTGTAGACTCGCCCTCTAAGACTTCCGCTGCCTGAATTGCGTATGCGTTGACTACGATGTTCTGGGTGCTTGCGTCAACTTCTTTCTCAATGACATTCTTAAGCTGCACTTTGTCAAACAGCGCCTCGGTTTTGCCATCTTTTGCAACTTTTTCACTGTATGCAAAAACATATTTATGAGTTTTGGCATCTGTAGTTGCTGCTGTCTCTTTGCCAGTCAGTTCGATCCATTTTGCGTTCCAGTTGTTTGCGAAGGCGCTCTGCTTATCTGCGGAATCCTTAAACCAGAACAAATCAGTCAGAGCTTTCTGACCTTTTGTTCCGTCAGCTCCTACAACTGTAACTTCCTCATTCGGAACCTCCACGGTCATAAATACGATCGCATCATTAACGCCGGTATTCTCGACCTGCGGATCTTTTGCGATCTCCTGGTTCGGCACCAGGTTCTTGACGCTGTCGTCGGTATTACCTGGATAACCCGGCTCCTCTAAATCGATCTGGACCTTACCAACGGTAAAGGTATTGGTTGCACCTTCCGTATCGGTTAAGTATGCCATGGTGCCGCCGAACGCGAGGGCGCCGACCATCAGGCAGGATGCCATTGCGATTGCCAGCTGTTTTTTGGTCTTTTTCATATTTCTTTGCGATTTATCCGCAGGCAGACAGATAAACTTTCTCCTTTTTTATTTTTAATGGAGGCCGCCTCCCCTTTGTTGTGGAATCATTATTCCATCTTTTATCAGTATGCGGCATTTTTAAAATACGCACAAAACGCAGATTATTTGCGGATATCTATTTGCGGATAACACTTTTTGGTCAAAAAAACAGGTGGAAATAAGATCCGCCTGTCTCCCGTGATGAGTTCTGCTCTAGTCGATGTGTCCTGCTGATTTCAGCGATGGGGTTCTTGGTCGTAGTGCTAACGAAAACAAAAGGCAGGACTATCGTCCTGCCCAAGTGTGCGCATAAATTTTTCCATCACAAAATAGCGTTTTGCTTTTCTAAAAGCGGTAATAACGCACCCATTGTCATATTCACAATGTGTTCCCCGTCCTTAAGTTCCTGTTCGGTGATTGGGTTTTCATCGTCGATGAAATCATAATTCGTATACAGAGTGACGTTCCCATACGGGTTGCACCACACCGCTACAACTCGGTCCTTACCCATGATTGCAATATCTTGTTTTAGTTCATCAATCAGGGCAGAGCATTCGAAGCTAATATTCTTGCCGTCAGAATCTACAAAAGCCATAGCATCCTCCTTAATCTCTCACGCATGACATTAACGTGATAATGTACCATATTATCTTATCACACTTGAGATAGTGTCACAAGATGCTCTCCGGCCTTTTGCCATAATTCTATGCTGCGGTATACTGCACATAAGTGACGGAAGTTTGCAAATACGCAGAGCACCAATTTTTTGCGGATAACACTTTTTGGTCAAAAAAAGACCTCCCCGCAATATCCGGGGAGATCATAAATGAAAAATGTTATGTTGCTTCTTAGAGAACTTTTGTCGGAAAAACCGACAGAAGTTTTTTCAGGCGAAAAAGCTCGGATAGCTCATTTGCCATCCGGGGTCTTACCTATTTTTCAGTCCTTATTTTGCCTCAGTGAAGCCTCTCATGACTGGAAGTCGCAAGCATCCTTTCATAGATTGACGCATCCATGTTGGGCAGAGCCCGTTAAAAGACGCTTTCCAGTCGCGGT
>OHAG01001422.1_pt1 | contig 15468 bp, 13 predicted proteins | sample 1577081 | NCBI WGS metagenome assembly OHAG01 (sample SAMEA3541513, study PRJEB24748) | human gut metagenome | biome: human gut; feature: human-associated habitat; material: faeces | place: China | collected 2012
GTAACTTCTTAAGAACCCTTTTTTTCTAGTGTACTTGACAAAGGGTCCATTTTAATCTCCTAGAACTTTTCTTTATTTTTTCTTGAATAGATTTTCTATCTTTTTTCCAAAAGAGCTCTTTTTTTCATGAACTTCTTCACCACATTCTGCAGCAAATTGTCTTAAAAGATCTTTTTGCTTTTCATTTAGTTTCTTAGGAGTATCAACTATAACTTTTACATATTGATCTCCTCTAGAGTTTCCTCTAAGTTTTGGAATTCCTTTTTCTCTTAATCTAAATACAGTTCCTGTTTGAGTTCCTTCTGGGATAGTATATTTAACCTTACCATCTAAAGTTGGAACTTCTATTTCATCACCTAATGCAGCTTGGCTAAATGTTATAGGCATTTCAAAGTATATGTCAAATCCATCTCTAGTAAATAATGAATGAGGTTTTACATTTACAACTATATATAAATCTCCTCTTGGACCACCCTTACTTCCAACTTCACCTTGTCCTCCTAGTTTGATCATTTGACCATCATCAATACCTGCTGGTATATCTACTTCTATAGTTTTTACCTTTCTAACGCTTCCTTTACCTGAACACTTAGGACATGGGGTTTCTAAAACTTCTCCATCTCCACCACAAGTTGAACAAGTTCTTGAACTTGCTATATTACCAAATGGAGTTCTTTGTACTGTTCTAACTTCCCCTTGACCATGACATGTAGGACAAGTTTTTTTAGATGTTCCAGGTTTTGCTCCACTACCATGACATTCACTACATTCTTCACTTCTATTTACTTTTATAGATGCTTTTTTACCAAATGCTGCTTCTTCAAAGCTTATATTTACAGTTTGTCTTATATCCTCTCCACGTTCTGGACCTCTTCTTCTAGGTCTTGAGCCACCGCCAAAACCTCCTCCAAATATATCACCGAATATATCTCCAAACATATCTTCAAATCCGCCACCACTAAAACCTTGGCCTCCGAATCCACCAAAGCCTCCTTGGCCATTTACACCTTCATGTCCAAATTGGTCATAGTTTTGTCTTTTAGTTGCATCTGATAGTACTTCATATGCTTCATTTACTTCTTTGAATTTTTCTTCTGCTTCTTTATTATCCGGATTTCTATCTGGATGGTATTTCATAGCTAGCTTTCTATATGCCTTTTTTATCGCTTGTTCATCAGCATTTTTGTCTACACCTAATACCTCATAATAATCTCTTTTAGTACTCAATTTTGTCACCACCTTAAATTTACAAAAACTCGCTTCGCTCATATCGCCAACGATATATCCTTGTTCCCACCACGTATATATCCGTTGCTTAAACAAAAACATAGCTTGTAGAATATCAATACTACAAGCTATTATCATTATTTTAAGCATTCAATTTCATTATTAATGATACAATGCTTATGAAAAGATACTCTTTTCTTATATATTAATTATATACAAATATGTCTATATTTGTAACCTATTTTTCATCATTTACTTCTGTAAAATCAGCATCAACTATATTATCATCTTGTGGTCCAGCTTGTTCTTGACCAGCATTTGCTTGTTGTTCAGCTTGAGCTTGTTGATACATTTGCTCAGATATCTTATGGAACTTGTTCATTACTTCGTCCATAGCTTTTTTGATTTCTTCAGCAGTAGCACTTTCTTTTTCTTTAACAGCTTTTAATTCAGCTATTGCAGATTCTATTTGAGATTTATCATCAGCACTTACTTTATCACCAAGTTCATTTAATGTTTTTTCTGTTTGGTATATAGTAGAGTCAGCTTGATTTAATGCTTCTATTCTATCTTTCTTTTGTTTATCAGCTTCTGCATTCATTTCAGCTTCTTTTACTTTTCTTTCTATTTCTTCTTCACTTAAGTTAGTTCCTGAAGTTATAGTTACTTTTTGTTCTTTTCCAGTTCCTAAATCTTTAGCAGTAACATGAACTATACCGTTAGCATCTATATCGAAAGTAACTTCTATTTGAGGTATTCCTCTTGGTGCTGGTGGTATATCAGTTAATTGGAATCTACCTAAAGTTGTATTGTCATAAGACATACTTCTTTCACCTTGAAGTACATGTATATCAACAGCAGTTTGGTTATCTGCAGCAGTTGAGAATACTTGTGATTTCTTAGTTGGTATTGTTGTATTTCTTTCTATTATCTTAGTCATTACGTTACCCATAGTTTCTATACCTAAAGATAATGGAGTAACATCAAGAAGTAATAAATCATTAACTTCTCCAGTTAAAACACCAGCTTGTATAGCAGCACCTGCAGCAACACATTCATCTGGGTTTATACCTTTGTGTGGTTCTTTTCCTATAAACTTCTTAACAGCTTCTTGAACAGCTGGTATTCTTGTTGAACCACCAACTAATAATACATCATCTATATCAGATGTAGAAAGTCCAGCATCTTGTAATGCTCTTCTTGTTGGTTCCATAGTTTTTTCTACTAAATGAGCAGTTAACTCATCAAATTTAGCTCTAGTTATATCTATTGTTAAGTGTTTTGGACCTTCAGCAGTAGCTGTTATGAAAGGTAAGTTTACGTTAGTTGTCATTGTTGATGATAACTCTTTCTTAGCCTTTTCAGCCGCTTCTTTTAATCTTTGAAGAGCCATTTTATCATTTCTTAAGTCAACACCTTCAGTTTTCTTGAATTCTTCAGCTAAGTAATCTATTAATACTTGGTCAAAGTCATCTCCACCAAGTCTGTTGTTACCTGCAGTAGCTAAAACTTCAAATGTTCCATCTCCTATTTCAAGTATAGAAACGTCGAATGTTCCTCCACCTAAGTCAAATACTAATACTTTCTTTTCTTGATCTAATTTATCTAAACCATAAGCAAGAGCTGCTGCTGTTGGTTCATTTATTATTCTCTTAACATCAAGACCAGCTATTCTACCTGCATCTTTAGTTGCTTGTCTTTGAGCATCTGTAAAGTATGCTGGAACTGTTATAACAGCTTCTTTAACTGGTTGACCTAAGTAAGCTTCTGCATCAGCTTTTAATTTTTGTAAAGTTATAGCTGATATTTCTTGTGGAGTATATGCTTTACCATCTATATCAACTTTGTAATCTGTTCCCATGTGAGTTTTTATAGATATTATTGTTCTATCTGCATTTGTAACTGCTTGTCTTTTTGCAGGTTCTCCTACTATTCTATCACCATCTTTAGTGAAAGCTACTACTGATGGAGTAGTTCTCATACCTTCTGCATTTGTTATTACTTGTGGTTCTCCACCTTCAAGTACTGCAACACAAGAGTTAGTTGTTCCTAAATCTATTCCTATTACTTTTGACATAATACTTTTCCTCCTATATCTATATATAAATCTATTAATTAATTGATTTATTTGCTTTTATAAATTTTTATTACTTAATTTTTAATTAAGCAAATTTTTATATTTATTCTTCATTAAAATGAAGTTTTAGGTTTAATTAACAAGAAACCTTAACCATACTTGCTCTTAATACTTTATTTCCTAGTTTATATCCTTTTTGAAGTACCATAACAACTTTATTTGGCTCAACTCCATCTACATTCTCTTGCATTACTGCTAAATGTAAGTTAGGATCAAAATCAGCATCTTGTGCTTCAATTTCTTCCACACCAAACTTTGTTATCATATCTTTTAATTGCTTATAAACTAGCTCTACACCTTTAAACATAGTATCTTCTTTATCTGTGCAAGCTTCTAATGCTCTTTCCATACTATCTATAACAGGTATTAATTCATTTAATATTTTTTCATTAGCAAATATACCTATAGTTTCTTTTTCTTGTTGAGTTCTTCTTCTATAGTTTGCATATTCTGCTTGAAGTCTTTTATATTGATCATTAAGAGCATCCATTTCATCTCTTAAATTTTTTTCTTCAAGTTTATCTTCTATATCAACTACATTCTCTTGACTCTCTTCAGTAGTTTCTTCATTCTCAACTACTTCTTCTTGAGCATCATCTTTAACTATTTCTTCTTCTAAGACAGTATCCTTATGTTCCAATACACTGCACCCCTCAATTTATTTTTTATTAAATAATAAATTAATATAATTTACTATTGCATAAATTCTTGCATAATCCATTCTGGTTGGACCTATAAAGCTTATCTTTCCTACTAAGTCCTTATCAATATTGTATGTTGCTGTAACTATACTACAATCTTTAGCTAATTCAAGATCGTTATCACTACCTATTATTATATTTACATTATCCTTTTGTATTCCTTTTGATTTTAACATACTATCTATTGTCTCTTTTTTTTCTATCATATTTAAAAAAGATTTAGCTTTTATTATGTCATTAAATTCTGGATAATTAAATATATTAGTTGCTCCATTTAAAGAAAATACAGCTTCTTCTTCAGACATATTATAGTTAAGAGCATCTATAAGTCCATCTATTAAATTAGAATATTCACCTATTTCATACTTTATAAATGCAATTAATCTTTCATCTATCTCTACTATACTTTTACCTAATAGTTTTCTAGTTAGATTGTCAGAAATTATATTTAATTTGGATTGATCTAGATAAATATCACTAGTTAAATCTGCCTTTTTAATATCACCGTTATTAGTTACAACAATAAGTAGTATTTTATTCTCATCTATACTTACTAATTGTATGTGCTTTATAACATTTTTATGGTTTAAACTTTTAGCTACAGCTACTGTTGTATAATTAGTTAACTGAGATAATAACTTTGATGTTTCTTGAATTAAGTCTTTTATATGGCTTACATTATTTTGTATGCAATCTTGAATAAGTTTTTTTTCTTCATTACTTAATTCACTTTTACCCATAAGCATATCTACATATAACTTATATCCTTTTTCTGACGGAACTCTTCCTGCAGAAGTATGGGGCTGTATAAGATATCCTAACTCTTCCAAATCAGCCATTTCATTTCTTATAGTAGCAGCACTAATTCCTAAATCATGTTTTTTAGATATTGTTCTAGATCCTACCGCTTCGGCAGTTTCTATATAATCTTTAACTATAGCTTTGAGGATATTTAGTTTTCTTTCGTTTAGTTTCATTTCATGCCTCCTCGCTGTTAGCACTCATTAAATTCGAGTGCTAAAAAGATTATATATATTATATATCATTATTTTTTAGCATTGTCAATAGTTTTTGACTAATCTATAAATTCTATAAATACTGTATTAGATAATTCTCTTCCTCTTTGTGTTAAAGCTATATTATTATTTTGCTCTATAATTAAGTTTAAATTCTTTAATTTGTCTAAAATATTATTATATTTATGCTTAAAATTCACATTAAACTTTTCATAAAATTCATCCAAATTAATACCCTCGTTCATTCTAAGCCCCATAAATATAAATTCTTCCATTTCATCTTTTTTACTTAATACATTTTTTTCTTCTATAGGTTTTTTATTATACTCTAAACATTTATTATACTCTTTTATATCACAAATATTACTATATCTATAATTATTTATATAACCTGATGCTCCTGGCCCTAATCCTAAATAATTATCACATTTCCAATATACTATATTATGTTTGCATTCATATCCTTCTTTTGCATAATTAGATATTTCATATTGATGATATCCGTTCTTATATAATGTATCTATCGTATAGTTATATATACTTATATCAACTTCTTCATCATTAAGTTCAAATTCTTTATTTAGATACATATCGTAAAACTTAGTTCCCTCTTCTAATATAAGTGAGTAAGCAGATATATGTGACGGATTTAAATTTATTATTTTATTTAAAGTCTCTTTCCATTCATCAAATGATTGATTTGGAAGTGAATACATTAGGTCAACATTTATATTATCTATTCCTACCTCTATTGCATCCTTATAATTTTTTTCAAATTGTTCATATGTATGTATTCTACCTATATACTTTAAATGATGGTCTTGAGTGACTTGAAGTCCCATACTTAACCTATTTATACCTAATGATTTTATAGCCTTTAATTTTACTTTATTTAAAGTTCCTGGATTACATTCCATAGTTATTTCAGCATCTCTTTTTATATTAAAATTACTATATATATTTTCCATAAGAATAGTTAACTCCTCAGGAGTTAGGATACTAGGAGTACCTCCACCTAAAAATACACTAGTAAATTCTTTGTTTTTAAATTCTTCTTTATATAATTCCATTTCTTTTTTAATGCTTATTAAGTAGTCTTTTTTCTGATTTTTCTCTTCTATTTTGTAAGAGTTAAAATCACAATAGTTACATTTTTGAGCACAAAATGGAACATGTACATATAATCCTAACATTTATTTCTCCTTATCCATTTATTCTCTTATATTATACCAATATTTTTATTTTTTACACTTCTTATATTCTTAAAATGTATAAATTATAAGCACTATTTTAAATAATTTAATCAAAAAGTCTTTAAGTTTATGTATTAATATAAGATACTTAAACATTTAACCGCTTATATTCTTATTAGTATTCATTTATCCTATGTCTATTATTATAAAGAAAGTTAAAAAGTATTTTGAAATATAGATATCATTATAAATAGTGAACCAATATAAAATGAAAGTTACAATTTTAATATATCTGGAACAGTTTATAGTAAGTTGTAAAAGTAACCATACCTTAGAGCCCAATATATTGAAATTTCTACTGTATAGTTGTTTTATGCCATATTTATAACGAAGATAGCTAAGATATCCTAATTTTTATAATAAGAATCAAGAAAAGGAATTTGCATAAATCTACAAATTCCTTTTCTTGATTTCTATTATTTTTTACTTGTAATTGAATATACTGGTATACCTATTAATGTTATTATTATACCTCCTAAAGCAATTAATGTAGCTGTTAACAATTGATTTATTATAACAAATAAACCTCCTATTATTGCTATAGCTGGTATAATTGGATATAAAGGTACTTTATATGGTCTTTGTAATTCAGGTCTATCCTTACGAAGCTTAATAACTCCTATAAATGTTAGCACATAGAATATCCAGATTGTAAAAACAGTTAAATCAGTTAGTAAGTTAAATTGTCCTGTTAAAGCATATATTGATGCTAAAACAGCTATTAACCAAATAGAATTGGCAGGTACTCCACCTTTATTTAACTTAGCTAAAGAATCACTTGCTGGTAATGTTTTTTTTACAGCTAATGTATAAGCTACCCTTGGACCTGTTAGTAAATATCCATTAAGTGCTCCAAACACTGATATTAATATACCTACTGTTATAATTTTACCTCCTATATTACCAAAAATTCTTTCTGCAACAAGTGCAGCTGGTGCTGTAGCTTGTGCTAATTCTGAAGCTGGTGCAACCCATAGATATGCTAAGTTTATAACTATATATACTGCCATTACTATAGATATACCTCCAACTATTGCTTTTGGTAAATCTTTACCTGGATCTTTCATTTCTCCAGCTAATGCTCCAACATTTATCCAACCATCATATGCAAATAATGTTGCTATTAATACTTGTCCTAATGCTCCTGTTACTGTTGCGCCAGGTCCAACTAAAGGTTGAAGTATAGGATTTCCATTACCTTTTATAAATCCAAATATTATGATAACTATTAATGGTACAAGTTTACCAATCGTAGCTACAGTTTGTATTACTCCTCCAAAAGATGATCCTACTGTATTTAAAAATGCTATAAATAATATTGTTACTATAGCTATAACTAAAACCATCATCATATTCGAATCTGGATTATACCCTAGTAATTCAAGTATTTGTTTTGCAAATATTACTCCTAAAGCTGCTATAGTTCCTGGAAAAAATAGTACAGTTTGCATCCAACCAGTTAAGAAGCCTAGTTTCTTACCATAAATCTCTTCAATATATACCATCATACCGCCTGTCTTTGGTATTGCAGCTGATACTTCTGCTGCTGTTAAACCTGCTGTTATTGTTATAATACCTCCTATTACCCATGCTATCATTCCAAGTCCTGGACCACCATTAGTTGCTGTATATATAGCTTGAGGTTTAAAAAATACTCCTGAACCTATAACTACTCCTATTACTGTTGAAAGTGCTGCTGATAAACCTAACGTTTTTTTAAGTTCATTATTCATTAAGTTCCTCCTTATGTCATTTATATTATTTAGTACTTAACTGGTTTTATAATATTATCATTCCCACTTTCTATTTAAATATTAAAATTTACTTTTCTTATCTACTTGGTAGTATATTTTTAACAAAAAAAGACCTAAGTTTTAAACTTAAGTCTTTTCTATATTTTATTCATCTAATTTTAACACTGACATAAATGCTTTTTGAGGAACTTCAACAGATCCGATTTGTCTCATACGTTTTTTACCTTCTTTTTGCTTTTCAAGAAGCTTCTTCTTACGAGATATATCTCCTCCGTAACACTTAGCAAGAACATCTTTTCTAAGTGCACTTATAGTTTCTCTAGCTATTACCTTATTACCAACAGCTGCTTGTATAGGTACTGCAAACTGATGTCTTGGTATTTCATTTTTAAGTTTTTCACACATAGCTTTACCTCTTGAGTAAGCACGAGATTCATGAACTATAAAGCTAAGTGCATCTACTTGTTCTTTATTTATTAATATATCTAATTTAACTAGAGTTGAAGGAACATATCCCTTAACTTCATAATCTAATGATCCATATCCTCTAGTTCTTGATTTTAATGCATCAAAGAAATCATATACGACCTCATTTAAAGGTAAGTCATAATGAAGCATAACTCTTTTTTCATCTATATACTCCATATTTATCATAGTTCCACGTCTTTCTTGACATAGTTCCATAACAGTACCTACATAATCTTTAGGAACTATTATATCACCTTTAACTATCGGTTCTTCTATCATTTTTATTTCACTTGGTTCTGGTAAATTCGTAGGATTTTGTATCATAACAACTTCACCATCATTTTTAGTTACTCTATATATAACAGATGGAGCTGTTGTTACTAAGTTAAGATCATATTCTCTTTCTAATCTTTCTTGTATTATTTCCATGTGTAAAAGTCCTAAGAATCCACATCTAAATCCAAATCCTAATGCTGCTGAAGTTTCAGCTTCAAATTCAAGTGCAGCATCATTTATTTGCATTTTTTCAAGTGCATCTCTTACATTTTCATATTTTTCACCTTCACCTGGATATATACCACAGTAAACCATTGGAGTTGCCTTTTTATATCCTGCCATAGGTTCATCAGTTGGGTTATTAGCATCTGTTATAGTATCCCCAACTTGACAACTTCTTATATCTTTTATACTTGCTGCTATGTATCCAACATCTCCAGCAGATAATTCATCAAGCTCTCTTTGTCCCGGAGCCATTACACCAACTTCTGTTACTTCAAACTTTTTGTTAGTGTTCATCATTTTTATAGTCATACCTTTTTTTACGCTACCTTCAAATACTCTAACGTAAGCTACAACACCTTTATATGCATCATAATAAGAGTCAAATATTAACGCTTTTAAAGGAGCTTCTTTATCTCCTGTTGGAGCAGGTACTTTTTCTACTATAGCTTCTAGTACATCTTCTATATTTAATCCACTTTTAGCAGATATAAGTGGAGCATCACTTGCATCAAGCCCTATTATATCTTCTATTTCCGTTTTTATTTCATCAGGTCTTGCACTTGGAAGATCTATTTTATTTATAACAGGTAAAATTTCTAAGTCTTGATCTAGTGCTAAATAGACGTTAGCTAATGTTTGTGCTTCAACACCTTGAGCTGCATCAACTACTAGTAATGCCCCTTCACAAGCTGCTAAACTTCTTGATACTTCATAGTTAAAGTCTACATGACCTGGAGTATCTATAAGATTTAAGAAATACTCATTTCCATCCTTAGCCTTATATACTAATCTTATATTTTGAAGCTTTATAGTGATTCCTCTTTCTCTTTCAAGATCCATGTTATCTAATAACTGATCTTTCATTTCTCTTTCACTAACAAGCCCAGTTTTTTGTATTAATCTATCAGCTAAGGTAGACTTACCGTGATCTATATGTGCTATTATACTAAAATTTCTAGTTCTACTTTGTTTATTGTCCACCTTTGTTCCTCCTTTTTTATTATCATAACTTTTATTTTATAATATATCCCCTTTTATGTAAATAACCGTTATGTTATAAAACCAAAAACTTATTTTTCTTATATAATTCTCTCCTATTTATACATTAAATATTTAAAACTTCTTAATAGTAAAAATAAGACTTAAATATTTAAGTCTTATTTTTATTATCATTATATAGTTTTATTATTTTATCCTTAGCTTTATATATTTCATTTATTTTTTCACCAATATTAACTTTAATATCATCCATATTTATATCATCTATAAAAGAATTTAAAAGATATGCATCAGTTCCTAACATATCTTTTGCACTTTTATCTATTATAAATATACATATACTTAAATTCGTAATCATAGCTAGAATAAATAAAACTTTAAATACAACCTTAATTTTTCTTCTTTTTAATTTTTTATGAATCTTTTTTTCTAGCCTACTCATACTTAATCTCCTAGACTATTATCTATTTTGCTTAAAATATTCATCTAAAATTTCTGCAATATATTTTGCTGAAGCCTTTGCTTCTTCTGAAGAAGTACCATTGCTTCCTACTTCTATTAACATATGATTTTGAGCCATATATTGATTGAACTTACCATATTGCTTCTTTACTATAGGTAAAACCAATTCAGGGTATTTACTTTGAGCAAATTTAGTTATATCTTCAGCTAATTCTTGTACTTCATCTACATTAGTATTTTTCATACCTACAACAAAGAAAAATTTAGCTACTTTTTCACCCTTATAAGTTGTAGTCATTCTTTCATTCTCTTTTTGCATATCAGCATCAGTCTTAAGATCCCTTCCATCTCTGTGTAAATCTATAGCTATATTTATATTTTTATGATTATTTAACATTGATTTTACAGTTTCTAAACTACTTGCATAAGATTTTGTAAAATCTGGATAATCATGATATTTTGTACTATGTGCAACTCCCCAACCTTTTTTACTTAATTGTTCTGTCAATAGTGTTCCAACCTCAATTACTGACTTTTCCTTATTTTGTGAGTGATAATTCCCTTCAGGAGAATCTGAATAAGTTTCCCCTGCATGAGAGTGATATATTAACATAGTAGGATTTTCTTTAGTTAATCTGATGTCATTTTTATATTCACTAGATGACACAGATACATTTTCTTTATTATTAGAGTTACTGTTTAATGTAGGAATATTTTCTTCTCCTATGTGAACTTTTATATAATCTTCTTCTTTATTAGCACTTTTATCTTCTTTATCTTTTTCTTCTTTTAAATTATCATTCTTTGTACTCGACTCTGGATAAGATGACTCTATTAAAAATTTAAGAAATTCCTCCTTATCCATACTATAAGATAAAGTTGGTAAAATAAAAATCAAAGCACATAATAAACTTATAACCTTCTTAGTTTTTCTCAACATACTTTTCCTCCTTAATTGGTTATTCTACCTGGATGGAGAGATCTATTTAATCCTTCACTTATTATTATCGATAAATTTTCTATCGTTTCATCTATGTCTTTAGGTGTTACTATTAAATTTTTATCATATGGATCTAACGACTCCTTTATAAGATGATATTTCTCATCTTCCTTAAGTTGTTTTAACATATTGTAAAAATTTTCACCTTCATTTGATTGACTAATTAAATTATCTATGGCTAAATCTAATACATCACTAGTTAATGTAGCTGCATCTACCACAGTCGGTACTCCTATAGCTATTACATCAACACCTAAATAATCTTTATTTAATGCTTTTCTTTTATTTCCAACACCTCCGCCTGGAGATATTCCAGCTGTAGATATTTGTATAGTTGAATTCACTCTTTCCATCTTTCTTGATGCTAATGCATCTATTGCAATTACCCTATCAGGTTTTATCATATCTACTATTGATTTTACAGTCTCACTAGTTTCTAAACCTGTAATTCCCATAACACCTGGACTTAAAGCTGATACTTCAGTAAAATCATCATCATAATCTTTATTGTAGTTTTTAAATATGTGTCTTGTAACTAATGTTTTAGATACACTTTTAGGTCCTAATGCATCTGATGTTATATTCCAGTTACCAAGTCCTATTACTAAAGTTTTTTTAGTTTTATCACTTCCTAGTATTTCTACTAATTCATCTTTTAAATATGTAATCATTTCTTCTCTAGATTCATCATCATCAAATTTCATAAGATTACTTTCTAATGTAACATATTTTCCTATACCCTTGTTCATTATTTTAGACCCTTGTTCATCTATAACCTCAACTATCGATACTTTACAGTTTTCTAAATCTTTATTTTTTACCTTTACTCCAGGTATCTCTGTGGATTTTTGGTCGTTTTCATATATTTCTTTTGCTTCTAATGCTAAGTCAGTTCTTATATTAAACATATTTACCCTCCATGTATTAATTAAATACTATTTATAATTCTTAACAAATTTTAGTATTTTATAACAGTAATAAATAAATTTGTAAGTTATTGAATATTTGACACTCACATTGTATATTATCTTTATGTAATATATAACTTAAAATAAAAAAAGAAATAATAATAAAACTTATAAATATTTATCCTTGATTTTTGATTTTATTTCTGTTAAAATCTAATATGTTGACGATGAATATAATAAAATAAACGAGGGGGTGAACCGCGTGGCAAACATAAAATCAGCTAAGAAAAGAATAAGAGTTATCGAAAAGAAAACTGCTTTAAATAGAGCTAGAAAATCTCAATTAAAAACTGCAATAAGAAGATTCGAAGAAGCTGTTGCAGCTGGAAACAGAGAAGAGGCTGTTGCTAAGTTCCAATTTGCTCAAAAGAAGATATACCAAGTAGCTTCTAAAGGAACTATACACAAGAATGCAGCATCTAGAAAAGTTGCTAAATTAGCTCAAAAGTTAAACGGAATGAACGCTTAATTATCCGTTTCTTATGAATAGATACTAACCCTTGATAATATCAAGGGTTTTTATTTTATATATATTAATTAAATTAAAAAATCTTAGTATTTACTTACTAAGATTTTTTAATTTCCTTTTTTGCAGTATTTACTTATTAACATTTCTATTGATAAGGTATCTCTTACTAATCCATTTTTTATTTTAAAATCACTTTCTAGTATAGAATTTAATATATCTATTATAACTTCATCAGAAAAGTTTTTAGTTTGTTTTAATGCTTTACCTACAACAAATGGATGTAATTTAAGTCTTTCTGCTATACTTTTAGATGTATGCCCTTGTATTTGTAATTGTCTAACTTGCATAATAACCTTAAATTGTCTTGCTATCATAGAAAATATACCAAATACAGATTCTCCTTCATAAAGCATATCATTTAAAATTTTCATAGCATCAGATGAGTTTTTCTGTCCTATATAATCAATAAGTTTAAATATATCATTTTCTACTTTTTTCTGAGAAAGTTGATCAATTATATCATTTGTAACTTTATTTTCTTTTCCAACAAATGAGCTAATTTTATTTATTTCATTTTCTAAGTCAGACAAAGTCTTTTCACTACTTTTATCTAAGTAACCTTCTTGGTTTATAAAGTACATAATTTGAGCATTATCTATTAAAACATTCTTATTATCAAATTTTTTCTTTACCCATTTAAATAGATCCATATCTGATAATTTATCACAATTAAATACTATTCCATTTTTACTTATCTTTTTTACTAATGATTTTCGTTTATCTACATCTCCGTATACGATAAATACTAAAGTAGTAGTTTGAGGTATATTATCTATATATTCTGTAAAGTATTTTTCATCTTCATCACTAAAATTTTTCTTTTTACCTTTTAATAATTCAAAATCTTTTAATATAACTATCTTTCTATCATCCATAAATGGAAGTGTCTCTATAGAACTTATAAGTTGGTCTAAAGCTATTTCCCTTCCATCTATAATATCTAAGTTAAAATCTATCATTCCATCATTTAAAGTTAATTTAATCTCTTTTATAGCATTCTCTATTAAATAATATTCTTTCCCATAAAAAAGGTAAGTATTTTTTATATTTCTATTTTTTATATCATTTATAATATCCTTGTAGTTCATGTGATTGCTCCTTTATAGTTTTTGCTTCTTTATAAATCATATATAAAAATACTACTATATAATAAATAATTACATAGTATAATTTAGGTTCTTCTATAACAATATAAGCAAAATCTAAATTACTTATTTTTTCTAATAATACATATATAGTTTCTAAGATAAATCTATTAATATACACCACTATACTTGATATATATATATTTATATTGAACAATATTAAACTTAATATAGCTAAATATATAATAATACCTATAAATGGAACTATAATTATGTTACCGAAAATAGAAACTAAAGGTATACCTTCGAAATTATAGTATATTATTGGTATTGTTAATATATTTGCAGACAAAGTTAATGAAATTATTTTTATATTCAATTTATTATTTATATAACCATAGAAATATATTATAGACAATGTTGCAAGAAAAGACAATTGAAAACTTATATTATATATTATGTATGGATTATTTATTACAAATAATATACCTATAAAGGATAGTGTTGATATTTTATCCATCTTCCTATCTAAGAAAAAACTTAAATACAGTGATATCATAAACATTATAGCTCTTATTATTGAAGGTGAATTACCAACCATAGCTGAGTAAATAAACATCATAGTAGATAAAACTATTAATTTATAAATCTTATTAATTTTTCCCATCATAAATATTATCAATCCTGAAAGTATGCCTGTATGAAGCCCTGAAATTGCTATAATATGGCTGGTACCAGTTCTAGTAAACATTAGTTTTTCATTTTGTGATAAATCATCTTTCTGCCCTAACATCATAGAATTTATAAAATCTGAGTTTGTTTTATATAAATACCTTATTGTATTGCTTATATAAGATTTTACTTTATAAATATACTCATACATTAAATTATTTCCTACAATACTATAATCTTTTAAATATATTAAACCTTTATACCCCATACTCCTTAGATATCTGCCATAATCAAAACTTTCATATGACATTTTATTTAAATCTTTAAACTTTCCTGTTAGCTTTATTTCACTACCAACTTTAATTTTTTTATATTTGGTATAATCTCTAACAACAAATTTTCCAACTATGTATTCATTATATCTTTCTTTTTCTTTTTTATATTTTACTATACCTATAATCTCTATATCTTCATTGCCATAATCTGTATTAATTGCATTAGTATTAGTGTATATAAAAGATACTATTAATAATATAATAAAAATTATTAAAAATGGTCTTCTCATAATTCCTCCAAAAACAATTTACTTTAAGTATCTTCAAAACTATCACTTCTTAAACAAAATAAAGGATATCAAAATTGATATCCTTTAAACATACTCATTTATATAGTTTTCTTTTTTATTAAACAATATTT
>OHAG01001424.1_pt1 | contig 15440 bp, 9 predicted proteins | sample 1577081 | NCBI WGS metagenome assembly OHAG01 (sample SAMEA3541513, study PRJEB24748) | human gut metagenome | biome: human gut; feature: human-associated habitat; material: faeces | place: China | collected 2012
TGCCGTGCCGCAGCTGCCGGAGCGGTGCTTAAGCCGCAAGGCGGGAATTGTGCGGCGTTGCCTTAAGAAAATGGATTGTTACAGGTTGGTGTAGCCCATCAGGCTCTTATCCACCTCGGCGGCGGCATCGCGGCCTTCGCGCAGGGCCCAAACAACAAGGCTCTGGCCGCGGCGCATATCGCCGCAGGTAAATACATGGGGCACGTTGGTGGCGTACTTGGTATCGGCAACGGTGCCGCGCTTGGTCAGGTCAACGCCAAACGCTTCGGCCACATAGGGCTGGCAGCCGGTAAAACCGGCGGCAATCAGCACCAGGTCGCACTCGATGGCAAATTCTTCGCCGGTGGGCACCATGGCGCGGCGGCCGGTGGCTTCATCCACCACTTTGCTTTCCAGCTTGGCAATCAGCGCACCGCAAACCTGACCGGCTTCGTCCTTATAGAACTCTTTGACCGTGGTCTGGTAAATGCGCGGGTCACTGCCAAACACGGCAATGGCTTCCTGCTGGCCGTAATCGGTTTTCAGCACCTTGGGCCATTCGGGCCAGGCGTTGGCGGCGGTGCGTTCTGTGGGCGGGCAGGGCATCATTTCCAGCTGGGTCACGCTTGCGCAGCCCTGGCGGATGGCGGTGCCGACACAGTCGTTGCCGGTATCGCCACCGCCGATGACCAACACCTTTTTGTCCTTGGCACTCACGGCCTTGCCATCGGAAAAGCCGGAATCCAGCAGGCTGCGGGTCACGCTGGTCAGGTAATCCACAGCAAAGTAGATCCCCTGTGCATCGCGCCCCGGGGCGCTGATGTCACGCGCCTGCTTGGCACCGCAGGCCAGCACAACGGCATCGTGTGCATCCAGCACATCCTGGGCAGGGGTGCTGCCGCCAACATCGGCGCAGGTTACAAAGTCAATGCCCTCGGCCTTCATAATGTTCACGCGGCGGTCAATGACCTGCTTTTCCAGCTTCATGTTGGGAATGCCGTACATCAGCAGGCCACCCACGCGGTCCTCACGCTCGTATACGGTCACTTTGTGGCCGCGCTTGTTCAGGTAATCGGCAACCGCAAGGCCGGCAGGGCCGGCACCTACCACGGCAACGGTTTTGCCGGTGCGGGTCGGGGGCGGGCAGGCGGTCAGCAGGCCGGATTCATAGCCATATTCTACAATGGCGTGCTCGTTCTCCTTCACGGTAACAGGGCTGCCGGTGGTGTAGCCGCAGGTGCAGGCAGCTTCGCACAGAGCGGGGCATACCCGGCTGGTAAATTCCGGGAAGCGGTTGGTGGCGCGCAGGCGATGTACAGCCAGATCCCACTTGCCCTGGTAGACCAGGTCGTTCCATTCGGGGATCAGGTTGTTCAGCGGGCAGCCGCTTGCCATGCCGCCAATCATCATGCCAGCCTGGCAGAACGGTACGCCGCAATCCATGCAGCGGGCACCCTGCGCCTGCTGTTCATCCTGCGGCAGCGGGATGTGAAATTCGTTAAAGTTCTGAATGCGTTCTTCGGGCGGCAGCTCCGTGCTGGTCTGCCGGGCAATTTCCATAAATCCTGTCGGTTTTCCCATCGTTTGCGCCTCCCTTATTTGTTAGCAGCGTTCTTCATTGCATAGAACGCTTCGATCTGTGCCTGCTCGCTGTCTTCGCCTTTTTCTTCCATCTGGGCAATCAGGCGCAGCATCTTGTCATAGTCATGGGGCAGGACCTTTTTGAACTTGGGCAGATACTCGCCAAAGTTATCCAGGATTTCCTTGCCGCGGGGGGAGCCGGTGGCTTCCACATGTTCACGGATCAAATCCTTCAGCAGCGAAACATCATACTTGTGTTCCACCGGCTCCAGGCTGACCATATCCTTGTTGACGCGGGTGTAGAAATCCCAGTCCTCATCCAGCACATAGGCGATGCCGCCGCTCATGCCGGCTGCAAAGTTTTTGCCGGTCTTGCCCAGCACCACCACGGTGCCGCCGGTCATATATTCGCAGCCGTGGTCGCCGACGCCTTCCACAACAGCGGTAGCGCCGGAGTTGCGCACGCAGAAACGCTCGCCAGCTACGCCGTTGATGAACGCTTTACCAGCGGTTGCACCGTACAGGGCAACGTTGCCAATGACAATGTTCTCGCTGCGGTCATAGGTGACATCCTTGGGCGGGTAAACGATCAGCTTGCCGCCGGAAAGGCCCTTGCCCATATAGTCGTTGGAATCGCCAACCAGTTCCAAGGTCAGGCCAGCGGGGATAAAGGCACCAAAGCTCTGGCCGCCGTACCCGTTGCAGATCACATGGAAGGTGTCTTCCGGCAGGGTGTTGCCAAACTTGCGGGTGATCTCACTGCCAAAAATCGTGCCGAACGCGCGGTCGGTGTTGCCAACTTCCAGTTCAACGGTCATCGGCTTGGGCTCTGCCATGTCAAAGCTCTTCTTGAACTTCTTCATCAGCACGCGCATATCCGGTGTTTTTTCCAGGCCGAAGTTGTAAACATCCTTGGCGTTGAAGTGTACGCTGCTGTTTTCCACCAGCGGGTTTTTCAACAGGGCAGTCAGGTCCATCTCGCTTGCGCGGGAACCAGCCGGGGCATCCTTGACTTTCAGCAGGTCGGTGCGGCCAACCAGTTCATCCACGGTATGCACGCCCAGGCGGGCCATGTATTCGCGCAGATCCTCGGCCATAAAGCGCATAAAGTTGATGATGTATTCCGGCTTGCCCTTAAAGCGCTTGCGCAGCTCGGGGTTCTGGGTGCAGATGCCCATGGGGCAGGTATCCAGGTTGCACACGCGCATCATCACGCAGCCCATGGCAACCAGCGGGCCGGTGCCAAAGCCGAACTCTTCAGCGCCCAGCATGGCGGCAATGGCCACATCGCGGCCGCTCATCAGCTTGCTGTCGGCTTCAATGCGCACGCGGGAACGCAGGCCGTTCATGATCAGGCTCTGGTGTGCTTCGGCAAGGCCCAGCTCCCACGGCAGGCCGGCATTGTGGATGGAGTTGCGCGGTGCAGCGCCGGTGCCGCCGTCAAAACCGGAAATCAAAATCACTTCGGCACCGGCCTTGGCAACGCCGGCGGCAATGGTGCCGACACCGGCTTCGCTGACCAGCTTAACGTTGATGGCAGCCTTGCGGTTGGAGCATTTCAGGTCATAGATCAGCTGGGCCAGGTCCTCAATGGAGTAGATATCATGGTGCGGCGGGGGAGAGATCAGGCCCACGCCGGTGGTGGAGTGGCGGGTCTTGGCAACCCAGGGGTAAACCTTGCCGCCGGGCAGCTGGCCGCCCTCGCCGGGCTTTGCGCCCTGTGCCATCTTGATCTGAATCTCACTGGCGGAAACCAGATACTTGCTGGTCACGCCAAAACGGGCGGATGCCACCTGCTTGATGGCGCTGTTGCGCTCGGTGCCAAAACGGTCTTCGGCCTCGCCGCCTTCGCCGGTGTTGCTCTTGCCGCCGATGCGGTTCATGGCAACGGCCATGCACTCGTGGGCTTCCTCAGAAAGGGCGCCATAGCTCATGGCAGCGGTCTTGAAGCGGTGTACGATGGAATCCACGCTTTCCACTTCGTCCAGCGGGATACCGGCGTCAGGATAATTGAAGTCCAACAGGCTGCGCAGGTGCATGGCATCGCCGCCCTCGGCGTTCACGGCATCGGTATAAGCCTTGAACTTGTTGTAATCGCCGGTCCAGCAGGCCTGCTGCAGCAGGTGGATGGTCAGCGGGTTGTACAGATGATCTTCGGCCAGCTTGCCGCTGCGGAGCTTGTGCTCACCCAGGCTGGTCAGCTCCATGCTGATATCCAGGCCCAGAGGGTCGAATGCCTGCTTGTGGCGGGCTTCCAGGTCGTTCTGGATGTCGCGGATGGTAATGCCGCCCACACGGCTGACGGTGTTGGTAAAGTACTTATCCACTACCTCGTTGCTCAGACCCAGCGCTTCAAAAATCTGGCTGCCCTGATAGGACTGGATAGTGGAAATGCCCATCTTGGAGGCAATCTTGACGATGCCGGCCAGAACGGCTTTATTGTAGTCGTTCACGGCGGCATAGTAATCTTTGTCCAGCAGACCCTCATTGATCAGCTCGCCGATGGTCTCCTGTGCCAGATAGGGGTTGATGGCGCAGGCACCGTAGCCCAGCAGGGTGGCAAAATCATGAACCTTGCGGGGCTCACCGCTTTCCAGGATCAGGGCCATGGCGGTGCGCTTGCGGGTACGAACCAGATACTTGGAAACTGCGCCCACAGCCAGAAGGCTGGGGATGGCGACATGGTACTCATCAATTTCGCGGTCAGACAAAATCAGGATGTTGGCACCATCGCGGTAGGCGCGGTCCACATCAACGAACAGGCGGTCAATGGCTTTTTCCAGGTCGGTGTTCTTATAGTAGCAGATGGAGATGGTTTCCACCTTAAAGCCGGGAACCTTCATGGCCTTGATTTTCATCAGGTCGGTTTCGGTCAAAATGGGGTTGGTGATTTTCAGCACCTTGCAGTTCTCGGCGTCCTCTTCCAACAGGTTGCCCTGTGCGCCAACGTATACGGTGGTGGAGGTCACGACCTTCTCGCGCAGGGCGTCGATGGGCGGGTTGGTGACCTGGGCAAACATCTGCTTAAAATACTCAAACAGCGGGGGATGGGTGTGGCTCAAAACGGCCAGCGGGGTATCGCTGCCCATGGCACCGGCAGGCTCTGCGCCGTTCTTTGCCATCGGCAGGATCATGGTGGAAACATCCTCGTACTGGTAGCCGAATGCTTTCTGCAGCCGCACCAGCTCGTCATGCTCGTGGCTGGGTACGCGCTCGTTGGGGATCTTCAGGTCGGCCAGGTTGACCAGGTTGCGGTCCAGCCATTCGCCGTAAGGCTCGCGGCTGGCGTAATCGGCTTTCAGGCTTTCATCGTCCACCAGCTCACCCCTGGCGGTATCCACCAACAGCATTTTGCCGGGGCGCAGGCGGTCCTTGCGCACGATTTCTTCGGCGGGAATATCCAACACGCCGACCTCACTGGAAAGGATCAGGCGGCCGTCTTTGGTGATATAGTAGCGGCTGGGGCGCAGACCGTTGCGATCCAGCACAGCGCCCATCACATCGCCGTCACTGAACAGGATGGAAGCGGGGCCGTCCCACGGTTCCAGCATGGTGGCGTAATACTGATAGAACGCACGCTTTTTAGGGTCCATACTATGGTTGTTTTCCCACGGTTCGGGGATAGTGACCATAACAGCCAGCGGCAGCTCCATGCCGTTCATAACCATAAACTCCAGCGTGTTATCCAGCATGGCGGAGTCGGAACCACCCTGGTTCACAATGGGCAGAACCTTGGTCATATCCTCTTTCAGGTAGTTGGAACCAATGGTTTCCTCGCGGGCCAGCATGGTATCCACGTTGCCGCGGATGGTGTTGATCTCGCCGTTATGCAGGATAAAGCGGTTGGGGTGGGCGCGGTTCCAGCTGGGTGCCGTGTTGGTAGAAAAACGGCTGTGCACCATGCCGATGGCAGATTCATAATCTTCGCTCTGCAAATCGGGATAGAACAGGCGCAGTTCTTTAACCAGGAACATGCCCTTGTACACAATGGTGCGGCTGGAAAGACTGCACACATAAGTATCCTGGCTGGACTGTTCAAACACGCGGCGGGCAACATAAAGCTTGCGGTCAAAGTCAATGCCGGGCTTTACGCGGGCCGGGCGTTCCACAAATGCCTGCCAGATGCTGGGCATGCAGGAACGTGCCTTGTGGCCCAAAATTTCCGGGCAGGTGGGCACTTCGCGCCAGCCAAGGAAGTTGAGCCCCTCTTTTTTGCAGATGATCTCAAACAGCTTTTTGTCCTGGTTGCGGTTCAACTCTTCCTGTGGGAAAAAGAACATGCCAATGCCGTAGTCACGCTCGTTGCCCAGCGTAATGCCGGCTTCTTCGGCAGCTTTTTTGAAGAACTTGTGGCCGATCTGCAGCAGGATACCGACACCATCGCCGGTTTTGCCTTCGGCATCCTTACCGGCACGGTGTTCCAGGTGCTCCACGATCTGCAAAGCATCGTCGATCGTTTTGTGGGTTTTGCGGCCCTTGATATCCACAACTGCACCAATGCCGCAGTTGTCATGTTCAAACCGCGGATCATACAGCCCGGCGGGGGCCTTGCGCTCTGTAAAGTTTTCCATCCGTTTTTGCTCCTTCCCGTAATTCCCTGCGGGGCCGGGCGGGAACGCACATTTCCCAACCTGGCATAGATACGAAAAAAGACGTTCCCCAACGGGTACACTAACCCGTTTGTGGGAACGTCTTTGTTCTTAGCAGTACTATACCACACCAATAGGGAAATGGCAATCATCAAACAAAAGATTTTTATGAAATTAACGCAAAAACCTTATTTGCTTTGCTTTGCAAGGACTAAACTTAATAAAATTAAGCTACGGCAATAACTGCCAGGCAAAACGGTGTGTTATTTGCCGTTTGCAGCCTGCTGCTCTTTCAAAACAGCCAGGATCTCGGTCAGCAGCTCCTCCTGCGTCGGGGCCTTAGGGGCTTCCGGCTCGGCGGGCTTTTCTTCTTCATGCTTGCCCAGGTCCATGAGCTTGTTCATGGCTTTCAGCATACAGAACAGAACGAATGCCAGAATGATAAAGTTAATGACGGCAGAGATGAATGCACCGATGCCCAGGTTGATGTCAAACGGCAGGTGCAGCACAACATCACTGAAATCTGTCTGGAACAAAATGCCAATGATGGGGTTGATGATGTTGTCCGTCAAAGAAGTGACCAGCGTGGAGAATGCGCCGCCGATGAGAACACCGATGGCCATGTCCATCATGTTGCCTTTCAGGGCAAAAGCCTTGAACTCTTCCAGGAACTTTTTCATAATGTGTTTCCTCCTGTATGGATAAATTTTTCAGGGCCATGCCCCACACAGGCTGCAAACGGGGCATGGGGCCCGGATTCCAAAATAAAAAAGTTACTTCAGCAGCTTGGCTACAGCGTCTGCTGCGCCGTCCAGATAATCCCCGGCAAAGGTTTCAATCATGCCGGCGTCCGCCTCTTTGGCAAATTCGGGGTTCAGCGGCATTTTGGCCAGCACGGGCAGGTGGTACTTCTTGCCGGTCTCGTCCACATGGCTGTCGCCAAACACGTTGATATGCTTGCCGCAGTCCGGGCAGAGAACATAGCTCATGTTCTCCACAATGCCAAGGATGGGAACCTTCATCATTTCGGCCATCTGCACAGCCTTGCCAACGATCATGCCGACCAGCTCCTGCGGACTGGATACAATAATGATGCCGTCTACCGGCAGGGTCTGGAACACGGTCAGCGGCACATCGCCGGTTCCCGGAGGCATATCGACAAACAAAAAGTCAACGTCGTCCCAGATCACTTCCTGCCAGAACTGCTTGACCGCACCGGCAATCACGGGGCCGCGCCACACAACGGGGGCTTCCTCATCTTCCAGCAGCAGGTTGATGGACATGATCTTGATGCCGGTGTGGCTTTCCACCGGGTTGATGCCGTCCTCGGTGCCCATGGCCGGGCCATGAACGCCGAACAATTTGGGGATGGAAGGGCCGGTAATGTCAGCATCCAGCACGCCGACCTTGTAGCCTTTGCGGCGCATGGAAACAGCCATCATGGCGCTGGTCATGCTTTTGCCAACGCCGCCCTTGCCGGAAACAACGCCGATCACTTTTTTGATGTGGCTTTTTGCGTGCGGCGGTTCATGCTGCGGCGCACGGCTGGAACAGTCAGCGTGGCAGTTGCTGCAATCGTGGGTACATGCTTCACTCATGTGGGTATAGCTCCTTTTATCTGTGCCGGGCGGGGCGCTGCAACTGCCCCGCTTCGGCACCGTTCTCCGTTTTGCGGCATGGGCCGCACTTTATTAGTGTACCGCGTCAGAGCACAAAATGCAAGTACTATCAAAACGAATAGCACGCCAAACCAGCAAAAATGTCCGAATTGTATGGGTGATACTTCTTCATGGAACCCTGCCATAAACCGCAGCAATGCAGAATATACTGGCTTTATACGGGCAAAGGGGGCGGCAAAAACGGCACTGCGGGGGAAAACCTATCTGAAAAATGCAGCACTGCTGACAGTGGCGGGCTTTGCGCTGCGGGCGCTGGGCATGGTGTTCCGGGTGTTTGTGGCTGCGCGCCTAGGGCCGGAGGGTATGGGCCTGTACCAGCTGATCTTATCCGTCTATATGGTGTTTGTTTCGCTGGCTTCGGCGGGCATCAATGTGGCGTCCACACGGCTGGGGGCGCAGTGCCTGACCCGTGGGCGCGGCATGGCCCCGACGCTGCGCAGCCTTGCGGCAACAGCGGCCGTATTGGGCACCGCCGCCATGCTGGCTCAGCTGGCGCTGGCGGACCCTTTGGCCCGCTTTGCTCTGCATGATTCCCGCGCGGAGCTGGGGCTGTGTACGCTGGCCCCCAGCCTGCCGTTTATTGCGGCGGCCGGGGCGCTGCGGGGGGGCTTTTTGGCGCGGCGAAGGGTGGAACCGAATATCATTGCCCAACTGGTGGAGCAGACCGTGCGGATGGCCGTGGCCGCATTGGCGCTGGTAAAGCTGGCCCACTGGGGCGCGGCTTACGCTTGCTGTGCGGTGCTCATCGGCAATACTGTCAGCGAGGCGGTCTCCTGCGGCATTATGGTGCTGTTTGCCCGGCAGGAACCGAGCTTCCGCCCATGCGCCGATGACCCGCCCCGCGGCTATACCAGCCGGGAGCTGTGGGAAATTGTGCTGCCCGTGACCGGCAGCCGGTTGGTGGCCAGCGTTTTGCAGGCAGGGGAAAGCGTGCTGATCCCCGCCTGTCTTGCCGCTTACCTTGGCACCCGCGCCGAAGCCGTGGCGCAGTATGGTTCCTTAAAAGGCATGGCACTGCCGCTTATCTTTTTTCCGTTCTCGGTGCTGGCGGCACTTTCCGGCCTGCTGATGCCGGAGATCACCCGTGCCCACACCGCCCGGGATACCGCTGCCCTGCGCCGCCTTGTGCGGCTTGCCATGGGGTTGACGGGTGGGTTCTCGCTGTTGGTGGGGGCCGCGCTGGTGCTGTTTGGCAAGGATGCCGCCATTTTGCTCTATCACGATGCCCAGGCGGGCCACTATGTGCAGGTACTGGGCTTTGTGGCGCCCTTTATGTACCTGGAAAGCATGGTGGATGCGATCTTAAAAGGCATGGGGGAGCAGCTGGCGACCTTCCGCTATTCGGTGCTGGATTCCATTTTGCGCATTGCAGGCATTTTGTGGCTGATGCCGCAATACGGTATGCCGGGCTTTCTGGCGGTCATGACAGCCTCTAACCTGCTGACCTGCGGGCTGAATACGGGGAGAATGGTGAGGCAATTAAGGAGGGAGGAAGTCGGAACTGAGAGGGAAATGAGGAATTAGAAATGAGGAATTAGAAATTGGGCGGAGAGGAGACGGGAAAAATAAATAATGGCAATGCCGCATAATTCTAAGTGCCGATACGGCGAGCGAGGTGCGGCAGATGCCAAGCCAAAAGCGCAGATAATACTGGATGTCTTATCGAGCATTTTGGCAACGCAGATGCCGTGCCGCAGCTGCCGGAGCGGTGCTTAAGCCGCAAGGCGGGAATTGTGCGGTGTTGCCAATAATGAATAATGGTGGCGGATCGCGGTGTGCCGCTCAGAAAATATTGGGTTTGTTATGTGTTGAAAACAGGCGGCAGATAATAGAACGCTCAAAACCGTTCCCTATAAAATCACAAAAATCACCCCGCCGCGGGAAACTTCTGCCCCAACGGCGGGGTGGCTCTGCATTATATATTTTATATCGGAACAAAGCGGCATAGCGTCCGCTTTTCCATCACAGCGTCTGCCCGCTGACCAGCCCGTTCCACAGGCGGTAATAAATGCCTTTCTTTGCCAGCAATTCCTCGTGGCGGCCCTCTTCCTCAATGCCGGATTTGCCCAGCACCAGAATGCGGTCAGCGTTTTTGATGGTGGTCAGGCGGTGGGCAATCGTCAGCGTGGTGCGGCCCTTGGCCAGCTTATCCAGGCTTTGCCCAACCAGAATTTCACTCTCGTTGTCCAGCGCGCTTGTGGCTTCGTCCAGCAGCAGGATGGGCGGGTTCTTCAAAAATACCCGCGCAATGCTGATGCGCTGTTTCTGCCCGCCGGAAAGCTTGACCCCGCGTTCGCCTACATAGGTATCATACCCGTCTTTCAGATCCCGCACAAAGCCATCAGCACCGGCCAGCCTGGCGGCGGCAATGATCTCCTCCCGCGTGGCACCCGGCTTGCCGTAAGCGATGTTTTCGGCCACCGTGCCGCTGAACAGGTAAACATCCTGCTGCACCACGCCAACGGCATTGCGCAGGCTGCTCAGGGTAACATGGCGGATGTCCTGCCCGTCAATCAAAATCTCGCCGCCGGTCACATCATAAAAGCGAGGGATCAGGTTGCACAGGGTGGTTTTGCCGCCGCCGGAAGGCCCAACCAGCGCCAGATTCTCGCCGGGGCGGATGTTCAGGTTTACATGACGCAGCACCTTGTTGTGGTCGTCCGGGTATTCAAAGCTCACATCGCGGAACTCAATGCCGCCTTTTTCCACCTGCAGCGGTTTGGCGTCGGGGGCGTCAGTGATCTCAACGGGGGTATCGATAATGTCAAAAAAGCGCTCAATGCCGGTCACGCCGCGCTGGAACTGCTCGGCAAACTCCACAATGCGGCGGATGGTGGCAATCAGAGTGGAAACATACAGCACATAGGCAACCAAATCGCCAGCGCTGATGGTGCCATATACCAGCGAAAGGCCGCCTGCCACAATGACCACCAGATACATCAACCCGTCAAACAGCCGGGTGGAGGTGTTGAACGCGGCCATGGCATGGTAGGTTTTCTTCTTGATGGTCTGGAACGCGGTGTTGCCCTGCTCGAACTTTTTGTTCTCTTCCTCTTCCGCGGCGAACGCCTTCACAACCCGCTGGCCCAGCAGGCTGTCCTCAATCGAAGCGTTCAGCTCGCCAATCTGGAACCGCTGGCGGCGGAACGCGGCGCGAAGCTTCAGGTTCAGCTTGATGGATACAACCGCCATCAAGGGCACGCAGGCAAACACCACCAAAGTCAGCGGTACGCTGGCCCCGCACAGGATGATGAACGAAGCCGCAATTTTGATGCCCGCAATAAAAAATTCTTCCGGGCAGTGGTGGGCGAATTCGGTCACATCAAACAGGTCGTTGGTAATGCGGCCCATGATCTGCCCAACTTTGGTATTGGAATAATAGGTGTGGCTCAACTGCTGCAGGTGGGCAAAGGCATCCCGCCGCATATCGGTCTCAATGTAAACGCCCATGATGTGGCCGGTGCCGGACATAAAATACTGTGCGGCACCATCAATCAGCCGCAAAATGAGATACAGCAGGGCGAGCTTTAACACCGCATCAACCGTCAGCACAATGCCGGGATCGGTGGCGGCGTTGGTTAGGTAGCTCATAATTTTAGGCAGCACGATATCACACAAAGTGGTCAGTGCGGCACAGAACAAATCAAAAATCAAAATGCGTTTGTATCGCATCAGGTAAGGGGCAAACCGGCGGATCAGCGCCGGGGTGCCAATGTGCTGCTGGCTGGGGTCATTCATAAGATTAAGTTCCTCTTCTTTTCAAAAAATCAGGGTTATTTCTGCGGAGCTTCCGGTTCCTGTGCAGGAGCCTCGGTGGGGGCTTCGCTGGCAGGCTCGGTTTCCTGCGGCGGCTCCGGGTCAGGGGCCGGTTCCGCGGTAATTACCGGCTCCGGTGCACCCGTCGGTTCGGGCTCCGGCGTAATGACAGGTTCCTGCGTAGGCTCCGGGGTAGTTATCGGCTCTGGTGTGACAACAGGTTCCGGCGTCTGGGTAACTGCCGGTGTCGGTGAAGGGGGTGACGTGGGCGAAGCTGTCGGCGTTGCGGTGGGCAGCGGTTCAATGGGCGCTGTTTTGATGTAGCCGCAGCGCTGGCAGGTGTAGGTCATCACCCCGGCTACACCGGGCTGGGGCTGCAAGGTGATAACGCCCTTGTCATAGTCATGCCCCAGGGCGGGCAGTTCTTTTTCTTTTACCTCGCCGCAGATGGTGCACTTGACTTTTACGGTGCCGTATTCCAAACAGGTGGGCTCAATGCGGGTATCCTTTACTTCCACAAATTCATGTTCGTGTTCGTCCGGCTCAAAGTGTGCTGTCACAATCACGCCGTTGGCGTCCGCATTGCTGGGCACGGTAAAGCTCAGGGAAGAACTGCTGGAGGCCGCCCCCAGCGACGCCGTCCACCCGGCAAACTTCCAGCCTGCATCGGGTACGGCTTTCACGGTGGAGCAGGTGCCGCCCTTTTTCACTTTCTGGCTGGTGGAACCGCTGATGCTGCCGCCGGATGTGGCCACAAATTCCACCGGCACTTTAGCGCCGCGCACGGCGATCGGATCCGAGGAGATTAACCCCAGCGGTACGCCGTCCGGCTCCGGGATGACGACTGTGCTTTCGGGGCGGCGGTCCTGCGTGACGTAAGCGTGGGTGCGCACATAAGTAAAATAGGCAGTGACAGCCTCTTTGGAAAGATGCACCCCGTCCGAAAGGGTATAGTCCTTTTTAGCCCAGCCGGTGGCGTCATCCCGCAGCACTTCGGCGGTGTTCAAAAATTTGTAGCCGTCCTCCTCGCACATCGTCACAAGAGCGGCGTTGTAGGCATCTACCTGGGTCATGGTCAGGTTGGTGTTGTCCCGCTGCTGGTCCAGCGGGGGAATGGCGCTGACGATAATATCCGCATAGGGCCACGCTTTGGTGATGGCGGCCAGCCCCTCCCGGTACTGTGCGATGAATTTGGTGGCATCCGTGGAGCTTCCCCCAAGGTTGTTGGAGCCGAAACCAATGATAATGCGTTTGGGCTGCAACTTGGCAACGGCGTCCGGAATGGTGTACAGGGTGCTGTCTCCCTTGAACTTTTCGCATTTCAGGGTGGTGATGGAACCGGCCCCCATGCTGACCACGCCAATGTTGTTTTTCAGCGTGGAAAACGCCGTTCCGGTGTCATCGGCGTACATGGTGTAGCGCACGGTGTTGGAATCCCCAATGAACAGGGTGTCGTCCACATAACTGCGCCCGGCATCTGCTGTCTGCGGCAGAATAGTGGGCACGGTGGTATCTGTTGGGGCGTGGGTGGCGGTGGCCTGAACAACGGCGGCAGTTGGGGCAACCGTGGCGGATGTTTCCGGCGTGGCGGTATGATCGGGCAGAACATCCTGCGGCTTGCTGCAGGCACACAGCGCAGCACACAGCGCCGCCGCAGCCAAAATTTTACCCCAATTCGGGCATTTCATGCGCTCATCTCCTTTTTTATATTCTTTTATGATACACCGAACCAAGCACCACTGTAAAGCGCTGAGTTGTAAAAAATGCGGCTAAAAAATGTGGCTATAGCATCGGCAGCATACAATAACTGGTTGTTGTATAAGAAAAAAGGTTGTAAAGAGTAAGGGGATATGATATAATATTGTAAAATGATGATGAAAAGAGAGGAACCTTTTATGGCCTCCAATCCCGAATTTGTTCAGTATATTGCGGACCAGCTTGCCCCGGCCGGGCAGGTGACCTACCACAAAATGTTTGGCGATTATGGCGTGTATCTGAACGGCAAAATGTTTGCCCTGGTGTGCGATGACCAGCTGTTCATCAAAATTACCAAAGAGGGGGCAGCCCTTGCTCCGCAGCTGCCCAAAGCCCCGCCGTATGATGGTGCAAAAGACTATTTTCTGTACGAGGATGTGGATGACCGGGAACACATGATTGCATTTGTGCAGGCCACCTGCCGCGAACTGCCCATGCCAAAGCCCAAAAAGAAGAAGGGAGCGACCTGACCGATGCCGTTTGACTATAAAAAGGAGTATAAGGAATTTTATCTCCCGCCCCAAAAGCCGCAGCTGCTGGAAGTGCCGCCCATGAACTATGTGGCGGTGCGCGGCCATGGTGACCCCAACGCGCAGGATGGAGAATATCAGGTGGCCATTGGTATGCTGTATGCGGTTGCCTTTACCATAAAAATGAGCTACAAAGGTACCCACCAGATCCCCGGCTATTTTGAATATGTGGTGCCGCCGCTGGAGGGCCTTTGGTGGCAGGAGGGGCAAAGCCGGGTCGATTACGCCCATAAGGAAACATTCTCTTGGATCGCCATGATTCGCCTGCCGGAGTTTGTAACCAAACAGGAGTTCGATTGGGCCGTGGCCGAAGCTGCCGCCAAGAAAAAGCTGGATCTCAGCAAAGTGGAGTACTTTACTTATGATGAGGGCCTGTGCGTGCAGTGCATGCACCTTGGCAACTATGATACCGAGCCCGCAACGCTCAACGCAATGGAGCAGTTTGCGGCGGAGCAGCACTATAAAATTGACTGCACCTCCGCTCGCCTGCACCACGAAATTTACCTCAGCGATCCCCGCCGCACTGCCCCGGAAAAATGCAAGACCGTTATCCGGGAACCAGTCTGCAAGGTGGAGTAAAGATCACCGAAAAGAGAACAAAATCAAAATAAAGACTGCCGTACCACCTGATCAATACAGGGGGAGGGCAGTCTTTTGCAGTTACCGTGAAAAAACCGGCAAATATCAGCGCAGAGTTGCTGACCAGCGTGACGGAGAATGCCAGAGTGAAGGCGGAGATTCTATGCAAGGCGTCTGGTAATGCGTTGGAGCAGTTGCTCAATATCGACTATAACCGGGGCAAACTCAATGTGTTTTCCGGAACGAGCTGCGATGTAGAAGGCGGCATCCAGCCTTTTATGGCGATGAGCAGGTGCACCGCATTTGAAATCGAGCCGGACGATATTGACGAGCTGAAAGAAAAGATGGACGCGGTATGGCAGTTGCTATCCTCCTTCTGCCAGGGGTGTGCAGCAGTATCCTCCGGCTTGTTTGATTCTTGCGAAAGTCTTTTGTTTTCGGTCAAAAAAGAAGGAACTAAACCAGAATGCCTTGGTTTTCAAGGCCTTTCTGATTTAGTCCTATGATCTCACAATAATTTTCGCGATAATGATTCTCTCTTAAAGTAAAGCACCAAAAAAGCCGTTTTAAATCCACAAGTGTGTACCGCACAACAAAAATACCGCAGATACAAACGTACCTGCGGTGTTTTTTATGGTGGACTCGAAGGGGATCGAACCCTCGACCTCTCGGATGCGAACCGAACGCTCTCCCAGCTGAGCTACGAGCCCATGTTGTTGACTTAATTACTATACCGCAGCAGGGGAAAATTGTCAAGCTGTTTTGAAAAAAGTACGCAGATGTTGGTCAGCCTGAAAAAGCGGCCGGAGAACGCCGGGAAAACGTAATCCCGGAAATAGTCAAAGGCCTTTATCATGCTTACCCGGTCAAGAATATTGTGCCAGATGCAAAGCAGAGGTATGAAAACATGCTGCGGCATTTGCGGGCATAAAACAATTTAGGGCAACACCGCACAATTCCCGCCTGACGGCTTAAGCACCGCTCCGGCGGCT
>OHAG01001438.1_pt1 | contig 15298 bp, 20 predicted proteins | sample 1577081 | NCBI WGS metagenome assembly OHAG01 (sample SAMEA3541513, study PRJEB24748) | human gut metagenome | biome: human gut; feature: human-associated habitat; material: faeces | place: China | collected 2012
CCAGAAATCAAAACTATGGAAAGTACAGCAAATATTATAAATCCAACATATACTAACCAGTCTGGTCCAGTTGATAAGTCTGCCAGTTTCATTTGTATAACACCTCCCACCAAATTGAAATTTCTACATTACTCATCATCCTTAATCATATATAACAAATTATTATATCCTGACTGCACAAGTAATTGCTTAAAGCCAGAAAGCACTTCTTCTTTTGTATAATTGTTGTTAATCAAAAACTCACTATCTTTCTCACTAAGGTATTGATAGAAAAGAGCTGCCGCCATCACCTCATCATTATTTGCATAATCAATGTTATCTAAAAGTATATTCTCTGCTTCGTTAATTTGCCCTGAATCAATCATATCAAGAAAACTTTTCAAATTTTTCCCTGACACTTCATATTTGTTTTCTTTTTCAAGCTCAACAGAAACATACTTTTTCCCATATATTAAAGAGAATAATATTCTCACCATTTCTTTTATCATTCGCATAATGTAATCTTTTTCATCTGAAAAATACATTTTCCACCTCCACAAATACGATTTACGCTAACAATTCTACTACTGAGTTTACTGTATCTTTCAAACGATGTCCATCCTTTAATCCTAATCGATAGAAAAATTCTTCTGTCTCTGCTCCACTATTGAATATTGCATTGCAATACTTTGTAATAATTTCTTCCTGTTCCGGCGTAAGTGTTTTTAGCAGTTCCTGATACGCGCTTTCCACTTCATCACATTCCGGATCAGATTCCCTGCTCAGTTTCCATTCCTCATATGCTTTTCCCATATGTTCCCCTATTGCCAAATTGACAAATTCCTTGACTTCTTTAGACAATTCATTTTTCTCTTTCTGCTGTTTCTCTTTATTGCATCGGTCATTTTTTTTTTGCAAAGTCACATCATCAATGTAACCGATGATTCCACTCAGATTTCCTTTCATTGACTGCATATACCCTCTCATGAGTACCGCCAGTTTTCTTTCTTCAGATTCCTCCGATTTTTCATCTGTCATATACATTTCTTCCATCTCTTTTAAAATATCTATTCCCGCTTTCATCTGAAATTCTACATCCAGTAAATCATCCATAACCTTATATAACTCGTCCATACACGTTCCTCTTCTTTCTGTGTACTGCTTTCTCTAAAGTTTTCCACTATCAACCAAGAATAAAATCCTGTAATCCACATTTTATCACTTCTAATACCGCAGTTATCCCAATGCCAATATGTGGAATCAGGACAAACACTACAGTTGTGATCACTGTCATCTTCAACGTCCATGCTGTACTGATACCAAATCCAATACTTAAGACCTCTGTTACAACAGATATACCAGCAATCATATAACAGAATGTGGCAGATAATCCCACCAGAAAGACCAACAGGATATTTATTGCTGCAAGCAACAGCCAGATTGGTACAGCAATTATTTTAAATGGTAACTTTACCAGAAATCTCAACATCTTCACTTTCTCCTCTCTTTGTGTCTATCAGGCACAAGGCTATTTTACCACATCCACGCTGATAACCACTATCTCTTTTGCGACTTCGTGCCCAGTGGGCACAAAGTCCTTATCCATCTGGAATGTCATTTCCCCAGTACATATCATGCCGAACTTCTGCATCGTAAAACTGATTGATCGTAACCGGAGCATTGTATAATACAGTCAACATATACTGCCGAATATTCTTCACCTTGCTTGTATTTCTATTCAGACTGAAAAACACATACTGAATATGTTCATATCCAACTTTCAGCAAGCGGCTCTTCACCACCTGTGTAGGCACAGCCTCCCCGTTAATCTGTTGATAAGGCTTTGACGAACAGATAGCATCCAACATTAACTCCACTAATTCTTCTACGCTCTCTGGTCTATAGCTCTGGCAAAGAATGTCATATTCAATGTTCTGCTGAATCAGTTGTCGATAATCCGATCGTTCCTGTACCTTATCCTCCTCTTGCTTCCGGATAGATGGATAAGATTCATTCTCACTCAATTCAGTATTGTTATATTCAGTATAATTACAGTTTGTTTTTGAAACTTCTTGAAGTTTGTTTTCTAAACTTCCTGAAGTTTGTTTTTCAAACTCCTTGAAGTTTGCTTTTGAAACTTCTTGAAGTTTATTTTTCAAACTTCCTGAAGTTTGTTTTTCAAACTTCTGTGTATTTACAGGCTTTCCCGGCTCTTTTTTCATATTTTTTGTATTTGGGGCATCCACATCTTCCATTTTATCTGGTTCGTTTTCTTCTGAATTTTCCTGTGCAATAGCTGCTGGTTCATCTGGGTATTCCTGCAGACTGAAATTTTTCACATAGATCACGTTTGTTTTTCCCAATCCGATTCTCTTCTTCTCAATCAATCCTATCCCCTTTTCCTGGTCCAGCTCTTTCAGGCAATTCACCGCCTTGTTCCTGCCACAGTTCAGCATTTCCATGATTTCTTCCACCGAGAAGAAAATGTATGCCCTGTCCTCCTCATCAAACCATCTGTTCTTAATGGACAGCGACATCCGATCTAACATCAGTCCGTACAGCACCTTTGCTTCACAGGAGAGATTTTTAAAATATTCACTTGTAAAAAGCAGTTTGGGAATACGGTAAAAGCTATACATATCGCATTCCATTCCCTGAAAATAATGGAACGTTGCTCTTATACTCATGTTAAATCCCTCCTCTCGTAGTTATCAATGATTCTGATTGCTCCATTCCTCCAAAAGTTGACAGATGATACTACGCATCTTCTGCTCATCATAATCCGGAGGAAAGTACTTTTTTATATCATCTTGTTTGAATGTAATTGATGTTTTCTTCTTTTGCTCTCCTATTATCAGGAGCCGTATAACCTCTTTTGTCAGTGACTTTTCTTCTCTGTGTTTTCGCAACTGTTTTGCCTGTTCAAGACTTGGATATTTTCCTGTACTATCGTGTACTTCTTCCACCATCTCTTGCTCTATAATCGAAAGGTAGGACAGTTCTACTCCAATTTGCAGCTTTATGATATTTTCATCTACAGCTTTTAACAGTGTATTCATCAGATATGTCAACCGGATATAACGATATACCTGTCTCGCACTATCTTTGTTTTCCTTTCCAACTTTTTTCGCACTATTGGCACCTGAAACACCCTGATGCTTCACCGCTTCCATCTTCATCCGGTAGGCAAAGGCTTTCTCACTCGGCAAGATATTCTCTCTCTGCAGGTTACTGTCTACCATTGCCTGTACAGCAGAATCCTTGTCCATCTCCCGGACAATGACAGGGACTTGCTTCAATCCAGCCAGTTCTGCAGCATGTTTTCTTCTATGACCAGAAATAATTTCATATCCGCCTTTTTTTAACGGACGCACTAATAATGCTGTCAATATTCCCTGTGCTTTTACGCTCTCCACCAGTTCTTTCATTTCTTCATCGTCTTTGACTTTGAATGGATGATCTGTGAAAGAATGTAATTCATCTATCGCAACTTCCCTGACATCTTCTAAAGTAGCTACACCACCAAGCAAATCATCATAGGAAGTCAGTGTAATTTTAGATGCACTTCTACTTTTCATCCATAAGCACCTCCTGTGTCATCATCTGATACGCTTCTGCTACTTTTCCTTTCGGATCATGTTGAAAAATACTAATTCCCTCAGCACTGATTTCCGCAGCACGTACAGAAAACGGAATGCTCTGCTGGAAAATATGAATCTTGTTTCCATATGTATTGAAAATCAATTCTGAAATATCTCTCGCATAGTTCGTGCGATTGTCTACCATGGTGATCAGTATGCCGCCAATCTCAAGCTGTCGGTTCAACTGCCTCCGTACTTTTCCAATCGTCCGGATTAGCTGTTCCAGACCTTTCACTGGAAGATATGCCGCCTGTACCGGAATAATCACTTCGTCTGCACAGGCAAGTGCATTGATTGTCAGCATCCCCAACGATGGCGAGCAGTCAATCAAGATATAGTCGTATTCATGCCGTATCTGCTCTATATATTGTTTTAAGACCAACTCTCTACTCATAAAATTCACCAGAGAGACTTCCATGCCGGAAAGTTCAATATTCGCCGGAAGTAAATCAATTCCTTCCTGATGGGCTAAGATTCCAAGGTCGTTTTCAAATATCTCTTCTTCCACAACCTTTATTAAAATCGTAGCAAGAGTAACTGGAAGCTCATCCGGGTTCTGATATCCCAGGCTTGCAGTCATACTTCCCTGTGGATCGTTATCTATCACGAGTACCTTCTTTCCTGCCCTTGCAAGACCAACCGCCAGATTTACGCAGCTTGTAGTCTTTCCAACTCCACCTTTCTGCGAACATAATGCCAGAACTCTACTATCTTTATTTACCTTCTCTTTCATCTTTCTTCTCCTCCCATAAATAGCTGGAACCTTTCATCATCCATAATGCCGCATCAAGAAATGCCAGATACCGTTCCGTCATACTGTCCAGTCCTTCTTCTGATATTACTGGCTTCTCAGACTTCAAATCCCTTGCCACATCTTCCAGCACCAGATTCATTTCCCTCATCTCTGAGCGAAGGATTTCGATGTTTTCTTTTTTACCTACCACACAAACGTGATTGTAAATACATGATCTTACAATATAATCTTGTTTTTTCATGCCGCTTGCCTTAACCCTTTCTTCTATGCTTGCTTTTTCATAGGAATTTACCCGGAAACTAATCGTTGTCGTGTTGTGTTTTCCATGTCTTTCACTTGCCATACTTATGCCTCCCCATGTTTCTTATCCAGCAATCCTGCCAGTTTACTTTCCGTAATGACAAATGGTATAGGTGAAGAATATCCTAAATGCCTCGCAATTTCCTGTGGATCAGCTCCAATACTTACAAGCATATTTTTATGAGAATGACGTAATTCATAAATACTAATTCGGTTTACCCCAGATTTTTCAATACCATACGCCATATAATGTTCCAGATCAGATTTTTCTAATTTGAATACCCTCTTACTTTCCATAGTTTCATTCAACTGACCGTAGTACTCTCGAAACTCTTCCACCAGAAAATCCGGCATTGTAATCATTCGGACACTATTTGATGTCTTTGGAGATGTAAGCACACCTTTTCCATTCAATCTCTGATAAGATTTATTTACAGAAATCGTTTTATCTTCCAAATTGATATCCTGATAAGTTAGTGCAAGCAGTTCACCAATTCTTATACCGGTCCAGTACGATACCACAAACGCCAATCGTAAATCTAACCTATCGTTCACTGTGTCCAGGAATTTATTAAACTCATCCTGTGTCCAGTAATTCCTACTTTTTTTATTGTTGTGTCTTTCATATCTATGAATTGCCATGTCTATGCCTCCTCTTCATGCTTTTTATCCAGCAATCCTGCCAGTTTACTCTGTGTGGACGGATATAAGTGGGAATATGTATTCAGCGTTGTTTCCACCTTTTCATGTCCCAACCGTTCTGCAATCTCCAACGGTGCCACTCCCATATCGACAAGCATACTTGCATGGGAATGTCGTAAATCGTGAAGTCGAATTTTCTTTACCCCTGATTCTTTTATTCCATTTATCAGATTGTGCTCCATATACGATTTTGTAAAATGGAACAATCTTTCGTTTTTCATAATCCCATACAAATGGCTGTAGTATTCCCGAAATTCTTCCACCAGAAAATCCGGCATCGTAATCACTCGGATACTTTTCGGTGTTTTCGGCTGCGTGATCACATCTTTTCCTTTCAATCTTTGATATGATTTATTGATGGAAATCGTCTTTTCTTCCAAATTAACATCCTGATATGTAAGTGCCAACAATTCCCCGATTCTCATACCGGTCCAGTACAATACCAGAAATGCCAGTCTTGCATTTGGTTTATCCTCCACCGTTTCCAGAAATTCATTGAACTCATCCTGCATCCAGAAATCTTTTGGTTCCCCTTTGCTCTTGCCGATTGCCCCGGCTTTCCTGCATGGATTACTCTGCAAATTGTAATAGCGAACTGCATAATTGAATATTGCCGTCAACTGACAGTTGATCGTCTTCAGATAGGTGGGTGAATATTCTTTTCCATTTTTATCCTTATGAGTCAGCAACTCATTCTGCCATGCCCGGACATCCGCTACCGTAATTTCACTCAAAATCTTCTTCTCAAAATAAGGTCTGATTTTAAGCTCGATAATATATCGTTTCGTGTTCATGGTATGTTCCCGGAGCCGCACGTCCATATCTTTATAGTAGATTTCCAGAAAGTTTCCAAACTCAATGTCTACTCCCTGACTCTGTTGCTGCAGAAAGTCTCTCTCCCACTCCTTGGCTTCCCCTTTTGTACGGAATCCACGCTTCTGCTTTCTCTTACGGTTTCCCTGCCAGTCCTTGTAATAAACCTGTACCTTCCAGTTCTTTCCTTCTTTGTAAACCCCCATCTCTAATCGCCTACCTTCATGCCATAAATCTTTTCTGCCAGAAATTTTGTGGAGATTTTCCCTGGTACCACAATGTATCCTGCCTTTTTCAACTCTTCATTGTACCCACGCATTAAGTTGTAGGCATATGCCTTAGATACTCCGAGGATCATACACACATCATCCACATTCATATACATCTTTTCCTGTACTACACCCATGTTACTTTTCCTCCTTCAAATATTGTTCCACATGCTCCAGACCATAAATCTTGTCCTCCACGTACCGGGTTGGAATCCGTCCGAGAATTACATAATAATTTTTGCTTGCCAGGTCGGCATTCATCTTCTCTACTACCCTGTACGCAAAAGAAACTGACAAACCAAAGAGTTCTGCGATATCCTCTACTGATAAATACATCTTTCTCTTACGCATGAAACCATTCCTTTCCTTCTTCCTGTGGAATCTCACAGGTATCTTCTACCCCATAGAAACGCTTTACAAAATATTTTGTCGGAACCTTTCCTCTGAGTGTCAGATATCCCTGATCTTCCAGCTCCTTGTTAAGATTTCCAATGATCTCATAGGCAGATGTCGGCTTTACCTCCAGAAGTTCACATACATCAGCCGCTTTTAAAAACAATTTGTTCTGCATAATCAGTACCTCCTGTATCTTGAATATTTATCTTTTCATATACTCCGTACTGACAGCTACAAAACCGGACATACTTTTTCGGATTTTTGCAAACAATTTTAATTTTGCTGTTACCTTTGTGATAATGCAGGAGAATGGAGTTAACATTCTTTGAAAAAGGTAATAAAAAAACAGCCTGCTCTGACGGAAAATACTTCCATCAAAACAAACTGTTCTTTATATTTTGCTAATTATATTCTTCTGAATCAAAACGATTTCACGAAAATTTCTGGATATTCTGGAATATGAGCAAGAGAAAAAATAAATATTTTAACTCCATTTGCACTCCATTTAACTATCCGGACACCCCGCAAATCCTTTATTTACGGGCTTTTTCGCATTTTCGTCCGCTATTCAAACTCGATCGTTGCCGGTGGTTTTCCGGTGCAATCGTACATGACGCGGTTGATGTGTTTGACTTCGTTTACGATTCGACTGGTTGTTCTTCCGATGACATCCCACGGGATTTCGGCGCTTTCGGCGGTCATGAAATCGGTGGTGGTGACGGCGCGGAGGGCGATGGCGTAATCGTAGGTTCTTTCATCTCCCATGACTCCGACGGAGCGCATGTTGGTCAGGGCTGCGAAGTACTGGCCGATTTCGTGGGCGATTCCGGCTTTATCGATTTCTTCGCGCCAGATCGCGTCGGCGTCCTGTACCATTTTGACTTTCTCGGCGGTTACTTCGCCGATGATACGGATGCCAAGTCCCGGGCCCGGGAATGGCTGACGGAATACGAGGTATTCCGGGATGCCGAGCTCAAGGCCAGCTTTTCTTACTTCGTCTTTGAAGAGGTTGCGCAGCGGCTCGATGATTTCTTTGAAATCTACGTAATCCGGCAGTCCTCCGACATTATGGTGAGATTTGATAACGGTGGATTCTCCGCCGACACCACTCTCTACAACGTCCGGGTAGATGGTTCCCTGTACAAGGAAGTCTACCGCACCGATTTTCTTTGCCTCTTCTTCGAAGACACGGATAAATTCTTCACCGATGATTTTACGTTTTTTCTCCGGCTCTTCTACGCCTTTTAATTTGGCATAGAAACGCTCCTGTGCATTAACACGGATGAAATTCAGGTCATACGGACCCTCCGGTCCGAATACAGCCTCTACCTCATCGCCTTCGTTTTTACGCAGCAGACCGTGGTCAACAAAAACGCAGGTGAGCTGATTGCCAACTGCTTTTGAAAGCATAACAGCTGCAACAGAAGAATCAACGCCGCCGGACAGTGCGCAGAGGACTTTTCCGTCGCCTACTTTTTCGCGGATAGCTTTGATGGATTCTTCTACGAAGGAGTCCATGTGCCAGTCGCCGGCGCAGTGGCAGACATTGTATACAAAGTTGGAAAGCATTTTCTTTCCTTCTTTGGTGTGCAGAACTTCTGGATGAAACTGGGTTGCATAGAGGTTTTTCTCTACGTTTGCAACGGCTGCTACCGGACAGTCATCCGTATGGGCGATGATTTCGAATCCCGGAGCTGCTTTGGAGATGTAGTCGTTGTGGCTCATCCAGCAGATGGTTTTTTCGGATACGTTCTCAAACAGTGCGGAACTTGTATCTACAGTTACCTCAATTTTTCCATATTCTCTGACCGGTGCTACTTCTACTTTTCCGCCGAGCAGATGCATCATCAGCTGTGATCCGTAGCAGATGCCGAGGATCGGGATTCCAAGTTCAAAAATTTCTTTTGTATAAGTCGGGGAATCCGGCAGATATGCGCTGTTCGGGCCGCCAGTGAAGATAATACCTTTCGGCTGAATTTCTTTGATCTTTTCGATGTCTGTTTTGTAAGAATAAATCTCACAGTAAACGTTGCACTCACGTACACGTCTTGCAATTAACTGATTGTACTGACCGCCAAAATCAAGTACGATAACCGTTTCTCTTTTCAAGAACGTTCCCTCCTGTTTTTTCTTCTGTGCATGATGAACTACATGCGTTTTTTGGGTTTGATGCTAATTATAGTAAAGAAACCGTAAAATTTCAACCCCCGAAGTACAGGAATCGTGTTCTTTTCGCTGTACTTCGGAGGTTTTTCTTTTTTTCGGGTCCTTATTCTCCGATGGTGATGGTGTAGCCTGCCTGGAAGGTTTCACCGGCTTTCAGGTGCTGTTCGCCGTATTTGTCTTTTAATTCGCCGTCAAAGCCGACGTTGTCGCAGCGGCCGATCCATGGCTCGAGGCACACGAACGGGGCATCTGCTTTTGGCTTGGACCATACGCCGACGCTCGGGAAGCCTTTGCAGGTGAGAGTGACGTACGGTTTTCCATCCACTTCTACGCCGACGCGCTCGACCTGGGTATTGTCGAAGATCAGGGCGTCCTCGTCGAAAAGGGTTCTGGTGTACGGGATTCTGCTGTCCTGAAGTTTCAGTTTTCTCGGATGTGCGGCATCGACGCCTGCTGTTTCCGGGTCGATCAGGACGTATTCGAGTTCGGTCTCGGTGTGGTTTTCCAGGCCTTTGTTGAAGACGATGTCATACTGTTCCGGAATCATGAATGCAGGATGTCCGCCGACGGAGAAGTACATGTCATCATCACCGGTGTTTTCTACGTTCCAGGTTATGGTCAGGGTTCTGCCGGAGAGTTCCTGGGTTACGGTGAAGGCAAAATCGAACGGGTAGACTTTTTGGGTTTCTTCGGTCGATACCAGGCGGTGTACGGTTTTGTTTTCGGTGTTTTCGATGCACTCGAATTCGTTGTCGCGGGCGAAGCCATGCTGGCCCATCGGGTATTTGACTCCTTTATGGGTGTAGAAGCCGCCGTTTACTTTTCCGACGAATGGGAACAGGACCGGTGCGTGGCGGTTCCAGAAGGCCGAATCGCCGATCCAGACTGCCTCACGGTCAGCCGCTTTGTCGTAGATGCTGCTAAGTTCTGCGCCGTGATCGCTGATCTGCACGCGCAGGTTTTCGTTTTCCATGGTTCTCATGTTTTGATATCCCCCTGTGTTATTTTTTATGGTTTATTCTGGATAGACGAGACGGGAATCATCAATTCCGTACAGGACTTCATCCAGGTATTTTTTGCCGAGGTAGTTGGCCATGGAGAGGTTCATGTCCAGGTAGTTTCCGCAGTCTTTCGGAGATGCGCCCGGAACTTCGCCTTTGAAATCGCGGATGAATTCATACATTTCGGTGACGAGCGGGACGATGTCTCTGGAGGTGTAGTCTCCTGCCAGCAGCAGGTAGAAACCGGTGCGGCAGCCCATTGGACCGAAGTATACGGTTTTGTCTTTCCACTGCTCATGGTTACGGAGGAAGGTGGCTCCGAGGTGCTCGATGGTGTGGACTTCGGCGGTGTTCATGACGGGCTCATCGTTTGGGGAGGTCATTCTCAGGTCGAAGGTGGTGATGATGCTGTCACCTACGTGGTCTTTTCTTGAAACGTAAATGCCTGGTTTAAGTTTGATATGGTCGATCGTAAAGCTTGCAATTTTTTCCATGACTGGTATTTTCCTTTCTTTCTGTCCTTTAATAGCTGCGGAGTTCATCATCGGTATCCGCAGTGTTTTCGATGGATTTGATGATGAGATCATAACTATAGGCATCGCTTACTTTTACAGTGACGCGGTCGCCGACTTTATGACCCAGAATGGCTTTTCCTAATGGCGAGTCGATACTGACGTATCCTTTGAGAGAATTACCACGAACGGTGGTGACAAGTTTGTAGGTTTCTGTCTCATCATCTTCTTCGATGTAAACCTGGACGGTATTGTTGATGCCGACTTCATCGTCCTTTGAGGTATCTGAAATAACGTGAGCGGTTTTGATCATTTTTTCCAGATAGCGGATGCGGCTTTCGTTGCGGTTTTTGTCCTGTTTGGCAGCTTTGTATTCAAAGTTTTCGCTGAGATCGCCCTGGGCACGGGCTTCTTTTACAGCCTCGAGTTCTTTTGGACGGACAACCAGTTTGCGGTAGTCGATTTCTTCCTGCATTTTTTTAATATCGTTTTCGGTCAGTTTATCATACATGATTTTTCTACCTCTTTTCTTGTGAGGTTATTTTAGCACAGAATACGGTAAATTGGAAGTAGGAAGACAGCCACGGTAGAATCATGAGTAGAATCACTTTCTTACGCACCGGAACAGCAAATGTTCCGGTGCTGAATGAACTATAACGGTTCACTCAGCCGTGTCGCTTGGTTTTGAAGGCGGAGTTCCTTTGTTGTCGCTGTTATTTGGCATTTTTCCACCTTTGGGATCGCTCATCGTTTTAACAGACCGGGTTCCGGCGGTGGTGATGATGTCCGTGAGGGTGATCTCTTCGTTGTCGGTACCGGCAGTCAGAGTATACGTTGCGTCCAGTTTCATTTCGGGGCAGGTCAAAACGATGCTGGCGTAGGCTTTTTCAGGTGTAACCGTGAAGAGGGCACTTCCATCGCTGTCTGTCAGTGTGATGGTAGTGTCAGCGGACTGGGTTTCCGTACTGTAATAGGTGATAACGGGCTGGGTGGAAGCTTCGTCGAAGCTTTCCGTCATGCCGGCACTGCCGATAGCAGCTAAGGTTCCGCCGGTCACAATTGCACTTCCGTCGTAATCGAGGGCACTGTCACCATCGCTGGTCGGCCCGTACACGATCGTAGTTCCGCCGGTCACGAGAAGACCGCCGTTGGAATCAAGACCATCACCATCGGCGGATACAGTCAGGGTTCCGCCGGTAATTTTAATGTAAAGCTCAGAGTTGCCTCCGCCGCCGGGGCCTCCCTGCATCTTCTGTGGAGCATCGCCGTCAGACGGAGCATTCCCCGGATCGAAGTTCTGCGGCGCATTTCCGCCAGACGGAGCGTTCTCCGGATCGAAGTCCTGCGATGGCTGCATATCGCTGCCGTTTTCTGTATCAGGCGGCATTTGCGGAGGTTCCTTTCCGTCTGCCGCACCGGATATGCTGCTATCATCACCGGAGTTTACGGCAGCACTGCTATCGTTGTTTGAGCTTGCGGCATTGCTGTCATCGTCACCGGAACCGGCCGCATTGGCGCCAGGATTTATGGCGTTGGCGCCATCGTCGCCGGAATTTGCGGCATTGATGCCATCGTCGCTGGCGTTTATGGTAATGTCACCACCATTGACCACAACGCGTTTTCCTTCCAGTCCTTCGTAGCTTTTTTCAACAAGGATCGTTCCGCTATGAATGACGGTGTCGAGATCCGCATGGAAACCGTCATCACCGGAGTTTACGGTGATGGTTCCGTCATCGACAACAATGCTGCCGTTTGCATGGAAGCCGTCCTGTTCCGCCTCGATCGTAAAAATTCCACCGGCAATATAGATATTTCCAAGCTCTGTGTCATCCGTATTCTTCGCTTTGACCGCACTGTTTGCAGCATCAATATCAAAGCTTCCATCCAGAATTTTAATCTGATCTTTGGCTGTGATCCCGTTGTCCGCAGCGGCGATTTTGTAGGTTCCGCCGGTAATCACAAGGTCATCTTTGGATACAATCCCGTGCTTGTAGTCTGCCTCGATGGTCAGACTTCCTGTCCCGTTGCAGACAAGATCTGATTTGGAGAAGATAACGCCGTCTACCGTGTTGTCGTCAATCTGAGTGTACTCGTTTCCACCGCCAAGCGTGTTGCTGCTGTTTTCAGCAAGCGTGATGAAAACTTTGTCCGCTTCGCGAACGTAGATGGCAGCATTTGTCTCACAGTTGATATGGACTCCATCGAGTACGATCTGAACCTTGTCGGAATCGGATGCGTCTACGATAATCTGGCCATCCTCAAGTGTTCCGCTTACGATGTAAACGCCTTCTTCCGTGATGGTAATTGTGCTGCCGTCTGCTTTGGCTCCGCTGCCGGAGACGGTAGCTGTCGTCTTATTAAGTGTAATTTTTACGGCTTCTGATGCTTTATAGCTTCCGCTCTTCTCACGGTCTGTGAATTCGGTGTCGATAGTGGATTCGGTCAGTTCCAGGTCAAAATTAATATCGGAAGCACTTTCCATTGCATTTTCCGAATCTGTGCTCTCTGATGTGGTATCCGCGTTGTCGGCAGATGTTTCGCCGGTTGACTCTGTACGGGCAGATTCGGCATTCACAGAGCTGGAAGATGTCACTGCTGTGCCGCATCCGCCGAAGGCCAGCGATGATGCAAGAAGCAGGCTGACGACTGCGCCGGTCTCTTTTTTTCTGTTTTTTTTCTTTCTGTTTCGATTCATTATAATTCCTCCCTTCCGGTCTGCGCACGACTGCACAGGATTTCAAGGTTTCCGTTTCTGCAGCGGAGCTGGTCAATCATGTTTTTCTCTTCGCCTTCCTCGCGGAATACGATGCGATACTCCAGCTTGAAAAGACTTCCCATATTCGTGGTTTTTACCTGTACAAGCTCGCAACGGGTCAGATACCTGGCAAAGATATCGTCAAAAACACTGGTATAATCAAGGGACTCCGGTTCCAAGATTTCCATTGACGAGCATGATCACCCTCTGTACGATCACAGGCATCAGAACAAGCGTGACAGCAAAGCTTTTGGTGCATTCGCTTTTGTACCTGTAAACAGCAGCGATCAACAGTCCCAGAATCAGAGACACTGCTGTGCAGGCAAGGAACTGACCAAAGGTGAAGGCGGCGGTTGTTTCTGTAAAAACGGAACTGAATATTGCGTTAAGCATAGCAAATTCCTCCCAGAATTTTTTTATTTTCTTGTCTATTCAGAGCCCCATCTCGATTCCGCTTACGCTACATCGCGATGTTGCTTCTATTTTGCATGGCTCTGAATAGTTACATTTTCTTTTTTGTGAAGCAGATTATGTTTGAAAAAGGCTTTTCGCAAGCTGTGAGTCCACCCACTGCTTCTTGCTTTTCGCAATGGCCGCAGAGGACTTACCTGATTCAGCTAACGGAATGCTGTTTTTGATACGGTTTGCCGGATATCTGTGAATGGTATGAAAGCTTTTTCTTCTGATACTTTCTGATTTTCGATCTGATAGGCAAAGCCGTATTTAGAAAATGATGCCGGATAGATTGCAAGATCATCCAGAATTTTGCTGAACCATAGGGGCACAGCACCTGGTGATTTCACCTCCATGAGATACCAGCCTGGTTCTAAAAGCCTGGTTCCTTCCGTTGGACCGTCAAGACACAGATTGTCGGTACGCCATCGGATATTGGTGTCGAAGGTAACACGAAAGTTCCTGTCTTCCGTGCCGAAGCAGGCGATGCGGTCGTAGGCGATGTACATAGCGGGAGCAAGCCCCCGGTAGTAGTTGCGAAACCAAGTGATTTCGTGGAGAATCTGGCTGTCGAAGCCCGGTTCTGATTTTCCCGCAAGATAGGGAACCGCTTCTGATAATATCATGCGCTCGCGGCGTTTGTAGACGATTCCTTCATATTTTTTCTTTAGTTCTACGTATATGGGGCTGGTCTCTTTGGCCGGACCATAACTGCGGAGTCGCAGTTTTTCTTTGTAGACGGGTTTTTCCAGCGAACGGCGGATGGGCTGGTGATCCGGGGTATCGTAATAGAGGCTGCAGATGGTATCAAGGCCGTATTCATCCATCTGCAGATGACCCGGAAGGCTCTTGCGAAGCTTGCGGGCCATGATCGGGGAAAGCATGTATTTTGTTTCATACCGTTGGAAGGTCATGGGAATCTGTTGGCTTTGTATCATAATCGATTGATCCTTTCGTTTGATTTACTTCCGGAAATGTTTTTTACATTTTTAAGTATAATGAGGAAACTTTAAAGGAACCTTAAAGAATGGACGGAAAATGTGAAAGATTTGTGAAAAGACGGACCTCTGTAATCCGGATCGCTTTTTGAATACCATATAAAAAAAGAAAGAGCCCTTTTCCGGACAAATTCGTTGGAAGCGAATTTGTTCGGAACGGACTCTTGCAGCCGCTATGCAACGTCATGAAACATATAAAATAGGAAAAGCGTCAAAAATCATCTTGGCCAGCGCTCTTTTCTGGACATGAGTGGCGCGAATGGTACATGAGGATGCGTCTGGTACCAGTAAGCTGTGGTAGCGACATCATCCTGACGTTCAAAGAGACCTCCATGACTGACGCCAATCTGCTGAAGGGTTACCTTAAGATCCTTCTCAAAAAGGATAGGATCAAGAAGGTGCCAGCGGTAGAAGCTGCGCTGTGGCATCTGATCATCATTGTGGTAATCATTATGAAGGAAGGTATCGTGGGTAGAGTAGTAAGGATATCCAAGATACGGAGTGCAGTACTGATTTTCAACGGTTTGGCCATTTTGCTGTGTTGCAAAGCTCCAGGCAC
>OHAG01001447.1_pt1 | contig 15227 bp, 14 predicted proteins | sample 1577081 | NCBI WGS metagenome assembly OHAG01 (sample SAMEA3541513, study PRJEB24748) | human gut metagenome | biome: human gut; feature: human-associated habitat; material: faeces | place: China | collected 2012
CATTAAACATTTCTGCAAGTTTTACATATCCTTCATGAACATATACATTAAAAATTCCGTGGAAATATTTCTCTGCCTGTGCCTTTACTGCCTCAACAACTTCCAGTCTGCTGTAACCGATATTCAGAACCCCAACGCCTCCAATCCAGTCGAGGAACTTATTACCATCCACATCCTCAAGCATTGCGCCCTCGCCTTTTTCCATACAAATTGGATAGGTACTTCCACATAATCCTTTTGGAACTGCCTCATTTCTTCTATCTAAAATAACCTTTGCCTTTGCTCCTGGTACACTTCCTGTAACTATTTCTGGTAATGCTTCTCTTAACATATCGAATTTCTCCTTAATTATAAAAGAAAAAGGTGCAATCCCAGCGTTTGCTGTTATTGCACCTTTGCTTGTTTCCTATTTATTTTTGTTACTTATTTATTTCATGGCATTACTATAACACAATTCTTTGATATTGCCATCGTCACAATACACAAGGTTGTTGTGCAGCATTCATAATTGCTGTTTCATTCAAGGCAAAAGCAGAAGGACAGACGCCCGAGAAGAGAGCCTATGCCATCAAATCAATCCCAAAAATTCATCAATCTGATATGCCAGATACCAGTCGCTTCTATCTTTCGTAGAGTTGAGTGTTTTCCCCGTGATTTCAGCGATTTTTTTCAGATGATAGGAGACAGTATTTCTATGCAGATAGCATTCGGTTGCGACTTCCCCGATATTTCCGTTAGTTTCGAGGTAGCATTTTAAAATACGGATGTATTCGCTGCCGGTTTCCTGATCGAATCGCTCTAATTCGCCAAGCATTTTTTCTCGATACTTTTCCAGTTTTTTGATATTGCCGATTGAGAGCCAGAGTCTGCTTATGCCGAGTTCTTCTTCCTGACAGATATTTTTGCCTTTTCGTCTTCCCCAGCGACATAAATAGGATAAGTCTCTGTATTTTTCCCACAGGTTTTCTACCACAGTTTCTTCGTCACCGACTGCCATGTAAAGTTCTTTTTGCCGGGCAAAGCTTTCTGAAAATGTTTTTATCTGTTGGATTACATTTTCCCTTTCTGTGCCTGTAGGCATTTTTGCTACGAGTGTGATATACAAATCTCGCTGAAAAATGACGGAGAGTACCTTTTTCTCAGCAAATATTTGCTGGCACTGCCGGATAAAGCGGTAGAAGAACTGGGTATTGTCGAATTTATCATCTGCCTGTATATCTTTATTGGCTGGGAAATAGCACTGAATCATGAAGAATTCTGTGTCTTTATGGATATGATTCTCATGCAAGACAGGCATATACTGTTGTTCTTTTTTATGGGAAAAGATTGCTTTCTGGAGTGCCGTTTCCAATCCGTCCTGCTCCTGCATCGTTTTGTAGATCAGGTTACATAAATCTCTGTTAAAGTCTACGAGATGGACTTCCCACGGTAATGTAAAGACAGGGAATCCTGCTTCTTCACTGTATGCAATAACGCCCCTCGGTACTCTGGTGATGTATTTTCCAATATTAATAACCAGACCGCTTGCGCCTGTTTCATGCAGGCTTTTTACAAATCGGACGAGTGTCTCTTCGTCCTTTTCCCTGATTCCAGTTGTGATAATAAGCTCTCTGCCTTTTAAAAAAGAGACATAATCCATCTCCTCGACGGTATGTACCCAGTCAACGAGATTTCTTAAGCCTCTTCCTCCGGCAACCAGCTTCATATTGTAACGGTGTAATGCCACCTCATAGATTTCTTCCAATATTATCGCCATTGTTACCTCTTTTTTAGTTTCTTCTATAAGTCATTTCACAAAATACTGCCAAACAAATAATGATACATAGATTAGTAATTCACGTCTTGGAATATTAAATGCTTTGCAGTATTTATAGTATTGCCATAGTTCTTCTTCCTACTCCATAAACTTCGCCAGCACCGTCAAATCATAATCTGATACTAACATTCCGTTCATGATAAGAGAGTATTTAAGCTGTAATTTAAAATGTGCATCTCCGTGTAATACACGGATCTTCTTCGTGTCGGACATCAGTTCCATTGGGCCTGCTGGAGACTGATAGAGGCAGTTCTTGTTATGCTCTGTGTCAAATATGAGCACAGAGTTGAAGTTGCCCGCTCCAGTTTTGCGGAGTTCTACGTTACCTGGAGAAATGGTGAGGCGGTTTTTGATGACCGCCCCTTCTTCTGTCCGCTCTGAATAAAAAATGTAATGCACACCATTTTTATGAATATAACTTCCTTCGGTAACCAGAGTGACGGGTTCTTCCTGATCGAACCCTTTCTGGATACCTGTTATCGTAAGCCAGACCTTTCTTGCCATAACTTTACACGTCGTATCTGTTCATTGCAAGATCAATAAGTTTCTGGACGAGAGCCTTTTTGCTTAAACCTCTTGCTTCCCAGAGCATTGGATACATGCTGATAGCTGTAAAGCCTGGAAGTGTATTGATTTCGTTAAATACAACTTCGTTTGTATCTTTTGTCAGGAAGAAGTCTACTCTTGATAATCCGGAGCAGTCTAATGCTTTAAAAATTGCCACGGCATCTTTGCGGATTTCTTCTGCTTTTCCTTCTGGAAGTTCAGGATCTACGACCGTTCTGGATTCTTCGTTGTTGTACTTCGCATCGTAGCTGTAGAATTCTTCAGCAGATAATACTTCGCCAACACCAGAAGCCTTAGGCTCATTCATTCCAAGAACACCACACTCAATCTCACGACCTACGATTGTCTCTTCCACTAAAATCTTAGAATCGTGTTTTGCTGCAAGATTCAGTGCATCAATCAGTTCCTCTCTGTTCTCTGCCTTGCTGACACCCTGAGAAGAACCAGCTTTAGAAGGCTTTACGAATACAGGATATGGAACACCTGCTTCTACTCTTGCCACTACTTCATCCATGTGTGTAAGTTCATGTCTTCTTACGCCAACAAACTTTGCCTGACGTACCCCGATGGAATCTACAACGATCTTAGTGTAAAACTTATCCATAGAACATGCAGAAGCTAACACGCCACATCCTACATATGGGATTGCTGCTAACTCTAAAAGCCCCTGAACCGTTCCGTCCTCTCCGTTCATTCCGTGAAGGACAGGGAAAACAGCATCAATAGAAATACGGTCAACCTTGCCGTCTCTTTCTAAAAGAAGTTCCCTGCTTCCTGTATCCGGGCAGATATAAGCACTCGTCTTACTATTTACCCAGGAACCATCCTCAAGATGATCCAGTCTGTCAACTAACTTCCACTGTCCATCCTTTGTGATTCCTACCATAATTACGTTATAAAGATCTTTATCAATGTTTTCGATTACTGTTTTTGCTGAAACGAGAGAAACATCATGTTCAGAGGATTTTCCTCCCATAAGCACTACTATATTTTTATTAGCCAATATAATTCATCCTTTCAAAAGCTCATTTTAATTCATTTCACGCCTTATTCTAGCACATTGAAAAGCTTTTGAACACAGGATTTTAAAATAATTAAGATGTAACATTTACAAAAATTTTCCCTTTTTACGGCAAAATCCGCACTAATTTCTCATATTTCATGAAATCCTCTCTGGTAATTCCACACTCTCCAATTTCCCGGGGATTCTTTACACCTTTCTTTCCATCCGCATGATAATCGGAACCGCCGGAAATAATTAAGCCACGGCCTGCATAACGTTCTATCACTTCTTTTTTTATCTCGTCCTTTGTCATCGTGCCGCCGTAACTGGTCTTATCATATGTGTAAGAAGCTTCGATTCCATCAAGTCCAGCTTCAATTAAAACCTCTATAAATTCCTGTCTGGACATCTCTTTTCCTTTATAAGATACCGGCTCAGAAATAAGATACGGATGCGCCAGTATAATGATACCGCCAAGTTTATGAATCTCTTTGATAACAGAAACTGCATCCGGCTTCTCTCTCTTCACGCTAACTTCCTTACTGTTTTTCACATATAACTTTGCTTCTTTCCAGCTTTCCATATAGCCTTTTCTCGCCATAAGTTCAAAAATCATTTTCTTTTGAACAAACTGCTCCTGGACTGGGTAACCGTTATTCTGAAGAACTTCCTCCCAGGTCATTTCCATTCCCTGCTCGTTCAGAAGATCAATCAGCTTACGGTAACTGTTGACCTTACTGTTAATCGTAAATTCATCTAATTCTTTAAAATATGGGGCATTCCAGTCACAGCCAAGACAGACAAGATGTACATCATCAATATATGTCTCACAGGAAATCTCAATTCCTCTGAGAAGTTCAACTCCAATACCTTTTGCGTAGGCCGTAATCTCCTGTCTTTTGCCCCCGCCTAACTCTATCATCTCTGGCGGAACAATATCATGGTCTGTTATTGCCAAAATCTTCACACCGCGATGTACCGCGTGTCGAATATACTCTACAGGACTGTCATTTCCATCAGAACGATTGGTATGTCCATGTAAATCGCATTCATAATTTGCCAGCATACTTTTCCCTCCCTGAAAACGTGTATTTTAAACCAGAGTGTGTCTGAAAAATGCTTTCTGCAAGATGTGCGTTACAATTTGTGGGAGATTTCGCCTGAATGAGGGCGGCGTAGCGGGCTACGTCAACTGAATGAAGGCAAAATATACCGCAAATTGGGGCGTGCAGATTGCAGGAATGATTTTTCAAACACGCTCTAGAAACTTGTTCTCTTTCCCGAAAATACTTCCAGATGCTTCTTCACTTCTTCTTTTACCGCATTTTCCACTTCGGTATCAAATGGAATCGGCGCAAACTTTTCACCGGAAAGAATGAGTTCTTTTGTCTTATCAAGGTACGCATTCTTCACTAATGTAGAAATGTTTACCTTTCTTCCGCCAAGTTCGATAAGACGGGTAAATGTTTCTGCAGATAATCCAGAACCACCGTGAATTACAACTGGAGTTTTTTCTTTTCCAAGTTTCTCAACGAGTTCAAAATTAATTTTAGGAACACCGTGATAAATACCATGCGCTGTACCGATTGCCGGTGCTACCGCATCAATCTGGGAGCGCTCTACAAATTCCATCGTCTCTTCAAAGTTAGCACCAACGGCTTCATCACTTACAATATCTTCTTCCACACCGGAAATAACTCCGATTTCTCCCTCAATCGCAACATTCCTGCTGTGTGCATATTCTGCCATCTCTCTTGTATTTGCGATATTTTCTTCAAATGGCAGATGAGAAAAGTCCATCATAATGCTGTCCCATCCAGTATCTGCACAAAGCTTTCCAAGTTCTTTATTGCGGCAGTGATCAAGGTGTAATGCAACTTCTATTTTCGCACCTTTTCTCGCAGCGTCCACAATATCATAAAGCTTCTGCGCTCCAAAATGTTCTACTGTCCCTGCAGATGTCTGGATAATCAGGTTAACACCGATTTCCTCTGCTGCTTTTACTGCTGCCTCTGCTGTCAGATAATTAAAAATATTTACTGCTCCTACTGCGATATTCTCTTCTTTTGCCTTTAACAGCACATTCATAAATCTGTTATTTTTCATGATGTTTCCTCCTTATTTTGTCATGCACTCTCGGAATCTTTTTGTGCTTGATTTTGTAAGAAGATTTTTGTCAGTTGTGTCCAGATTTTTAAGGTGTACGCAGTGCGTACGTTGATAAAATCCGGGTGCAGCTGGCGGAAAATCAGCCGTAAAATCAAGTGCGGGAAAGACTCCACGAATACATATTCCCATAACAATATTTAACTTATATTCTCTTTTGATAGTCCCATAATATCATACTTGTATATACAAGTCAATATATAAATTCACACTACAGCATATTTAAAGAATACTTTCTGCAAATTGAGGCGTGAAGGTTGTAGGAATGATTTTTCAAACATGCTCTGACGCTATTCTTTCTAATCATTAATACATCTATTCTATCGTCTTTATTCCTCATACTGTAAACGGATTTTAATTCGGTCTCCACGGAACACAACCTTCGTATATTCATATGGGCGGCTAATCTCATCATAAAGAACATCCCTTAACAATAATAATGGGTGACCTTTTTCTACCGCTAAAAGTTCTGCTTCTTCGTTAGAAGCAACCACAGATTCTAATGTTTCGGATACTTTCTTTTTGTGAATCCCATAGTTCTCGCTCAAAAGCACACAAAGCTGTTCTTTCTCTAACATCTCTACTGTTAGCTTTTCTTTGTATCTTGCATTAATATAAGATATATGAAGACTGATCGGATCTCCCTTAATATAACGAACTCTCTTAATCTTAAATACAGACTCTCCCGGTAAAAGATTGAGCTTTTTAGCTACTGTCTCACTTGAACGCTCTTCCTGACATTCAACAATCCTTGTCTCGACCTCATATCCCATCTTCTCTAACTGCTCACGAATACCGATATAGGATGGACTGACTGTCACAATCTTCTCTGCAACAAACGTTCCCTTTCCCTGCACTCTGTAAAGAAGGCCTTCTTTTACCAGATCGGTAAGTACAGAACGGACCGTCATTCTGCTCAGTCCATAAATAGAACTCAATTCATTCTCTGATGGAATCTTTTCATTCGCTTTCCACTTTTCAGAATCTATTGCATCAACGAGAATATCTTTTAACTGTTGGTACAATGGTTTTGGACTATTTTTCTCTAACATATTTTTCTCCTTACCTGTACAATGCTATAATAAACTATAAAATAATATCTAATAATAGTCAAGTTATACTAATATATCTGACATTTTTTCATAGTTATCTGTAATATAATTTATAAATAAATGAATAAATATATCAAAAAGCCGCGCCCAGGCACATGATACCCAGGCGCGGCTTTTCATTCTTTTTAAAAATCAGATATACTAAATACGATTATTTAAATGCTATTATTTTTTAGAAAATCTTCTTATCTAAAGCATCATATACATCACAAAATCTCTTATAAGCCGCATCATAGGCTGCGTAGTTATCTGGATTAGGGGTGTATTCTTTTGTAGTTCTGGCTACTTTTGCTGCCTCATGACAGTCTTTATAAGCGCCTACTCCAACACCTGCGTAAAGAGCTGCTCCAAGACATCCTGCCTCTCCATTTTCAAGAATCTGGATTGGATGTTTGAAAATGTCTGCCATCATCTGACACCATAATGGGGATTTTGCAGCACCACCGGCCAGGCGAATCTTGTCAATCTTAATTCCAGAATCTTCCTCTGCACGAATAATATCATACATTTCATAACAGATTCCTTCCATAACGGCGCGGGCCATGTCTGCTTTTCTTGTTCCAAGTGTCATTCCTACAAAAGTTCCTCTTGCTTTTCCATTGATTCTTGCTCCTCCAGCACCCTGAAGAAATGAAAGGAAGGTAATACCATTTGCTCCAATCGGTGAAGTTGCGATCTGTTTATTAATTAAATCATATGGGTCTTCTCCCTGTTCTTTTGCCATGAGTTTTTCATAGTCGCAGAACGTATCTCTATACCAGCGGTATGAGGAAGCAGCGGTATTGGAAAATGCTTCAATGGTGAAGTTTCCGCATCCATGATTTCCTTTTACCACAAGTCTTTCTTTTGGATCACGAATGGATTTATCAGATACTACGAAACAGGAGCCAAATGTTCCCATTACCAAAACAGCAGTTCCATCATCAACTGCTCCCGCACCGAATGTACAGCAGTTCTGGTCATGTGCGCCCATACAGATTGGTGTGCCTACTGGAAGTCCTGACTTTTCCGAAACTTCTTTTCCGATATGACCTACAACTTTTCCTGGTTCTTTCACGATCTTTGCACGTTTTGAAAGGTCGATTCCCAAAATATCATGCATTTCTTTTGACCAGCACTCGTTATCAACATCCATCATTCCCTCACGGCTTGCAGAAGAATAATCGGTATAGTAATCATCTGCTCCGAACTGTTTTAAGAAATAGTCCTGCATTGTGGAGAATAATGCTGTCTTTTCCCAGTTTTCCGGCTCATGTAATTTCAGCCATGCCAGTTTGGCATTGGAAAAAGTAGTTCCTACCGGGTCACCTGTCTGTTTGTAGATCTCGCTTCTTGGAATACGGCTTGTCAGGTATTCAATACCTTCGCCCTCACCTCGAAGATCCTGCCATCCAACCCAAGGTCTTAATAATTCGCCGTTCTCATCTAACATTCCGATTACGGAACCCTGGCTTGAGAATCCAAATCCAATAATATCTTCCGGATTAATTCCAGATTTATCAATTGCTGTCTTGATACTGTCATAAAAGTTAGGAAGTAAGTCTTCCGTAGTCTGCTCTACCCATCCTGGTTCTGGATAATAAGAAGGATATTCACGATAATCGCTTCCTACTAACTTTCCATCAAGATCAAAGATACATGTTTTACAACCTGTAGTTCCACCGTCTAATCCTACTAAATACTGTGCCATATGTAACTCCTCCCTATTCAATTAATGTCTCCGTAAATGAACGAATACCTCCTCCAAAGATATATCGTTTGTATCTCTACTGGTATTTCCCTTATACCTTATCTCGGTTCAAGCACCTTATATTGTCCTTATGTATAAACCGTATTTTTTCTTAATATATCGGCCTGCCGCCTTATATTAAATTATCGGCTTATTCTTATTTATCTCCTGTATACGCTGGTATTAAGCCGATTTTTCTTAAATCATCTACTGCATCAAGGATTTCTACTGCAGCTCTTGTTCCAATCAATTCAGCCCCCGCCTGAATGAAACAGAACGCATTCTGTGGTCTTGGGTCCTTCACTCCCGCAACCTTTACCTTTGTCTTTGTTCCCTTTACTGCATCTACCATGAGCATAACATCCTGAACAGATGGCCCGCCATACTGGCCTGTAGATGTTTTAACCCAGTCAATTCCTGCTTCACAGACTAACTTTGTTGCCGTCACGATTTCCTCTTTTGTAAGGAAACAGGTCTCAATAATCATTTTTGTCATTACGCCCTGTGCGGCATCCACATACTCTTTAAATTCTGCAAAAATCTTATCGTATTTTTTATCTTTTAAGTCTCCAACGTTCATACAGTTATCAAGTACTGTTGCTCCTAAACGTACCGCTTCAGCTGTCTCAAAAGCCTTAACCGCACTTGACTGCTGGCCAAATGGGAATCCGATTGCTGCTCCGACCATGATATCTGTTCCCTTTAACTCTTCTGCTACAATTGGAGTCCATTCAGAAGATGAAAAACAAAATGCTTTACAGTTATATTCTTTTGCAATCTGACATCCTCTTCTGATGTCTGCTTCTGTTGACTGTTTTGGTAATACAGAGAAATCAAATAATTTACCCATATCCCATTTTGTCATTTTGGATAAATCAACCATAACTTTGCCCTCCCGTTTTCATATCTCCAAATCATCTATACTTTGCCGTTATTTATTCTCCTTCATATGGAGGAATAATTCCAATCTTTCTCATTGTATCAAAAGAATCAATAATCTGTGGAGCCTGTCTTGTTCCGATAAGGTCTGCTCCTGCTCTTAAGAATACATATGCGTTCTGTGGTCTTGGGTCTTTTACACCAGATACTTTTACTCTTGTATTTGTTCCCTTACAGCAGTCAGCCATTAAGATTACCTGCTCGAGAGTTGGTCCTGCATACTGTCCTGTGGAAGATTTAACCCAGTCAATTCCAGCCTCAATACAAAGCTCACATGCTGCCTTAATCTCGTCATCTGTCAGGTAGCATACTTCAATAATCATCTTCGTCATTACGCCCTGTGCAGCTTCTACATACTCTTTAAATTCCTGTTTAATCTCATCGTATCTTTTATCTTTTAATGCTCCAACATTCATACAGTTATCAAGCACTGTTGCACCCATACGAACGGCTTCTTCTGTCTCAAATGCTTTTACTGCACTTGTCTGCTGGCCAAATGGGAATCCGATCGCTGCCCCAACCAGGATATCCGTTCCCTTTAATTCTTCTGCTACAATTGGAGTCCAATAAGAAGATGAAAAACAAAATGCCTTACAATTATACTTAATTGCTTCTTTACAGCAGTCACGAATAGTCTGCTCTGTTGTCTGTTTCGGTAAAATAGCATAGTCAAAACACTTTCCTACTTCTTTTTTGGATTTAATCTTTGAAAAATCAATCATTTGTTACCCTCCTCATTTTTTAAAAATTCTTTTATACCCCCATAAACTCCATCTGCATCTAACTTATAATAAGCCATCAGTTCATCATAAGGGCCATTGCTGGCATAGCAGTGCGGAATTCCATGCATTTTTATCGGAACGTTTATACCATTATCATTCAATGTTTCCATGACAATTGTTCCCAATCCACCTTTGATATAATGTTCCTCTATCGTCATGACTCTGCCTGTTTTCTTTACAGAATCACAAATAAGCTCTGCATCAATCGGCCACACGGTCGGCATTCCTATATGTTCCACCTGGATGCCTTCCTCTTCTAATCGCTCTACTGCCTCCATTGCCGCCATTGTCATTGAACCTGTTGTGATTAACGTAAGTGCCTCGCCTTCTGTAATCTTACGTCCTTTTCCAATGACAAATGGTTCTCTTTCAAAAAGTACCGGAATCTTTGGGTTTCCGATTCGCATATAAACCGGGCCATTCATGGAAAGCATTGCCTTTACTGCTTCTTCAATCTCATATGGATCCTGCGGTGCTAAAATAGTAACTCCCGGAATCATTCGAACAATTGCAAAATCTTCTAACGAATGATGTGTCGCACCAAGATCGGAATAAGTAATCCCACAGTTTCGGCCTACTACCTTTACATTCTGGTTCATGTATCCAAGATCATTTCGAAACATTTCAAATGGTCTTGCCGTTACAAACGGTGCGATAGCACAAAAAACAGGTACTTTTCCTGTAGTGGCTAGTCCAGAGGAAATTCCGATGACTCCCTGTTCCATGATTCCACATTCAAAATATCTGTCTGGATATTTCTCAATGAATTCTCCAAATCCAGAACTTTTACCACTGTCGGCTGAAAGAACAACGATATCCTCATTCTTCTCTGCCTCCTGTGTCACAGCTTTTCCAAATGTTTTTCTCGGGTCCATGTAATTATCAAATTTCATCTTCATACCCCCTAAGCTGTTCCATCAAATCTTTTTCTAATGCATCACAATCTTCCTTACTTGGATTCCAGTAATGATAGGACGCCTTGCCTTCTCCTTCTTTCAGTCCCTTTGCCTTTACAGTATGAGCGACAATCATAGATGGTTTTCCTTCTTCAAATGGTAATGCATCAAATGCTTCCATGATTTCATCCATATTGTTTCCATCAATTTCTCTTACTGCCCAGCCAAATTCTCTAAACTTATCTCCGATTGGAGTAAAATCCATTACATCGGTAACCTTACCACTAATCTGTAATCCATTAAAATCTACAATTGCTGTAAGATTATCCAGTTTATAATGCGCTGCTGCCGCTGCTGCTTCCCAGTTAGAACCTTCCGCTAATTCTCCATCTCCTAAAATGGTGTATACTTTAGATGGCTTCTTATCCAGCCGTAATCCCATTGCCATTCCTGTCGCAATAGAAAGTCCATGTCCCAACGCACCAGTACTTGCCTCTACTCCTGGAAGCTTATACATATTCGGATGTCCTGCCAGCTTAGAATGTAAATGTCCGTATGTATCCAGAATTTCTTTTGGAAAATATCCTTTTTCAGCTAAGACTGCGTACTGTACCATACTCTTATGTCCTGCTGATAAAAGGAACCTGTCCCTGTCCTCCCAATCAGGCTTCTCTGGATTTACATTCATCTTGTAAAAATATAATGCGGTAACCATATCTATAGAAGAATACGTTCCTCCAATATGACCATGACCACTGGCTCTCAACATTCGAACTACATTCAGCCTGCATTTCGCTGCTGTTTCTTTCAAACAGCGTATAGTCTCCCTTCTCATCTTTCTCCCCCTCCAACACCTTAAATATTCCGTGTCGTTCTTGTATATACAACTATATGCCACATTATACAAAATGTCAAGGTTTTTTCATTAGATTTTATATTTTATATGAATTTTTATACATACTCCTCCTTAAAAGCATCCTGAAAGCAAAAAATCAACAAATAACATGCCTCTCTCATCCCTCTATTTTTTCCCAGCCCTTTAATAATTTTTTCTCCATACAAGAGCAGGTCCCAGAGAAGGACAATATATAAAAATGTGCCTTTGAGCAAGCTCTTAACACGAGTGCGATAAGCAAGTGTTAAGAGTGCAGTGAAACGAAGCATTTTTATATATTGTCCTTCTCTGGGACCGTCTGTTTATTCTAAAAAATTACAAAAGGGCCAGGTACTACATTACCTGACCCTTTTAATTATTCAATTAATCTAAAATTAGAATAATTAACTCATATTATTTGTTGATACTCCAATACCAACCATATGCATTACGGAAAGCCTTCACATCACTGCTGGAAAGGGAGCTTACCATCTGACTGATATAGCTGTATGTCTCAGGACGCTGGCTCTTTAATGCAGATGGATTCTCTGTGTAATCACGGAATGATTCTGCAAAGTATTCTGCTGCATCCTGTGTTACATATGCTTTATTGTTGCCTACATAAGCGGACTTCTCTTCATTATAAATTCTTGTAAATTCTGAGGACTGATCAATCTTCTTACCATTGCGTCCCTTTAATGCAGATACGAAATGGCCTAACTCATGGAGTAAGTATGAGGACTGACCTCTCTTTAACTGGATATTATGATTCTTTGTACTAAACACACCAGTTGTTGCTAATTTGGAATTAATCTTAAGTTCAAATCCAAGGTTTACAAAGGCATCATAAACTTTAGAATCTACATGGCCTTTAATATCACTGAACTTGGAAATTGCAAATCCTGAACTGGAAACTGCTGTAGAAGCTCCTACAGAAGCAGCATTATTCGTTGTAGTTGTTCCAAATGTCTGAGTTGTTGTCTTAACAGTTGTAACTACTGTAGTCCGAATTGTCTGTACTTTGGATTTCTTCTTAGTAGATGTCTTTTCTGTAGTCTGAACAGTTGTCTCTGTTACAGTCTGTACGGTAGCTGTCTTCTTTGTACTCTTCTTCTTAGAAGTCTTCTTCTTTATCGTTGTTTTAGTCTTTTTCGCTGCTTTCTTTAAAGTCTTCTTCTTTGTCGTTGTCTTAGTTGACTTCTTAACAGAAACCTTTGGTGCGCTGGCTAATGGTACTTCTTCTTCACCAGCTACGATCTCATCTGTACCTGTCTCCGGCATAGTATCTGTGATATCTGCAACTGTTAATCCTGTACCGCCATTACCTGTATAAAAAATAACACCCGCACATAAAACAAGAGCTGCTACTAAATAAGCTGCAGAAGCTAAAAACGACTTGTTACTTGTTTTCTTCATAAAAACTCCTCCTTTTCTGATAAGTGCCTCGCTTATGGCATTATCAAATGTTACGAGTTTATTATGAGAATATGCGGGGATGAGGACTATGTCCTCTTAATTCTACAAAAAAACCGCCTATATCTCTAGCAGATACACACGGCCACTCATAATATTCGATAATATTATCCATACGCATTAAAACACGGCAACCGGCTGTCATAGGTTATACCCTTAGACCCTTGGCTTTGCGTCCCCTGCTTTCACAAGGTTTGCCCACTAGAACATATTAATTTACTATTTTTATAGTATCACAGGTAAATCTATACGTCAATAGTTTTATCTATTTTCCCAACTTTTGCGCCATCAATTCCGGAGCGGTTGCATAATCTATCGCCGTCTCTCTCGTTATCCTTCCTTCTTTGTATAACTTTGTAATGTAAAAATCCATCGAGAACATCTTTTCCTGACCGGACGAACCGATAAGACCGTCAATCTGATGTACCTTGTTATCCCGTATCATATTTTTAATCGCACGATTCACCGTCATAAGCTCAAATGCCGGAATGAGTTTCCCTTCTTTATCCGGTAAAAGCTGCTGGGAGACAACCGCATTCAGTACAGAGGCAAGCTGTACGATAATCTGTCTTTGCTGATTAGCCGGAAATACATCAATAATTCGGTCTACCGCGTTGGCTGCTCCTAATGTATGTAAGGTAGAAAAGACAAGATGCCCGGTTTCTGCTGCTGTCATTGCAATGTTAATTGTCTCGTAGTCTCGCATTTCCCCCAGAAGAATAACATTCGGACTCTGGCGAAGTGATGCCCGAAGTGCCACTTTATAACTTTCCGTATCTGAGCTTACCTCACGCTGGCTTACAATGCTCTTTTTATGACGATGCAAAAATTCTAACGGATCTTCGAGTGTAATGATATGCTCCTCTCGCGTGCTGTTAATCTGGTCAATCAGGCAGGCAAGTGTTGTAGACTTTCCACTTCCTGCGGAACCTGTTACAAGAACAAGACCCTTTCTGTATTCTGCAAGCTGCATAATCTGAGATGGAATACTAAGCTCCTCTGGATTTGGAAGCTGGAATGCAATCAGACGGATTACTGCTGCAAGAGAGCCTCTCTGACGGTAAGTAGAAACACGGAATCTTCCTAAGTTTGGAATAGAGAAAGAAAAGTCATCGTCTCCATTTTTCTCTAATGTTTCTATCTTTCTTTCCTGCGCAATCGCATAAATATCTTCTATTAACTTACGGGTATCCTCTGGCATCAGACGATCCCCCACCTTTATCATCTTTCGATTAATTTTATAAGTTAAAGGTAATCCGGCTACGATAAATAAATCAGATGCTCCCTTTCCCATTGCTTCCTGCAAATATTCCTGTATTCCCATTTCATCTACCCTCCAATGTTATAATGTTATTCGCCACTCTGATATACATCCAGAGAATCATCGGCCTGCCAGTCATCTGATGAGCAAAGTTTCCATTTTTGTATGTAATACTGTGGATAACCTCCTGTTTCATCTAGCTGTAATGTAACAACGAGCTGCTGGCTCTTTGAAACGCTTTCTGTCAACTTTATCTGGCTTTTCGCAACTTTTTTAATATCCTTCTGCGACTGCATATTTTTTACAGTTTCCGCTTTTATTTTTTTCTCGGTACTCTTAGTCTCCGCAGTTTTTGTTTCTGCTTTTTTTTGACTACTCTTAGCCTCTGTAGTTTTTGCTTCTGCTTTTTCCCGAAGTTCCTGATTCTTCTTCGCAAGCTGCTCCTGCACTTTATTCACTGCCTCGTAATATTGTGTGGTATGCGTTGCTGTCTTTTTACTAAGAGAATAGTCTGAAACTGCATTTTCCAGAGACAGAACAGCAAATGCAGCAAGGCAAATATTCATAAAAATTAAAATGATAAGTGAGATACCGACATTCATTACAGGG
>OHAG01001448.1_pt1 | contig 15224 bp, 15 predicted proteins | sample 1577081 | NCBI WGS metagenome assembly OHAG01 (sample SAMEA3541513, study PRJEB24748) | human gut metagenome | biome: human gut; feature: human-associated habitat; material: faeces | place: China | collected 2012
GATATTATAATACTTAAAAAAATGTGGACAACTTATTGATATTACTTACATTCAGAAGTTGTCCACATTTTTTTAAGTATTATAATATCCTTAAGCGTAAAAAAGCTGTCTCAAATTTGAGACAGCTCATATTATATAAATTTACCTAGTCTATAAATTCTATTAAGTTTTTCCCTAATTTCTTAACTCTAGCAAGAGAATAAACTTCATATCCTTTTTCCTCAAGTTTTGAACGTCCAGGTTGGAATGACTTTTCTATAACTATACCTATTCCACTAACTTTAGCTCCTGCCTCTTCAACAAGTCTTACTGCTCCAAGTGCTGCTTCTCCATTAGCTAAAAAATCATCTATTATAAGTACTTTATCATCTTTTGATATATAATCTTTAGATAAAGTTAATTCATAATCAGATCCTTTAGTAAATGAATGTACTGTTGTTTGATATACATTTCCATTTAATATTTTTGATTGTTGTTTTTTAAGTATTACCATAGGTAAATCCATTTGCATTGCAGTCATAGCCGTTGGTGCTATTCCTGAACTTTCTATAGTAAGTATTCTAGTTATACCATGGTTTTTAAAGTACTCTTTAAAATAAGTCCCCATATTATACATTAATTTTGAGTCTACTTGATGATTTAAAAATGTATCAACCTTAAGTACTGTTTCATTTAATGCTTTTCCGTCTTCTAATATACGATTTTTTAACTCTTTCATTATGCTCCCTCACATTCTAAATCTTTTATATTTTCAACTTCGTTATTTTTATCGTCTTTTAATACTATATTTAAAACTAATGCAACTATTGTTCCAGTTGATATTCCTGATGAAAATACCATTTGTAATCCTTCTGGAAGATTAGATATAAAGTCTGGTCTAAATGTAACACCTAAACCTAAACCTATAGAAGTTGCTATTATAAGTAAATTTCTATCATTTATTTCAACTTTACTTAAAGTTTTTATCCCTGCTGCTGCAACTGTACCAAACATTACTATACCAACTCCACCAAGTACAGGTTGTGGTATACCATTTATAAGTGCTGCAAATTTAGGGAATAACCCAAGTACTACAAGAAGTATCCCTGCCATAACTGCAACATGTTTACTTGCAACTTTAGTTAATGGTATAAGTCCTACATTTTGACTAAATGAAGTATTTGGAAATGCTCCAACTACTCCACCAAATATACTTCCTACACCATCTGCAAGTACTCCAGAACCAACTCTTTTGTCATTCATATCTACATTAGATACTTCACCTATTGCTTTTAAGCATCCTACTGTTTCTATTGTTGTAACAAAGTATGCTGGTAAAAATGCTATTAATGCTTTTAAGTCAAATGTTACACCATATTCAAATATCTTAGGTATAGATACAAAACTTGCATCCTTAACTGCTGAAAAATCAACTAATCCTAAAGGTATACATATTAAATATCCTACAACCATTCCTATAAGTATTGATGCACTACTTAAAATTCCTTTTCCATATTTATTTAAAAATAATGTAATTATCATAACAAACATTGATATAGATACATTTAGTAAACTACCATATGAATCAGATCCTACTCCACCTGCTGCCCAATCCATTGAAACTGGAATTAAAGTAAGTCCAATTAAACATACAACTGTTCCTGTAACTATAGGTGGGAATAATTTCATTAAAGGTTTTATAAAATAACTTAATATAATTTCAAAAAATGCTCCTAATATTGTTGCACCTATTATTCCTGGAAGTCCTAAAATTGAACCTACTGATATTGCTGGTGATACGAAAGTAAAATCTGTACCCATTATACATGCCACTTGGGAACCAACTTTTCCTACACCATTTGCTTGTATAATAGTAGCTATACCTGCTGCTAGTATTGATGCACTAATTACTGCTGTTGACATAACTGGGCCAAATCCTAATGAGCTTGATATAACAAGAGGAACAACTATTATTCCTCCAAAGGCTGCAAATATATGTTGAAACCCTAGCAGTATCTTTGTAAGTAAATTTGGATTATCATTTACTCCATAAATTAAATTATTTTTAGTTTTGATATTATTTTGCTTCATTACACTGTCTCCCTATTTTTAGTGTATATGACTCGATTTATATAAGTTTAACTAAACATAAAAAGCCTCGATAAATTATCGAGGCTTTAGTAACAATCTTAAAAATATATATTATATATAATGTAAGTTAAACTATACCTCGTAGTCTACTAATTTATGGTTAGTAGGTAGAAACTTGCGGACCATATTACCGCCAAATATACGAGTCATTTTTATTTGTATTTTTATATATTCTAACATATTTATATAAAATTTCAATAGTTTTATACAATATATATTATTTTTTTACTTTTTATTTTATTTATCGTAAAATCCCAAAACTTTTTCAATATAAGGATTAAATATTTCATCTTTTTCTATGTATATTTCATGTTTTGCATCTTCAAACCTTACAAACTCACAATTTTTAGCTAAAGATACAAATTTATTATGTCCATTAGGCTTTACAAATGTATCTTTTCCTGCTTGGAATAAAAGTACATCTGCCTTTATATTTTGTATATTTTCTTCTTTTAAAAGTTCTTTAATTCCTTTAAATGCTTGATTTAACCAATTAAAAGATCCACCTGAAGTTTGTAATTCTTTATGTTCTAATTGCTTATTAAAATATGAATCATATCTTTTTCGTGAACTAGTTGCAGAGTTGATAAAATCTGGTTTACTATTAAATGGTCCATGTCCAAATAAATATTTATTACCCATACCTATTGTACAAAATAATTTTGATACTATCTTTGAAACTATTTTAGGATACTTTCCTGTATCTATTTCCATCATAGGACAGTTCAATATTGCTTTTTCAAAATAATTATTATGCTTTTCTAGAAATAAAGCTCCAATAGCACCTCCCATAGAATGTGCAAATAAATATAATTTTCTATCATTTAAGTTAGGAACAACTATACTATCTAAAAAAGTCTTTAAGTCTTTAATATAGTAATTAAAATCTTCAACATTTATTTGGCTATTATCTATCCCAAGTCTTCCTGATTTACCATGCCCTCTATGGTCTATTATGTATACAGAGTAGTTATTTTTATTAAATGTTTTTATAAGTTCTCTGTATTTTTCACTACTTTCACAAAATCCATGAGATATAACAATTACATCTTCACTATCTTCTACTTCATAGCTTTTGTAATAAATTTTTATGTCTTTTTCTCCCATAAAAAATCCATCTTCATATATTACATTGCTTTTTATACTCTTAGATTTACTCATACTAATCTCCTATAATATAATTAATATTAATATAATTATATCTAAATTTACCAATATGCACAATATAACGCTTCATCTGTACAATTTTACCACAATTTATTGACTTATTCTAAAAGTCAATTTATGAATTAATATACCTAAAAGAATAATTTTCTGATTATAAGCTATCTACATAATATATATTTTATAGTACCTTAGTATATAAAAAATTCGCTCCGCTCATGTCGCCAACGACTTCGTCCGTTGCTCAAAATCTTTTTTACGCTCAAAACCAGTTGATTGATATTACTTACATTCAGAAGTTATCCACATTTTTTTAAGTATTATAATATCCTTAAGCGTAAAAAGAGTGCCATTTTATGGCACCCTATTTATATAACATTAATTTTCTTTTGTATCTACATCTGACATTTCAAGTTTTACAATTTGTTGTATATCTTTTATCTGTAAATTTTTAAAGTTCTTTTCTACTGTGTATATAGGTAATATAATCTCAAATTTAGTACCTTTATTTACTTCACTATATACATTTATTTTTCCACCGTGAAGATTTACTATTTCTTCAACTATACAAAGACCTATACCACTTCCCTCTTCATGTTTTTTTAATGTGTCTGAAACTTGATAAAATCTATTAAAAATTTCATTTATCTTATCTTTTGGTATCCCTATACCATTATCTTCTACACTTATAAAAACTTCGTCTTTTACTCTTTTTATATATACATATATTGATCCACCTTTTTGTGTGAATTTTATAGCATTGGATAAAAGGTTAAGTATAACTCTTTCTATTTTATCTTCATCTATTGCAGTTATTATTTCTTCTTCTTCTGTATCAAATATTAAATCAATATATTTACATGTTGAGTAGTCAACACTTGCTAAAACTATATTCTCAACAACTTCTACTATATTTAAATTTTCTAATTTTAGTTCATAACTTCCCAGTTCAAATTTAGTTATATCTATAAGGTTATTTACCAATTTTAATAATCTATTTGAATTCTTATTTATTTGTTCTAATTTTTCCAATAGATATTTGTTATCATAGTCATTGTTATTTATTTTAAGCTCTGTTACCTTACTTGTACTTAGTATAACATTTAGAGGAGTTCTAAGTTCATGACTCATATTTACTATAAAATCAGTTTTTAACTTTTCTCTTTCTTTGGCTTTTTCATATAGTTGTTTGTTTCTAGTTGATTTTTTTCTTTCTGCTATAAACTTATATACTACATAAATTCCTATTGAAATCAACAAAATAAATACTATAAATATTGTTATTTTAATTGATTTAGGTAATAAAAGTTTATATTTAGGTTTATTTAATATTGTACTATCTTTTGGAATTTTTAAAGTATCTATATTATATTTATATATTTGTTTATAATCAAACATAAATACTCCACTAGGCTTTGGTAATATATCATATTCTTCTTTATTACCTTCTAATATATTAATTATTTCTTTAGCGACATAACTACCTTGATATTCTCCTACTGCTACAACTCCACCTATTACACCATTAAAAACATATGCATAATTGTTTGTATATATAGGATTTTTAGTTATATCTTTTATATCGTTAACAACATCTTTTAACATTACATGTGAGTTATCATTTTTACACATAAATGTTCCTGTAAGAACAATAGCTTGATTTTTGTCATCAATTTTTTTTAATTTATTTTGTATATCTTCAATATAATTAGATTGTATAAAGTTAATTTTTACTGGCCTAAAAAATAAATATTTTGATGACTCTATTCTTTCTTTCACCATATTTGAATAAGTAAATTCATCAATTATAATATTTATAGTATCTATATTAGGGTGAAGATATAATATCAAATTAAATAGTTCATCTGTATTAGATTGTAATATACCTGTTATATATTTTTTATGTTCATCTGTAAGTTCAACATTACCATTTATTCCAGTAAATAATATCTGTTTATGATACATTATACTATCTGGATTTAGAACCTCTGATTTTACAAACTCAAAGGCTTCGTCATCTACAGCAAATATTACATCTATATCTTTATATTGGTACTTTTTATTTAATAATTCTTTAAAAGAATTTAAATAATCTTTATCATTTCTTTTTCTTATATCTAGATATTCTAAATCTATATTTAAATCTAAGTCTTGTGGCTTTATTTGTTTTAATTTTTCTTCAAATCCAGTTAATACACGGTTTTCCCATTCATTCTTAGAATCATATGAATTTATAACTAATATATCTAAAATTTTATCATTATTTTCTAAAATATTATATGCATATATTGAGGTTGTACCATTTAAAATGATTAATATTGTTATGCTTATAATAGTTGCATAATTTAATAATCCTTTCTTCATTTTGCTCTCCCTTATATTGGCTTTTTAGATTATTTTATTATTTCTATTATAGTCAATAAATCATTTACAATTCTATGGAAAATTATAGCAATATAATTACAATAAAAAATGAACCTAAAATTAGATTCATTTTTATAATTTATTTTATTAATTCTAAAGTTTTTTCTGTAGCATTTAACTTATACTTACATCCAAAAGGAAGTGTTATCATTGGAGTACAGTGACCTGATTTTAAGTTAAATATACAAGGCTTATTGTACTTAGATACTCTATCTTGTATAAGTTCTAAGATTTCAAAATCATCATCATTTTCCTTGTTACAATCACAGAAATCACCAAATACGATTCCAGCACAGTCATCAAATTTACCTGCTAGTGATAGCTGAGTTAACATTCTATCTAGTCTGTATATAGCCTCACCAACATCTTCTATAAATAGTATTTTATCCTTTGTATCTATTTCATATTTAGTTCCAATACCTGCTGCTATTAATGCTAAATTTCCACCTATTAATTCACCTTCACACTGCCCTTTTACAACTGTATATATAGGTTCATCATTAGGGTTTTCAAACTTAGTAACATTGTTATTTAAAGCATTTATTAAAGAGTTATAAGTAAATTCATCCCATTTAGGAGATGTTCCTGCCATTACCCCATGAAATGTTACTAAATCAGCATATTTATTAAAAGCTATATGTAGTCCTGTTATATCTGAAAATCCAACAAAGAATTTAGGATTATTTTTTATAATATTATAGTCTATTAAGTCTAATATTCTAGGTGTTCCATATCCACCTCTTAAACAAAATATTCCATCTACAGTTTTATCTAAAAACATATCTTCAATATCTTTTGCTCTTATACTATCTTCACTTGATAAATATCCTTTATAAGAACCATAACAACTTTCTCCGAACTTAACATTATATCCTAAGTCATTTAATGCATTTTCTATTTCACCTAAAGTTGTAGCTCTAAACGGTCCAGATGGTGCTACTATACCTATAGTATCTCCCTTTTTTATTCCTTTTGGATATATCATATTATCTCCCCTTTAATTAAAACATTATGTTTGTTACAACAACAGCAGTTATTATACCTACAACATCTGCTATAAGTCCTGCAGGAAGTGCATGACGAGTCTTTTTAATACCTACTGCTCCAAAGTAAACTGCTAGTACATAGAAAGTAGTTTCTGTTGATCCATTCATTACAGATGCCATTCTACCTATTAGTGAGTCCGGTCCGTAAGTTGTAAATAAATCATTCATAACACCAGATGCTCCTCCACCTGATAAAGGTCTTATAAGTGCCATTGGTAAAACTTCTCCTGGCATTCCTATTTTACTAGTTATTGGTGATAGTGCATTTGTTATTAAATCAAGTGCTCCAGATGCTCTAAAAACACCTATTGCAACTAGCATACCTACTAAAAATGGTATGATTGTTACCGCTGTTTTAAAACCATCTTTTGCTCCATCTGTAAATGTTTCATATACATTAACTTTTTTAAATGCTCCAAATAATACTATTGATACTATTATAAATGGTATTGCATAAAGTGATATTGCATTTACTATATTTTCAAACATAATTAGTCCTCCTTACTAGCTGCTAATGTTTTGTTAGCTACTAATTTTGCTTTTTTATTTTTTGAAAACTTTTCAAATACTTTTACAGCTACTACTGCAGCTAATGTAGATGCTATTGTAGCAACTAATGTTGGCCCAATTATTTCTGCAGGATTTTTAGAACCTGCTGCTAATCTATATGCTACAACACTTGATGCAACTAATGTTACTGATGAAGTATTTATTGCTAAAAACATACACATTGCATTTGATGCTGTATCTTTTTCTTCATTTAATTCTTGAAGTTCTTGCATAGCTTTTATACCTAGTGGTGTTGCTGCATTACCAAGTCCTAATATGTTTGCTGCTATATTCATAACCATAGATCCCATAGCAGGGTGGTCTTTTGGAACCTCTGGGAATAAAAACTTCATTATAGGCTTTAGTGCATTTCCTATTAATTTAACTAAACCAGCTTCTTCAGCTATTTTCATAAGCCCTAACCATAAAGCCATCATACCTATTAGCCCCATTGCTAATTCTACTCCTGTTTCTGCGTTACTCATTAACGCATCTGTAACTGCTTGTGTATTACCAGTGAAAACTCCTATAATTATTCCCCCAACTAGTAATACCATCCATATAATATTAATCATTATATCTCCCCCTTTTTAGATATTCTACTAGCTTAAATAATCTAATATTTTATATATTTTTTTATCTTTTATATATACTCTGGCAACTCTTCTTGATACTATACTTAATAGCTCATTTCTATTTGTATCTGCTAAATTAGCTACATCAAGTAAATTAGGTCCGCCATTTCCATAAAAAATAACTTCACTGTCCATACTAACGTCTTTGATATCTGTTAAATCAACTATACATTGATCCATGCAGATTTTACCTAGTATGTTTGCTTTTTTTCCGTTTACATAGACATACCCTTTATTTGATAGTATTCTTGGTATACCATCTGAGTATCCACATAAAACTGTTCCTACTTTCATATCTTTATCTGCTATATATGAGTAGTCATAACTTATTCCTTCGCCCTTTTTAATAGTTTTTATTTGTGCAAACTTAGATTTAAAAGTCATAGCAGGTTTTAAATCCATTTCTGATTTTCTACTATTGTATCCATATAAACTTGCTCCAACCCTAACCATATCCATATGAAAATCTTTATAAGCAACCATGCCTATACTATCGCATATATGCTTTATAGGTATATTAATACGTTTTACTTTATCTAATAGATTAATAAATTTATTAAATTGATCATAATCACTTTTCTCATCTTTAAGTGCTAGATGCGAAAATATTCCTTCTACATTTATATTTGCTAAATTGTATATATAATTGATTGTAGATGGTAAACTTTCATCTATCTTAAATCCTAATCTATTAAATCCTGTATCTATTTTTATATGTATGTTAGCTTTGTGGGTTGTTTTTTTAGATTTATTTGATAAAATTTCAGCTTGTTCTTTTGAAAATATTGTCACTGTTATATTGTTTTGAATTGCTATATCAAGACAATCATCCGGAGTGTATCCCATTACTAATATGGGTAATTTTATATTATTATTTCTAAGTTCGATAGCTTCATTAAGACCAGCAACGCATATATAGTCAACATTTTCTTCTTCTAAAACTTTTGCAACTTCAATTGCTCCATGACCATAAGCATTTGCTTTTACAACTGCCCCTAACTTAGTATTTTTATCTATAACTTTTTTTATTTCATTTATATTGTGTTTTATAATATCTAAATCTACTTCAACGTATGTAGGTCTTAATAATCTCATATTATATCCCCCTAATATTACTTAATTTTTATCAATCTAAATCCCCATTTATTCCCTTTGACTTTTTTATTATATATCATTTTTAGATATTTTTTTTGAAAATAATGCTTATCATATTGCAAAAAATGCCATATGCAATTTATTCCATTTTTATAAATACAATATTGATATAATTAAATTATCATTAAATAGGGGTGATTAAGTGAACAGTTTAACAAACAAAATTAAGAATTTAAAGTCATGGTTAATAGATGTAAGACGTGATTTACATAAAACTCCAGAACTTGGCCTTGAGGAATTTTTAACTAAAGAAAAAATTATAAAATACTTAGAAGAAATAGGTATAGATTATATTACCTACCCTGATCATACAGGGGTTATGGCTTACATTAATAAAAATGCTAAAAATACAGTTGCTATTAGGGCTGATATAGATGCCTTACCTATTCTAGAAACTAATAATAAAAGTTATAAATCTATACATAGTGGTAAAATGCATGCTTGTGGTCATGATGCTCATACTGCAATACTTCTTGGAAGCTGTAAAGTTTTATATGATATGAGAGATGAACTAGATGTAAATGTTAAATTTTTATTCCAACCAGCAGAGGAAACAGTTGGAGGTGCAAAACTTCTAATAAAAGATGGTTGCATGGAAAATCCTAAGGTTGACTACACTATAGGACTTCATGTAATGCCACATATAAATACAGGTATGGTTGAGCTTCAGTATGATTCTATGAATGCTTCAACTGATACAGTTAGTATAACTATAGAAGGTAAACAATGTCACGGAGCTTATCCTCACCAAGGAGTTGATGCAATAGTAGCAGCAGGCCATGTTATATGTTCTCTTCAAAGCATTGTTAGTAGAAATATAGATCCTGTAGATTCTGTAGTATTATCTCTTGGGGTTATAAATGGTGGTATAAAAGAAAATGTTATATGCCCAAAAGTTACAATTGGCGGTACTTTAAGAACTTTAAATCCTGATACGAGAAGATATGCTAAAGAAAGAATAAAAGAAATAGTAGACTTTACTTGTAAAGGGCTTGGTGCTAAAGGTAGTGTTGATATTGAGGAAGGCTATGCACCACTTGTTAATGATAACTTTGTTGTAGATATAGTAAAAGAAAATGCGATAAACTTATTAGGAAAGGATAATGTAGTATTTAGAAAGCATCCTTCTTTAGGAGCAGAAGATTTTTCATTTTTCTTAGAACATTCAAAAGGTGCTTTTTATCATTTAGGGTGTAGAAATGAAGAGAAAAATATTTTATCGCCTTTGCATACTGCTGATTTTGATATAGATGAGGACTGCTTAGAAATAGGGGTTATGCTTCATGTGTTGAACACATTGTCTTTTGCAAAGTTATAGTAATTCTTAAGATACAGTCCGCTCGAGTAAAATACATAAGCTTCCCTCCAAACTAAAATGTCGGTTCAGCTTATGTATTTTACTCTTCGCTCATGGATTATAACGAAATATACTTGCGAGCAATATATTGGCAAAACACTTCAGATACATCCGTTGCTTAAAATTCGCTTTGCTCATAGCGCCAACGATATATCCTTGCTACCGCTTTGAGCAACGTGTTGGCGAAACACTTTGGATATATCCGTTGCTTAAAATGTAGGTTTAGCTTATATATTTTCTTCTTTCAAGGGTTATAAATATCGAAAAATATCAATAAAAAACACTTAAAATTTATTTAGGGGGTAGATTTATGAAAGTTTATATTAGTGCAGATATTGAAGGTACTTGTGGAATTGTTGATTGGGAGGAAACTAATTTGCATGACCCTCAAGCTACATATCATAAGGAACAAATGACTAAGGAAGTTAATGCAGCTTGTTTAGGTGCAAATGATTTAGGTTGTGAGGATATATTTGTAAAGGATGCACATGGAAGTGCAAGAAGTATAAATCCATCAATGTTACCTGAAAATACAAGAATACTTCGTGGGTGGGCTAGAAATCCACACATGATGATGGCTGGTATTGATGAAGGTTTTGATGCTTCAATGTTTATAGGGTATCATAGTGCTGCTTCGGAAGATGGCAATCCACTAGCACATACTATGAATAGTGTTGAATATGATTATATAAAATTAAATGGTATGATACTTTCTGAATTTATTATGAATGCTTATACTTCTATATATTATGGCATACCTGTAGCATTTTTAAGTGGTGATGAAATGCTTTGTGAAAATGCAAAGAAAATTTTCCCTAATATAGTTACAGTTTCCGTTTCAAAGGGTATTGGCAATGGTTCTGTATCAATTCATCCAAATTTAGCTGTAAAAAGAATAAATGAAGGTGTTAAAGAGGCTTTATCTGGTGATTTATCTAGACATATGATAAAATTACCGGAAAAATTTGAAATTGAAATAAGGTTTAGAAATCATTTTAAAGCTTATAGAGCATCTTTTTATCCAGGTGTTGAAAAGTTAGATTCTCAAACTATAAAATTTGTTACTAATGATTATTATGAATTTTTAAGAATGTTTTTATTTATATAATTTATAAATACTTAGTGTATAAAAATAATTATATAAACACAAAATATAGTGAATTTACTTTATAGGAGGTATATCATCAATGGAAAATACATCATTTGAAATAGCCAAAGTAAAGGAAAGTGAAAGGGAAGCAATAGAAAAAGCTGAACGTACATTAAAAGCCGAAACTGGCAAAGACTTTGTCCTTATAGCTTGGGAGAGAAAGTAGTCTCCTTTAAAGTAATTCGCCCTGACAAATTGTCAGGGCTTTAATTTACTTAACCGCTTTTAATTTTGCTATATCTGCCCAGTTGCTTGCTGTTATTACTTCCACATTTGTTATATCTTTTTTTACTGCTTCAACATCACCTTTTATATGTGCTATATCATGTTTTATGTTTTCTTGTTCTGCTTTTATTACATCTACTTTATGTTCTAAAGCCTTTAGTATTTGAGTATTCTCATTTATTTGACTTTCAATTGAATTTATCCTAGTTTCTATTGAACCAATTTTGTTTTCCATTAAATCCATTTTGTTTTCCATTAAACCAATTTTGTTTTCCATTAAATCCATTTTGTTTTCCATTAAACCCATTTTATTTTCCATTGAGTCTAATCTAATTTCCATTCTTTTTTGGCCATCTTGTAATGACTGTAAAATTTCTAGTATTTTACTTTCCATAAAAATCTCCTCCTTTGGTTTTACTAATATTTATATTATAGTCTATTTTTGTCTATTTATAAACTAATTATTATTGTATTTCATTAGGATTATTTTTCCATTGTAATTAAAATTTTTACATATTAAAATACCTGTAGATTTGGTAATTTAACTATCTACAGGTATTTTTTATTTTATTTATTTGCCTCTGCATATATCTTTTCAGCTAAATAATGAATCATGTAATTTGGGAAATTATTATTAGTTAAAATTTCATTAATTAGTCTATCATTTCTATTTTTATTTTTTACAATACCTCTCTTAAAGTGATTCTTAGCAAAAGTACTTAGTTACCTTAAATTTGTATTTATGTATTTTATCTTTTCTATCGTATAACCCTTTAGATGTATGTGCTAAATATTTTATAAGTTGTTCTTGAAATGCCCTTATATATCCTCTAAATCCTTCTTCCATGTATATTTTAGCTTCTACATTATCAATACTATTATACACATTGTTAAAATTTTCTAGTTTCAATACACAATCTTCCATAACAACAAGCATATCTTTTAATCTATTAATATTGTACATATCTATTTTTTTCCTCCATATAAATAAAATACAACTCTCTATCTATTAAAGTTTCATCATAAAACTTATCAAACCAATTTGAAAAATTTTCTCCATATTCAAAGATTATCTCTCCAAATTCAAAGATATTACATAAAAGATATGGACTAGAATCCCTATTTACAACTACTAAATCTACAGGCATATTTAATACATCTTCTAAAAATCTTTCAAACTTTCCTCTTGTTACTAAATCTATATGTGAATTTGTAAACCAAGCTATATCTATATCACTTTCTTCTGTAAAGTATTTTGTTCCGTAGCTTCCAAAAATATATATATCATCAGTTTCTTGACAGTTTAATACACTTATTATAATTTTTTTTATACTATCATCTATTTTTCTCAATTTATACCACTTCATTTTATTTTTGGCATATTTCTTAATTTTAATTATAACATATAAAGTATAACTAAAAATCTATAACAAGTATACATAATGGTCTATATATTATTGTTAAAATACTACAATTTAATCTAGTATCTTTATTTCTTCTAACTTGTTTTTTATTAGGTTAACCTTTATATTATTAACTTAATTTTATTATTTATATATTATAATTGAGCATAAAATCAATTTATCTTCTATATATTTCAAGTGTTGAAGTAATTACCATTTCTTCATATAGGTTTAAATTGCTTTGTTTAAGTTTTGTTATTGCTTCTTCTATTATATTCTTTTTTGTAATTTTGAATGAGCCCTACCTGTGCATATTTTTTGTACTAGTACGAGCTGTATATAAAGAAGGCTACTTTATAAATATAGTATAAAGTAGCCTTCTTTTATTATCTTAAATTAAACTTTTCATTTTCATATACAACTTGATTATTTTCTTCAAGCTCTTTAAGTATTACATAAATAACATCTTTATTTAAAAATACATTTCCATTTTCATTTTTAACTTTTAAATTAATATCCTTGTACTTATCCTTTATATAATCTGTAAGGTTATCTTCCTTTAAAATATTATAATTTTGATCTAAATAAACTTTAAATAACCAAGCCATCGCATTTTCGCTTAAATCAACTACCAACCTATCAAGTAATACATAACTTTCATCATCATTTATAAGCATAAAATCTGGAGTATCGTTTATAAGTTTATCTATATAATCATAATACTTCTTAAATTCCTTCATTTTTGTCTCCTTATTTATTGTTTATTTCAATAGCTTTTTCTATACAAGAAGCCATTTACTTTATAACCAACTACTCTTTGATTTTAATTATTGATAATATTATACTCTGGCTATTTATATACCTCTTTAATTTCACTTAAATTTATATTTTTAAGCTGTTTATCGTAGCTTCTTATTTCAAAAACTTGTGAACTCTTGTTAAATATAAATACTACTTATTGTTTATTATATCTTGAGTACATGCCCTTTAAATACTCAACATAATTTTTTTATCTTCTTCTCCCTATAGATTATATACACTCTCTATCATATCGCCAAATTTAAACTTATATTTATTTATCATTCCATCTTTAGCACAGCATTTTAAGCTATTTAATAATTTAATATTATCCTTAGAGAAGTTATTGTTTTCTTTATAGTAATGTTAAATATTATATTCTTGAACTTCATTTTTATTAAACCCTGTTAGTGTTAATATAGTCATTGATAAAATCAAAATGTTTATAATAATTTTTATTATTTTTTTCAGCATTTTATCATCTCCATAAGTTATATAATGTTATTATATCCTAATATAAAAATAAATTAAAAGACCACTCTAACACTTATAAGAGTAGTCTTATAATTTAATATATTTTATTATGCTATAACAATTGAGAGCAATAATTATAATGTATAGATAATATTTATATATCCCACTTGAATCGAGCTAATTTATATGCAGGTGCATATACTAATATTATAATAAAGATTTGTAAACCTACTAAAATACCCGCTATTATGTAAGGAATGTATCTATATCTACTTATTGATTCAACGGTAATAAATTTACTTAATCCTAATATATTAATAGCTGTAATTAGAGGTAAAAACAATTTTATAGCTGAATCTGTCAATTTACTTGAATTTTCTATAATTTTATTTTCTTTATACATATGTAATTTTCTGAATTCACTTACTTTATTAACTAATTTATTTTGTATTTCTTTTATAGTTTTATCTATTTCTTTAGAAAAAATTACCTCTTCATCTTTTATTGATATAAATTTTATTAAACAATTATCTTTTATAACTACTAACATAAATTCACCAAAATCTATACCATAATAGTTAAAGTTATCTTTCTTTACTATATTCTTGATTAATAACTTAGTTTCTAAATCTACAGGTATTTCATTTTTTTTTATATTTTCAAAATATTTTTTTAATGATACATTAAATATTTCGCTTATATGTGTTTCCGCTA
>OHAG01001449.1_pt1 | contig 15210 bp, 9 predicted proteins | sample 1577081 | NCBI WGS metagenome assembly OHAG01 (sample SAMEA3541513, study PRJEB24748) | human gut metagenome | biome: human gut; feature: human-associated habitat; material: faeces | place: China | collected 2012
CAAAGTTCTCACGCTCTTTGTTATAAAGACCAGTACGTCCGGCCATAACGTTGGTGTCTACATATACAGGATAAACCGGGTCGCAGACTGCAACCTTGTTATCCAGTCCGAAAATCTCCTGGATGTTTCCGGAATCACTTTTTGCTCCATCGGAAACAAAGATCTCGTCTGCGCTGATGTCGCAGCCTCTGGACTGATAATCATTTTTTGCAATAGCACTTCTTAAGAATTCATATCCGAGATCCGGAGCATATCCATGGAAGGTTTCTGCGTGTGCCATCTCGTCTACGGATTTATGAAGGGCATCGATGATCGCCGGTGCAAGCGGCTGTGTCACATCACCGATTCCAAGACTGATCACAGAATCCTTAAATTCCGGATTGGCCTCCTTATATGCGCTTACCTTCTTTGCGATATTGGAAAACAGATAGCTTCCCGGAAGTTTTAAATAATTCTGATTTACTGTAACCATAGTATTTTATCTCCTTCTCTCAATTTCCTCTGCCAGTGCTTTTCTGACGCTGTCAGGATTTGCCTTGCCTTTCAGCTCTCTCATCAGCTGTCCTACGAAAAATCCCATAACCTTATCCTTGCCGCCCAGAAGCTCTGCCAGCGGTCCGGGGTTTGCGTCTACGATCTTTTTCACAGTTTCGGTGAGAAGTCCTGTATCTTCTACGATCTTAAGACCATTCTCTTCTATATATACAACCGGATCAATATCCTCGTCAAATACTTTTTCAAATACTTTCTTGGCATTCTGTGCGCTGACCTCTTTTTTCTCCACCATGGAAAGAAGGTCTGCCAGATGCTTCGGTGTAAAGCTTACCTTTTCCGGATCAAGGCCCTTGTCCTTTGTCAGGCGGAGAACCTCCACCATAAACCAGTTTGCCACCTTTTTCGGATTTCCGAGAAGAACCGCTGTCTCCTCAAAGAGTCCTGCCAGATATCTGGATTCGGTCAGGATCCCTGCATCATAAGCCGGAAGCTCATACTCCTTCTGATAACGCTCCATCTTGGCTTCACGAAGCTCCGGGATAGAATCTCGCAGCTCCTCGATCCATTCATCGGAAATATGGATCGGCGGAAGATCCGGATCCGGGAAGTAACGGTAATCCTTGGCATCCTCCTTGGAACGCATAGCATGGGAAGATTCTTTGTTATCGTCCCATCTTCTTGTCTCCTGAACAACGGCTCTGCCTTCTTCCAGAAGCTCGATCTGACGTTCTCTCTCTCCCTCGATCGCTCTCGCAATAGCCTTAAAGGAGTTCAGGTTCTTCATCTCCGTTCTTGTTCCGAAGGTCTCACTTCCCACCTCACGGACGGAAAGATTGACATCGGCACGCATGGAGCCCTCCTGGAGCTTGCAGTCAGAAACTCCCAGATACTGCATGGTACAGCGGAGCTTTTCCAGATATGCGATAACCTCCTCAGAGCTTCTCATATCCGGCTCGGATACGATCTCGATCAGCGGCACTCCGCTTCGGTTATAGTCAACAAGAGAGCAGTCTTCCCACTCATCATGGATCAGCTTACCGGCATCCTCCTCCATATGCATCTCATGGATGCGTACGGTCTTTTTGCCTGCGGAAGTCTCGATCTCAACAGCTCCGTCGTAGCAGATCGGCAGATACAGCTGAGATATCTGGTAATTCTGGGGATTGTCCGGGTAAAAATAGTTCTTACGGTCAAACTTACAGTACTGATGGATATGACAGTTTGCCGCAAGACCTGCCTTGATGGCAAACTCTACCACTTTTTTGTTGAGGACCGGAAGAGAGCCCGGCATACCGGTGCAGACCGGGCAGGTATGTGTATTTGGTGCGCCTCCGAATTCTGTGGAGCATCCGCAGAAGATCTTTGTTTTTGTGGCAAGCTCCACATGCACCTCAAGTCCTATGACTGTCTCATACTGTTTCATGCCTTTTTTCCCCCTTCCATTGCCGTTCCGAAATCACCGCGTTTTTTCTCATAGGCGTGTGCTGCGCGGAACAGGTTGTTTTCTTTGAAGCAGTCACCGATCATCTGGATCCCGATCGGAAGTCCTGCTGCGTCCTTTCCGCATGGAACTGTGATTCCGGGAAGTCCGCACAGGTTTACTGCTACCGTATAAATATCGCCAAGATACATGGCAAGAGGATCTTTCAGGCTCTCTCCCAGCTTCGGCGCCGTAAAGGGTGATGCCGGAGCAAGAAGAACGTCATATTTGGAAAAGGCCTGATCAAATTCCTTTTTGATAAGGGCTTTTGTGCGAAGTGCTTTCAGATAGTAAGCATCGTAGTAACCGGAGCTTAACACAAAGGAGCCAAGCATGATACGGCGCTTTACTTCCTCGCCGAAGCCTTCGGTTCTTGTCTTCTTGTACATATCGTGAAGTCCCTCGTACTCTTTTGCACGGAAGCCGTACTTCACACCGTCAAAGCGCTCCAGGTTCGAGCTGGCCTCTGCACTGGCAATAATGTAGTAGGCAGGGATCATATATTCTGTTGTCTTCATGGAGAAAAATTCCACCACAGCGCCCATCTCGGTAAGGTCCTTCAGCGTATTCATAAAGGCCTCTTTTACCTCCGGGTTCAGTCCCTCTGAGAGATATTCCTTCGGCACACCGAATTTCATTCCCACGATCTTATCTGTCATAGAAGCGGAGAAGTCAAGATCCTCTCTCTTCATGGAGGTGCTGTCCTTGGCATCGTGTCCGGCGATGATCTCAAGAAGTGCCGCACAGTCCGCAACATCCTTTCCCACCGGTCCGATCTGGTCCAGAGAGGATGCATAGGCAACCAGTCCGTAACGGGATACCGTTCCGTAGGTCGGTTTGATTCCGGTAACACCGCAGTAGGAGCTTGGCTGACGGATGGAACCGCCGGTATCAGAACCCAGTGCCAGGTAAGTCTCTCCTGCTGCCACTGCCGCACAGGAGCCGCCGGAGGAGCCGCCCGGAACATGCTCCAGATCCCACGGGTTTCTGGTGACACCGTAAGCAGATGTCTCTGTGGTACTTCCCATGGCGAACTCATCCATGTTTGTCTTTCCGATGATCACAAGACCTGCCTGTTCCAGACGGTCAATAACCTCGGCATTGTACTGCGGCACAAAATTCTCAAGGATCTTCGATGCACAGGTAGTTGTTTTTCCCTTGATGCAGATATTGTCCTTAATTGCAACAGGCACACCGGCAAGAGGTCCGGTATAGGTTCCGTCCTCAATGCCCTTCTGTACCTTTTTTGCTCTTGCATAGGCTTCCTTTTTGTAAGTATCAAGATAAGCGTGGACCTTGTCCTCTTTTGCCTCGATCTGATCAAAAACGTATTTCACACCGTCCAGGACGCTTATCTGATGCTGTTTGATCTTTTCCGCAAGCTGTAATGCGGTTAATTTTCCCAAATCCATGTCCTGTCTCCTGTCTTATCCAATTGTTTTCGGAACCTGATACTGGTTTTCTTTCTGCTTCGGTACATTGGCAAGCATTGCCTCATGATTGTCTCCGTTTGTCACAATATCTTCACGGAATACGTTTTCATCTTCAAAAATATGTGACATGGGCTCTACGGAAGAGGTGTCAAGCTCGTCCAGCTTGTCTACATAATCCAGCATCTTCTGCATATCCTCTTTTGCTTTTTCCTTTTCATCCTCTGTCAGAGAAAGCTTCGCAAGGATGCAGACATTTTCCATTGTTTCATCATCGATTATCTTTGCCATCTTTTTTCTCCTTATTACGGCTCAAGTCTGTTCATATCACGCGGGAACAGACAGGTCTCACGAACATTTTCTTCTCCGAGGATCTGCATGGTAAGACGTTCCAGTCCGATTCCAAGTCCTCCATGAGGCGGCATTCCATGCTTGAAGGTATCCAGATACTGCTCCATACCCTCTTCATCCATACCACGGGCTACGATCTTATCCTTCAGCATCTGATAATCATGGATACGCTGTCCGCCTGTAGTTACCTCAAGTCCCTTGAACAGAAGGTCAAAGCTTAATGTAAATTTCTCATCTGACGGATCATCCATTGCGTAGAACGGACGCTTCTTAGACGGATAATGTGTGACAAAAACAAAATCAGCATCATATTCTTCTTTGAAATATCTTCCGATCAGCGCTTCTTCCTCCGGCTCCAGATCATATGGGTTGCGGATCTTACGTTTATATTTTTCAGCTACCAGCTCTTTGGCCTTGTCAAAACGTACTGCCGGGATCTTGTCCACCTTCGGAAGCTCCATCTTCAGAATGGAAAGCTCATGGGCGTAGTCTTTCTTAAGAAGCTCTACTGCGTACTGGAGAAATCCGGTTTCCATCTCCATGATATCCTCAAATCCGTTGATATAGCCCATCTCAAAATCAAGGCTTGTATATTCATTCAGATGACGTTTTGTGTTATGCTTCTCTGCACGGAATACAGGGCCTGTCTCAAATACACGGTCAAAAACACCTACCATCATCTGTTTATAAAACTGCGGGCTCTGTGCCAGAACAGCCGGTTTATGGAAATAGCTCAGCTTGAACAGGTTTGCACCACCCTCTGCACCTCTGGCTCCGATCTTCGGTGTGTGGATCTCGGTGAACCCCTTCTCATAGAGGTAATCACGAAATGCCCGCACCAGAGCCTCCTGGATCTTGAATTTTGCACGCTCCTGCACATTACGCAGAGCAATAGGACGATAATTCAGCTTTGCCTCCAGGGAAGTATTCAGCTTCCATTTGTCGATGGCCAGCGGAAGAGGCTCTGCAGGTGAGGAAAGGATCTCCACATGACTGATGCGGAGTTCTCTTCCGTGAGGCGCTCTTTCTTCCTCATGAAGAGTTCCTGTAAGGCGCACACACATTGCCTCCTTCAGATCATGAATGGAAACATTTGTCTTGTCGTTTTCATATACGGTCTGAAAAAGCCCTTCTTTTTTTCGGAGTATCACAAATGCCACGTCCCCCATATTACGGATGCTGTGTATTGCACCTTCCACTGTCGCTTCCTGGTCTTTCATGCTCTCAGAAAGAAGCACATCCCAGGCACATTCTCTAGTCTTACAGATTCCATCCATAAATTCCATTCCCTCATCCTCCAATTCAAAGTAGTTTCACCGAATCAGGAAATTCCCTGAGGAATTTTCCCCGATCCGGTGTGATATCAGGCATTCAGCGCAGATCATTTCTGTCCGCTCTGTTGTTTTTTTACACAGAATCATATAAAAGCATCAGAACCATCTGGGCTGTCTCCACCATATTAGTCCCGGAATCCATACTGCATTTCTGGATATAGCGGTATGCGTCATCCTCGCTCAGGTGATTTCTTTCCATTAAAAGCATCTTTGCATTTGAAATATAATTCTGTTCTTTCCATGAACGCTGCTTCGGCTTTTTCTTATCTTTTTTCCAGCGCCTTTCGATCTGGGAAAGCATCATGCTCACCGTATTTACCAGATCTCCGGCTTTCAGAGGCATTCCCACGCATAAAATGGTGGTTGGTGCCTCACTGATCACTCCCTGAGAGGCCATAAGCAGCATTTCAAAATAATCCGGCATATAGTCCAGAAGATCACGATAGTACATATCCTGAAGATGATAGCCGCAAAGCAGAACGCCGCCATCAAGCTCCGAGATACTGGCAAGGGCATTTGCACCTGAATTGCATACTGCCGCAACCGTGAATCCATATCGGTTAAGGACTGTGCGGATCTTTTTTGCATCTTCTATTTTCGGTAATGCAATCACGATACTCGTGTTCATAAGCCGCCACTCTCTTTCGCCCCATTATGCCTCGTTCATCAGATCCGATACAGATACTCCTCGATCTCCCAGTTGGAAATCTCCTGGGAATAACGCAGCCACTCTTTTCTCTTGGCCTGCGCATACTGTTCGCAGAAAGTCTCCCCAAGGATTTCCTTCATCCAGCTGCTGTCCTCAAACAGTGCGATCGCTTCCCGCAGGTTCTCCGGTAAATTCTCGATACCCTGTTCCTTCTGATCCGACTCGGAAAGAGAACGGTCAGAAGCTTTTGTAGGATAGATCTTCTTCTGGATTCCATCCAGGCCCGCTGCCAGGCATACCGCAAAAACAAGGTATGGGTTGGATGCAGCATCCGGACTTCGAAGCTCGATCCTGGTATCAGCACCATTGACTCTCGGGATCCTTACCAGTGAATTCTGGTTATTTCTCGTCCAGGTCAGTTCTGTAGGCGCATCAAATCCAGGCACAAGACGCTTATAGGAATTTACAAGCGGATTGGTGATCAGAGTCATCTCACGGCTGTGAGCCAGAAGACCTCCGATAAAATAGTATGCCTCTTCACTTAATCTGGACGGATCCTCCGGATCCGCGAAAATATTTTTTCCATTTTTAAACAGCGAAAAATGGATATGCATGGCTGAACCGTTTACTTCCCGTCTTGGCTTCGGCATAAATGTCGCATGAAGTCCATGACGTTTGGCTACAGTTCTTACTGCCATCTTAAAGGTCATAACTGCGTCTGCCATCTCACGTGCTTCTCCGTAATGAAGGGCGATCTCATGCTGTGCAGGTGCTGTCTCATGATGAGAGGATTCCACCTCAAATCCCATATCCTCAAGAGTCAGTACCATGTCACGTCTTGCATTTTCGCCTAAGTCCACCGGACTTACATCCAGATATCCGGCCTTTTCGTGAGAAACCGTTGTAGGCATTCCGTTATCATCAATATGAAACAGGAAAAACTCGCATTCCGGGTCAACATAGCAGGTGTAGCCTGCCTCTTCTGCTGCCTGCGCTGTTTTTTTCAGAATGTATCTGGAACTCATCTCATGCTCTGATCCGTCTACACGGCGCATATCGCAGATCAGTCTTGCAACCTTTCCCTGCTGAGGACGCCATGGGAGAATTGAAAAGGTATCATAGTCCGGATACAGGATCAGATCCGGCTCCTTCTCTCCCACAATGCCCGCAATATGAGAGCCATATACAACGCACTGGTTATCCAGGGCTCTTGGAAGCTCTCTTGCTGTGATCGCAATATTTTTCAGAGTTCCAAACATATCTGTAAACTGGAGGCGGATGAACTCTACGTCTTCCTCCTCTGCCATTGCAAGAATCTCTTCTCTGGTATAATTCCCCATAGTATTCTCTCCTTTATTTCCTCATCACACAAAATAATTACCCTCAAAATCAGAAAAAGGGTGCACTTCAGAGAGCTTTCGCTCCTGAAGAACACCCTTGTTCATGGACGTAATTATAGCAATCGGTCAATTCTTTGTCAACCATTTTTTAAAAGGGGCAAAAGTTCAAAAGCTTTATCGCGGAAACACGAACAGTTTTTTGATCTTTTGCCCCTGGTATCTGTTATTTTACTGTAAATATGAATAGCTCATCAGTGATTCATCCACTGCTTTCGCAGCCTCACGTCCTTCATGGATCGCCCATACTACAAGAGACTGTCCACGATGCATATCACCTGCTGTGAATACACGGTCAACGCTTGTTGCATACTGCTCCGGTTTTGTTTCCACATTGGTTCTTGGTGTAAGCGCTACACGGAAGGCATCTGTCACATATTTCTCACTGCCAAGGAATCCGGCCGCAACAAGGACCACATCTGCAGGGATCACTTCCTCACTGCCTTCAACCGGTACCATATTGAATCTTCCGGTCTTTTCATCCTTTACACTTTTCAGTTTTACGATCTTGGCCTTGCAGACATTTCCTTTTTTGTCCTTGATAAACTCGGTAACGGTTGTCTGATAGATCCGAGGATCATGACCGAATACTGCAATAGCCTCTTCCTGGCCGTAATCGGTTTTCAGGACCTTCGGCCATTCCGGCCATGGATTGGAAGGAGTTCTTGCTGCAGGAGGCTGCGGCATCATCTCAAGCTGTGTTACAGATTTCGCACCCAGACGGATGGATGTTCCCACACAGTCATTACCGGTATCGCCACCGCCGATGACCAGAACATTTTTGCCCTTTGCAAGCTCATATGGGAATTTTGCAAAATCTGTATCCAGAAGACTTTTTGTTACCTGCTTCAGGAAATCCACTGCAAAGTAAATTCCCTTGGCATCTCTTCCCGGAACCTTGATATCTCTCGGATGAGAAGCTCCGCAGCAGAGAAGGACACGGTCATAATCCTTCAGAAGCTGTTCTGCAGTGATGTCAACACCAACATTGATATTGGTAACAAATTTCACGCCTTCCTCTTCCATCAGCTTCAGTCTGCGGTCAATGACCTTTTTCTCCAGTTTCATGTTCGGAATACCGTAGCGGAGAAGTCCTCCGATACGGTCGTTTCTCTCAAATACGGTTACGCTGTGGCCACGGCGGTTCAGCTGCTGTGCCGCTGCCAGTCCGGAAGGTCCGCTTCCGATAACTGCGATCGTCTTTCCTGTACGGACAGGCGGAATCTGCGGTTTTACCCAGCCTTCTGCATAGGCTGTCTCAATGATCGCTTTCTCATTCTCCTTTGTGCTGACCGGATCTCCGTTCAGGTTGCAGGTACAGGCAGCTTCGCAGAGAGCCGGACACACTCTGGATGTGAACTCCGGAAAACTGTGCGTCTTGTTCAGACGAAGGAATGCCTGTTTCCAGTTTCCTGTGTATACAAGATCGTTGGTCTCCGGAACCAGGTTGTGAAGCGGACAGCCGGAAGCCATTCCGCCGATCATCATACCTGCCTGACAGAAGGGAACGCCGCAGGCCATGCAGCGTGCTCCCTGAAGTTTCTGTTTTTCTTTATTTAACGGAATACGAAATTCGTTGAAATTCTGAATACGTTCCTTTGGCGGCAAAACCTTTGCCGTTTCTCTTTTATAATCTAAAAATCCAGTTGGCTTTCCCATTTCCTCATCCTCCTTAATGTTTCACACCGATGCTCTCATAGAACGCTTCCATCTGTGCCTGCTGGCTGGTCAGACCTTTTTCTTCCAGCTTTGCACTTAATGTGATCATTCTCTTGTACTCATCCGGAATGAGTTTTTTGAAGTGAGGCAGATAGGAATCAAAATCAGCCAGCACCTTCTTACCGATCTCGGAGCCTGTTGCTTCCACATGAGCCTCGATAAGATCACGAAGCTCTTTTTTATCATATTTATTATCCACTTTTTCAATGGAGATCATTGCTTTATTGAGGTTCTTGTAAAGAACGTTATCCACATCAAGGACATAAGCGATACCACCGCTCATACCTGCTGCAAAGTTCTTTCCTGTTTTTCCAAGAACTACCACACGGCCACCTGTCATGTACTCGCAGCCATGCTCACCAACACCCTCAACAACTGCAACCGCACCGGAGTTACGTACTGCAAAACGCTCACCGGCAATACCGTTGATAAATGCAGTTCCGCTGGTCGCACCATAGAGTGCCACGTTTCCGACGATGATGTTCTCTTCAGCCTTGTATCCGGCCTTCTCCGGAACCTTAACGATCAGCTTTCCACCGGAAAGACCTTTTCCGAAGTAGTCGTTGCTGTCACCGGTCAGTTTCAATGTCAGTCCTTTCGGGATAAAGGCACCGAAGCTCTGTCCGCCTGCACCTGTACAGTTTACAGTTACCGTATCCTCCGGAAGTCCATTCTTATGATTTCTTGTGATCTCAGATCCGAGGATGGTACCAAATGCACGGTCTGTATTGGTAACGTTTACATCAACAGAAACTTTCTCACCCTTCTGGATCGCCGGGGCACATTTCTTGACCAGAACTTTTTCATCCAGAGTTTTCTCAAGATTGAAATTGTATACAGCCTTCGGATCAAAGGTTACTTTGCCCTTTCCTGCATATGGGTTATTCAGGATGGCACTTAAGTCAACCTTACCCTTATGCGGCTCCTGCACACTGTCAGAAACTGTAAGAAGGTCTGTACGACCTACCATCTCATCAATGGTGGCAATACCAAGACGTGCCATGTACTCTCTCAGCTCCTGTGCGATAAAGCGCATGAAGTTCTCCACATACTCCGGTTTTCCGCGGAATCTCTTACGAAGCTCCGGGTTCTGTGTAGCCACACCTACCGGGCAGGTATCCAGATTGCAGACTCTCATCATCACACAGCCCATCGTTACAAGCGGCGCTGTTGCAAAGCCGAATTCCTCTGCACCGAGAAGTGCTGCAATGGCAACGTCACGGCCGCTCATCAGCTTACCGTCTGTCTCGATACGTACACGGTTACGAAGTCCGTTCATGATCAGCGTCTGATGTGTTTCTGCAAGTCCAAGCTCCCATGGAAGTCCTGCATTATGGATAGAGCTTCTTGGCGCTGCTCCTGTACCTCCGTCATATCCGGAGATCAGAACAGTCTGTGCTCCAGCCTTTGCAACACCGGCTGCAACCGTACCAACACCCGCCTCAGAAACCAGCTTTACGGAAATATCCGCATATTTATTGGCGTTTTTCAGGTCATAGATCAGCTCTGCCAGATCCTCGATAGAGTATATATCATGATGTGGCGGCGGAGAGATCAGACTGACTCCTGGTGTAGAATGACGGGTTTTTGCGATCCACGGATATACCTTCTTTGCAGGAAGATGTCCGCCCTCACCCGGCTTTGCACCCTGTGCCATCTTGATCTGGATCTCTCTTGCGGAAACCAGATAACGGCTGGGAACGCCGAAACGTCCGCTGGCTACCTGTTTGATCGCTGAGCAGCGGTCATTGTCTGTTCCTGCAGAATCCAGACGCTCATCGCTTTCACCACCCTCACCTGTATTGGATTTTCCATGGAGATGGTTCATGGCAATAGCCAGTGTCTCATGTGCTTCCTGGGAAATAGAACCGTAGGACATGGCACCTGTCTTAAATCGTTTTACAATGTCCTCAACACTCTCAACCTGGTCGATCGGAATAGGCTCCTTGGCAAACTTAAAGTCCAGAAGGCCTCTTAAGTTTCCATGTCCCTCGTCATCTACCAGCTTTGTATATTCCTTGAACATCTCATAGCTGCCCTGTTTTGTGGACTGCTGGAGAAGATGAATGGTACGCGGGTTATATTTGTGCTCCTCACCCTGGCTTCTCATCTTATGGGCACCTACGCTGTCCAGTGTAAGATCTGTGGCAAGTCCAAGGGGATCAAATGCCTCAGAATGAAGTTTTTCTACATTATCCTCGATATCTTCCAGTGTGATTCCGCCTACACGGCTTACGGTTCCTGTAAAGTAACGATCGATCACATCCTGGGAAATTCCGATTGCCTCAAAGATCTGAGATCCCTGATAGGACTGGATAGTGGAAATACCCATCTTGGAAGCGATCTTTACGATACCGCTGATCACCGCATGATTGTAATCATCAACGGCTGCGTAATAGTCCTTATCCAGCATATGTGTATCGATCAGCTCATGGATAGTATCCAGTGCCAGATACGGATTGACTGCACTTGCACCATATCCAAGAAGTGTTGCGAAATGATGTACCTCTCTCGGCTCACCGGACTCCAGGATCAGGGCAAGGGAAGTGCTCTTCTTTGTTTTTACAAGATGCTGATGTACTGCGGAAACCGCCAGCAGGGACGGAATCGGCATATGGTTCTCATCCACGCCGCGGTCAGAAAGGACCAGGATGTTTGCTCCCTCACGGAAGGCTTTGTCTACCTCTACGAACAGACGGTCAATGGCACGTTCGAGCTTTGTGCTCTTATAATATAAGGTAGAAATGGTCACAACCTTGAAGCCGTCCTTTTTCATATTCTTGATCTTCAGCATATCGGTGTTGGTCAGGATCGGGTTGTTGATCTTCAGCACCTGACAGTTCTCCGGCTTCTGGATCAGGAGATTTCCGTCTTTACCTACATATACACTTGTAGAAGTAACGATCTCTTCACGGATTGCATCGATCGGCGGGTTTGTTACCTGGGCAAAAAGCTGCTTGAAGTAATCGAACAGCGGATAATGTTCCTTGGAAAATACTGCAAGGGGAGTATCATGTCCCATGGCTCCGATGCTTTCTGAGCCGTTTAATGCCATGTTTCGGATTGAAGTACGGTACTGCTCATAAGTATATCCGAAAGCTTTCTGAAGGCGTGCTCTCTCCTCCGGAGTGTATTCGACAACTCTCTGATTCGGAATCTTGATATCACGAAGCTGTACCAGATTGCTGTCCAGCCACTCACCATAAGGCTGTTTTTTCGCATATTTTTCTTTGAGCTCATTGTCATCGATGACACGACCCTGAACGGTATCAACCAGGAGCATTTTTCCCGGATGAAGACGTTCTTTTAATACGATCTTCTCCTCATCCACAGGAAGAACACCAACCTCGGAGGAAAGGATCATATAGCCATCAGATGTGATATAGTATCTGGATGGACGAAGACCGTTTCTGTCAAGAACTGCTCCCATCACATCGCCATCTGAGAACAGAATGGACGCAGGGCCGTCCCATGGCTCCATCATGGTCGCATAGTACTGATAAAAATCTCTCTTCTCCTGAGAGATCGTATCGTTGTTTGCCCACGGCTCCGGAATTGTGATCATCACTGCAAGTGGAAGATCCATTCCACTCATAACCAGGAATTCCAGGGTATTGTCAAGCATTGCGGAGTCAGAACCATTGCGGTTAACTACAGGAAGGACCTTGTGCAGCTCATCCTTCAGATACGGAGACTCCATATTTTCCTCACGCGCAAGCATTTTATCGGCATTTCCGCGGATCGTGTTGATCTCACCGTTATGTACGATGAAACGGTTCGGATGTGCTCTCTCCCAGCTTGGATTCGTGTTGGTACTGAAACGGGAATGTACCACTGCAATGGCAGACTCGTAATCCTGGCTCTGAAGATCGCCAAAGAAGGTACGGAGCTGTCCTACCAGGAACATACCTTTGTATACGATGGTACGGCTGTTCATGGAAACCACGTAAGTATTATCATTACTCTGTTCAAATTCACGACGTGCGATGTAAAGCATACGGTCAAAAGCAAGACCTTTTTCCACATCCTCCGGCTTTTTAACAAATGCCTGCATGATGCACGGCATGCACTCTTTCGCTTTATGACCGAGAACCTCCGGGAAAACCGGCACTGTACGCCATCCCAGAAGTTCCAGACCCTCTTTTTCCACGATGATCTCGAACATCTTCTTTGCCTGGGCACGTTTGATCTCCTGCTGCGGGAAAAAGAGCTGGGCTACACCATATTCTCTCTCTCCGCCGATATCAAAGCCTTCTTTTTTACAGACCTTCTTAAAAAATTTGTGGGAGATCTGAAGAAGGATACCGACACCATCACCGGTTTTTCCTTCTGCATCCTTACCAGCACGATGCTCAAGATTCTCTACGATCTTAAGAGCATTGGCAACTGTATCATGTGTTTTCTTTCCTTTTATATTAACAACGGCTCCGATACCGCAGTTATCATGTTCAAATTCAGGGCGGTAGAGGCCCTGCTGCTGATTTGCCACTTCTCTCATTTTTCTCATCCTTTCATTGCAGCTTCTTCTGCCGTCTTTTTATCAACTGCCGCCTGCACAAATCCACGGAACAGCGGATGTGCATGGTTTGGTCTGGATTTAAATTCCGGATGTCCCTGTGTTCCCACAAAGAACGGATGTCCGGCAATTTCGATCATCTCAACAATGTGAGCATCCGGGGATGTTCCTACAATGGACATTCCCTTTTCGTCCAGTTCCTTACGGAATGCGTTGTTTACCTCATAACGATGTCTGTGACGTTCCTGGATCTCTTTCTTTCCAAAAAGCTCATAGGATCTGGAGCCTTCTGCAAGCACACACGGATAGCTTCCAAGACGAAGGGTTCCTCCAAGATCTTCCACATCCTCCTGATCCGGCATCAGGGCAATGACCGGATGTGTTGTTTCCGGTGCCAGCTCAATACTGTTGGCATCTTCATATCCAAGCACATGGCGGGCAAATTCCACAATAGCCATCTGCATTCCCAGGCAGATCCCGAGGTATGGGATCTTATGAACTCTTGCATACTGTGCCGCAAGGATCATTCCTTCTGTACCACGATTTCCGAATCCCCCCGGAACCAGGATTCCATCTACAGAATGGAGAGTCTGATCCAGATTTTTTTCATTGAGTTCTTCGGAGTCCACCCAGGTGATATCAACCTTTGCACGGCAAGAGATCCCGCCATGCTTCAGTGCTTCCACAACACTCAGGTATGCATCATGAAGCTGTGTATATTTACCAACCATGGCAATCTTCACAGTTTTATCCGGATGGCGGAGATTTTCTACCATATTTTCCCAGTCTGTAAGATCTGGTTTGCGGTTCTCCAGTCTTAAGCTCTGCAGTACTACGTCTGCAAGCTTTTCTCTCTCCATTGCAAGAGGAGCTTCATATAAATATTCCACATCCAGGTTCTGAAGCACATTGCTTACAGGCACATTACAGAACAGGGCAATCTTTCCACGGATATCCTCGGTAAGAGGATACTCACTTCTGCATACCAGAACATCCGGCTGGATTCCCATTCCCTGAAGTTCTTTTACACTGGCCTGGGTGGGTTTGGTCTTCATCTCTCCGGAAGCACGGAGATATGGGATCAGAGTTACATGGATAAGGATCGCATTGTCATGTCCCACATCATGCTGGAACTGACGGATGGATTCAAGGAATGGCTGGCTCTCAATATCACCGACTGTACCGCCAACCTCAATGATCGCAATTCTGTCTTCGTCTGCGGATTTTGCTCTGTAAAAACGGCTCTTGATCTCGTTGGTGATATGCGGGATCACCTGAACGGTACCACCGCCGAAATCGCCATGACGCTCTTTCTGGAGAACAGACCAGTAAATCTTACCGGTTGTCACATTGGAATTTTTATCAAGGCTTTCATCAATGAAACGCTCATAATGTCCAAGGTCAAGATCTGTCTCTGTACCGTCATCGGTTACAAAAACCTCTCCATGCTGAATGGGATTCATAGTTCCCGGGTCGATATTAATGTAGGGATCAAATTTCTGCATAGTCACCTGATACCCTCTGGCTTTCAGAAGGCGCCCAAGAGACGCTGCTGTAATTCCTTTTCCCAGACCGGAAACAACTCCACCCGTTACAAAAACATACTTTACTGCCATCTTCGATTTCCTCCTCCATTTTGTGTTCCACAACAAAAAGGCGTCCGGAACAGGTTCCAAGGGGTGAGAACTCCCCTGTGGTATCCGTTCCTGACGCCTTTGTCAGTTATCTTTCATATAAAATATGGTTTACTATAAACTATTTTTTTTTATTTGTCAATAACTGATTTGTTACTGTTCACTCCGTTCTCAGCAACACGCTTCGCGATGCACAGAATTTATG
>OHAG01001454.1_pt1 | contig 15136 bp, 10 predicted proteins | sample 1577081 | NCBI WGS metagenome assembly OHAG01 (sample SAMEA3541513, study PRJEB24748) | human gut metagenome | biome: human gut; feature: human-associated habitat; material: faeces | place: China | collected 2012
TGATGGTGTATACTTCGGAGCTATCGGCGGTGCAGGTGCACTTCTTGCAAAATGCATCAAAAAAGCAGAGCTTATTGCTTACGAAGACCTTGGAGCAGAAGCACTCCGCAAGCTTTATGTGGAAGACATGCCGCTTGTAGTCATCATTGACAGCGAGGGAAATAACCTCTACGAAGAGGGGCGTGCAGAGTACCTGAAAGACCACGCAGAATAATCTTTTGCTCTACAATATGATATTGTGATATATTTCAAAAAGGAATAAAAAGGATAAAAGTCCGACAGTAAATGCTGAAGATCCGTGCAGAAGCATTTATTGTTGGGCTTTTTAATTTTATCATTTCACTTTTAATTTAATCATTCTTGCGAAAATGATCAAATTAAAGTTGACAATGATAAGATTGATTTATATACTTGAAGTAAATAAAATCCAAAAAGAGTTATAAAGAAGGTGATGGAAAATATATGAGACAGTTTGATTATCGGGAAAAGTGGAAAAATCTGTTGACTCCTGAAATTGTATCTTATCTGACACAGATACATGAATTTAAGGGAGAACAAACTCTTTTTATTGAGGCCAAAGCAGATACTCTTACACAATTAGTTGAAATCGCTAAAATTCAAAGTACGGAAAGTTCCAACAAAATAGAAGGTATTTATACATCAGACATCAGATTGCGGGAATTGGTAAAAGACAAAACAAGGCCAAGGACAAGAAATGAACAGGAAATTGCCGGATACAGAGATGTATTGAATACAATTCATGAAAGCCATGACCATATCCCACCAAAGTCTGCGATTATTTTACAGCTTCACAGAGATTTGTATAAATTTGAAAGTTACAATATTGGAGGGAAATATAAAACTGCAGATAATGTCATTGAGGAAGAAGATTCTCAGGGAATAAAAAAAATACGGTTTAAACCAGTACCAGCCTGGGAAACACCGGAAGCAATGGAGGAACTATGCAGAGCATTTGAAGAGGCAATGGCAACAGGAGAAATAGATCCGCTTCTTTTGATTCCAATGTTTATTCTGGATTTCCTATGCATACATCCGTTTAATGACGGCAATGGAAGAATGAGCCGTTTACTTACACTGTTACTTTTGTACAGATCCGGCTATATTGTTGGAAAATATATCAGTATCGAAAGAATGATAGAAAATTCAAAGGAATTATACTATGAATGTTTAAGGGAAAGTTTTGAGAACTGGTATGAGAATAAGAATGATTATATACCATTTGTAAAATATATGCTTGGCGTTATCGTAGGAGCATACAGAGAGTTTTCTTCAAGAATAAAATTGCTGATAACGCAGAATATATCAAAACCGGAGCGAATAGAAGAGATTATAAAAAACACTCTGGGAACAATTACAAAAAAGGAAATCGCAGAAAAGTGTCCGGATATTAGTGTGGTAACGATACAGAGAACACTGGCAGAATTACTGACAGCAGAAAAAATTTTAAAAATCGGCGGCGGCAGGTATACGAAATATACCTGGAATAATGAACGATAGATGGGAGATAAAAAATGATCACTGGTGAATTAAAAAACAAAATAGATGGTTTATGGGATATATTTGCGGCAGGAGGACTTGTCAATCCACTGGAAGTAATCGAACAGATTACATACCTGATGTTTATTCATGATCTGGATGATTCCGATAATATGCGTGCAAGAGAAAGTGCAATGCTTGGTTTGCCATTTCAGAGTATTTTTTCCGGAGAAGTAAAAATAGGTGAGAGAACAATTGACGGAAGTCAGCTGAAGTGGTCCGTATTCCATGATTTTCCGGCAGACAGAATGTATATGATTATGCAGGAATGGGTATTTCCGTTTATAAAAAATCTTCATAATGATAAAAACAGTGCATATTCCAAATATATGGACGATGCGATCTTTAAGCTTCCGACACCACTCCTTTTATCCAAAGTGGTGGATTCTCTGGATGAAATTTACAAACTTATGAATGAAATCCAGACAGCAGATGTCAGAGGAGATGTATATGAATATCTTCTTTCAAAAATAGCTCAGTCCGGACGAAACGGACAGTTCCGTACACCAAGACATATTATCCGGATGATGGTTGGGATGATGGACCCGTCCAGCGATGAAATTATCTGTGATCCGGCATGTGGAACCTCAGGTTTTCTGGTTGCAGCAGGAGAATATCTGAAGGAAAAAAGAAAAGAAGAAATTTTTTATGATAAGCAGAAAAAAGATCATTACATGAATCATATGTTCCATGGATACGATATGGACCGCACCATGCTTCGTATTGGAGCTATGAATATGATGACTCACGGAATAGAAAATCCTTATATTGAGTATCGGGATAGCTTATCTGATCAGAATGCAGATAAAGATCAGTATTCTCTTGTGCTGGCAAACCCACCTTTTAAAGGAAGCCTGGATGCAGAGTCCGTTTCCGGAGATCTTCTTAAGGTTTGTAAGACAAAGAAAACAGAACTTTTATTTCTGGCTTTGTTTTTGAGGATTATGAAAATTGGAGGAAGATGCGCTTGTATTGTACCAGATGGTGTACTTTTCGGATCATCACGGGCACATAAATCCATCCGTAAGGAAATCGTTGAGAATCAAAGACTGGAAGCTGTAATATCCATGCCTTCCGGTGTATTTAAACCCTATGCAGGAGTATCCACAGCGATCCTCATTTTTACAAAAACAGAACACGGTGGAACAGATCAGGTATGGTTCTACGATATGAAAGCAGATGGATTCAGTCTGGACGATAAACGTACTCCGGTCACAGAGAATGACATTCCGGATATTATAGAGCGTTTCAAAAATCTTGATAAAGAAGCAGAACGGAAGCGAACAGACCAGTCATTTATGGTACCGAAAAAAGATATTGTGGAAAATAACTATGACCTCAGTATCAATAAATACAAAGAAATTGAATACACCCCGGTGGAATATCCGCCAACATCAGAAATCATGGCCAATATCCGGGAACTGGAGCTAGAGATTGGAAAAGAAATGGATGAGTTGGAGAGGTTGTTGGGATTATAAGAGAAAGGATGGCAGATTCGAAAATTCGGGTTTGTAGGGGTGAATAAATGAATTATGTGATGCTAAAAGATGTCTGTGCTATTAATATGGGACAGTCACCTGATTCAAAGAGTTATAACGATACTGGTGATGGTGTTCCATTCTTTCAAGGAAATGCAGATTTTGGTGCAAGGTATCCTGTTACAAGAAAATGGTGTTCAGAGCCAACGAAAATGGCAGCTCCAAATGACATTCTTATTTCTGTAAGAGCACCTATTGGAGCAATGAACTATGCAAGGGAAAATTGTTGTATAGGTCGAGGACTTGCAGCATTAACACCTGATAAGTCAAAGGCTTTACCAGAGTTTATCTTTTGGTTGCTTAAAGGAAAAAATGCTGAATTAAACAGCAAAGGAACAGGAAGTACATTTAAGGCTATTAGTCGAAAAGTGCTTGAAGAGATTATGATTCCAGAAATTTCTTTGGAAAAACAGATAGAGTTTTCAGAAATATTAGAAAGAGTATATGGAGTTATTCAAGCAAGAAAAGAAGAACTTCAGAAACTGGATGAACTTATCAAAGCCCGATTTGTCGAGATGTTTGGTGATATTAATATTAATGACAAGCATTGGGAGTGTGAGCCATTAGGTGAACTTTGTACCATAGTAAGAGGTGGTTCACCAAGACCGATAGAACAGTTCTTAGGTGGAGATGTTCCTTGGATTAAGATAGGTGATGCCACTGATGGAGATAATATATATCTAAGTTCAACAAAAGAACATATTATCCAAGAGGGGGTAAAGAAGAGCAGACTTGTAAAAGCAGGGAGTTTGATATTTGCAAATTGTGGGGTGTCGCTTGGGTTTGCAAGAATTATTACATTTGACGGATGTATTCACGATGGTTGGCTTGCAATGGAAGGTATAGATGAAAGACTTGATAAGGTATTTTTATTGCAAGCATTAAATCAAATGACAGAGCATTTTAGAGCAATAGCTCCAGCAGGAACGCAACCTAATTTGAATACAGCAATAATGAAAGCATACAAGCAGGTCATACCGCCTATTGAGTTACAAAGGGACTTTATTAGGTTTGTCAAACAAGTCAACAAATCAAAATTTATCAATCAGCTTTTATAGAAAATGGAATTATATATGTCACGTTACAATCGAGAAAGTGAAATAAAGCAAAAGAAATGTTTTACGGAGATACGTGAGAGAAATTACTTACTACGAGGGGGGATGAAATTTACAATGGTATATTTTCAGAAGAGGGTTAAATATGCAAAATGAAATAATCTTATTTGAAACTGCTGATAAGGAAATAAAATTAACTGTGTCTGTCAAAAATAATACCGTATGGCTTAATAGAAATCAGCTAGCTAAATTATTTGGAAGAGATGTAAAGACAATTGGTAAACATATTAATAATGCATTAAAAGAAGAACTGGATAATTCAGTTGTCGCAAATTTTGCGACAACTGCTTCAGATGGAAAAGTGTATCAAGTAGAACATTATAATTTAGATATGATTATTTCTATAGGCTATAGAGTCAAATCTAACAGAGGTGTAGAATTTAGAAAATGGGCAAATAATGTTCTGAAACAGTATATCCTACAAGGCTATGCAATCAATAAAAAAAGATTAGAAGCCTTACAGAGAACAGTAAATATTCAAACCAAAATGCTTGCATGTACTTTGGAAATAGATGAAGCAGAGGTGCTAAAAGCTGTTGATTTATATACAAATGCCTTGATGTTATTAGACCAGTATGATCACCAGTCGATTAAAAAGCCTGCAGGAAATAAAGCCATATACAGAATTACATACGAGGATTGTAGAAATATGGTGAATGCAATGGAAGATTCATTTCATTCGGATGTCTTTGGTGTTGAAAAAGAAACGGGGAAAGTTGAAGGTATTCTTGCAGCAATTTACCAAAATGTTTTCGGAGGAGAGGTTTATCCTTCTTTAGAAGAGAAAGCCGCTAATCTTTTGTATTTTATGATAAAAGATCATCCCTATGCTGATGGATGTAAGAGAATTGCTGCATCGTTATTTTTGGAATTTTTAGCTCGCAATGATGTACTCTACAAAGATGGACAGAAAAGGATAAGTGATGGTGCATTAGTAGCAATTACATTGATGATTGCAGAGTCAGATCCAAAAGAAAAAGATATTATGGTTAATTTGGTAATGAATTTATTGTCAATGTAAAGTGAAAGTAAAAGAGGGAGGTTTCACAATGGTAACAAACTTTGATTACTTAAAAAATGAATCAAAATTCTCTGCATTTGCGAATGTTGCCATCTCTGCAGAGAAAATTATATTGGCAGATCCGGATGCGAGTATTCTTAACAGCCGGCGGGCTATGGAATTTGCTGTGAAATGGTTGTATTCTGTGGAGAACAGTTTGCAGATTCCGTACCAGGATAACCTTCACACTTTGATGAATACAGAGGAATTCAGACAGTTAGTGGGACCGGATCTTTGGAAACGGATGGATTATATCCGCAGATGTGGAAATAGTGTGGCACATAGTAATAAAAAACCTGGCAGAGATGCAGCGATGCTCTGTCTTGAAAATCTGTCGATTTTTTTAGATTACGTTGCATATTGTTATGGAGAACAGTATCAGGAACATCCATTTGACAAATCGATTATTGATGGCAGAATTGAGAAGGCAAAGGCATCCAGGGAAACAGCCAGAAAAACAAAGGAAACACTTCTGAAAGAACAGGAAAAAACTGCCCAGCAGGAACTGGATCTACAAAAACTGATGGCAGAAAATACTTTTCTCAGGGAAGAACTGTCCGCACGCCACGAGAAACAGCAGCAGACATATGTTCCGAAACCTCTGGATCTGTCTGAATATGAAACCAGAAAACTTTACATAGATTCCATGCTTATTGATGCAGGATGGACACAGGGAAAAGACTGGTTAAATGAGATGACTGTGACAGGAATGCCGAATAAATCAGGGATTGGACGTATTGATTATGTTCTCTATGATGATATGAATAAACCTCTGGCAATTATAGAAGCAAAACGTACCTGCAAGGATATTGCTGAGGGCAGGCAGCAGGCGAAACTTTACGCAGATCTGCTGGAACAGGAATACAAACGGCGTCCGGTAATTTTCCTTACCAATGGTTTTGAAACCCGGATCATAGACGGACAATATCCGGAAAGAAAATGTTCAGTTATTTATTCCAAACGGGATCTGGAGAAATGGTTTAACCTTTTGAGTATGCGTACAAGCCTGCAAAATATTTCTGTAGATAAAAAGATAGCAGACCGCTATTATCAGGAAGCCGCGATAAAAGCAGTATGCCAGAGCTTTGATGAAAAGAATCGGAGAAAAGCCCTGCTTGTTATGGCCACAGGTTCCGGAAAAACCAGAACAGTAATGGCTTTGTGCAAGGTACTGGTTGATGCGGGCTGGGTGAAGAATATACTTTTTCTGGCGGACAGAAATTCACTGGTAACACAGGCGAAAAGAAGTTTTGTAAACTGGATGCAGAATTTTTCCTGTACAAATCTGGTTGAAGAAAAGAATAATTATATGTCGCGATGTGTTTTCTCCACATATCAGACCATGATAAACTGTATTGATACGATAAATGATAAAGAAGGAAAAGTTTTTACCTGTGGTCATTTTGATCTGATCATTTGTGATGAAGCGCACAGATCTATTTATAATAAGTATAAAGATATTTTTACATATTTTGATGCACTGCTTGTAGGACTTACTGCAACACCGAAAGATGAGATTGACAAAAATACATATGAAGTATTTGAACTGGCAAACGGAGATCCCACTTATGGATATGATCTGGCGCAGGCGGTTAAGGATGGATATCTGGTTGATTATCTTTCGGTAGAATCCAGGGTGAAATTTATTGATCAGGGAATTGTATATGATGAACTTTCAGAAGCAGATAAAGAAATTTATGAAAATACTTTTGAAGACGAAAATGGAAAGCTTCCGGAAGCGATAAATTCGGCTGCATTGAATACCTGGATTTTTAACGAAGATACCATTAAAAAAATTCTTCATGTCCTGATGAGTGATGGAATTAAAATTGAATACGGACAGAAGATTGGAAAAACAATTATTTTTGCGAAAAATCATGATCATGCGGAAAAAATCCTTGAGATTTTTAATAAGGAATATCCGCATTTAAAGAATTATGCTATGGTGATCGATAACAGAATGAAATATGCACAGAGTGCAATTGATGAGTTTTCAGATCCGAAAAAACTACCGCAGATCGCAATTTCTGTAGATATGTTAGATACCGGAATTGATGTACCTGAAGTTCTTAATCTTGTATTCTTTAAGAAAGTTATGAGTAAAGCAAAATTCTGGCAGATGATCGGACGAGGAACAAGACTATGCCCGGGATTGTTGGATGGGGAAGATAAGAAAAAGTTTTACATTTTTGATTTTTGTGGAAATTTTGAGTTTTTCCGAATGAATAAAGGAAAAGCAAGCGCAAATCTGATGGCGTTGCAAAGTGCAGTTTTTAATCTTCAGTTTGAGATTTCGTACAAGCTTCAGGATATTAAATATCAGACAGATAAATTAACTGCGTACAGGACTGCACTTGTAAAGCACATGACTGAAAAAGTAAAAGAGCTCCCAAGAGATAGTTTTACAGTTCGCCAACATTTGAAATATGTAGAATTATATTCAGAAGAGTCGAACTATCAGATGCTTACTTATGAAGATACTTTACTTGTACGGGAAGAGGTTGCACCCTTGATTTTGCCTGAAAGTGATGAAGTAACAGCAGTACGTTTTGATGCACTTATGTATGGAATAGAACTTGCATCTCTGGTTGGAAAGAAATATACAAGTGCGCGAAAAGATCTTTTAAAAAAGGTTTCCGGAATTGCCGGAGTGGCAAATATACCGGAGATTCAGGCACAGACAGAGCTGATCAATCAGATTTTGCATACAGATTATGTGGAAAATGCAGGAATTGATGAATTTGAAAATATCAGGAAAAATCTGAGAGATCTTATGAAGTATATTCCGGATAAGAGCAGGAATAAATATATGACCAATTTTACAGACGAAATTCTTTCAACGGAATGGAAAGAAGCAGAATTGGAAAACGATGATCTGGAAAATTATAAAGTACGAGTAGAATATTATGTCCGACAGCATCAGGATAATTATGTGATATCAAAGCTGAAAAAGAATCAGCCACTTACAGAAAAAGATGTAGATGAACTGGAAAAAATTCTCTGGAGAGAGCTTGGTACAAAAGAGGATTATGAAGCAGAATTTGGCAGAAAGCCATTGGGAGAATTTGTCAGAGAAATGGTAGGTCTTGATATGAATGCAGCAAAGGAAGCTTTTTCAAAGTATCTTGAGGATGTAAATCTGGACAGCAGGCAGATTTATTTTGTAAATCAGATCATTGAGTATATTGTTCATAATGGAATGATGAAAGATCTTTCTGTTTTGCTGGAATCTCCGTTTACGGATCGTGGGGGCATTTCGGAAATCTTTACAGATATGGGTGTTTGGCTTGGAATAAAAAAAGTCATTGATACGATCAACGCAAATGCTGCTGCATAAACATCCACCTCTGTAAAACATAAAATTTCAACCGGATTTACAATAAATTTAACCATAAATCCGGTTGACAAAACCCGGCTGGGAACGTTATAATGGCCGGGTTGATAAGATATTTTAAGAAAAAAGGCAGGTGAACAGAATGGACAGTTGTGATTCTCATGGGCGAAGTTGTAGCTCTCGGAGTGAAAGATGGAAAAAACAGAGAGGGATGAGGCTGTTCCATTCTGTTTTAAGTGTACGGAATATCTGTGGGAATATTATATCTATATATCAGAAGGATATATTTGACAGGATGTATCGGTGTCATCAGAATCTGTACGGTATTATTACATTATAATTTCAGCAGGATTATGATAGATATATTTTTCATTCTTCTCATTCTGAGAATCTTACAGTAAGGCGATCATGTATAAATTCATTTCGCTTTATACTCAAATCCCAAGGAAACACAATCGAAAATCAAACAGCACATAGACATGCTTTAACATGTCTGTTTTTGGTGTGCGTGTTTTGTGCGAAACTATGTGAGGAGGATGAGAAAATGACAAAAAGAAATCAGGATTTTTCAAAAGATATTCTGAGTCTGATCCGAAGCAGTGTTTCTCCGGCAGTTTTAAGTGAAAGGCTGCAGGATTTCCACGAAAACGATCTGGCGGAAGTATTAAGAGAATTAAGCACTGCGGAGCGCAGCAGACTATACCGTATCCTGGAAAGCAGTATGCTGGCAGATGTTTTTGAATATCTGGAGGAAGAAGAAACTGTACAATATCTGGAAGAGATGGATGTAAAAAAAGCGGCAGCCATTCTTTCCAAAATGGAAACCGATGCCCTGGCAGATGTTTTAAAGCAGATCGATAAAGAAAAACGCAAGCTTCTGATCCAGCTTCTGGATGAACAGGTGCGGAAAGATATTGAAATGATCCGCTCCTTTGATGAGGATGAGATCGGAAGCAGAATGACAACGAACTGCATTGTGATTCGTGAAAATCTGACCGTAAAGCAGGCCATGAGTGAGCTGATTTCCCAGGCGGCAGATAATGATAATATTTCTACGATCTTTGCAGTGACGGACAGAGGGGAGTTTTATGGAGCCCTGGATCTGAAGGATCTGATCACAGCAAGACAGGACCACCCTATGGAAGAGCTGATCGTAACTTCCTATCCATATGTGTATGGTACTGAGCAGATCGACGACTGTATGGAACGGCTGAAGGATTATTCTGAAGATTCCATTCCTGTACTGGACGATGACAATCGTTTCCTTGGAGTGATCACATCCGCAGGGATCATCGATCTGGTAGACGATGAGATGGGAGAGGATTATGCAAAGCTGGCCGGTCTGACTGCAGAGGAAGATCTGAAAGAACCTCTTTTTGAAAGCATGAAAAAAAGAATGCCCTGGCTGATCGTTCTTCTGGGCCTTGGTATGGTGGTATCTTCTGTTGTGGGAATGTTTGAAAAAGTAGTTACCTGTCTGCCGATCGTCATGTGCTTTCAGTCTCTGATCCTGGATATGGCAGGAAATGTTGGAACCCAGTCCCTGGCTGTAACCATCCGTGTACTGATGGATGAGACGCTGACGGGCAGACAGAAAGCAGAGCTTGTGCTGAAGGAAATGCGGATCGGTCTTTGCAACGGTGGTCTGCTCGGTATTCTGTCTTTTGTACTGATCGGATTGTATATTTTCTTATTCAAAGGAAAAACACTCGTATTTGCCTATGCGGTATCCGGCTGTATCGGATTATCCCTGCTGGTGGCCATGCTGGTATCCAGTGCAGTGGGAACCTGCATACCGCTGTTTTTTCAAAAAGGTTGGTGTGGACCCGGCAGTAGCCTCAGGTCCTCTGATCACTACGATGAATGACCTTGTAGCCGTGATAACATACTATGGAATGAGCTGGATATTCCTGATCGAGATGTTCCACCTGGCTGGCTGAGAGTAAAATGCAGCTATGCTCATAAAAACAGACAGATATCAGAAATCTGTCGAATAACAGAAAAGTTACCAATACAAAAAAATTCCGGATCGAAAGATTCGGGATTTTTCTTTACATACAAACAGAAAGCTATTATAATGAAAGATACGCTTTGCCCGTTTAAAACGTTGCAGAAATAAATACAAACAACGGGCAGAAAAAGAGAACAAAACGATCACATGGGGTGATTGGGGAAAGGAAACAGTAACATGATAGTAACAATGATCGAAAAGGTCTATACATTTCTGTGGGGAGATCTGATAAGGATCCCGCTTCCGGGAGGAAGTACGCTGGGAATCTCACTTCTGATCCTGCTTCTGATTCCGACCGGTATCTATTTTACCATCAGGACAAAGCTTCTGCCGATCCGTCTTTTTCCGGATATGGTACGAGCCCTGTCAGAAAAGAAAAGTGACAAAAATAATCTTTCAGCATTTCAGACGCTGATCGTATCTACAGCTACCCGTGTGGGAATGGGAAACCTGGTCGGTGTGGTAGCTGCGATCTCGGCAGGAGGTGCAGGAGCGGTATTCTGGATGTGGATCACGGCGCTGATCGGTTCCTCCACTGCTTTTATCGAAGCAACCCTGGCACAGCTCTATAAAGAAAAGGATCCTCTTTATGGTGGCTACAGGGGCGGTCCTGCCTACTATATCCACCGCTACTGGGAAGAAAAACAGGGCAGAAAACGAAAAAAGGTTCTGCTTTCCGTTCTGTTTGCCATTTCCGGCCTGATCTGCTGGTGTGGGATCAGTCAGGTTATCAGCAATTCCGTCACGGCGTCTTTCAAAAATGCTTTTGATATTCCGCCGCTGTATACTACCATCGTGCTGGTAGTGATCGCAGCTGTGATCGTGCTTCGGAAGAATGCAACGGTTAAAGTTCTGGATCTTCTGGTGCCGGTGATGGCAGTGCTTTATTTTGTGATCACGCTATTTATTATATTTACAAATCTTGGAAGTATGCCGGGAGTATTTAAACGGATTTTTGAAGAAGCTTTCGGATTTCGTCAGGCTGTTGCCGGCGGATTTGGCGTCGTGCTGATGAACGGAGTAAAAAGAGGCCTTTTTTCCAATGAGGCGGGAAGCGGCTCCGCTCCCTGTGCAGCAGCGGCAGCAGAATGTGACAGTCCGGTAAAAGCCGGATTTGTCCAGGCCCTGGGTGTATTTGTGGATACGATCGTGATCTGCAGCTGTACAGCTATGATCATGCTTCTGGCCCCGGAAGATCTGGTACAGGGGCTTTCCGGAATGGAACTTCTTCAGACTGCCATGCATTATCATATGGGGCAGTTTGGAGTGATCTTTATTGCTGCAACATTGTTTATGTTCAGCTTTTCCACATTCCTGGGAATCCTGTTTTATGCAAGAGGCAATGTGGCTTATCTTTTTGGTGATAACTGGGGTTCACAGACAGGATATAAGGTGCTGGCACTGGTGATGCTGTTTATCGGTGGGATCGCGGCTTACACATTTGTATGGGATCTGGGAGATGTAGGAATCGGCCTGATGACGATCTTTAATATTTTCATGCTGTATCCTCTTGGGGAAAAAGCACTGAAAGAGCTGAAGATCTATGAATCGGAAAAGAAGAAAAAATAAAACTGTTTACAGACCTTGAGAGCATATGGTAATATCAGGGTAAAGCGCTAAAAGATTAAAGAGTTCTGACAGCCGGAAGGAGTCAGACTCTGTGAAATATCAACGGTAAGTTGGATCAAGAGGAGGATATGAAAGATGTATATTACATGTCTGGACGTAGAAGGTGTACTGGTACCGGAGATCTGGATCGCATTTGCAGAGGCAAGCGGAATCCCGGAACTCAAAAAAACGACACGCGACGAACCGGATTACGATAAACTGATGAACTGGAGACTTGGAATTCTGAAGGAGCATGGTCTGGGACTGAAAGAGATCCAGGAGACTATTGCAAAGATCGATCCCCTTCCGGGAGCAAAGGAATTTCTGGATGAGCTGAGATCTTTTTCCCAGGTGATACTGATCAGTGATACCTTTACACAGTTTGCAACTCCGCTGATGGAGAAGCTTGGACGACCAACACTTTTCTGTAATTCCCTGGAAGTGGCAGAGAACGGAGAGATCACAGGCTTTAAGATGCGCTGTGAAAAATCCAAGCTGACAACTGTGAAGGCACTGCAGTCCATGGGATTTGAGACTATCGCAAGTGGAGATTCCTACAATGATCTCGGAATGATCCAGGCAAGCAAAGCAGGCTTCCTCTTCCGCAGTACAGAACAGATCCGTGCAGATCATCCGGAAATTCCTGCTTACGAAGAGTACGATGAACTTCTTGCAGCGATCAGAGAAGTAATGAAATGAAGAAGGGAAAGTCGGAATGATCAACGAAAGAATTGTGATCGAAGAAAAAACAAAGGACTATAATGAGGCATGGATAGAGACCTATTTCTGGCAGGAGTCGGAAGAACTCTATCCGGGACAGAAGCGTCCGGTCATAGTGATCTGTCCGGGCGGAGCTTATGGCATGACTTCAGACAGAGAGGCAGAAGCCATTGCTGTCCGGTTTATGGGAATGGGCTATCACGCAGTGGTGCTTCGTTACAGTGTGGCACCTGCCAGATATCCGGTGGCCCTCCGTCAGCTGGCAAAAACAGTAGCTCTTCTCAGAGAGAACAGCGATAAGTGGCATATTGAAAAAAATAAGATTATTGTGTCAGGTTTTTCGGCAGGTGGCCATCTGGCAGCTTCTTTGGGAGTATTCTGGAATACGGAGGAGCTTGCCGGGATCACGGGAATGGAAAACGAGAGGATCCGTCCCAATGGCATGATCCTGAATTATCCGGTGATCACTTCAGGGGAAGCTGGTCATGAAGAAAGCTTTCGAAATCTTCTGGGAGATCGTTATGAGGAGCTGAAAGATCGGATGTCTCTGGAATTTCAGGTTACGGAAGATACACCCAGAACCTTTATCTGGCATACCTTTGAGGATCAGACGGTGCTGCTGGATAATACACTTCTCTTTGTTCAGGCACTCTATAAAAAGGGCATTCCAGTGGAGTATCATGTTTTTCCGCAGGGACCCCATGGGATCGGCCTGGCAAATGAGCTGACTGCCAACGAAAACGGCAGAGGGATCGCAAGAGCCTGTGAACCATGGAGTGAGCTTGCAGGAAAATGGCTGAACCGAGAATTCCCATGGTGGAACGGGGCAAAGATCGAAAGATAATACGAGACTGCTGTGTCGGATAAAATATCCTTTTTACCGGGAAACCGGTAGAGAGGGTATTTTTTATGATTGTGATGATTGTGATGACTGCTGTATTTGTCGGCTGTTTTGTCTGGCTTATCTGATGATAAAAGCTTTGCAGGGCTTTGGTGTGGATCTGGATCAACATTCACATTGCAGAAAGAAAGGAATTTTGATAATTATGGATAAAAATCAGATTTTTATTACCAGTGGTACGGAATATAAAAGAATGACAAAGGAGCTTCTGGAAAAAGCGGATCTTCAGTCCCATATCGGGGACAGAAAGAAAAAAATCGGGATCAAGCCGAATCTGGTTTCTCCTTCAGAGGCTTCCTGGGGTGCAACGACTCATCCGGAAGTGGTTGCAGGAATTATCGAGTATCTGAAGGAGCATGGCTTCCGGGATATGGTGATGCTGGAGGGATCCTGGGTAGGAGATAAGACAAGGGAGGCTTTTGAGACCTGTGGCTTTGACAGGCTTGAGGAAGAGTATCAGGTGCCGTTCTGGGATATGCAGAAGGATAAGGGTATTTCTGTGGACTGCGGCGGAATGGAGCTGAATGTCTGTGAGCGGGTAAAGGAGCTTGATTTTCTGATCAATGTGCCAGTTCTGAAAGGCCATTGTCAGACAAAGATCACCTGTGCCCTTAAGAATATGAAGGGGTTGATCCCAAATAAGGAAAAGAGACGGTTTCATTCTCTGGGGCTTCATAAACCCATTGCTCATCTGAATATGGGGATACAGCAGGACTTTATTGTTGTGGATAATATCTGCGGGGATCTGGATTTTGAGGATGGCGGAAATCCTGTCGTGATGAACCGGGTGATGGCTGCCTGTGATCCGGTTCTTGTGGATGCATATGTGTGTCAGATGATGCATTATGAGGTAGCTGAGGTTCCTTATGTGAAGCTGGCAGGTGAGCTTGGCGTGGGCTGCTCAGATATTTCTGAAGCAGATGTCAGATTTCTGGAGGATGGTGCGGATCAGAGGATGCCGGTATCCAGAAAGGTTGTGGAGCTTGCGGATGCCGTGGAGGAAGTGGAATCCTGCAGTGCCTGCTACGGGTATCTGATCCCGGCATTGGAGATGTTGAAGGAAGAGGGGCTTTTTGAGAAGCTGGATGAAAAGATCTGCATCGGACAGGGGTATCGTGGTAAGACGGGAGTGCTTGGTGTGGGACACTGTACCTGTAAGTTTCAGAATTATGTGGAGGGGTGTCCGCCGTTGGAGGGGGATATATATGAGTTTTTGAAGGGGTATATTGGCGAACGGACGCCGGGGAAGTGACAGTCCTCCGGGCCGGACTCCGTCGGGGGATGCTGCTAAG
>OHAG01001460.1_pt1 | contig 15116 bp, 20 predicted proteins | sample 1577081 | NCBI WGS metagenome assembly OHAG01 (sample SAMEA3541513, study PRJEB24748) | human gut metagenome | biome: human gut; feature: human-associated habitat; material: faeces | place: China | collected 2012
TGCCGCACCTCGCTCGCCGTATCGGCACTTAGAATTATGCGGTATTGCCCTAAATCGTTTTCATCTTTTCCAGCAGCTTTGCGTACACATGCTCCACGAACCACGGCTCGGTGGATTTTACCAGTGCTTCTTCCGGCGTAAACCAGGCCACACCGCTGTTTTCGTCCGCCTTAATGGCAACCGCTTCCTCAGAGTCGGCTTCCAGCAGTTCAGATGCAGATGGCTGGAAACATAGCATCCACGCTTCACATGCCCATCCACGGTAAGTGACTCCAGCGAGAAAATCTCTTTGGAAACCGGCTGTACGTGCCGGATTCCTGCTTCCTCTTTTACCTCGCGAATGGCAACAGCCAACAGGTCGGTCTCGCCATCCGCGTGCCCGCCCAGCCAGGACCAGGAGTGGTAAATGTTGTGGTATACCATCAACACCTTGCTGCGGTCCTTGTTTACCACCCAGGCGGATGCCGTCATGTGTGCCACGGCGTTTTCGCGGCTGAATGCGTTATCATTTGTTTTGATCCAATTCAAAATCAGGGCTTTGTCCTTTTCTTCCTGCTCATTGAACGGGCAGTAACGCTCAATATCATAAATCAATTCCCAGCGGGCCATACCCATGCAGCTCCTTTGCTTTGCGTTATCGCTCGCGGTTATCCAGTACATAGATCACGCAGGCAAATCCCACGATCATGGCAAACAAAATGGTACCGCCAAATCCGCTGCCGGAAAGGCTGACATTCGCATAGAACACAACCAGTGCGGTAAGAAGCATCAGGATGATGGGCGCAACCGTTCTGAACTTATCCATAAAGATACCCTCCTTTGAGCAGCATTCAACGCAGCGTTTACTTTGCTTCCAGTATAGCAGGAACCACCGGGAAAATCTACTGTGCCACAGTGGAAATCTGCCCGCTGCATACAATTTGCCGCGGCTGGTTCTACTGCTCCGCTGCCCGGAATACAGTGGGGGTGTGGAGGTGATACCCCAAATGGACGAGTATTATTCCGTGATCCAGTTCTTGCCGGAACCGCTGCGCACCGAGCTCAAAGCCATGCCGCCGGAACGCGCCGCCCGCGTGCAGGAAATCCGCCTGCGCGCCGGGCAGGCAGTGCAGTTTACGGTGGGCGGGGCCTGGCAGCCGGCGCAGCAGCTGCTGCCTGCAGCACAAACCGCCCTTGCCATCGGCCCGCGCATGCTGCGCGGCTGCTTTTCCGCCCTTTGCCGGGACTCCGCCTATGCCTATGAGGACGAGCTGAAACAGGGCTATTTCACCCTGCCCGGCGGCAGCCGTGTGGGGGTGGCAGGGGTGTGTGGCCCGGCGGGCTTTGCCGATATTACATCTCTCAATCTCCGCGTTGCGCGCCAGGTACCCTGTGTCCTGCCGCCCCAGCTTCGCCGCACGTTGGATGCCTTGAATGGCGGGATTCTGGTCGTAGGCACGCCGGGCAGCGGCAAAACAACTTTCCTGCGCAGCATCATCCGCTATCTGGATACCGCCCGCCGCATTTTCTGCGTGGCGGACGAGCGCGGCGAGCTGCTGACGGCGGGGCACACCGTACACTGCGATGTCTACACCCGCTGCACCAAAGCGCAGGCCATCCAGATGGCGCTGCGCTGCATGAACCCTCAGGTCATCGTGTGTGATGAGCTGGGCACCCAGGCGGACCTCCAGGCCGTGGAAGCGGGCCTGGCCTGCGGCGTGGTGTTTGTGGCAAGTGTCCATTGCGATACCCTGGAAGCGCTGAACCGCAAACCGCCCACTGCCCGCCTGCTGGCGATGGGGGCCTTTGAAACCCTGGTACTGCTGGATGGCCGCGTGAACCCCGGCCATGCAGTGAAGGTCCGCACCCTGGCATGATGCTGTACTGCCGTTTGCTGGGGGCTGTGCTGCTGGTGTGTACAGGCTTTGCTGCCGGCCAGGCGTACTGCCAGCGGCTGTGGGCACAGTGGCGGGCGGTGTGCGGCTTTGAGCGTTTGCTTACTTATCTGGCGGACCAGCTTGCCTTTTGCGCCCTGCCCAGTGCGGAGCTGCTGGCCGCCGCGGCGGAACACCCGGCATTTGCCGCCTACTGCCCGCCGAATGCTGCATCCTTTGCGGAATTACGTCTCCCCCCGCCGCTTGCTAAAACCTGCGGAGCGGAGCTGCATGCCGGGCTGCACACCATTGCCCTGTGCAGCAGGCAGCAGGCCCCGCAGACCATGCGCACGCTGGCCGCCCTGTGCCACCGCACCGCCCAAGGCCAGTATGCCGCCGCCCAGCAGGCCGCTGTGCTTGCCCCTAAACTGGGACTTTGCGGCGGGCTGCTGGCGGCCATTCTGCTCTGGCCCGCGGGGTGAAGCAGGGGATAACTGAAAAGGCGAAAGCGCGGCCGGCTTTTTATAGGGGAACCATCATGAACATTGATCTTGTATTCAAAATTGCGGCCACCGGCATTATTGTTGCGGTGCTCAACCAGCTGCTCACCCGCTCTGGGCGGGAGGATCAGGCTATGATGACCACCCTTGCGGGCTTGATCGTGGTACTTAGCATGCTGGTGCGCCAAATCAGCGATTTGTTTGTGCTGATCAAAGCGCTGTTTGATTTGTGATTGGTCATGGATAACGATGCTTATCTTAAAAGCGGCCGCCCTTGCCATTGTCGTCTGCGTGCTGGTGCTCTGCTTAAAAAAGGACCAGCCCGGCTTTGCGTTCCTGCTTTCTTTGTGCGGCGCGGCGGGGCTGCTGTGGTTCGCGGTGCAGCAATTGCGCCCACTGCTGGCCCGGCTGCAGCAGCTGGCCGGGCAGGCTGGCGGCGATTCGTTCAGCATTCTGCTGCAGGTGCTGGCCATCGCTTTTGTGGCCCAGCTGGCGGCGGATCTTTGCCGCGAAGCCGGTCTTGCTGCCGCCGCTTTCTGTATGGAATTCGTGGGCCGCATTTTGGCTATGCTGCAGGCATTGCCTCTGCTGCAAAGCTTGCTGGCCTCGTTTTTGTCCTTTTTATCGTGATAGCCTTCCCGCTGCCAGCCGCCGCGGCAGAACTGCCCGCTGGGGTGCAGCAGATTTTGCAGCAAAGCGAACTGACGCCGGACAAGCTCGTTCACATTACCTTGCAGGAGCTACTGCAAACGCTGGCTGGTTGGCTGAAAAACGCCTGGGGGCAGCCGCTGCAACTGGCCCGGCGCGCGGTGCTGTTTTTGCTGCTTTCCAGCTGTGTGGGGCTGCTGGCGGACGGTGGTGCCTGGCGGGACTGTGTGGACCTTGTGGCTGTGCTCGGCTTTGGCACCATTGCGCTGAATCAAATGACATCTCTCGTGCAGCAGGTTGCCCAAGCAGCCAACACCAGCCAGTTGTATGTATCCGGTTTTGTGCCGGTGTTTGCCGGGGTAGCACTGCTGGCGGGCCAAACCGCCGGAGCTGCCGTGTACAGCACGATGTTTTATGCCATGGCGGCCTTTCTGGCGGAAGTGCTGCAAAACTTACTGCTGCCGCTGCTGCAAATCTATTTCTGCTTTTCCGTTTCTGCGGCCCTTTGGGGGGATAGTGGCATTGCCGATGCCGCAAACCTGTTTGCCCGCTGTTTTACCTTTGCGCTCAAACTGTGCGGTATGCTGTTTACCTTTGTGCTGGGGCTGCAAAATGTGTTGGCCGCCGGGACTGACCGCGCAGCCTTAAAAATCGGCAAAAGCGTGCTGAGTGCTGCCGTGCCCGTCGTGGGGGATGCCGCTGCGGCGGCTCTGGGCAGTGCTTCCGCCGCAATCGGACTGCTCAAAGGCTCATTGGCGTTGGCGGCGGTGGCAGCCCTGGGGGCAGCGTTTGCCCCGGTGCTGGCGCAGTGCGGGCTGTACTGGCTGGTGTTTTCCGGCATGGGCATTCTGGCGGCGGGACTGGGGCAAAAGCGCAGCAAGCAGATCTGCACCCTATTTGGCCAGGGGACACGGCTGTGCGGGGCTATCTTGGTACTATATTTCTTTCTGGTAATTCTATCCACGCTGTTGCTGCTGCTTGGCGGGAATGGGGGCTGACTTATGGATACGCTGTGCCACGCGGCACTGGTTTGCTGCATCTTGTCCGCCTTGGCTGGGCTGGTGCGGACATTCTGGCCGCAAAATGGGTTCAAGCCAGTCATAAATGCGGTGCTTACGCTGTATATTATAACATCGGTCCTCCATGCGGTATCCGGCCTGAACTGGCAAAACTTTGACGCGCAGCTCCAAAACTTTGCCAGCCAGAGCGCCCCCGGCGAGGACTATACCGCTTACGGCGCAGAGCTTGCCATGCAGGAATCCGCCGCAGCACTGCAAAAGCTTTTGCGGCAAAGCGGCATCGAATCCGTTGTGCAACCGCAGGCGGGCGGCGTGCATGTGCGGCTGGTTTACCCGGCGGACCGGGAACAGGCGGAAACCCTGCTGCAAAATTTTGCAGGGGACCTGCCCTATACGCTGGAGAACACCCAATGACCGCAAAACAGAGCATCGCCTGGCTGCAGGCGGCGTGGAAGGATGATAAAAAGTGTATCAATCTCTTGCTGGTATCCGGCCTGGCGGGCATGCTGCTGCTCTGTATGTCGGAATGGCTGCCAGCCGGGCAAAGCGCACAAAATGCCGCGCAGAGCAGCCAGCAGAGCCAGACGGCAGCGGAGTATGAACAGCAGCTGGAAACCCGCCTTGCCGCCCTGATCCGTGCCATGGATGGCGCAGGCGAAACCGTTGTTATGGTAACGCTGGACTGCGGGGAGGAAACCACCTATGCAGCGGATACCCGGACAGAGAAAACCAGCGAGGACACCCGCAGCAGCGCCGCCAGCCAGCGCACCCATCTGCTGGCCGGTGCACAGCCGGTGGTGCAGTCGGTTCAGGCACCGCAGGTGCGCGGCGTGGCCGTGCTTTGCCAGGGTGGGGGTAATGCCGGGACCCAGCGCCGCATCACAGAACTGGTCAGCGCCCTGACCGGCGTGGGGGCCAGCCATATTACCGTAAACAAAATGCAATCATAGGGAGGGCTAACGATATGGAAGGCAGAGCAACCAAACGGTATGCCACATTGGCGGCGCTTACCCTGGCGTTGGGCGGTGCAGTGTTTTTGAACTGGTCGTTCGCCGGGCGCACCCCGCAGGCGGGAACGCCGGAAGCCGTTGTGCAGACTTCGGCGGAAGCTGACGAGGACACGGTACAGACTGCCGCCCGGCAGCCGGAGACAAACGCGGCGGTGGAACCCATGACCGCCCAGGCAGTGTTTGATCCGCTGGAAAGTGAACCTCAGACCGCCGCCCAGGCGGATGCAGCGGAAGAAATGGAATCGGGCGGGCAGGCAGGCAAAAATTACGGCGAAGCCCAGCTTGTCAGCGTCAGCAAGGATTCCGGTACGGAATTTTTTGAACAGGCACGCCTGAACCGCTCCAAAGCGCGGGACGAGGCACTGGACGCTATCAAAAAGACACTGAAAAGTGCGGATTTGAGCGAAAGCGAAAAAGACAGCATTACCCAAAAGCTGCAAAACCAGATCAGCAGCATCACGGTGGAATCTAGCATTGAAAGCCTGATTAAATCCAAAGGCTTTGCGGACTGTGTTGTCAGCATTGGGGAGGGACGCGCGGATATCACCGTTATGACAGAAAATGACGCCCTGACCGCGGATGAAGTGACCCGCATCCGGGATGCCGTTTTAGGCAAGTGCAAGGGCCTGAGCGCGCAGGATATCACCGTTGTGGAGGTAAGATAAACCATGACCGGCAGGGAAGCGCTGCATAACCGCAGTCAAACCCTGCCGGCTTTGCTTTTTTATGCAGGAATCATGAATAAGTATTGCAAAAAATAGCAAAAGAGGGTATTATAAACTAATAGTCAACCTCTTCGGCGCACTAAAGCACAAGGTTGGCGTGCAGTGTAAATGTGCAGCACTGCAGGAATGGTGCGGAGAACTTGCTCAGCACTGGTATAGATAAGGGAGGAAATGTTATGAAAAAGTTGATTTCTTTTGCTGTGGCGGGCATGTTTGCCCTCAGCCTTGCGGCCTGCGGCTCCAGCAGCAGTGCAGCTGCAAGCATCACGGAAAGCTCTGCCGAAAGCACGGCAGCATCCACCGCTGACAGCGCCGCTGCAGACAGCGACTTGGCCTACCTGAAGAACAAGGGCAAAATGACCATCGGCTACACCGTGTATGAGCCGATGAACTACACCGATGAAAGCGGTACCTTTACCGGTTTTGATACCGAACTGGCAACAGCTGTGTGTGAAAAGCTGGGCTTGAAGCCGGATTTTGTCGAGATCAACTGGGATACCAAAGAGACCGAGCTGGCTGCCAAGAGCATTGACTGCATCTGGAACGGCCTGACCCTGACCGATGACCGCGAGGCCAATATGGCCTGCACCAAGCCTTACGTCAAGAATGCACAGGTGGTTGTGATGAAGGCTGACGCCGATTACACCTCCACCGCAGACCTTGCCGGTAAGACCGTTGTGGCTGAGTCCGGATCTGCTGGCGAAACTACCATTGAAGAGGACGAGGGCCTGCAGCAGGCAGACTTTGTTGCCAAGAGCGTGCAGACCGACTGCCTGATGGAAGTTGCTGCCGGCACCGCTGACGCCGCTGTTCTGGACCTGACCCTGGCCAGCGCTATGATCGGCGAAGGCACCGACTATGCAAACCTTGTCATCAAGGACGAGCTGAATGTGGAAGAATACGGTGTTGCTTTCCGCAAGGGCAGCGATGTCGCCGCCGCTGTGGATACCGCTTTCGATGAACTGAAAGCGGACGGTACCATGCAGACCCTGGCCGACAAATACGGCCTGACCCTGGCAGACTGATCATGGGGGAAGCGGGTGTGATTTGGAGCCGCCTGACCAGCGCCTTCCTAATGAACTGTCAGCTTTTTGGGCTGACGCTGTTGTTTGCCCTGCCGCTTGGCCTTTTGGTGTCACTTGGCTCCATGAGCCGGTTCACACCGCTGCGGGGCGTGGTCAAAACCTTTGTGTGGATCATCCGCGGCACGCCGTTGATGCTGCAAATCATCGTTATCTACCTTGGCCCCGGCCTGATGGGCTTTGCCAGTCCCTGGGGTTCCAGCACCAATGGCCGCCTGCTGGCGGCGGTGGTGGCGTTTGTCATCAATTACGCCTGCTATTTTTCCGAAATTTACCGCGGCGGTATTGAGTCTGTTCCCGTTGGCCAGACGGAAGCCGGGCAGGTGCTTGGCATGACCAAGAGCCAGATTTTTTTCCGCGTTACGCTGCTGCAGGTCATCAAGCGCATCCTGGCCCCCATGGGCAATGAGGTCATGACCTTGATCAAAGATACCTCCCTTGCCAATGTGATCGCCAACAAGGAAATCATCATGATGGCAAAGGAATACAGCGCCAAGGGCTTGATCTGGCCGCTGTTCTCCACCGCGCTTTTCTTCCTGGTGTTTGTCGGGGCAATGACCCTGCTGTTCAACTGGCTGGAAAAAAAGCTCAGCTATTTCCGGTAAGGGGGACGTACATATGGCACTTTTGGAAGTTACCGGCATCAGCAAAAACTTTGGCAGTACCCATGTGCTGCAAAACATCTCTCTCAACCTGGAAAAAGGCGAAGCATTGGCCATCATCGGTTCTTCCGGCTCCGGCAAAACAACGTTGCTGCGCTGCCTGAATTTTTTGGAAACGCCGGATACCGGTGTGATCCGTGTGGACGGCAAAACCCTGTGGGATGCCGCTGACCCGGCCACCCACCGTGAAAGTGAAGTGCGCAAAAAGCGCCTGCATTTCGGCCTTGTGTTCCAGAACTTCAACCTTTTCCCGCAGTATACGGCTTTGCAGAACATTACCCTGGCCGGGGAGCTGCTGGCAAAAGAAAAACCGGAGTATAAAGCCAACCGCAAAGCTATTCATGCGGAACTGGAAGAAAAAGCCCGCGCCCTTCTGGCACAGATGGGCCTTTCGGAGCGGGAAAACCATTACCCGCACCAGCTTTCCGGCGGCCAGCAACAGCGTGTGGCTATTGCCCGCGCCCTGGCGCTGGAACCGGATATCCTTTGCTTTGATGAACCAACCAGCGCCCTTGACCCGGAGCTGACCGGCGAAGTTCTGCGCGTTCTGCGCGATCTGGCCGACCAGAAAACTACCATGATCATTGTCACGCACGAAATGTCTTTTGCGCGCGATGTGGCAGACCGCATCCTGTTTATGGATGGCGGCGTGGTGGTGGAGGAAGGCCCTGCCCACCAGGTGATCGAACACCCGCACGAGGAACGCACCAAACAGTTCCTTTCCCATTACGGCACCTGATGCCCCGGATGACCGCCGCTCGGTGGTCATTCCAAGCGGCATAAAATAACAAACAAAATGCTCCCTGCCTGTTTTACCGGCTGTACGGTAACCAGGCAGGGAGCTTTTGCTATTTTATAACTCCGTGAAGCGATAAGAATTGAAAATAATGGAAATCAGAGATAGAACAGCAAGTTTATTTTGCCTCGATCTCATCCAATTCTTTCAGCCACAAAGCGTTGCAGGCATCGCTCGGCATACGCCAGTCGGCGCGGGGGCTGAGGGTGACGGAACCGACCTTCGGTCCATCCGGCAGGCAGCTGCGCTTGAACTGCTGGGCAAAGAACCGGCGGTAGAAGTTGCGCAGCCAGGCCAGCAGCACTTCCGGCTCATACCGCCCGGCAAATGCGGCCAACGCCAGGTGATAAATCTTGGCGGGTCCAAACCCAAAGCGCAGCACATAATACAGGTAAAAATCATGCAGCTCATACGGCCCAACCAGCTTTTCGGTCTGCTGGGCAATGGTGCCATCCGCGGCGGAGGGCAGCAGCTCCGGGCTGACTGGGGTATCCAGAATATCCACCAGCACATCACGCAGCACCGGCTGGCCGCAGGTATCGGCCACATACTGCACAATGTGGCGCACCAGCGTTTTGGGCACCCCGGCGTTCACACCGTACATGCTCATGTGGTCGCCGTTGTAGGTGGCCCAGCCGAGGGCCAGCTCGCTCAAATCTCCGGTGCCGATCACAAAGCCGCCGTTCTTGTTGGCGTAATCCATCAATTCCAGTGTGCGCACACGGGCCTGGCAGTTTTCAAAGGTCACATCATAGGTGTGCGGGTCTTGGCCGATATCGGCAAAGTGGCTTTCCACCGTGTTGGTAATGTTGATTTCGGTAAAGCTGACGCCCAGTGCTTCGCACAGAATCTCCGCGTTGGAGCGGGTGCGCTTGGTAGTTCCAAAGCAGGGCATGGTAATGGCAATAATGTCCTTGGGGTCACGGCCCAGCACCTTGCAGGCGCGCACGGCAACCAGCAAAGCCAGGCAGGAATCCAACCCGCCGGAAATACCCACAACAGCGCACTTGGCGTGGGTGTGCTCCATACGCTTGGCAAGGCCCTCAGCCTGGATGCGCAAAATCAGCTCGCAGCGCTCGGCGCGAGCAGCATCATTCTGCGGCACAAATGGCGTGGGGGAAATAAACCGCGTCAGCGGTGCTTCTGCCACTTCCAAATCAAAGCTGATGGTCGTGTATCCGGCGGCATCCGGCACAAAGGTCGTGTTGCGGATACGCTCCTGCACCATGCGGCCAAGGTCCAGCTCGGTTGCGGCGGTACCGTTGGCGAAAGGCTCGGCCTCGCACAGCAGTGTACCGTTTTCCGCAATCAGATTGTGGGCGGCAAAGGTCATATCGGTGGTGCTTTCACCGTGCCCGGCGTCAGCATACACATAACCGCACAGCAGGCGGGCGCTCTGCCCAGCCACCAGCTCCCGGCGGTAGGCAGCTTTGCCTACCGTTTCATCGCTGGCAGAAAGGTTTGCAACCACCGTTGCCCCGGCCAGCGCATGGCTACAGCTGGGGGGCACAGGGGCCCAAAGGTCCTCACAGATTTCCACCCCAAGCACAAACTCCGGCATCTCGCGGCAGGCAAACAGCAGGTTGGTGCCAAACAGAGTGCGCTGCCCGGCAAAGGTGATTTCAAACGCATCTTTTGGGCCCGGCACAAAATGGCGGCGCTCGTAAAACTCGCCGTAATTGGGCAGGTAGGTTTTGGGTACAAGGCCCAACAGTTGCCCCTTGCAAACAACCGCTGCACAGTTGTACAGCTTGCCGTTATGGCGCACCGGCAGGCCAACCAACGCCACCACGTCCAGCTCTTTGCTGGCATCGAGAATCTGAATCAGCCCATCCTCGGCGCCGCGGCACAGTGTTTCCTGCAAAAACAGATCGCTGCAGGTATAGCCAGTCAGGGTAAACTCCGGCAGGCAGAGCAGCTTGGTTCCGGCAACAGCCTGTGCGCGCATGGCGGCAATGATCTGCTGCGTATTGTAGGCACAGTCAGCAACATGCAGCGCAGGGCTGACGGCTGCTGTGTGCAAAAATCCGTATTTCATGGGTAGCCCCCTTAATCATAAGGCAATACCGCATAATTCTAAGTGCCGATACGGCGAGCGAGGTGCGGCAGATGCTAAGCCAAAAGCTGGATGTTTTATCGAGCATTTTGGCAACGCAGATGCCGTGCCGCAGCCGCCGGAGCGGTGCTTAAGCCGTCAGGCGGGAATTGTGCGGTGTTGCCATAATAAAATAGCACTGGTACCATGATAGCATAGCCACCCGGGAAAGGCAAGAAGCGGCAATTTACAAGATGACAAAATGTAATATATACTTGACATAATGTAAGGCGCATGCTATACTGCAATCACAGCAGCAAAGCAAGGAGTTGCCACAAAAGGATGCAAGAAAAGGGGGGCCATATGCCCAAAAACCTGAAACTGAAAGCTGCCCGTGCCGAAAAAGATATGACACAGGCCGCTTTGGCCGAAGCCGTCGGCGTTTCGCGACAGACCATCAACGCGATTGAAAAAGGAGAGTATAACCCCACCATCAACCTGTGCCGCGCGATCTGCAAGGCGCTTGGCAAAACATTGGACGAACTGTTCTGGGAGGAACCATAAATGAAACAAAATATTTTCAGCAAAAAGAACCAGCTGGACGAAATGCAGGAACAGACCCTGCGCAAAATTGAAAGCCGCGGCTTCTGGCTGATGTGGTGGGGCCTGTTTGTCGTTATAATATTCCAGCTTATGATGCAGGCGGACATCAGCCAGATGGCAGGAGAATGGATCGTGTTTATGGCCGCGTGCCTTTACACGCTGGAAGAATGCCTGCGCAATGGCATTTGGGACCGCCACATCAAGGCCAGCCTTAGCACGAGCATTGTGGGCAGCCTGGTCGGTGGTGTGCTTTCCGCAGTGGTCGTGATGTTTGCGACCCATAGCCTGGCTGTTGCTGGTGTGACCGGCGTTATTACGGTCGTGTTCACCTTTACGCTGATGCAGGCGGCAATTTCGGTGTATAAAAAACGCCACCAGGAACTGGAAAACGCGCCGGAAGAAACTGATGAACAGAAATAAAAGCTGCCGGCAGTATGGTTTATGATAAGGCGTTTTGCTGCGCTGCAAAACGGATACGCTAAATAAGATGGCCGCAAAAGATAAACACAGCCAATCATCAAAATCAGAAAGCCAGAGCGGAACGGTTGTTTTCGGCCATTTGCTCTGGCTTTTTGCTGCCGGGCAGGTGCATTTTTATGCAGGGAATATCTCGTGTTCTATCCCTCGCCCTGGCTCCGCTGGATTTTATTTTGCGGGCGGGCTGTTAGCCACGGTACACTGCTTGCAAACAGTACAAAATTGTGGTAAGCTATTAACAAATATCACAACCATTCAATTCTGCCGGTTTACCCGGCAGCGGGAGGATAGAGCTATGGATGTACGCAACAGCATTGATGGCAGCCTGCAGATCTCCAATGAGGTCGTAGCCAAGATCGCCAAACTGGCCGCACTGGAAATTGATGGCGTGGCCGATGTTTCTTCCGGCAGCATGCAGAGCGTGCGCGGGTTGCTGAGCAAAGCCAGCCTGCAAAAGCCTGTTACGGTGGATTTAAGCGATGGCGTTGCTGTGGTGCAGGTGCATGTAATTGCCAAGTACGGCAGCAAAATTATGCCTGTCTGCGCCAAAGTGCAGGAAAACGTCAAGCAGACCATCCAGAATATGACCGGCATTACGGTTTCCCGTGTGGATGTGATCGTTGCCGGGCTGGAAGAGCCTGCCGCAGACCAGCATAAATAATTGAAAGATGGGAACAGTGACAATGGAACAGAATCTTACCCGCCGCGAAGCACGCGAAAATGCTTTTCTTGCGGCTTTTTCCGCAACCTTCCACCCGGATGATCCGCAGCCGGTGCTGCTGAACCAGCCCGAAAGCCACGAGCATCCGCTGGATGAGTTTTCCCTGCGCATTCTGCGCGATATGGAAGCCCATTCGGAAGAAATTGATGATGTGATCCGTGCAAACCTCAAAGGCTGGACCATTGCCCGCGTTCCGCGTGTCAGCCTGGTAGCTCTGCGTGTGGCCCTGGCTGAAATGATGTACGGCGAAGAAAAAAAGACCAGCGTTGCCATCAACGAAGCCGTTGAACTGGTCAAAAAGTATGGCTCTGACAAGGACTATCAGTTCGTCAACGGCCTGCTTGGCACCGTGGCACGGGCGCAGGATAAGCCCGCCGAAGAATGAGAACGCTGGGCATCGATACAAGCAATTACGCAACCTCTCTGGCCGTGTTTGACACAAACGCCGGAGAGGTTGTTTGCGATTGCAAACGCTTCCTGCCCGTGCGGGAGGGTCAACTTGGCCTGCGCCAGAGCGATGCGCTGTTCCACCATACCGCCGCCCTGCCGGAAATGCTGGCAGAACTGGGCCAAAAGGTGAACCTGACGCAGATCGAAGCTGTCGGCGTATCCGCCAGGCCACGCCCGGTGGATGGCTCCTATATGCCATGCTTTTTGGCGGGCGTCAGTGCGGCCACAGCGTTCTGCGCGGCCAAAGGCATTCCGCTGGTTCAAACGACCCACCAGCAGGGGCATATCTCCGCGGCTCTTTTTGCGGCCAGCGGGGCAGACCTGTTCGGCAAAGAAGAGCTGGTGTTCCATGTGTCCGGCGGAACCACTGACCTTTTGCACTGCAAGGGGCCGGACAGCATTACCTGCATTGGCACCAGCAGCGACCTGTACGCGGGCCAGGCAGTGGACCGCCTTGGCGTGCGGCTGGGCTATGCGTTCCCGGCGGGCATCTATGTCAGCCAGCTGGCGGCAGCCTGCACCGAGAACATCAAACCCAAAGTCAGCGTGCGCGGCACAACCTGCAGCCTTTCCGGCTTGCAGAACCAGTGCGAAAAGCTGCTGGCAGAGGGCAAAAGCCCGGAATATGTCAGTAAGTACTGCCTGCTCTGCGTGGCAGAAACCCTGCGCCGCATGGCCGCCGCTGCCCTGGAGCGGAACCCCGGTCTGCCCGTGGTGTTTGCAGGCGGCGTGATGAGCAGCGAGATCGTGCGGGATTATATCACAAAACGGATGCAGTACGCCTATTTTGTGCCCGGCAAGTTTGCCAGCGATAATGCCATCGGCGTGTCCATCCTGGCGGCAAGGGAGATCAATGCATGGCCGAATACATCAATGTAACCACCCTGAACCTGCTGGCTAAACAGGTGCTGGAGCAGTGCGAACCACTGAATAACCTCATCGTCTGCGGCGAGGTTTCCAACTTTACGCGCCATTACAAAAGCGGCCACTGCTACTTTACCCTGAAAGATGAAAACGCCGCCATCAAGTGTGTGATGTTCCGAGATAAAGCGCGTCTGTTGGGCTTTGCGCCGGAAAACGGCATGCTGGTGCTGGCGTATGGCCGGGCAACGCTGTATGAGCGGGACGGCGCATTCCAGCTGTATTGCGATTATATGCGCCCCTTTGGCGCCGGTGCGGCCCAGATGGCCTTTGATGCGCTAAAGAAAAAGCTTTCTGCCGAAGGCCTGTTTGATGCTGACCACAAACGCCCGCTGCCGCCTATGCCGCAGTGTATCGGGCTGGTCACATCCAAAACCGGTGCGGCATTGCAGGATGTGATCCACATCATCACGCGGCGGTGGCCGATGGTCAAACTGCTGCTGGCCCCCGTCAGTGTGCAGGGACTGGAAGCGGAAAAGAGCATTGTGGATGGCATCCGCCGCCTGGATGCAGACCCGCGCCCGGATATAATTTTAATCACCCGCGGCGGCGGTAGCAAAGAGGATTTGTGGGTGTTCAACAGTGAGCGCATTGCCCGCGCAGCCTATGCCTGTAAAAAGCCAGTCGTTTCTGCGGTCGGGCATGAAATTGATACCACAATTCTGGATTATGTGGCTGACCTGCGTGCTCCTACACCTTCCGCAGCGGCGGAACTCTGCGTGCCGGATCAGGCACAGGTGCGGCACGAAATATTCATTTTACAACAAAATATTCAAAAAAATATACAGTCCCGCCTGGAAATGTGCTATAATAAATTCAACATCATTTCCCCGGCTGCAGCTATGCAGAACGAAAAAACAGGAATTGACGCCCGTGCGCAGCTTTTGCGGCAAACGACAGCACAGATACAGGTCGTTACAGCCCAAAAGGCAGCTGCCTGCACCCAGGGGCTGCACACCGCTGCTGCGGTGGCAGCGTCACTGAATCCATATGCAGTCCTTGCACGCGGCTATACCATGGTCGCGGATGCCAGCGGCCGCTGCCTGACAACAGAACATCTGAAGCCGGGGCAGAAGATCACTGTTATCGGCAGCAATGCAGCCGCACAGTGTACGGTGGATGCCGTGGCACCCACTCAGGGGAACCCTGAAAAGGAGCAAACCGATGAGAGCACCTAAAACCTTTGAAGAAGGGCTCCAGCGCCTGCAGGAGCTTTTGGCAAAAATGCAGGATGAAACCACAACGCTGGACCAATCCGTTAAACTGTATGCCGAAGCTGCCCAGCTGATCCAGTACTGCAACACGGCGCTGGACAAGGCAAAATTACAGATCGAAGAGATCGACGCATCGCTGGCACAGCCCGGCGCGGATGAGTGAACCCGCAGGATAAGGAGGCTTTTCCCCATGGAACAGGAACGTTATCAACAGCAGTATAAAGCCTTTGTGCAGCAGGCGGAGCAGCGCCTGAACGAACTGTGCGATGTTTATCTGCCGGTAAAAGCCCAAATCAGCCAGGCAGCGCGTTACAGCCTGCTGGGCGGCGGCAAGCGTGTGCGCGCCGTGCTGGTGCTGGCTGCCTGCCAGCTGGCGGGCGGCGATACCGCAGCTGCAGCC
>OHAG01001473.1_pt1 | contig 15026 bp, 17 predicted proteins | sample 1577081 | NCBI WGS metagenome assembly OHAG01 (sample SAMEA3541513, study PRJEB24748) | human gut metagenome | biome: human gut; feature: human-associated habitat; material: faeces | place: China | collected 2012
AATTGATTGTTTCAGTGGTTACCATTTTTTATGAAACTTATTTCAGTAGCCTCTCAATTTCTAGGGTAGTTTTTGTTGCTTGTTTCACTAATTCTCTCTCTTTAACGTTAGTCACGATAACAATTAAATCTGCTTTTGATTCCAGATCCTCTATCGTTTGAATGTCTTCATTAAAATAAGTAGTATCAAACTCAGAAGTAGGAGAAGAAGGATTTTCAAAATAAAAATGCCTAAATTCATCAAAATCTAAAATTTTATTATTCAAATCAAGGGAGTTTCTAGTCATAAAACCAAAAACAAAGCTAAATCCGATTAATGTAACGGTAATGAAAACAAGTATTTTTGTTCCTTTATTCATACGTCATCACCTCTGACAGCCTTCCACTTTCCATTTTCATAAAAACATCTGACAATAACCTTATGTCATCTTTATTGTGACTCGCAATTAATACAGTAGCACCACGTTCTTTTTCCTCTATAAGAATTTGTCTTAATAAATTCACAGCCTCTTCATCTAATGCATTTGTTGGCTCATCAAATACAATTAAATCAGGCTTTTCCATAATTCCTTGAGCAATTGCTAGTCTTTGTTTCATCCCCAAGGAATATTTTTTTACGGGACGCTTATCATTAGAATCAAGCCCAACTCGTCGCAATGATTCCTCTATTTCAACATCCGTTATTTTTCTTTGAATATTTGCTAACATTTTTAAATTTTCAAAACCACTAAACTGCTTCCAAAACGCTGGTGTTTCAATTATTACTCCTACATTTGGAGCATACGAGACATCCTGATGTAGTCTGATATTATCGAAACAAATATCCCCCTCTGTTATTTTTATCAATCCACAAATGGCACGAAATAACATGGTTTTACCGGAACCATTCCTTCCAAAAATACCATAAATCTTTCCGGACTCAAATTCAGCGGAAATATTTTTTAGCACTTCATCATTTCCAATTTTTTTAGAAACATTATTTAAAATTACTTTCTTCATAATTGTCACCCCAATAGAGAATATATTATTCAATTGATTTTACATAAAGATCGTTTAATAATTTTCTGCTTTTTCAAAAATTTTATATAAAACACCACTTAAAACAGATACACTAATTAACAAGTATAAATAGGAAAAGCCTAATGTGAAACTAACATTATTTAATACTGTTAATTCAGAATGCCATGAAATGATTATTTGTGAGACAGGTAGCCATTTTATCATAAATAACAACGAAGAATGCCATTCATAAATATATGCCACGATAAAGATAGAGGCATAAAACAAAGCTATGGCGACTATCCCCCCTAAACTACTCTTTGTTAAAAAACAAACAATGTTTGAAAGAGTTGCCATCATGATGAAAAATAGTAATAAAAGAAAACCAAGAAATACAGTTTCGCGAAAAAAATGAAATTCAAAGTTATACCCTAAAAATAAATGAATAACTGCGGTGGTAATTATTAAAATGAAACAAAATAAAGCACTTTCTTTTGATAATTCACCCATCATTTTAGCGAACCAAAGTTTTTTATGTTGAACCCTCGTTAATAATATTCCCCCCCTCTCAAAAAATTCACGATAAATCATATCACCACTAAACGAGATAAACGATATAAACGGCAATGAAAAAACAAATATCGGGATAATTGTTCGCAACAAATCAAATTCTAAAAAATTGAAAGTAACGATTGTTGCTTCAAATATTGTCATATTATTTTGATGATATCGAAGTAAATATCCATATAATGTTAATACTATCGAACAAAGAAGAGAATTAATTATTAATTTTTTGTTAGTTATCATATTAAACCTTTTATAAAAAATTTTTTTCATCTGCATACGCCTCCCCTCCTATGATTTACTAATTTTAAGATACACAATATTAATAGCCAAAGGAGGCTTATAACCAATATTGCCATTAAATTACTGAACATGTATGCATCTGGCAAAAGCCAGTTATTCAAATAGATATAATTACTCATTGAATAGATAGGGAGATGAAGAATATCTCCTATAACTTCTGGAATCTGAAGAAAGACTATAACAACTAGAAATGAAATAATCGAATTACTAGATTTCAACTGAATAAGTAATTGTAAATTTCCTATTAAATTAAAGCCAATAATTTGAATACATATGGATAATAGTATGAAAATAAAAAAAGAAAAAGATTGCTCATAGATCACAAGCCCAATACTTAAGAGAAAAAATGGCAGATTCATCAAAGCAACAAATAAAAGAGAATTGATTAGTATTAATTTAAATTGTTTATCTAATTTTTTCTTAGCATCTCTATATCGTAGAAGAACTGTGATATTTATATATTGATTCCAAAACCACCCTAATACCATTAAAAATAATGGGAAAATTAAACAGCTTGTGATGAGTAAGTGTGTTTGGATGGAATATAGTGTTTTTATTCGAACAAGCAATTCCCCATCGTTTCTAAAAACAAAGAGAAAATAAAGTCCAGATAACATAATACTTAACATTAAAAATATTTTACCGAATCTCCCCATCCAAACTTGTTTTAATAACCCTTTTTCAAACTCCATTACTCGATCAACTCCATCTTCTTAGAGTAAGCTATAATAAGCCCAATTGCGATCATACTTAAACCTAATAGCCATATAAAAGGAGTCAAAGTACTTCCTAGTGCATTCGAATTAAAAGCTACATGCCAACTAAGATTACCTAGCCCTAACAAGCCTAAAACCATTCCGATAATAACGAATACAATAAAGATTCCAATAATAGTTAAGTAACAGTTTTTATTTATAAAATTAACGACAGCAAAACTAAACAATGAAAGTACACTCGCAAATAGACTGATTAAAAATACATAGATATACGTATATCCCCATTCTGAATTCAACCTCAACAGATCAAATGCATAAAGTGGAGAATATTGTTGGATTCCAATATCATATGCTGGAAGGTTAAGAACATTATCACCACCAAAATTAGGAAAAGTAAAATAAGTTAAAAGAATATTTACGTTTAAACTAAAAAAAGAAATAACGAAAGGAATTGTCAATACAGCGAAAATTTTAGAGAGCATTATTTTCTTTAATGAAGTCCTTGTTAATAGTAGTGATAAAGTCCCTCCATTTTTTTCTAACGCGAGATTATCTGAATAAAGAAAACCCGATAATAACGGTAATAAGACAGTGACTAGACTTAAAAAATAGGTACTATAACTACTTGTAATTATATTCATTTGGCTAGCTTTTCTAATAAAGGAAAAAGATGCTCCGTAAAACTCCAAACAATTCACAAAAAAAGCTGAAATACATAAAACAAGAAACATAATCCAAATAAATCTAAATTCAATTCGATTAATCCCTTTCTTCAACTCATTAAGATATAATCCTAACATAATTACGCCTCCCTAAAATATAATTTATTATCTATTACTCAACTTTTGCAGTTAATCACCACTGAAAAGGTTGTTATCCTTTGTTTACCACCATTAAAAAAAGAATTTATGCTTTTACCTAAAGAAATAAAAGACACTTTCGCTGAATTAAAAATAAGATTTCATTTACGATAAGGGAATATAAAAAAATGAAAGACTTCTCTTGCCTTTACCGCTTTACGTTGATTTTTTTTATGTTTAATCACGGAACCTGACTTCAATCTAAATATTTTAATCGTAAAATTTCTAACTCACCTTGCAAGGCGAGCCTTAATTACATCAAGGGGATATTAGATTTTCGTTGTGCGAAAGTTGAGTGTATTATAAAAACAAGCGATGCAAATTATACATCACTTGTTTCCTTTGAGTCTTTACTTTTTCTCTAAATTCCTACGTCCTATGTTATCTAAAATCCACGCTACCACTTACAAATCCGTAATAGGTTGCTAAACTATTGGAATTTTGCATAGCTAATCTAACGTTATCACCTTTAGAAATTGATTTAGTGAAGTTAATTTGTGTATTGCTTGTACTTACTCGCTGAGTATAAGTGCTTGAAATTGTCTTAGCTGAATCAGTTTGCGCCCAAAATTTAGCAGATGACGCATTATCAATAGCTGTTACTCGGTTAAGAATATATTGATCACTAGTTGTTTTCACATGATAGTTTGTGTAGTTATTTCTCCCTAATGGACCTAGAGAGTATGCTGTGTACGTCTGAGCAGCTCGTCCTTCTAAAGATGATGCCTCTACTTCAGTTTTAGGAGTTGTCATCATTATTCCTCCGATGATTGCTAATGCAGTTACTGTTTTTCCGATTTTTGTGAATTTCATTTTCATTTCCCCCTTTTTTTATCTCAATCATATAAATTTCTAGTGAGGTCATCAGAGCTTCAAAACTATTTACAAGTAAACTTTGAAGGTTCATCTCCTCTATATGTTTTTTCTTGTACCTTTAAATTCAGAGCAAGAAAAATTTACTACAAGATAGTCTTATATTGCAATATAGATGTGCTAACTGGTCGTTAACTGTAGCTATTTAGTCAAAATGAAATCATTTAACACTATTTTAATAATAAAGAACTATAAAAAACTTTAATTTTATGACTTACACAATTCAATATTTGCTCCATCACTAGCAATGATATTTGTTTTAACAAAGAAATTACAATTATCTATTTGATAAAAATCTAAAGGTAAACAGTAATACCGGTTTTAACTATAAAATAATTATATTTTATGTCAATAACCTTTTATAATGGAAGCTAATATTTTATTTTTTATACCGCCCTACAACTAATAAGATAGCTATCCAAATTATCGCACATACCGGATAAAAAATATAAGTTGTAAAAATATCAAGTATCAGGGTAATTCCAATCAGCATACCTATCACTTTTACTAAGTTGATCGCCACATTTTTATACTGTTTCTTCTCTTCTTCACTCAATGGTTTATTTCGATGGTCTAATGGGGCAAATCGATAAATAATAATGAGGCTAATAATTAATAAAATGAGTAATGGAATTTTCATCTTATCCACCTCAAGATTATTCGTCAACAAAACTGTGACTAAATAAATTATAGTAAATATCAATGTACACTTTGTATAACTATTTGCGTGATAGCCCCCTGTAAACTGCCTTATGGTACAATAACACCCTAAAAATAAAAGTGTGTGAATAAATTTGTGAAAAAGAATCCCAATAAATACTGCTATTGAAAGGTTAACAATAAAATAAATTAACATCTCAAATCCATATCGATAAATTTCTTCATCTTCTTTTCCTATTATTTCATAATTAATTAATACCATTGTTATTTTATTTGCTAGATAAACAAACATACGATCTCCTTAAATACAAAAAACCTCCCTTGCTTAACGGGAGATTTTACTTACTTTCTTTTCTTTAATTGTTCTAATTCTTTTGGTTCTTTCGGTTGATGGATAAACCACGTACTTGCACTATTTGCTGATAATACTGCTATTCCAAAACTTAACATTGAAAGTTTTTTAAGTAATTTAAATCCGATTTTTTTCATTTCTATCTCTCCTAACTAGGTATTGGAATCATAATGTTCAATATAAACTCATCATCAGAATAGTTAATAACAACTTCACCATTATATTTATCGGTAATATACTTGATACTTGAAATTCCGATTCCATGCCCAACTTTATCTACTTTAGTGGTATATATTTGATCATCAATCACTTTTATCACATTTGATTTTGAATTAATAATCTTAATAATAATAAATCCTTTAATATCCCGACAAGTCACACTAATGTATTTTTTTGCACAAGATTCCATCTCTATACAAGCTTCAATTGCATTATCTAGAGCATTCGCAAACAAAGCGCATATCTCAAATTCCGCCATAAAATCTAATTTAGTTATTATAATATTATCCTCATATTCAATCCCATCTTTTTTACAACGATATATCTTTTCACCTAAAATGATATCTAATGTCCTATTTCCTGTATCCCTAAAATCTTCAAACTCTTCAATTTGCAATTCTAAATTAGTAATATAATCCTCTATTTCAGCTTTAGTTTGGAAATTTTTAAGACACAACAGATGATTTTTCAAATCATGATATACGTATCTTATCTGTCTATGGGCTTCATTTATCCGTTCATAATTTTGATAATTCACTTTAATTCGATTATTAATCAATTGAGATTCTAACCTTTTTTGTTTCTCTTTTAAAATTTTTCTAATAATGATTAGCAGTGAAATGGAAGATAACATTATCAAGACAGTGATTATAATTATCATTAAAATATTATATCGATTTTCAATATGTTGATTCAAACTATATCCATAGATGACTAATAAACTTGCTATATTCGTTGTCACAGGAATACCGATTAAAAAACTATCTTTCAACTTAAAGTCCACAGATAACTTAAAATACCTCCCCCCTATTAAAGTAATAAAAAGCAAAAATTTTGATAATACGATTGCTTGGAACCTTAAGGATCCCCCCCTTAATAATGGAGTAACACTATCAAGACCATTAAATAGAACCACCACTACTGTAGATATAGACTCGCTAATCATGAGGACAAGCCAAAACAATAGATTAACAATCATACATTTATAAAGACTATCTTCATATAAATATTTACAAAATAACACCCCCATTACTATACATAAAATCATCCGCATATTAGGTGATATTTCTACAATATTCAAACATCCAATAACGAATAAAAGAAGAATAGCCACTAAGATATATTTTTTACTATTATCTTTTCTTCTTCCCACCCTATTAATTACAAAGAAAAAAATCAGCCAATCTATCTCAATCGTGAAAAAATCAATGAGCTTCCATAAAGTATCATGAGTTAACATACGATATCACCTAATGCATGCGTCATAGCAATCTTTAAACCTTTAACTCGGTATTTACTAATAGGAATCTCTTGACCTTTTAGCATAACTGAATGATTTTCTATTGATTCTACGAACTTTAAATGAATGAGATAGCAGTTATGACATCTAAAAAAGCCATAACCATTTAGGCTTTTTTCTATTTGAGAAAGACTCATCCTAATTGTATATTGATTTTCAGATGTATAAATGATGATATTAGGACGCTGCGTTTCAATATAGATAATTGAATCAATCTCAATTCTATGAACAGAGTTTTTTACGTTAACAGTTAAGTAAGAACTTTTTTTTTGAAGAAGTTCATTAATACAAGGTAAAATATGTTTTAAAACCTTGTTTTCATTGATTGGTTTTAATATATATCGATAAGCCTTAACCTCATATCCTTCTTGTATAAAGTCAAGCAAAGAGGTCATAAAGATAATCTCTACTCTTTGATCAAAAACTCTAATTTCTCTTGTAGTATCCATCCCGTTTAATTTCTTCATTTGGATATCCATTATTAGTATATCTAAACGCTCAGGGTAGTTCACTAAAAGCTCCTCACCTGATGAAAACTCATAAAAACGATACTCTATTGAACTTGATCTCAATATTGAATGCAATACCTCTTTTATCTTTGACCTAAAGTTTTCTTCATCATCACAAACTCCAATCTGGATAACCACTAAAAATCCCCCTTTCCCCTTCATTATTATACATATTTTATCATTTTTTTAAAAATTTTACAATTTTGTATTTTCTATAACGTGAATTGTCAATTTAAATCACACAATTATTTATCACAATTAATTAAATTTTATATTCATTTAAAGGCCTTCTTTGGATAGATTTGAATAGGTTACAATTAATTAGACAGTCTTTCTAGAACCTGTAGAATTATAAATAAAAAAGGAGGTTAGCATAACTAGCTAATCTCCCTCATTAATGTTCAGTATACTTTTCATTATATTGAGTTTATTTTATTCTATATAATGCTTTTTATATCGAATTCAATTTGACTGTTTATCCAATTAAATATAAATAAGTATCAAAACTTCTGTCTACTGCTTGTGCAATAAATTCAACAAAATCATCCGTATCACCAGTCGTACTCGCTTTTTCTAATGCACTCATATAATCAACACGATCAGTATTTCTAATAACAGTTAATGGATACCCATTTATTAGTAGAATTAAGTTCATTAATAATCTCGCTGATCTACCATTTCCATCTATAAAAGGATGGATATAAACATATTTAAAATGAAATAATGCTGCTAACTTGACAGGATGCATAATTTCTTTGTTTTCATGATACCAATCTAATAATTCTCTCATTTTATCTTCTACAAGAAAATATTCTGGTGGTCGATGCATACTCCCACTGATTAATACATTCGCTTTTCGATAAACACCCGCATTCGGGTTATCAATACTCTTTAAAATAATATGATGAAGATCTCGAATGACTCTTTCCGATAAATCAAACTCTTTACTAACGACATCTTGTATATAATCAATAGCTTCTTTATGATTTAAAACTTCGAGATGTTCTCTTAAACTTTTACCACCACCTATTGTTAGACCATCTTCTAAGATTACTTTTGTTTCAGTAATCGTTAATGTATTTCCTTCAATAGCATTTGAATTATAGGTAAATTCAACATCAAAATATTTCTTTAAATTCGTTAGAACCTCTCTACTTAAAGGACGCTTACTATCTAACAATTGTTTCTTTTCATCTAATAACGTAAACATAAATACTCTCCTCTCTTTATAAATTCATTTATTTTATTATGGACTGTTAAAGTCGTTTATTCCAATGATCTAATATCTCTTTCTAACATTAATTACTTTAAATAGCAATACTAAGACTATTATATCATAAATGTGACTATGTACTTATCATATAAAAGACTATTTACTATCCTATTCGATAGATATCTGGACGTGGATACTAACCGGAACGCCCCATCTCCACCATAAAATCCACGTCCGCAACTGTTACAGGAAAAATACAAAACAAAAACCATTATCTGAGTTCAGATTAGATCTGATTTGAGATAATGGTTTTTTTATTCGCTGTGTTTTAAGTAAATGTTGATTTTAACAATAATAAAAAGCTGTTCAAATAGTTGAACAGCTTTTTATTACTTAACGGTATAAGTGTTTATAAAATTTTGTAAAGATGATACATCTTCTGAAATACTTTCTAAATCATTTCCATAATTTTCAGATAATGTCGTTCTATCAAAGGTTATCGTTTCTTGGTCTCCGATATTAAAATTTACAATTTCTGCATTTGTAACGAGAGATAAGATAATCATTGAGTTTCCTTGTAATACCTCGTTTAATGCAACTTTTGACGTTGAACCATCTTCTAACTCAACAGTAGCCTCGTCAAATGATTTGTAATTAATCGTCACCTCATATGGTTCTTGACTTGTTTGTAATTCAAATCCATCTAAATACTCATGAGCTGGCAATAGCTCTATAATATGACCAACAGCAGAATTATCACCAACGAAAGACCCCTTGTAATTTAACAATTCAGTCATATTAGTTGGTTTACCACAACCGACAAGAACGAATGATAACAACATTGAAAGCATAAGTAACTTCTTCATTCCAATCACCTCCTGTTTTCTATTATATATCTTATTCCATTTTTTAACAACAAACTAATGTATTAGTCTTTACATAATAAAATTAGCTCTTCTTTCTCGAATCATTTCATTAGATACTACACAATAACTTGCTTGTGATTGCACATAAGCTTTCTGAATTTTTAGAAGTTCTTTTTCATCTTTAAAAAGCTCAATCCACTTGAACCACATTAAATAACTATATAGATGCTTAGTTGATACTCCTCTAAACTTTTGTAGGAAAGCTTTAAAATTACTATGAAAAGCATTGATGTGTTGAATATGATAAATACCTTTCATATATTTTCCTGATGGAACTGCCTTATGTTCTAAATCTAATTCTTTAGCTAATTTTCCATATCCATGAGCGCTATCCGTACACAAAATAGAATGGGATGCAATACGACCTTCAAAGAAACGTTTTAGGTTATCATATTTCACTCGTCCTGTTCCTATCATTCCAATTAAAATATTACCTGTTCTATCTAATGCCGTTCCAATACAGACCTGTTCACTTGATAATCCACGCTTGCCAACAGACTCTCCACCTCGTTTACGGGGTGGTCTTGGCATTGTAAACCGTTTGCTTTTAGAATGATTTCCTTTGTAGCTATAACGGAGATAGCATTCGTCCGCTTCAACCAATCCATCAACTTCTCCTGCTCCCATGAATGAGCTAAGAGCGTCTAAAATTTTGTGTCGCCAAAAAAAGGCTGTGGCGAGATTTTAACAATACTATAATTAATAGAGGATATTATGTTCAATATGAAGCATAAATCCTCTATTTTCATTTATATTAAACAGATTAACAAAGTTAAAATAGTTTAGTTTAATATGTATTAAATATGGGGATAAGGGAAATCTAAGATTAAGTTAATCAAGAGAGTGTGAAAGGATGGGACATCATGTATGTGCAAGAAGTAAAAGTTCAAGGTCAACGAAAGTACCTATTAATTGGTTCAGAAGGTATCCCTATCACCCCAGTTGTTAAATATCTCAAGTATTTAGACCAAACAGGTAAAAGTCATAATACGTTAAAGACTTACTGTTATGGATTGAAACACTACTTTACTTTTTTAGAAGAGACAGGAAAGGATTATAAACAAATTACGTTGCAAGGAATGGCAGAGTTTGTTTCTTGGTTACAGAACCCCTATCGTAATTCAAAAGTCATTACTGCCTCACCTATGACCTCTAAACTAACGGCAAAGACAGTGAATCTTACGATTACAGTGGTCACTAATTTTTATGATTATCTCTATCGAAATGATGAGCTCCCAACTGATGTTGCGGATAAGTTAATGAAACAAATCTATGTAGGAAATGGGAAACGATATAAAGGATTCTTGCATCATATTACAAAAGGAAATCCTGTGACTAAAAATCTATTAAAGGTCAAGGAGCCTAAGAAGAAATTAAAAACTTTAACAAAAGAGCAAGTTGTCCAATTAGTTCAAGCCACTTCAAACGTTCGAGATGAATTCTTGTTGAATCTTTTATTTGAGACAGGATTAAGAATTGGAGAAGTTTTATCACTCCATATTGTCGATTTTAAACGAGACTATCGCATCGGATACCATATTCAATTAGTTGACCGTGGCGAATTAGAAAATGGGGCTAAACTTAAAACGAATGAGAGGAAGATTGAAATCTCGTCTGACTTGATGAATTTATATGATGACTATCTTTATGAGGTACTGGATGAATTAGAGACCGATACCAATTTCTTATTCGTTAAATTAAAAGGGGCAAATAAAGGAGAGCCCTTAGAATATACGGATGTTCAATCACTCTTTAAACGTCTTAAACAAAAGACAGGGATTGACGCTCACCCTCACCTCTTACGACATACACATGCCTCAATCTATTATCAAACGACCAAAGATGTTAAATTGGTCCAAGAAAGATTAGGTCACGCTCAGATTCAAACAACAATGGACATTTATGTGCATCAGACAGATGAAGAAATTCGAGCCGAATGGGAAAAGGCTCAACATGCATTTCAACTTGATAGAAACACACAATAGGCGGTGATTTAATGACAACAGCATTACAGTTACTACATCCAGAAGAAGAGTTAAATCCCCAGAGTTTACTCATCGAAACATTGAAGTCTTATCCTGAAAAAACAGTCCATTCTGATGGAACGGTGACGACTGAATACATTGAAACCAATTATTTTTTAGAAAATGATACTTGGAATATAGACTTTTTTTTCAAGATTAAACAATTTCAGTTACTCAAAGATAATTATCCTAAAAAAGGCTCTAAAAATTTTGATTTTCATTTTGAAAACGAAGATATAAAAATAGAATTTAAGTTTTTAATTCATCATTTAATATTCGAAGAAAAGTGGAAATTAACAGGTGGATACGGAATGAGTTCTCCATTTAGAAAACTCATATCATTTTTAAACGAGAAACATCCTGAATATTCTTCTTTATTAGATATGGATATAGATAAAGTTCAAAAGGAATGGATATTTTGGCTGAATGATAATAAGGTTTCAACAGTTAAAACTCAAATAGACACAGTTTATGGAGAACTAAAATATAAATCGGTGTTCGTCAATTTTATTAAAAGTTTTTATACACTGTATACCTACTTAAGTGACGAGCGAGAAGAATGGGAAAAAGACCGTTGGGATATTCGCGTATTAAATCAAAAATATGGATTGGATTATAATAAAAGTACGGCATCTTATTACATTGACTTTAGGCAAATCATAAATCTTAATTTTAAAAATAACTTGAAAAAATATTTAAAGCATCGTTTATTGAGCCGTAATAATTTTTCAGTAGGAACAGCTCGAAGTTATTCATTTTTTGTTTCACATTTTTTGAATTATATAATACAAGTAGAACCCACATGGGATAATTTAAACGAATTAAAACGTCAACATATTGAAGGATATATCTGTTATATAAATGAATATGTTCAAAGCAATTTAACTCGAAAAGGAGCTAATCCTCAGAATTATATTTTGAAAGCAGTGACTTATGTTGACAGATTCTTAACGGATATTCAATTTTATGAGTATGATATCGCTCCTAAGATATCAATGCATAAGTTGATATACTCTTCTGATAAACCTAAATTACCTAAAAAATCTGCGGATAAAATTGATTATATTCCTGATTTTGTGTTGGAACAATTATTTAAAAATATAAACGACCTTCATCCTGATATGGTTCCAATTATCTATACGGCTTTCAAAACAGGTTTGCGGATTTCAGATGTTTTAGGATTAAAAACTGATTGCTTGGTTCGGTTAAAAGAAAAATATTATATTCAAACAGATATCCAAAAAATTCAAATTAAAGGACACCGCATTCCAATAGATGATGAATTAGCAAATTTATTAGCAGTTGAAATTAAACGTTCTATTGAATATAGTAATCAGGATAATAATCCCGATAATTATATTTTTGTGTGCTATCATGGTCGTCGAAAAGGAAAGCCGTATTCTCAAGGATGGATAAGGGGGAACCTTAATCAATTGGCAGTTAAACATCAAATTAAAGATGAGAGTGGTAATCTTTTTTGGTTTAAAATGCATCAATTCCGCCATACCTACGGTGTTAAATTATTGAACAATGGAGCAGACATTTTAGTTGTACAAGAATTATTAGCTCACGCTTCTCCAGAGATGACACTGACATATGCCAAATTATTAGATGATACTAAGCGAAAAGCTTTTGATGAAGTCATAAAACAAGGAGTGTTTAGTTTTGACAATGGGGACCGAATTGTTCAATATCAACCAGGTGATGATATTCCTGAAGAGATTTTAGAAACACTTTATCGAGACCATAAGTTAACAGCAATGGATAATCCTTATGGTACTTGTCACGCTCGTATCAAAGGAGATTGCCCCTATATGGATGAACCACCTTGCTTAACTTGTAATGGAGGAAAACCATGTAATCATTTAGCGATTGGGTTCTCAGAAGATGATACTCAAAAATATGAACTTTTAGTTAAAACCACTTCAAGGTCCATCCAGTACGCTGAACAATATGGACGAGAAGATATTAAAGAAAAGAATCAAAAAAATTTAGAAACCTATCAATCCATTTTAGATACCTTACAAAAAGGTGATATCATTTTTGGTAACTTGGAACGATTAAAACGAAAACGAGGTGAATCAAATGTCTGATTATGACCGTAAAGCTCATTTACAACAGGTGCATGAACAAAGACGACAAAAGACTCATCAACGGGTGGACGAAGCGATTAAACGGCTTGTATTAGCTCAAGAACTTATTAACTTCAATAGTGTTTCAAAAGAATCTGGAGTTAGTAAAGCCACTCTCTATAATCATGACACAATTCGTGAACGAATCGAGCGCTTGAGAACCCAACAAGAACAATCACCTACTCAAAAACAAACCAAAAGAGAACGAACAGATGAGACAAAAGATGCGATGATTGAATCACTTAGAAGTCGTATCAAACGATTAGAGGTAGAAAATAAACAACTGAAAGAACAGATTAAATCATTTCATGCGAAAATGTATGAAGAAATTTAATAAAGAACAACCTATTTATGTGTTTCATTATTTATTTTTAAAATAATATTACTATAAAATAATCATAATAGGAGGAATGAAATTGAGAGTAATGTATAAAAGTCCAGCAATAGTTATAATTACTTTGACTTTAGTAGGGTATTTACTATTTGTTAGCAATTCTAATAATGATTTATCAAAATATACAGCATTCGCAGATGATTCGTCTACATCTTTTAATTCTTTATCTTGCGAAGAGCAACTATCAGAATATCATTTGATGGTAGAAAGAATTCTATATGGTGTAATTGAAGAGTCGGTCAATAAAGTATATGGACCTGGTAAAAGAACATCGTGGGACTATAAAATAATAGACGTTGAACGTGGTTATTACCCTGAACCGTACATGTATCGTGTAACAATTGAATTTGAAACATTTACTGGCGCACATAATCCTCCTTTTGATACAAATATTGCGACATATGATATTATCAACTTTTCTCCCCTTGAGATTAAAGAAATTAATTATGAACATTATCTAACTGAAGAATAATATAAATCTAATTTAATTCAAATAATAAAAAAGAGACTAAATTATTAAAAGTAGATAACTAATTAATCTATTATAAAATAAAGCCTGTATCGTAATTTACATAGGAATTAACGATACAGGCTTTTATCTATTATTTAGTGGTAGCAACTTGAACTAATATCTAATTTTAAAGGATACGCTCAACATATTTAGTTTTTAAAAATTTAAATGATATTATGATGCTTTGGAACGATAAATATCATTTAAACTATTTTTATTGTTTGAACAATTGATACATACCTGATGAATGTATGAAAAAAGCCCCCTATTACTCTTTAGCGGAATATTAGAAAGTAGTTTATTTATCGCACAAGCAATAAATAAACCTAAAATAGCGCCAGTTACATTACAAATGATATCATTGACATCAAAAAAGATGTCTATTGGTTTTAGAGTAAATAATAAGATTAACTGTATTAATTCAAAACTCAATGCTAAAGCAATGGATAAGAACAATCTTCCTATAAATTTG
>OHAG01001503.1_pt1 | contig 14791 bp, 10 predicted proteins | sample 1577081 | NCBI WGS metagenome assembly OHAG01 (sample SAMEA3541513, study PRJEB24748) | human gut metagenome | biome: human gut; feature: human-associated habitat; material: faeces | place: China | collected 2012
AAAAGATATGCTCTATAAACCGGCAGCTGCCGTAGCTTCCGCCAGAAGGGCCGGAACTACTGCTACTTTAGATGTGCTTACCAAATATTTTTCTTATCACCAGATGCCGGTCGTATCTTCCTGTTACTGGAACATGGTACACGGAAATGCACCAGAAGAAGTAATGAGAGACGAAGAAGGAGTCCAGATCATGCGTGTCCTTGGAAAGAACATGGCATGGCTGTTAAAATGCATCGAAGCAGGAAAGAAAGCTGGTGTGGCTGTTCCAGTGGCAGAGGATAAGGTCAAAACTAATTTTATCCGGTAATCAGATAAAGTATGTAAAATAAAATTGGGAGATGGATCAGAAGTGGTTCATCTCCTTTTTTGATAATCCAAAAATCCCCCTTGCCTAAATGAATATAAAATGCTATAGTAAAACTAAGCTTGATGTTTCTATTAGTTCTAAAGGCATTCGCCATTTTCTTTTGCAAAAAATCTTAGAAATCTTCAATGCTTAAAATCCAACAACAAAGCAGAGAGGATTCCAAGATGATAAAGGCAAAAGGAATCCTCCAAAGAAGTAAGGAGGACAAAATATGGTAAAAAACAGAAGCGTGAAAGAAACAGGAATTATTACAGATGTACCAAATGCAGCACGGAATTACAAAGACCGTATCTTTCGTATGGTGTTTAGGGAAAAGAAAGCACTTTTAGCATTGTATAATGCTATGAATGAAACGGACTATGAAAATGAGGACGATCTAAAAGTAACCACATTGGAAAGTGCCCTTTATCTAGAAATGAAAAATGACGTTTCATTTGTTTTATATGATGAATTACTGCTATACGAACACCAGTCAACGAAAAATCCTAATCTTCCCCTGCGTAACCTGTTTTATGTATCGGATGTATATTCAGAGCTGACAAAAGACCTGTTCTTGTATGGAAGCGTTCCGGTACAGATTCCGGAGCCGAAATTTGTGGTGTTTTACAATGGTCTGGAAAATATGCAGGAAAGAGAAGTCTTAAAACTGTCCAGCTTATATGCGAAGAAAGCGGAACACATAAGCCTGGAACTGGAAACATTAGTATTAAATGTAAATGTAGGCTATAATAAAATATTAATGGAGCGATGCAGACAATTAAGCGACTATGCCCAGTTTGTAAGCGAAGTCCGGAAACGGCTGAGTAAGAAAATACCACTGTCAGAAGCAGTGAACGAAGCCGTAGAGGACTGCATCCAAAGAGGGATTCTTGCAGAGTTCCTGAGCAAAAACCGTGCGGAGGTGATCAAAGTGAGTATTTATGAATATGACGAAGAAAAAGTAAAGCGGATGTTTAAAGAAGAGTGCATGAAGCTTGGAATGGAGCAGGGCAAACAGATTGGAATAGAACAAGCAAGAGTGATTTTTCGTCTGTATATCTCTGGAAAATCAGAAGAAGATATCGCCAGAGAAACTGGTGAAACCATTGAAATGATCCATAAAGTTTTGAAGGGATAATGATCATATATGGATTAATACATAGGGAGATGAACTTGATGTGGTTCATCTCCTAAAAAATATTATAGTATTTTTTGATTGAAAGACATAATAAAAAAGCAGAAACCTTTGATACCCAAAAGCTTCCACTCTTTCTTAAGCTGCTGACGGGAATCGGACCCGTGACCTCCGCACTACCAATGCGACGCTCTACCGACTGAGCCACAGCAGCAACTATATGAAATTTGCCGGTTCTGATGAGATGAAAAGCTGCTGACGGGAATCGGACCCGTGACCTCCGCACTACCAATGCGACGCTCTACCGACTGAGCCACAGCAGCATTTTCTGTTCGTCAGAAGCGAACCTCATATATACTATCATGGGGAATAGTTTTTGTCAACGGGAAAATGAAAAAAAGTCAAAAAACTTTCAGGAACGTTTCAGCTGCTTTAAAATCTCCTTTGTCAGCTGATCCGGATCAGTTGGTTTTAAAATATACCCATTGATCTTTGCCTGGCGGCACTGGCTGGCAACGCTGGCTGCATCCTGGGCGGTCATAGCCAAAATAGGGATAGCTGCTCCGTCGGGTCTCTTTAAGGCGCGTATTCTTTCAGCGGCCTCTAAACCATCCATAACAGGCATCATCACATCCATAAGGATCATATCATAGGTTCCCTCTTTGGAATGTTCAAATTTCTCCAGTGCTTCTTTTCCGTTCCAAGCCTTGGAAACAGCAGCTCCCCGGTCAGTTAAATAAAATTCAGCGATCTCCATATTGATCTCATTGTCTTCTACTAAAAGGATATGGATACCATCCAGCTCTTTCCCTGTTTCACATGCAGATCCAGCAACATTCTCTGCCTTTTCTCCTTTTGCCAGTTTAAACGGCAGTCTGAATGTAAAAGTAGTTCCTTTTCCCAGTTTGCTTTCTACCTGAATGGTTCCGCTCATTTGTTGGATCAGTTTTTTTACGATGGACATCCCAAGTCCGGTGCCCTTATACTGGGTGCGGGCATCTGATTTTTCCTGTGTAAAAGGTTCAAACAGCTGGTTTTTTTCAAAAGATTCACTCATTCCGATGCCGGTATCTGTAATAGAAAATTCATAGATCACGGTTTCGCCGTCGAAGGATATTTCCTTTGCGGTGGTATCAATAAAGCCGCCCTTTTTATTGTATTTGATGGCATTGCTGAAAAGATTCAGCAGGATCTGGCGCAGCTGCAGTGGGTAGCCCAAGAGCAGAGTGTGCTGGATATTTTCCCTGTGGGCCCGGTGGGTCAGCTCCATATCCAGTATCTGGGCTTTTACCAGGTAGGAAACATCCCGCATCAGCTGGGAAATATCAAAATCTACAGCTTCAAAAGACGCCTGGCCAGCTTCAAGCTTGCTCATATCTAATACGTCGTTGACAAGAGCTAACAGATGACGGGAAGAGACCTGTATCTTTTCCAGACAGTCATCCACCCGTTCATGATCTTCTCGGTTTTTTCGGATGATCTCCAGCATTCCCATGATTCCGTTGATGGGTGTGCGTATATCATGGCTCATGCGGTTGAGAAATTCTGTTTTTGCTTTGCTGGCAGAGTCTGCCGCCTCAAAAGCTACCTGAAGGCGTTTATTTTCCTGTAGTTCTTTTTCATGGAAAACAGAAGTGTTTTTAAATAAGATCATGCCGTGTATAACTGTGCTTTCTGTTCCAGTTTCATTGTTAAAAACAGTATCCTGCGACATAAGTACGGTTTTTTGCAGCCAGTAGATCTGGCCTTGTTGATTTTGTTCCTGGTATTCAACCGTAACCTGCTTTGCACCGGAATGAAAACGCTCTAAAAGTTTAGAAGAAGAATCTACGATCCGGTAATTTTCCTGTGTATCTTCTGTAACGAACTGACTTTGCTTTTCACAGTATTCATCATAGGAGCAGGGAAGGGAAATATCCAGGTCGGCTTTCTTCTTTGTGGTGTGATAGAAAATCTTTTCCAGACAGTCATTGGTCAGATCCACAGAATAGACGGCCTGGGCAGATTCCAGCAAAGCGTCTACATAGTTTCCATTCTCCAGAATAGACTGCTTCATTTGTTCATAATACTGGCTCAGCTGAGATTTTTCATCTGTTTTAGAATTTTCTATATTTTGGAAAGTTTCAAAACCAAGGATAAAATGATGCAGCTGCCCGGAGTCATTGGCATCTAAAAAAGTAAAGTCAGTCTGCCGCGATGAAAGATATCTCCATCACTGTACTGGCAGAACAGGCGGATGGGAGATGAAGCAAGGGTCAGCGTTGTATTTAAGGTTTCCAGCTGCAGCTGTTTTCGCAGGCTTTTTCCATTATCCGCAAGGGACAGCCTGGTAAGGATCTGTTCTACAGCACCGGAGTAACTTCCGTCATCTGCCAGAAAGAAATCAGAACCGGCCCGCAGTACTTTGTATTGGTCTGTCAGGGCATCACAGTAGATGCAGTGTAAAAAATGAAAGCCTTGTTCACGTACAGAAGAGAGCAGTTTTAAATGAAGTTCCTTTTCTTTTGCTGCTTCCTCCAGTTTTGCCCGGTTTTTGTCAATATACATATTTTTATCTGCATAGCGAAACAGTTCCCGCAGTGTGCTTTTTTCAAAATCTTCTGAAGTGGCATATCCGGCCGCATAGCTGATGGGCATGTCCGGATGAGCTCCTGAATAATCACTGCAAAGTTTTTCAGCTTATGGAGACTGTTATGGACCGCACTGCTTTCTGTATCTTTGAAAATGGCGATAAATTCATCTCCCCCATCTCTTCCGGCAAATTGGCCTTCAGGGACTGCCAGACGCAGCTGGTCGGCAAAAGAGCGGATATAAGCATCACCCATTTCATGTCCCATGGTATTGTTGATGATACGCAGGTTATTTAAGTCAAATACGCATACTGCGGCAAATGAATCATCAGGAATGGGATCTGGTGCATTTAAAAGTTCTTCGCACTTATTTTTATTAGGAAGGTTTGTAGCTTCGTCCAGATATACTTTGCTTTGGAGCAGGCGGTTTAAAGCGGCGTAGCGCAAAGTTTTAATAAGCTCTGCGGCAATAAGGATAAGGAGTCCTGCAATGTCTGCGAATACGATTTTTTCCAGCTGGTCTAACTGAGTCGCTTTTTTCTGGGAATAAATCTCAGCAAGATCGGTTGCTTCATCACAAATATTAAAAAAACGCTCACTTTTGTTGATAATATCCGTCTGGCGATAATCTTGTGTTCGTACCTTTGCGATCTCCATTTTTAACTGGGAGAAATAGGCATCCAGTTCCTGCATTTTTGCCTGGAAATCAGCATCATCCAGGCGTACCAGATTTAATTCACTGTTGCCCTTTTCCAGACCGTTAATAAAAGCGTCAATATCAGCAATCATTCCGTCCTGAGGACTTCCGGTGATCTCCAGCTTGATGATACGCTGCGTCTTTCCACGGATCAGGCCGGTATAATTGACGACTCTGGCGGTGCCCTGGATCTTGCTTACTAATGACATGATAAAAAAGAAAAGAAGAATGAGCAATATGGTAAAAATTGTCATGCAAAGCCTTGACAGATAGGCAGTTTTCTTTTTAGTAGAGGATTTTAGTGTATTTTCTGCGTTCATGTTCAAATGGCTCCGTTTCATTATTCTGTATTCTGGTTTATAGCCATTTTATTTCATTTTTATGTAAATATCAATAAAAATGATCGTAAAGCTGCGGCTTTACTACAATCAAAAAATGTGATATGATTTTAAATAATTATGACGAGAGATCACGGAGGAGCAGTTATGGCAGAGAAAGATATTGTAGTAGAGACCGAAGAAAAAGAGCCGGTTTCTAAGAACTTTATAGAGCAGGAAATTGATAAGGATCTGGCAGAAGGGGTTTATGACCATGTCCAGACCCGTTTTCCACCAGAACCAAACGGTTATCTGCATATCGGACATGCCAAGTCTATTCTTTTAAACTATGGACTGGCACAGAAATATAATGGTAAATTCAACCTGCGTTTTGATGATACAAACCCTACAAAGGAAAAAAGCGAGTTTGTAGAGTCGATCATGGCAGATGTAAAGTGGTTGGGAGCAGACTTTGAGGACAGACTGTTCTTTGCATCCAACTATTTTGAGAAAATGTATGAGTGTGCTGTTTTTCTTATTAAGAAGGGAAAAGCATTCGTCTGTGACTTAAGCGCAGAGCAGATCAGAGAGTACAGAGGCGATTTCAATACTCCAGGTAAGGAAAGCCCATACAGAAACCGTTCCATCGAAGAGAACCTGCGTCTTTTTGAGGAGATGAAGGAAGGCAAATATCAGGATGGCGAGAAAGTTCTGCGTGCAAAGATCGATATGGCTTCTCCTAATATCAACATGAGAGATCCGGTCATTTACCGTGTGGCTCATATGCACCATCACAATACAGGTAATAAGTGGTGTATCTATCCGATGTATGACTTTGCTCATCCGATCGAAGATGCTGTAGAGCACATTACCCACTCTATCTGTACTTTGGAATTTGAAGATCATCGCCCTCTTTATGACTGGGTAGTAAAAGAGTGTGAATTTGAGAATCCACCTCGTCAGATTGAGTTTGCAAAGCTGTATCTGACTAATGTGGTTACAGGAAAGCGTTATATCAAGAAACTGGTAGAAGATGGTATTGTAGATGGCTGGGATGATCCGCGTCTGGTATCCATCGCTGCACTGCGCAGAAGAGGTTATACACCAGAGTCTATCAAACGTTTTGTAGAGTTAGTTGGCGTTTCCAAGGCAAACAGCTCTGTTGATTATGCGATGCTTGAATACTGCATCCGTGAAGACTTAAAGCTTAAAAAAGCCCGTATGATGGCTGTTTTAGATCCTGTAAAACTGGTGATTGATAACTATCCGGAAGGCCAGGTAGAAGAGCTGGATGTTCCAAACAACCTGGAAAATTCAGAACTGGGAAGCAGAAAGGTTCCATTCAGCCGTGAAGTTTATATCGAAAGAGAAGACTTTATGGAAGAACCGCCTAAGAAATATTTCCGTATGTTCCCGGGAAATGAAGTACGTCTTATGGGCGCTTATTTTGTAAAATGCACTGGCTGTGAAAAAGATGAAAATGGAAATGTAACTGTAGTACATGGAACCTATGATCCTGAGACAAAGAGCGGTTCCGGCTTTGAAGGCAGAAAGGTAAAAGGAACAATCCACTGGGTAGCTGTACCAACTGCAAAGAAGATCGAATGTCGTCTCTATGAGAATATCGTAGATGAGGAAAAGGGCAAGCTGAATGCAGACGGAACCCTGAACTTAAATCCAAATTCTCTTACAATCTTAAAAGAGTGCTATGGTGAGCCTGCTCTTGCACAGGCGGAAGCCTATGACAGCTTCCAGTTTGTAAGAAATGGTTATTTCTGCGCGGACTGCAAGGACAGCACTAAGGAAAATCCTGTATTTAACAGGATCGTTTCTCTGAAGAGTTCTTTCAAACTGCCGAAATAATGAAATGAAGCAAAACAATGAGGCTCTCTGGAAACAGAGAGCTTTTTACGTTGTGAAAAAGGAGACCATCATGGAATTAATGGTGCCTATTGAAAATAAAGACGATACGCCTCTTTATGAGCAGATCTACACCTATATTAAAGGAGAGATCCGCGCAGGAAGGCTTCGCGCCGGAAGCAGACTGCCTTCTACCAGGATCCTTGCAGGCAATCTTCATGTAAGCAGAAGTACCACCCAGTTGGCTTATGAACAGCTGCTGTCTGAGGGGTATATAGAGGCACTTCCCTGTAAAGGTTATTTTGTCTGCCAGATCGAAGAATTGGTAGAGGTAAAATACCAGGGAGAGCTAGAGGAAAAAGAAGAGCAGGATGACCTGAAGCTTTTTCCATGTAAAGTGGATTTTTCTCCAAGAGGTATTGACCTGGACAGCTTCCCTTTTAATACATGGAGAAAATTGAGCAAAAATACCCTGGTAGATGATAATAAAGATATGTTTGCAGTGGGAAATGCACAGGGCGAATACAGCCTGCGCCAGGCCATAAGGGATTATCTTCATTCTGCAAGAGGTGTCCACTGCCGGCCGGAACAGATCTTAGTAGGTGCAGGAAGTGAATATCTTTTAATGCTTCTTTCACAGCTGATTGGGAGAAACACAGGAATTGCCCTGGAAAATCCTACTTATAAGCAGGCGTTCCGTGTATTTGAAAGTTTGGGACATCCAGTTTTTCCGGTGTCCATGGATCGTTGGGGAATGAACGTAAGAGAACTTGAAAAAACACAGGCAGGTATTGCTTATGTTATGCCGTCTCACCAGTATCCAACCGGTATCGTTATCCCGATCAAAAGAAGGCAGGAGCTTTTAAAATGGGCAAAAGCAGAAGAAAGCCGTTATCTTATCGAAGATGATTATGACAGCGAGTTCCGCTACAAAGGCCGTCCGATCCCTGCTCTCCAGGGAATGGATGATAGCCAGAAAGTGATCTACATGGGAACCTTTTCACGTTCCATTGCGCCTGCGATCCGAGTTGGTTTCATGGTCCTTCCAGAGTCTCTTTTAGCCTTATACAGGAAAAAAGCGGGATTTTATGCTTCTACTGTATCCCGTATAGACCAGAATATCCTGACGCATTTTATTACAGAAGGTTACTATGAACGCCATTTAAACAGGATGAGGGCAGTTTACAAGGGAAAACATGATACATTATTAAATGGCTTAAAAGAACTGGAACCGGTTTTTGATATACAGGGAGAATACGCCGGGATCCATGTGCTTCTAACCCACAAAAAGGGAATGCCGGAAAAAAAGCTGGTGGAAACAGCTGCAAAGGCGGGGGTACGGGTATATGGAATGAGTGATTTTGTGATTGGAGAGGGAAAGAACCGCTTTCCGTCTACTGTTATATTAGGTTATGCCAGCCTGAAAGAAAAAGAGATCATCCAAGGATGCAGACGGCTGGTGCAGGCGTGGATATGATACAGAAAGTGATAAGAACATGAAACTGACTGAAAAACTGGAAAAAATTGGAAATAAAGCAACAAAACAGTGGGTGGCAGTGGCAGCTGCTTTTATACTGGTCTTTCCGGCGGCAGGAGCCTTTGGGACAGGAAATATGCCAGTGGCAGGAAGCCCGGCTTCCGGACAGGAGAAAGCAGAGGACACTGATATAACACAGGCAGGTAAAAATACGGGTGATAGTCTGTCTGAAGATCAACAGAAAACAACAGGAGCTGAAGAGACAATAGAAGAACAATCAGATCCCTTACAGACCAAATATGAAGCAATGTCCCAGGACCAGAAACAGCTGTTAGAAGATCTTCGAAAGTCCATGGAAACAAAAGACATGACCCAGACAGCCAAGCTGTTAGATAAAAAGCAGGAAGTTCTGGCAGAGATGTTTTATGGAACTTTTGAAGGAATGCGGTTTCTTTATGACGGAAACGGTATTTCTGAAAATATAGAGGGTACAGGTCTGGTGCTTACCATGCCAGAGATCCTGTTTTACGGAAACTTTGAAAATGGACAGCCTCAGGGGAGCTGTCTTGCCCTGCAGTTTATTAATGTAGACAGCCCCAGATATAATTATTCTGATGGTATCTGGGAAAATGGCAAAATGAATGGTCAGGGAACAACCGGTTACTGTTATTACGAAAATGTTCCCCAGGGAGAGTATGCCTGGGCTGTAAAAACAGGAGTTTTTGCAGATGACCAGATGGAAGGGGATATCACTTATGAGATCAAGGGAAGTGATGAGGCTATATCCCACTGGAACATGCTCATTTCCCAGGGAAAGATACAGTTAGATGACCGCTGGACCCATTTGGATGATATGGGAGAATACCAGCTGATGTCCTCAGATACAGTCAGCCATGCTTATCTCATTGCAGATGACCAGTTAGAGCAGCTTGTGTGGATGAACCTGTTAGGCTGGGAGTGAAATACAATGTAAAATATGGACAAATGCAGGGGAAATAGATTATAATAAAGTCTAAATGAGAAAACGTTTAAAAGCGGAAAAACTTCCCGCAAGATTAAGTACAAAAAGATTCCAGGAGTACATAGGATGTAAAAGGAGAAGCAGATGAAGTTCAGTGCCGTTTTGACGAAAAAACAGGCAGAAGAAATGCTTGTTTATTTAGGAGATTTATTTACAGAGGTCAGACTTTTAGATATAGAAGCAGTTAAGCATCTGGAAAAGAATTCCCTTTCTTTAAGGGCATTTTGGGAGAAATGTCAGAAGACAAGGCTGGAATATATAGATTCCAGGGTGTGCCAGAAGATTTCACGTTATGTGGAAATCGATGGACAGCCCCATGTGGTGGAGATCTTAAATGTTCTGGACGTTACAACAGAATCCTTTGAAAACGTAAGGGAACAGTTGACCGCAAAAGTGCGAGGCTATGACGAAGAATTGTACCTGGATGCCCTTACCGGTGCCTACAACCGCAGATATTATGAAAACCGCATCCGGAAAGTGAGAGGTCATGCAGGTGTGGCTATGATCGATCTGGATGATTTTAAGCTGTATAATGATACCTGTGGCCACAATGCAGGAGATCTTGTTCTTAATACAGTAGTAGGGAGCATCCGTGGATGTATATGTAAGACAGATATTCTGATCCGCTATGGCGGGGATGAATTTCTTCTGATCCTTCAGGATGTAGATGAAGAGATTTTTTCAAAAAAGTTAAAACAGATCAGGGATATGGTCTGTGAGGCAGAAGTTCCCGGATATGCCAGGCTGCGCCTGACTGTAAGTATTGGAGGTGTCCTTGCTGATAATGAGACCATTGAAAGTGCAGTAGCACGGGCGGACGGTCTGATGCACCAGGCAAAGAACCGGAAAAATATGATAGTAACAGAAAAGTCAGGTATAGACAGTGCGGAAGCCAAAGAACGGCAGCAGATCCTGATCGTAGATGATTCCCAGATAAACTGTGAGATCCTTGCGGAAATCCTGAAAGACGAATACCGGATATTGGAGGCTGCAAATGGAGAAGAATGCATTAATCTGCTAAAACAGTACGGAACCGGGATTGCTCTTCTCCTTTTAGATATTAACATGCCTGTGATGGACGGATTTGAAGTATTGGCCCTGATGAATCGGAAGCACTGGATCGAAGATATACCTGTGATCATAATCTCCAGTGAAAATAGCGCATCCTATGTAAGAAGAGCTTATGAAATGGGAGCTTCCGATTACATCAGCCGTCCTTTTGATGTACAGGTTGTACACCAGAGAGTGTCCAATACCATTAAACTATATGCAAAACAGCGTCGTCTGATCAGTCTGGTAACAGACCAGATACGGGAAAAAGAGAAGAACAACCAGATGATGATCAGTATCCTAAGTCAGATCGTTGAATTTAGAAATAGTGAAAGCGGCAGCCACGTTCTTCATATTAACATTATCACAGGTATGCTGTTAGAACGCCTGATGCAAAAAACAGATCAATATCATCTGCAGTGGTCTGACCAGTTCCTGATCACAACGGCATCTGCTCTTCACGATATTGGAAAGATAGGGATCGATGAAAAAATATTAAATAAACCAGGAAAGCTGACTAAAGAAGAATTTGAGATCATGAAGACCCATACGCTTATTGGCGCTTCTATGTTGAAGAGCATTGAAATGTACCAGAATGAAAAATTGTTGCAGGTAGCTTACCAGATCTGCAGATGGCATCATGAGCGGTATGATGGAAAAGGCTATCCAGATGGTTTAAAGGGGGAGGAGATCCCTATTTCGGCCCAGGTAGTGGCCATCGCCGATGTATATGACGCTCTTGTGGGTAAACGTGTATATAAGAAAGCATTTTCCCATGAAACAGCCATTCACATGATCTTAAACGGGGAATGCGGGGCATTCAATCCTCTTCTGTTAGAATGTCTTACAGACATCCAGAATAGATTGAAAGAGGAAACCAAGTCAGGTTTCAATAAAAAAGAAAATGAAGGGTTCTTTCCAAACTTGTCAGAGGAGATAAAAGAGGAGACGAAAAAGTGAAAAGAAACAGGATATTTTTAAGCCTCGGAATGGTTTTGCTTAGTTCTGTATTTATTCTTTTTACAAATATTGGGAAAAACAGGGCATTCTCTTATACAGAAGAGACTTTAGGATTTTTAAAAGAAAAGTGCCGTGGTTTTGATGCGCTGATGGGATCTATAGAGGAAGAAGAGACAAAGGCTGCAGTTCGTGGATATGTGGAAGAACTTCTTACAGGCAGTCAGTTAGAGATGAACGGGGTGATCCTTATTTGTAATAAAGAACAGGTACTCTGTTCAAATTATGATGACTACCGGGGAAGAGAACTGGACAAAGCGCCTTTTATCAGTGAGATAGAAGAAGGGGCACAGCCAGGGAAACTGCTGTCCCTGCATTATTATGGCTGTACTTACTACGGAAGTCTGGATCATGAAGGTGATTATGACCTGTATGTATTTTACCCATCTGATGAAGTATTCCATTTAAGGAATATTGCATTATTTTATGGAATCAGCCTTTATGCTGTTTTTTCCATTCTTTTTTTCTGGATACACAAAAAAGAGGAAAAAGAGCAGCTTATTCGGGAAATGGCATGTCAGGATAAAATGCTGACCTCAGATAAGGTGGATATGGACTGTCTGCCATCAGGAACTGTGACTTTGGAGCAGAAAGTTTTTGATCTGGAAAAACTGTTAGATGAGGTAAAACAGTGGGCAATTCCTCTTGCAGCAGAACGAGATGTTCTGTTTTCCAGTGAAACGATTAAGGCAGAACACGTAAAACTCTATGGAAGTCCGGTACATTTAAAGAAAATACTGACTAAGATTGTGGGAAATGCCATAAAAGACAGTCTAAGTGGCGAACAGGTAACTTTTTTTTGCAGAGAGACCGGAGCAAGTGGAAGAAAAGCCCGTTTTGAATTTGTATGCACAGATACTGGAAGTTCCTGCAGGGAAAATGAACAGGGACTTGCAGTGGCTATGGAACTGACAAAGCTGATGAATGGAGAATTCCATTTTTCGCATGATAAAAGGGATAAGGCTTTCTGCCGGGTGCGTTTTACCTTTATCATTAATGAGGAAAACAGGGAAGAGGAGAGACCTTTAGTTTCTGTCATAGGAAGAAAGATACTTTTGGTAGAGGACAATGAACTGAACATGGAGATCGCAGAATTTATCCTGCGCAAAGAAGGGATGGATGTAATAAGAGCGTGGAATGGAAAAGAAGCACTGGAACGTTTTGAAGCATCTGCACAGGGAGAGATATCTGTGATCCTGATGGATCTGGTAATGCCGGTAATGGATGGGTTTGAGGCATCCCGCTCGATCCGTGCATTGGAGCGGGAAGACGCAAAGAATGTAGTGATCGTAGCTCTTACTGCAAGTGATTATGAGGAAGATGCGAAAAAATGCCGGCTGGCTGGAATGAACGAACATCTGTCAAAACCTTTGGATACAGGAAATTTAATGCGTGTGATCCACAAATATATAAAATTTTAATAGATTCCTGACCGTTTGACCCTGGTATCACAATAAAGAAAACGCGCCGGACGGCGCGTTTTCTTGTTTAATGGATATATCACCTGACGGTGGTATTATCATAAATGTTTTAAACTGTATCTTCCTCAATGGTAGCGGTTTCTTTTACAGACTTCGAAACAGCTTCGGCTGCGTTTTCTGTGTTAATATCCTCTTCTGCTTTCACAGAGCCATCTTCCCCCAGATCTTCACTTGCATCCGCATTAACAGAAACGGAGATTTCGCCGTCTTCGCCAGAAGTATGATCCAGACGTTCATAATCATAAAGATCATCGTCATCTACATAGTCATCATCTAAAAATTCATCTTCTGGTTCCATATCTGCTTTTTTGGCATCTTCCTCTTCAAAAAGCTCATCTTTTTTTGCTTTCATGGAGTGAAGCGCAATATGTGCTGTATCAACAGCAGCAGAAACAGCTTCATGTGCTGTGTCAGAAAACAGATTGCCGGCATCTTTTAATACATTTTTTGTAGCAGCGGCCATATCTTTGGCAGCCATCTTAAATTCATCTTTGCTTGAATTTAAAGAAATGTAATTGCGGTTTAATTTACGCGGATCGAAAGTGTCTTCCTGAACAGTATCGTCCCCGTCATCTTCCTCGTCTTCAAATTCACGGAAATCCTTATCAAGTTCTTTATGGTAGATCTTATACTGGAGCACATAGGAAACACCGGCTGCTACAGCACCGGAGATCGCTGCAAATGCTACAAATTTACCAAGACCCCTTTTAGCCATACAAATACCCCCTTCTTTTTTGAATTAATGTTCTCTCGGAATCTTTCTGTACCTGATTTTGTGAGAAGATTTTTTGTCAGTTGTGCCCAAATTTCTGAGGCGTATGTGGTGCGTACGTTGATGAAATTCGGGTGCGGCTGGCGAAAAATCGGCCACAAAGGCAGGTGCAGGAAAGACTCCGAGAGGACATATTAGTGAAATAGTGTATGAATTTATGCATTAGTATGTCTGATTCTTATATTGTAATACGAACAGCAAAAAAAAGGAACTAAAAAATGTGAAAAAAACAAAAGATTCACAAAAGAAAGATACAAATAGTTACAGTTCAGCGCATGACATCTTCTTGTTTCCATATTCATGAAAACAAGAAGCTTGGTGGTTCCACCATATGCTGATTTGGATGAGAAAGTGCTTATGCAAGCAAGCTTGCAACACACTCCCTCATTCAAACCAGCGCATGGCTGAACTGTAACTATAAATTTAAAAAATTAGCACTCAGAACTTGACAGTGCTAACAAACGGTGTTATAACTTACATTGTGAGTGAAAGAAGCAGCGAAAATAAGAAGCTGCAGGTAGAAAAATAGGAATGATGATCAAGGAGGAATCTAGTTATGAAGTTAGTTCCATTATTTGACAAAGTTGTATTAAAGCAGTTAGTTGCAGAGGAGACCACAGCATCTGGTATTGTTCTTCCAGGCGCAGCAAAAGAAAAACCACAGCAGGCAGAAGTGATTGCAGTAGGTCCTGGCGGTGTAGTTGATGGCAAGGAAGTTACCATGCAGGTAAAGGCTGGAGATAAAGTTATTTATTCCAAATACTCAGGTACAGAAGTAGAGTTAGAAAAAGAAAAATACGTGATCGTAAAACAGAGCGACATTTTAGCAGTTGTAGAGTAAAGGAAAATGCCTTTGGCATTTTACGCTACGCAAAAGTAGCGTAAGAGGAACTCGCGTTTCCCGTTTAGTTCACATTTCTCGTATATAGTATAAAAAACGAAAATTTTAGAGTATAGACTGTTTGGAGGTAAATAATCATGGCAAAGCAGATTAAATATGGTGTAGAAGCCCGCAAGGCACTGGAAGCAGGCGTAAATCAGTTAGCAG
>OHAG01001511.1_pt1 | contig 14732 bp, 19 predicted proteins | sample 1577081 | NCBI WGS metagenome assembly OHAG01 (sample SAMEA3541513, study PRJEB24748) | human gut metagenome | biome: human gut; feature: human-associated habitat; material: faeces | place: China | collected 2012
TAAATGAAAAATGATATTTAAAATAATAAAGCGTATTTTGAAATAAAGAAACAATCATCTTCGATAACGGAATTCCTATAATTGTCAGTAGTACTAGAGATATTACAAAATAAATAATACCTTCTAAAGAAAGCAACTTATACAGTTGTTTTTTTGTCATTCCAATTGCTTCTAATGTAGCCAATTCTTTTTTTCTTGAATTGATATTCATGATAATAATATTAATAAAATTGAAGATTCCTAACATAAGTAAAATACATGCAAAAAGAATACCTACAAACATAAAGCAATTTATAATTGGTTGTAATTGCTTGATGGTGTTGATTTGACTTTTAAAAGCGATAGTACAGTTTTTAAAAATACTTAAAAGTTTTTCTTGAAGTTTTTCATTATTGACATTTTTAGTATTGATTTTTAATTCTTCATAAATTGGATCTATTTGTAATTTTTCAAGACCTTTTTCGCTCATATAAATGCAGATATGATCACTATCAGAAATCAAATAATTTTGGGCATCTTGTAGAAAATTAGAATCTTCTTTAAATAAATTTTCAATTTTATAATCGATAAGTTCACCGTTATTATTTTGTATTGAAAGGGAATCCTTTATATACTTACGTGATACAGATGTATCTAAAAGATAGATGCTATCACCATTTAAAAATGATATGTTATCTGTTTTATTTGTTTTAGAAAAATGAGAAAGATCATCTTCATTTAAAAGAATGATAGTTGCTTTAAAATGATTGCTTTCTTTAGCAAAACTATTCTTCTTACCTAATTCTTTTTGCAAAAATTTAGATGAACCTGTAACTGTTGAATAAGCAGTTTTAACGATTTTTAATTCAGTTATTTCTTTTAAAGATTGTACTTTTGAGATTTCTTTATTGGTTATATCACTTTGCTTTCCTTCGTTATTTGGATTATTTGCCTCGATATTAAAAGAATAAGGCTGTTGTCTAGCAAAAAGAATATTATAATCTGGCTTTGAAATGGCAGAATAAATTGTTAAACAAGAAAATAATCCAATAAATAGTGAAAGTATAACAGAAATATTTCTTTTACCGTTTCCTAAAATATTTTTAATAGCGAGAGACAGTATGCGATTTTTTTTGAAAATAGAAAATGATCTATTTATATATGATGTATTACCTAGACCGTTATATCTAATTGCCTCAATAGGTGATATTTTGCTAGCAATCTTTGCTGGTTTTTTACTGCTTACCCAAATAGTAAGCAAGACATAAATAATAACAATTAAAAACAAGAAAGGGCTAAATGAAACATTGCATGGAAAGATGTTTTCAATAGCTGATCCCGATATTAATCGCCGAAGTGTATAAGGTACTAAAAAATATGAAAATAGTGATGCAAACACTAATCCCATAGGAATTGCTAATAAAGCATAAAATAGTGTTTCTTTTTTTACAATCGATTTTATTTGTTTTGGGGTCGTTCCTATTGTTTTAAGTTGTCCATAAAAATAAATATCATTATTGATAGACAATTGCATAATATTATTGATAATAAAATATCCGCTTAACACAATTAGAATTGCTAGAAATGCACATGCTACAATAGACAACAAACCGTCTGTTTTATTTGCTAAAAGACCGAAACTATAGAGTTTTTGATTTTTTGCTAAGTTTAAGTCTTTATTTAATTGGGACATAATCTTATCAGCATCTTGGTGTTTATCTTTAAGAGAGACCATTGTGACTTGATAAAGAGACGAATGTGATTTAGCGTACATATTCGAAATAATAATATTTCCTATTTGATTAATTTCTTGATGATGATCTTTGAAATAAAAAGTTGCTGCAGCAACATTAGCACTTTTGGTTTTTTGATCTCGACCAATTAAATAATCAGTAAAAATAGCACTAATATTAAATCTTTGTTTTTGATGATTTATATTTAAAGTAATATAATCACCAATTTTTTTGTTTTTATAACCTAATTTATTTAATGTCCATCTTGACAAAGCAATTTCATTTTTCTTTGTAGGATAATTTCCTTCAAATGAAGCAATTGTAGGCAAGATGTCTTCTTTCCATTCAATATCATCATAATTAGAAAGAACGATTTGACTATCTGAATAGGAATTTTCAAAATTAATACGACCATAATAGTGTTGATTACCAATATTTTTAATATAATCTAAATCATTTAATTTGTTTTTTTGTTTTTTAGTAAGATTCGTCATCATGATTTGACTTGTTGTCCCTGCACTTCGTAGATTATAGGTTTGATAATTGTCATAGTAACTGAATCCAATTGAAAAAATACTATAAATCATAAAAGTAACAAGAATGATAGAGACAAACATAAAAAGTGTTTTTGTTTTATTTTTTAATGTTGATAATGTGAGTTTATTGATTGCTTTTTTATTATTATTCATCATTGTTTTCACGCAACTTTCCGTCTTCAATTTTTATAATACGATCAGCTAATTGAGCAATATCCTCATTATGAGTAATCATGACGATTGTTTGTTTAAATAAATGACTTGTTCTTTTAATTAATCCTATAACTTCCTGAGTAGTTTTTGAGTCAAGATTTCCAGTGGGCTCGTCTGCAAGAATAATAGATGGTCTTGTTGCCAGCGCTCTAGCGATAGCAACACGTTGCTGTTGACCACCTGATAGTTTATTGGGATATATATTTTTTTTATCTTCTAGTTTTAAAACATGAAGTATTTCGTTTATAAAATCATATGGAATCTCATTACCATCAAGTTCAATAGGTAAAGTGATATTTTCTAAAACAGTGAGATTACCAATAAGATTATAATTTTGAAAAATGAAACCAATGTTTCTTCTTCTAAAAATAGCCAGTTCATCTTCATCCATTGATGTAATATCAATATTATTAATAAATACTTTTCCACTGGTAGGTTTATCTAATCCACCAAGTAAATTTAAAAGAGTAGATTTTCCACTACCAGAACTTCCAACAATTGCAATAAATTCATGATTGTTAATATTCAAGTTAATGTTATCCACAGCTTTTACAGTATAGTTATCCATTTTATAATATTTTTTTAAGTTTATTGTTTTTACGATTTCCATAAGCACTCTCCTTAGATTATCTATATTCTACAAAATAAATATCACAAACTTGTTACAAAAAAGATAATGAATTAAAAAAATCCATTATCTTTTTAAATAGATTGTAAAAGTCGAACCTTTTCCATATTCGGATTGAACAGTGATATAGCCTTCTTCTCTAGATAAGATTTCTCTTGTCAAATAGAGTCCAATCCCAATACCATCTTCATCTTGCACTTCTTGTGCTCTATAAAATCTTTGGAAAATATTATTATAGTTTTCTTTTTTTATACCAATTCCTTGATCAGTAATTGTAATTTTAGAAAAGAAAGTATTTTTTGATATTTGAATTGTTATGGTTGTATTTTTATTTGAATATTTTATGCAATTTTCTAAAACATTAAAAATAGCTTCTTGAGTCCACTTTTCATCATATAGGGCAGAGATATGTGTATTTTTGGATAGTTCGATATTAATATGTTTTTTTTCAGCAAGTAAGAAAACATGATTAATTACTTCAATTAGAGTAGAATAAAGATCATTTTTTTCAATATTTAATTGAATGATATCTGTTTCTAATCGAGACATTTTAATAAGAGATTCCATTAGGAAATCAAGTTTATTAATTTGTTGATTAAGCATTATATGAAAGTCAATAGCTTCTTCTTTAGATAAGTCATTACGTGCTAACAAATCGTTGTATATTTTAATGTTAGCTAAAGGTGTTTTTACTTGATGAGAAATATGAGTGACTAATGACTGAATTTCTTGTTTAGAATGGATTGTTTCTTCTTTTTCGATATCCAATTCTTGTTTATATTTATTAATTTGATGTAATAATTTTGAGTCAATCGTTTCTTCATATTCTTTATTGCTTTGAGTTGCTGTTTTATCAAAAGTATTAAAAATATAATGTGTCAAATGATTTATTCTTGATTTGAAAGAAAAAATGTTTAGACAGTACATAAGAATACTTACTAATGAATTTAAGATGATTAAGCATTTTATTAAGATAGAATTTGTTGAAAGAAAAATGATTATTGAAATAGAAAATAAAAATAAAACATAAAGAGTTGCAATGATTTTATTCATCATGACACCACCTGTAACCTAGGCCATAAACAGTTTTAATATAATGGTGTTTATCATCTTCTATCTTATTTCTTAATCGAGATATATTAACAAGCAATGTATGCTCATCAACATAATTTTCATTTGAATCCCATATTTTTTCAATGATTGTTTCTTTTAAAATTATTTGATTTTGATTTTCTAAAAATAAAGATAATAATTTGAATTCTATAGGTGTTAATTTGATTTCTTTATTATCGATTACTAATTTAGATGTATTCTTATCAAAAAATAGATGGTCATCTTTGTAGAAAGTGTTTTTTGTATTTCTTTTTAAAATAACATTTATTTTCTTGTGAAGAATTTCAATATTAAATGGTTTTGTTACATAATCTTCTGCACCTAAATTAAAACCATGTAAAATAGCTGAATCCAAATCACAGGCAGATAAAATAAGAATAGGAATATTTGAATTAATAATTTTTATTTATACAATAAGATCAAAACCAGATAAATCAGGGAGATTGATATCTAAAATAATAAGATCAAGATTATTTTGAAAGAGTATGTCAAGTGCTTCTTGACCGCTAAAAGAAGATAATACATAAAATTTTTCTTTTTTAAAATAAATAGAGATTGCTTTATTTAAAGGTCTATCATCTTCAATTAATAAAATATTATACATTTTTCATCACCTGTTAATTAATTATCTATGTTATGACATGATTGTCAACTTATTAAATAGTAAAAAATGAAAAGCTTATTAATGTGGTTTTATCTTTTAAATTGAAAATAATTTAAAGGAGAAAGTTCTATGCATGATATTTACTATTTTAATGGGCAAGATATTACGATGAATGTATGTATTCAAATTCATAGAGTTATTAATCTTATTCAGGAACAAGAAAAAATTGATTTTGAAGAAGCAGTAGGAAATTTTATCGTTTTCAAACGTATAAAACACTTACTCAAGTTGAAAATGGCTTATGGGCAGAAAATGCTGAATATATTTTAGATCGTTATAATGAAGAAAAATAGGATTCCATTAGGAATCCTATTAGTCTTTTAATGGCTCTAAATCATGATTATAAAGCTCAATGTTGACTTCTTCCACGGTTTGTTTTTTTAATAAGCCATTTAATAAAAGAAGATCTCTAGCATTATGTGGATATAAGTCACCTGCATTATTTAAAGATAATAAATGATTTGTCTCTTTTTGGGTTAAATTCATAGCAAGCGCTAAGCGATAGATTTTATCCTTTGCATTTTTTTCTTTTTCACCACGAATAATTTTATAAGCATATGTTCTTTCTAATCCTGATTTTCGTATAATATCTGCTTCTTTTAAATGATACTTTTTAAACAAATGATGGATATATTCAGAAAAATCCATATCATGAATTTGTTTTAAAAGATCATCAATATCTGCTTCGTTTTTTAAAGAGTTTTCTATTTCTTCTGTTAAAATCATATCATCACCTAAAAATATGATATACTATATTTTACGGAGAGACAAGATATGATAGTTTTAGAATTAGAAGTTATTAAAGAAACACCCCAAAAAAGAATTACATTAGTAAGAGAATTAGATAAAAGAAATATTTATATAAAAAAAGAATTGAAAACATATAATAAAACAATTTGGGAAAAGTTAAAACAATTAGATATAGAAGGAATACCACATATTTATTCAATAGAAGAAAATGAAGACGGTTTAGAAATCATCGAAGAATATTTAGCTTGTCAAACATTATCTGATATTTTAGATGAACATACTTTTTCAAATTTAGAAGCTTATCAAATTATAAGACAATTATGTATTATTTTAGATGTATTGCATCAACAAGATCCACAAATTATTCATCGTGATATTAAACCCGAAAATATCTTTTATGATGGAAAACAAGTCTATCTTTTTGATTTTGATATAGCTAGAAATTATATTGAAAATCAAAAAAGAGATACTACGGTGTTAGGAAGTCAAGGTTATGCAGCTCCTGAACAATTTGGTTTTTATCAAACAGATATAAGAAGTGATATTTATTCTTTGGGAGTTTTATATCATGTTTTACTTACTAATAAGTTGCCTAGAGATTATGACTTACAAGGAATAGAAAAGAGAATAATTGATAAGATGATTGCTATTGATCCTCAAGGTAGATATCAAGATGTAAAAGAAATTATTAAAGATTTAGATCAATTATTTCATATTGAAAAAAAGAAAGAAAAGAAAATCAAACATCCTAAAGCTTTACCGGGATTTAGAAGTGGTAAGCTTTGGAAGATGATTGTAGCGATTATGGGTTATCTTTTATTTATATGGATTTTAATAAGTTTTAAGATTGAAAATCAACCAATAAGTCAGTATCAGTATTTTGTTTATCGCTTGATTTTAATTTTTTGGTTTATTATAACACTTTTATTTTCTACAAACTATTTATCTGTTAGGGACTATTTACCTTATTATAAAAATCATGGGATTGCTGTAAAAGTTTTAACAACGATTATTTCTTGGCTTATTTTATTATTTATCTCTCTTATTATTGGAACTCTTTTAATGTATCTTTGATTGTGCCCCGAGGGGGCACCTTTTTTTATGTCTTATAAGATACATTATAGATGTAGTCTATTTCTAAGATAAGGAGGTTATGTATGGATATAGAAGAATACCAAAGTAAAGATATAGCTGGGAAGATTCTTTATTTAGCATCATTGTTTAAGGGGATAAAAGATCATTTGGATGTATTAAATGAAAGAGAAGAGTTTAATCAAGTTGAATCACAAATATTTACGATTTTAAATGATTTAGAATTAGGTATTCATGAATTATGTATTTTATATGAGATATTAGAAAAGGAATAGACAAAAAAGAAAGGAAGAGGGAATATGAAAACTTGGAAATTAGTAGCAGGTATTTTATCAATTGTTTTAAGTGTATTTGTTTTTTTTCAATCAGTATTAGTAGGGACTGCTAATACAATGTCAGCTAATGGAGAAGTAGGAGGAAGTGCTGGTGTTTTTGTCTCTATTTTTATGTTAGCAGGAGGAATTGTTTCAATTGCTGTAAGAAATAGTCAAAAAAATGGAGGAAATATTGCAGTTGTTATTTTATTTTTACTAGCAAGTTTTTTAGGTATAGGACTTGCTGGAAGTTTTAGTGATTTAAATATTTGGGCAGGATGGTGTTTAATAAATGCTGTTCTAGCAATTATTTCAATTTTTAAACAAAATAAAGGAGTACAACAATGAAGAAAATAATCAAGATAATTTTAGTTTTGTTTGTAACACTTACATTAGGCGCATGTGGAAGTAGTGAAGAAAAAGATACAAATAAACCTACAAAAACAGAAGAAAAGAAAGAAGAAAAAATATATACGATAGGTGAAACTGTAACATATACTAAAAATAGTAAAGATTTGATTCATTTTACAGTTGATTCAGTAAGAAATACAGATGATCGTAATGAATTTGCAGATAGTCAACCAGAACAAGTCATTATCATACATTATTCTTATGAAAATATAGCAAATGAAGATGATATTTATTTTTCAAGTATTAACTTTAAAGTTATTGATGAAGGTGGAAATGTTTGTGAAACTTATCCAGCTTCTATAAATACTTATCCCCAAACAGCACCTATAGGGACAAAAAGTGAAGGGGAAGAGGCTTTTGGTTTAAAGCAACAAAGTTCTAAGATTAAGTTGATTGTAGAATTGGATTATTCAGGAACAAAAGCTACTTATGAATTACCTATTCAATAAGAAAGAAATCCATATATGTAATTGTATATGGATTATCTTTTTTGATTATATACAAATTTTATTTTTTCGAATTCTTTAATCATTTTAAAGAGTGTATCTGAAGATTCTTGCTTACCACTTGCAATCCAATAGGTACAAATATTGAACAATGAACCATGATAATAACTTATAAAATAAAAAGCATGTTCACGTATGAATTTATTTTTGTAGTGTTGAGTATAACTAAGCACGATTTCGGTATTATATTTTGCAATAAATTCTATAAGATTCCATTTTATAAGAACAAGGAGTAATTTACTGTTTTTATCAAAAAAGTGAATCATATCTTTAATATGTTCATCACTATAGACATAACTAAGATGAGAATATTTGTCTTTGAAGACTTGTTTATGAGCGTTTTGGTAAATATATTTAAGAACATCCTCTAATGTATGAAAGTTGTTATAAAAAGCTGTTCGACTAATATTTGCTTTTTCTGTAAGTTCTTTTATTGTAATTAAATCAAGCGGTTTATAATTTAATAGTTTAATAAGTGTTTTTGATATTTGCTTTTTTGTCTTAATTGACTTATTCATTGTATCACCTATCTTTTTTATAACATAATCCTTACATAATGTCTAAATATGTTCATATTTATTTGTAGAAAATCTACAAAAAAATATAATGAAGTTAAGGAGGAATGGTTAAATGAAAGATTATTTTGGTTATCAAAACAAGAATGTTGTTGTAACAGGAGCAAGTTCAGGAATGGGAAAGGCAACAGCAGAAATGTTAGTAGATTTAGGTGCGAAAGTATATGCACTTGATTGGAATGAATGTGATGTAAAAGGAATAAGACAATATGTACATGTAGATTTATCAAAGAAAGAATCTATCGATCAAGCGATGAAAGAGTTGCCTAGCCATATAGATTCATATTTTGGAATTGCAGGAGTATCAGGTATGAAAAATGATTTTATGACAACGGTCAGTATAGATTTTATTGCTAATAAATATATTTGTGAAGAATATCTTATTCATGCTATGAGTGAAAATGGTACAATTGCATTTATGACTTCAACTGGTGGAAATGGTTGGGAAAAGGAAGAAAATAAAAAATATTATATAGATGCTATTTTAGCATCAGGTTGGAATGCAACAGTAGAGGCGATTATGAAAACCGGATTCCAATATTTACCAGGTACGTTAGGCTATCCTTATTCTAAATTAGCAATGAACTATTATACAGCATATTTACAAAAATCTTTTGCTAGTAAGAAAATCAGAGTGAATGCTGTATTACCTGGATCGACAGATACAGGTATGAAAAGTGAATTTACAGAAATGGCGCATGGTGAAGAAGGATTATTATCACATTGTGGATATGCTAATCGTTTAGCATATTCAAAAGAAATGGCTGGTCCTATAGTGTTTTTGAATAGTGAAATGGCAACTTATGCTTCAGGTGTTTTGATGGAAGTTGATTATGGAAATACAGTAGAAGAAAGAGCAAATATTAAACCTGTTCAACAAGTTATTTCTTTAGAAGGTATCTACCAAATGATGCAAAAACAAAGCAAATAATAAAATAACTGTAAACGCTTACAAAAAAGTATTGTTTTTTCCTCTAGGTGAATTTATAATTATATAGTATGGAGGAAGAAAATTATGGGAAGTACTGTCAAAAAAATTGCATTATTATCTGGGGGAGGAGATTGTCCAGGTTTAAACGCTGTTATTCGTACAATTACTAAAACTGCAATCTCTAAATATGGTTATGAAGTGATTGGATTTGTTTATGGTTATAGAGGTTTATACCATAATAATTATGTAGAACTTACTGAAGAATCGGTAGAAGATATTTATAAAGAAGGAGGAACTATTTTATATAGTTCTAATAAAGATAATTTATTTGATTATTTAGTAGATGATGGTCATGGTGGAAAAGTAAAGAAAGATGTTTCTGATGTGGCTGTTGAAAACTTGAAAAAAGATGGTGTTGATGTTTTAGTTATTTTAGGAGGAGATGGTACTCTTACAAGTGCAAGAGATTTCTCTAGAAAAGGTGTCAATGTTATTGGTGTGCCTAAAACAATGGATAATGATTTAGCAAGTACAGATGTTACATATGGCTTTATATCAGCCATGTCAGTAGGAACTGAATTCATAGATCGTTTACAAACAACAGCTAAATCACATCATCGTGTTATTTGTTGTGAGTTAATGGGTAGAGATGCTGGATGGATTACATTATATGCAGGTCTTGCAGGAAATGCTGGTGTATGTTTGATTCCTGAAATTCCATTTACAATTGAAAATGTTGCTAAAGCAATTAAAAAACGTGATGAAATGGGATTACCTTATACTGTTGTTGCTGTTGCTGAAGGAGCAAAATATGCTGATGGAACAAAAGTCATTGGTAAAATCGTAGAAGATAGTCCAGATCCAGTACGATATTCAGGACTTGCTGCTAAAGTAGCTGATGATCTTGAAAAAGTAATTCCAAATCATGAAGTACGTTCTGTCAATCCAGGACATATTATTCGTGGTGGAGATATTACAGCATATGATCGTATTTTATCAATTCGTTATGGTGTGGCTGCAGTTGAACTTATTAATGAAGGTAAGTTTGGTAATGTTGTTACAATCAATGGTGATAAGATGGGATATACTTCATTAGAAGAAGTAATAGGTGCAGCTAAGATTGGTCAACAAAAACATGTTGATCCAAATGGTGAACTTGTTAAAGCAGCTAAAGCAATTGGTATCTCATTTGGAGATGAATAATCATATATAAAAGGAGAAACACACAAAATGTTTCTCCTTTTTAAGTACTTAAAAACCATAGATTTATCAATTCTACGACTTCGACTATACCACAAATAGTTTTTAAAAGAAACATAATTAGCCAATTTTTTCCTCTTTTCTTTATATTTTATCTTGGATTTATATTCACAATGTCGTTGAGTAAAAAAAACGTCCGTTCAGTAAATTATTTTAAGAAAAAGAGGAAAACAAACATGGAAGAAAACAAACTTACAATTCAAGAAGAATGGTTATTAATTAAAAAGATTTCAGTTAAATATTCTAGTTATTGTAAATATGAAAATATTATTAATAAACATCTCAATACCTTTTTAAAAGATAACCCCATAGAAGAACTCACAGAAATGAAGATCATTCATTATATTGATTATTTAATCAATATAATGAATTTATCTACAAGTATGATTAATTCTATTAGATGTGTTTTAAAATCTATTTGTAAATATGGAGAACAAACACATCAACTTAAACATTTAGATTTCGATTTAATCAAATTTAGTCAAAAAACAAAAACAAAAGATCCACTTAATAAAGAAAATGAAATAAAACTATGGGATTACTGTATAAGACATAAAAATAAACTCTCACTAGCAATTGCATTAGGTTTATATGCTGGACTTAGAATAGGTGAAATATGTGCTTTAAAATGGAAAGATATTGATTTAGAACATGGTACAATCAATATTAATAAAACAGTCCAAAGATTAAAAAGCGATGATCATAGTAAAAAAACACAACTTTATGTACTAGAACCTAAATCTAATAGTTCTATTAGAAATATTGTTATTGCTGATTTTTTAGTTGTCTATTTGAAAGAACATTATGATTTATTTGAAAAGCAAGATGAAAACTTTATTCTTTCAAATAGACAAATAACAATAGATCCTAGAACAATTCAAAGAGCTTTTACAAAACTCTGTGAAAATAAAGAAATAGATGCTACATTTCATACCTTAAGACATACCTTTGCGACGAACTGTATAAAAAAAGGAATTGATATTAAAACAGTAAGCGAAACATTAGGACATGCAAATGTTAATATTACACTTAATCGTTATGTACATATTTCTTTTGATTTTAAAAAAGAACAAATAAATAAAATGCAAGCCCCAATATAACCATAGAATTGATAAATCTATGGTTTTTATGATGTCTACAAAGTATTGAAACTTCTGCTTTTGTTTCAATACTTTATAAATAGACAAAAGGAGATAGTTTCATGGCTGTATTTACAAGTGTATATGATCCTATGGATAAAGGGAAAAAAGAAAAGATGGAAGAACATCAAGAGTTATTAGCGGATATGTTAGATCTAGCAATACAAGAGTTAGAAGAGATAGCTAAAGACAGTGAAATATATATGATTGATCAAATGAAGATTTGTGATGATTATGAAAGTATATTTCAGTGTTTAAAGCATCAGGCTTTAAAAAGGAAGGCATAATGAATTATTACGTTTTGTTTTGTCAAAGTTTGAAGATAGATATGTTGTATCAGGTGTTTAATTCTAAAGAGGGAATTGAAGCATTTATTCCTAAGATGGAAAGATATATAAGATCTAAAGATATGATTGTTTTGATTAATATGTTTCCAGGATACCTTTTCATTAAAACAAAAATGAATCAAATAGAGTTTGATACATTTCTGTTATTAATGAATGAACAAAGGGATGGCATTATTAGAGAACTTAAAAAAGATGAGGTTTCTGCTCTTACACAAGAAGAAATATATCTGTTAGATAATTTATTAGATGATGAGTATCTATTGAGAATGTCTAAAGGATATAAGGTTAATGGAAAAACTGTTGTAATAGAGGGACCATTAAAGAAGTTAGAGAAACATATTGTCTCAGTTGATAAGAAAAGTCATGAAGCTGTATTAAATATACAGTTTCTAAATAAGAAATTAAAAGCAGGAATTGAAATGCAAAATAGTAAAGTATAGCGTAGGGAGAGCCGCCTATACAATTATTTGAATATAGTCTACCAGTCTAATATAAATACTTATTAGATAGGTAAACTATATTCTTTTTTTATTTTGGAGGGGATAAATTGAAAGATAAAAGAATGACAATGAGACAGATGATACTTGTTGTCATAGATGTTGTAAGTTTTCTAATAGCTTCTTATGGCTCATTGATTCTAAGATTCAATGGTCATGTTGAAATGGAATACTTGTCACATATGAATGCAATGATGATTTTTGTTATCCTTATTGGACTAGTAATTTTTATGATTAATAAGCTCTATCACAGCTTATGGCAGTTTGCATCGATTGTAGAATGAAAAAATATATTATTAGCGACTCTAAGTTCTAGTGTAATCAATGTAGTTTTGTATGAATTGACACAAAACAGATTACCTAGATCATGTTATATTATTTATTTTTTATTGCTTACAATGTGTGTGGGAGGAAGTCGTTTCAGTTACCGACTTTTAAGATTCTATAGTAACAAAGGTAAAGCAAAAAGAGATTTGGAGAAAGTAATGATTATTGGAGCTGGTTCAGCTGGTGAAAAGATCTATCGTGAGATAGCTACAGCTCCTCAAGTCTATAAAGAAGTCATCTGTTTTATAGATGACAATGTTGAAAAGCATCAACGTTCTTTACATAATGTTCCAATCGTTGGTAGTAGAGATAAAATTATTGAAGCCTCAAAGGAATATAAGATAGATGAAATCCTTGTAGCAATGCCATCAGCTGATGAAAAAGAATTGGCTGATATCTTAAATATCTGTAAAGAAACAAAATGTAAGATTAAAAAGCTTCCAGGAATCTATCAGATGTTAAATGGAGATGTCCATCTATCTGATTTTAAAGAAGTAGAAATTAAAGACTTGTTAGGCAGAGAACCAATAGAAGTCAATTTAGAAGAAATCATGGGCTATGTTACTGATAAGGTCGTAATGGTGACAGGTGGTGGAGGTTCTATTGGAAGTGAACTATGCAGACAAATAGCTGCTGCTAAACCTAAACAACTTATCATTGTCGATATTTATGAAAACAATGCCTATGATATTCAGCTTGAATTGAAACATGACTATCCAGAATTGAATTTAGAAACATTAATAGCATCTGTAAGAAATACTAAAAAGATAGATGAACTGTTTAAACAATATCATCCTGATATTGTTTATCATGCTGTAGCACATAAGCATGTGCCATTGATGGAAGACAGTCCAAATGAAGCAGTTAAGAACAATGTATTTGGAACGCTCAATGTTGCAAGAGCAGCAGATAAATATAAAACAAAGAGATTTATTTTAATTTCAACAGATAAAGCAGTCAATCCAACAAACGTTATGGGAGCAACAAAACGTATGTGTGAAATGATCGTTCAGATACAGAATATGTTGCTGTCCGTTTTGGAAATGTACTTGGTTCTAATGGATCAGTCATTCCATTATTTAAAAAACAAATCAAAAATGGTGGTCCAGTAACAGTTACTCACCCTGATATCATCAGATATTTTATGACGATTCCTGAGGCAGTATCTCTTGTCTTACAAGCAGGAGCCTACGCTAAAGGTGGAGAGATATTTATCTTAGATATGGGGAAACCAGTTAAGATTGCTGATATGGCTAGAAATCTTATCAAGCTTTCTGGTTATGAACCTGATATCGATATCAAAATCGAATATACAGGATTAAGACCAGGAGAAAAACTATATGAAGAACTGTTAATGAAGGAAGAAGGATTACAAGATACACCTAATCATTTGATTCATATTGGAAAACCAATAGAAATGGATGAAGATGTATTTTTAGAAAAACTAATCCATTTAAAGAAAGAGGCATATGAAGAAACGAATGATATCAGGCATCTTATTAAAGATATCGTGCCTACATATCATCCAAAAGTATAACATTCGTTATGCCTTTTTTCGTATATAAAAATATAGAGGGGGAATTTTAATGAACTTTAAAGCTTTTGAAAATAAAGTTTGGTTATCTTCACCAACAATGCATGGTGAAGAAATGAAATATGTCAAAGAAGCATATGATACTAATTGGATGTCTACTGTTGGTAAAAATATCAATGAAGT
>OHAG01001527.1_pt1 | contig 14637 bp, 9 predicted proteins | sample 1577081 | NCBI WGS metagenome assembly OHAG01 (sample SAMEA3541513, study PRJEB24748) | human gut metagenome | biome: human gut; feature: human-associated habitat; material: faeces | place: China | collected 2012
TTTTAAATGAGTGTGGAATTTACTTCTGCACTGGAATTTACTTTTTCAAGTTAGCTTTTTCCTTAACTTATTTTAAATAAAAAATACATTAAAGCTCCCGGCTGACAACACTATTTGCGCTGTCAATCGGGAGCTCTTAATTTTAAATTCTAATATCTAACTGTTATAATTATAGCTTTACTTTTTATGTCAATATCCTGTTTATTTGTTTACTGCCGGTTCATATCCTGTGTTTCCTGATACTTTCTGATTACGAAAAACATGGTAGTTCCATCACCCTCTTTGCTGGTAGCCCATATCTTGCCGCCGTGATCCTCTATAATCTTCTTTACGATGGAAAGTCCTATGCCGCTGCCTCCGGTAGCCGAATTTCTCGACGCATCCGCTCTGTAAAATCTGTCAAAAATATATGGCATATCTCTCTGGTCGATTCCTCGTCCATTGTCCTCGATTTCAACCTGTATGAAGTCACCAACATCATTTATCCTGATATCTATATAGCTTTGTGTCTTGTTCATATACTTCACCGAATTGCCGACTATATTATTAATCACACGGCGAATCTGCTCCGGATCAGCAATGATAAGCACGTTGCTATCCACGTGATTCTCATATGAAAGCCTTATATTTTTCGCCTCAAGATCAAGTCCTATTTCCTCAACACAGTCGTTAAAATAATCTGTGACATTTATCTTCGCAAAATTGTATGGAATCCTGTTCGTATCAATCTTCGAGTAAAGTGTCAGCTCATTAATGAGCTTATCCATATCGTTTGCCTTGTTGTAAATGGTCCTGACGTATTTATCTACCTTTTCAGGGGTGTTTGCCACTCCGTCAAGTATGCCCTCGGCGTAGCCCTTTACCGCTGTAATAGGAGTCTTTAAATCATGTGCGATATTACTGATTAACACTCTGTTTTCAGACTCATTCGTCACCTTTTCCTCGGCATTTTTCTTGAGGCGGGCACGCATCTGCTCAAACGCAGTACACAGCTCGCCAATCTCTCCGTCGCTCGGGCTCGTCTCAAGCTCAAAGTCCAGATTACCATCCTTGATATTTTCAGCAGCAATACGCAGCCTCTCTATCGGTGTGATGATACTCCTGTATATCCACACTATAAGCATGGCAGCCGTAGTAAGAAGTATCAATACAAGTGCAAATGCTCCCTCTATCAAAACAGTCCTGACCTCAGGGATCACACACGCGGTTGATGTCACTATATAAAGACTCGCCTCGTCACCATCACTGTCACGAAAATTAAGCTGCTTTATGAGCACCTTGTCATCACTGTCCATATAGCTGCTCACATCAGAGCTGCTCTGCTTATTGGATATTCGCGGAAGCTTTCTCAAAATATCATCATTGTCAATTCCACCATTGAAAATGAGCTCTCCTTCACTTTTCACTATGAGATATGAATACTTCTTCTCCAGCTTCTTATTTATCTTAGTCAGATAATCACTATCAAGAAGCCTGGATGGTTCTATGAGCGATGTCTTCTCGAGCTCATCATATGTGCGCCCTGTCACCTTGTTCAGAAACTGCACCGTGTCAGTGAGCGCGAGCATGCCCGCATCCTCCATGCCATATGTCTTGTTTATGGCCTTTAGCTGAATCTTATTGAAGCCCACAAGCACTATACTGGTGAGCACAACAGGCACAAAAATAATTATGCAGAATGATATAGCAAGTTTTGTTTTTATCTTCATAGTATTCTCCATTTGAATAAATTAATAAGCCACTTTATATATACAACAAGGACATATCCTTTCGCATTTGAATTTGATATGTCCTATTAATACTACAATATCTACTATATTTTTTAAAAATCACTACAGCTTAAAGCGGTATCCCACGCCCCAAATAGTCTCAATATACTGAGGCTTTGCAGTGTTCATCTCGATTTTCTCACGAATCTTCTTGATATGTACAGTGACTGTCGCGATATCTCCTACTGAATCCATATTCCAGATTTCCTTGAAGAGCTCCTCCTTGGTAAATACATGGTTTGGATTCTCAGCAAGGAATGTGAGCAGATCAAATTCCTTTGTGGTAAACTGCTTTTCCTCTCCGTTTACCCACACACGGCGGGCTGTTTTGTCAATCTTGATACCACGAATCTCAACGATATCATTTTCAGGTGTAGCGCTTCCAATCAGGCGCTCATATCTGGCCAGATGAGCCTTTACCCTGGCAACAAGCTCTGATGGAGAAAACGGCTTTGTGACATAATCATCTGCGCCGAGTCCGAGTCCTCTTATCTTGTCGATATCATCCTTCTTGGCTGAAACCATGAGTATCGGTGTGTTCTTTTTCTCACGAATCTGTTTGCAAATCTCAAAGCCATCAATGCCAGGCAGCATAAGGTCAAGAATAAACAAATCAAAATCCTCCGCCAATGCCCTTGCGAGACCGCTTGTGCCATCATTCTCCACCTCTACCTCAAAGCCGCTCAGCTCCAGGTAATCCTTCTCAAGATCAGCAATTGCAACCTCGTCCTCTACTATCAAAATTCTGCTCATATCCGTTCCTCCTGAAAATAAAAAGCCATGGAAACCGACTCAATGTCAGTCCCATGACTTAATTATATCATATATCCGATAACTTCTGTCTAAATTTTCTCTAAATTCTTTCTAACTTTTTCTAAGAAATATAATGTATACTATCCGGCGCTCACAACCTGAAAAGCGCGAAGCCCCACATATTGTTTAGAGATACTTCTTGAGGTCCTCAACCTTATCAAGTGCCTCCCAAGGCAGCTTGATATCTGTACGTCCGAAGTGTCCGTATGCTGCTGTCTGGCGGTAGATAGGTCTTCTGAGGTCAAGCATCTTGATGATTCCTGCCGGACGAAGGTCGAAATTCTCTCTTACGATTTCAACGATTCTGTCATCTGCAAGCTTTCCTGTGCCGAATGTATCAACCATGATAGATGTTGGCTGTGCAACACCGATAGCATATGAAAGCTGAATCTCACACCTGTCAGCAAATCCTGCTGCTACAAGGTTCTTTGCTACGTAACGTGCTGCGTATGCTGCTGAACGGTCTACCTTTGTACAATCCTTTCCTGAGAAAGCTCCGCCGCCGTGACGTGCATATCCACCGTAGGTGTCTACGATAATCTTACGACCGGTGAGACCTGCATCTCCGTGTGGTCCACCTATTACGAAACGTCCTGTAGGATTGATAAAGAACTTTGTCTCATCGTCAATCATATCCTTTGGAAGAATTGGATCAAATACATATTTCTTGATGTCCTCATGGATCTGCTCCTGGGTAACATCCTCGTCGTGCTGTGTTGAAAGTACAACTGCCTCAAGTCTTACCGGCTTTCCTGCCTCATCATACTCTACTGAAACCTGTGTCTTTCCGTCCGGACGAAGGTATGTAAGTGTGCCGTCTTTTCTAACCTTTGTGAGCTGGAATGCAAGCTTGTGAGCGAGTGCGATTGGGTATGGCATATACTCCTCAGTCTCATTTGTAGCATATCCAAACATCATTCCCTGATCTCCGGCTCCGGTGTCGAGGTTGTCTGTAAGGTCGCCCTCTTTTGCCTCGAGTGCCTTGTCAACTCCCATGGCGATATCAGCAGACTGCTTGTCGATTGAAACCATTACTGCACATGAGTTTCCGTCGAGTCCCTTCTTTCCGTCATCATATCCGATCTCAAGTGCTGTTTTTCTGACGATTGCAGGAATATCAAGCTGTGCCTTTGTGGTAATCTCTCCTGTTACAAGGATGAAGCCTGTACAGCTTGCTGTCTCACATGCGACACGGCTCATCGGGTCCTGCTGTATGCATGCATCAAGGATGGCATCTGATACTGCATCGCAGAGCTTATCCGGATGTCCCTCAGTTACTGATTCTGATGTAAATAATAATTTCTCCATTAATTATCTGTTGCTCCTTTCATACTGTGTGACCAATATTTTTCCAATAAAAAACCACTTACTGCAAATAAGTGGATTAAAATTAAGATAATAAAAATCCTCTTATTGTTCGATTACTCGCTCAGGTTGGCACCTTCCTGTTTTCTAACGGGGTTGCCGTGACTTCATAGATCCTTTGTATCTCCATCACTCTGAATAAGAGAAGTTACAATATAGAATTTTTCAAATCTCTGTCAGCTATATTACTACCACATGATATATATGTCAAGTATCATTTTCGATACAGATTTATCAATAATCCATTTTCGATACCCTATTCATTATTTATAAGCTATTTTATGCAATTATTCTTTCTTCCTTTATTGACTTTCATAATTTTTGTAATTATACTTAAATTTGTATTTATAGTACTAAACACACAATATCAAAATAAATTTTTGGAGTAACTCATGATTAAAATCAGCATAAAAGATGCGCAGATTGGTATGGTGGCAGCAGAACCGATAAAGACCCCTCTGGGGCAGATACTTGCACTGCCCGGCACACCACTCACCCGTCAGCTCATCAACAAAATGAAGCTATATAAGGTAGGCAGCATCTCAATTCAAAACCCATCCTATGCAGCAGCACCGCAAGCCGGCGAAAATACAGCAAAGCGAGACAAGGTAAAACCTGTACCAAAAACCCGCGCACATGAGATGGTGACCAACATCCAGCGTGTTCAGGCCTCAGAAGAGTTCCTAGGCTTCCAGCTCAAATACCTCACATGCATAAATCAAATCAAGGATACCTTTGGCAAAATCTGTGCCGGTGAAAAATCCTTTGATGAGGCTGCGCTTCTTACTGCTGTCATTGACCTTTCCTCATCGTGCGGCACTACAATCGAGACCTTTGACATGCTCTACAACATGCGCACCATTGCAGACCCGTTGTACTCACACTGTCTGAATGTAGGGCTTATTACAAGGATGATCGGACGATGGCTTCATATGGAAAAGACAGATGTGAATACGCTTACTATCGCAGGAGTACTTCACGATATCGGTAAATGCAAGATTCCCGATGATGTGCTAAACAAGCCTGACAAGCTCACAGATGAAGAATTTGCGCTCATAAAAAAACACCCACAGTTTGGTTTTGATTTGATTAGGGATCTGCAGATTGACTCCAGAATAAAGCGCACAGCCCTCATGCATCATGAGCGCTGTGATGGCTCAGGCTATCCTTCACAGCTTGACAGCTCACTGATTGACGACTTTGCCATGATAACAGCCATCGCCGATGTATATGATGCCATGACTGCCGCCAGACGCTATCGCGCACCACTTTGTCCGTTCGCTGTCATATCAAGCTTTGAGAGTGAAGGTTTTACAAAGTACAATACAAAGTTCCTGCTTTTGTTTTTGAAAAAGCTTGCTACCACATACCAGAGCAACCGTGTAATGCTCAACGATAGCCGGTTCTGTAATATTGTGATGCTCAACCCACATGAACTGTCACGCCCTATTGTACGTTTTGATGACGGCAGTATACTTGATTTGTCCACAAACCGCGAGTTTTTCATCAAATCTGTGATGTAAGCCGATTTATAATCAAAAGGATTACGGAGTAGTTACTCAAAAAAAATTATAAAATAACCAAAAATAAGAACCGTGCATCTACAGTAAGATGCTGCCGGTTCTTATTTTATATATTGCATTTATATTGTGTTTACATTTCATGCTTTACGTATATATCTATTACGATACCTTGAGTATGAACTTCTGAAGCTCCTTCTCATCCTCTACCCTGGCAATTTTTGCACCAATCTTTGTAAGCTTCTCCTCGAGTGCCTCATAGCCTCTCTGGATATAGTAGATATCATCAACCACTGTGATTCCCTCTGCTGCAAGACCTGCTATAACCAGTGCTGCTCCTGCTCTTAGGTCAGGTGCATTCACTCTGGCACCTGTGTATCTTTTCACGCCGCTTATGATTGCTATATTGCTCTCTACCTTTATATCAGCTCCCATTCTGGTGAGCTCGTCAACATACTTGAAACGATTCTCAAATATGCTCTCTGTCACTGTACTGGTGCCCTCAGCGATACCCAAAAGCACCGCCATCTGTGGCTGCATATCTGTCGGGAAACCCGGATATGGAAGTGTTGTGACCTGTGTATGCCTTAAATGTCCGTCTGATATTACTCTGACTGAGTCATCAAACTCCTCTACCTGGCAGCCTACCTCCAACAGCTTTGCTGTGGTGGCCTCAAGATGCTTTGGAATGACATTCTTTACCAGCACGTTGCCTCCTGCTGCCGCAACTGCAAACATGAATGTACCGGCCTCAATCTGATCCGGAATGACAGAATACTCTGTAGCATGTAATCTCTCCACACCTACAATTCTGATGACATCGGTTCCTGCGCCCCTGATATTTGCTCCCATGCTGTTTAAGAAGTTTGCCACGTCAACGACATGAGGCTCCTTAGCCGCATTCTCGATAACAGTCTTGCCATCTGCCATGGCTGCAGCCATCATAATATTGATTGTGGCACCTACAGAAACCTTATCCATATATATGTGTGTGCCCTTAAGCTCCTTTGCCCTGGCGATGACAAGGCCATGAGCTATGTCTATGTCTGCTCCCATAGAGCGGAAGCCCTTCATATGAAGGTCAATCGGCCTGCTTCCGATATCACAGCCTCCCGGAAGCGCAACCTCTGCATGCTTGTATTTTCCAAGTAATGCACCAATTAAATAATATGATGCCCTGATTCGTCTGATGAATTCATTATCGACATTTACGCCCCTGATAAATGAACCGTTTATCTTTACCTTGTGTATATCCACGCGCTCCACATGTGCGCCGATTTCTTCGATTGCCTGAAGTAAGACATTGATATCCCTTACATTTGGCAAATTATCTATTGTTACAGTCTCGTCTGTCATTATGGCAGCGGCCAAAATAGCAAGTGCAGCATTTTTAGCTCCACCAATTTCAACTTCACCGTATAAAGGATTTCCACCTTTGATTACGTACTGTTCCATATTCCACCTCTATGAATTCAGGAGTATACTTCCTCCTAATATACTATTCTCAATTTACACTATTGTTATACATCCAACTACAAATTTCATTTATGACGACGTATTTAAGCCGCCATTTGTGCCGGTGCTGCTTTTAATAAATGACGCAGCAGCTACTATTATCTAATCATATCACGATAAATAAGCACTATAATTCAAGTGCCTCCACCAGCTTCTCTACTGTCTGCTCCACATCAAGCCCCTCCTCGGAAACCTCGATGTCTGCATACTGCTCATACAATTTTGAGCGCTCTTCAAAAAGGGTTTCTAAAGTCTGCCCTTTCTTTAATACTACACCTCTACCCTTTATGTCTGCAAGTCGTTTTTCCAAAATGGCATAAGAAACCTTGAGATACACAACTCTGCCTATCTCCTTAAGATGCTCCATGGCCTCTTTTCCGTATACCACCGAACCACCTGTAGCTATAATGGCCCTATCAGCCCTGATAGAAGCATTGACACGGTTCTCTACCTCTATAAAACCGTCCGTGCCCTTTTCCTCAATTATCTCACGCAGAAGCTTTCCCTCCTGCTCCTGTATCAGTAAATCCGCATCCAGGAAGCTGTATCCCAGCACCTTTGCAAGTATTACGCCTATGGTACTCTTTCCAACTCCCGGCATGCCTATAAGTACGATATTAGTTTTCTGTTCCATCTACTGCCTCAGTATTCTCTGTATCTGTACTATTGGTGCTTTCTGACTGCTGTGTGCTCTCTGTAGCGCTTGTGTCTGCTGCCTTTTTGTCCTTCTTGGTAGTAGTAAAATAATTGTGAATCTTGATCTTGTCAAGCTGCTTCTGCTTTACAGACCATTTTTCATCGTCCTGCCATCCTGAAAGGATGCCATTGTAATATTTGTCCTCTTTATTGCCCTTTACAGTCTTCCTGTTTGACTCTGTTGCTTTATCATCGGTCTTTTTGTCGAGCCTTACGATATAGTAAGTGCTGTCTGTGGTGATGAGGTCTGAGGTCTGTCCCTCCTCAAGGGAATTGAGTGCATCTACAACGCTCTGATCAAGATTGTTTGTAGTGTATACACTGTCCTTTGTCTTGCTGTCCGATGACTCTGAGCTCTCTTTAGACTCTGTGTCATCTGATTTCTTATCTGAATCATCTGTCTTTTCCGCATCCGGATCAACGTATGTGGCGTATGTGCCTGTTGTGGCTGTAGTGCCTGCTGCCTTGGCTGCATCCTCTAAGGATGATCCGCCTGCAAGCGCCTCTACCACTGCATCTGCCTGTGCCTTTATCTGTGCTGACTGCTCATCTGTATATGTCTGATACTGGTAATTAGAGTCATATGCACCCTTGTAATCAAGCTTCACAATGGTGTATGCAGCCATATTGGCTTCCTCATCCGTCACGCTTGAATCAGCATTTTTGATGATTGCAGCATACATCTTACTCTTTATAAGGCGAAGCTCTAAATATTCCTCGACAATCTCCTCTGTAGCACTCATCTCGTCTATCACATCATCGGAATTTGCCTTCATAAACTTCTCTGCGGCCTTTTTGATTTCCTTTTTCTCATCATCAGAAACCTCTACATCGTAATCTGACTGATGCGCCTTTAATGTGTAAAGCTCATGAGCCTCCTCGATAGCATTTTTCTTCCATGTTTCAAGCACAGTATTATTGCCTGATACTGTCTTGTCCCAGTAGCCCTCGCCCATGTACTGTATATACATGTCATCATAACCGGCCTCCTGGTACCTTATCATAAAATTAACAAGCCCAAGCTTGATATCCTCTTTATCTAATGTCGCAACTGTTGCGGTTTTATTTATTGCACATCCTGTAAAAGCTGTAACTGAGAGTGTTGCAGCTAATAACATAGCTATTACTTTTTTCGCTTTCATTGTATCTATCCTCTTTAAAATTGGTATAGTATCGCTCGTATATTATAGAGCTTTTCGGGCCTGCTGGCAAGCATTTTCTAAACTTTGTAAATTATCGTCAATTTCGCGTAAAGCATGTGGTGTTTCCTATGCTATATGCTACATGATTCCAAAATTCGGGTAACTATTCAGCCGTAATCAGTTCCTTACGCATTTGCGAAATCAGTTCCTCCACCACATCAAGCACATCCCGCTTCTTTGCCACGCTGCCATTTTTTAAATCAAATGTGAAATATGGGTTTTCTGCCATATTGAATTTGAGGGAGGATTTATACCGGGCAACAAGCATTGGTATATTCTCCGGAGTTATCCTTGCCCGTTCAAACATAGTAAGCTTTATCAGTGAGCCGGTCTGCTTTATCTCAGTGATATATACGGCATGTGCCAACGCCTTAAGCCTTGCCACGCGAAGCAGGCTAAGCACTGATTTTGGTGGTTCACCAAACCTGTCTATGAGCTCCTCGAGCATCTCATCCTTCTCTTCCTCTGTCTCTATGCCTGCAATACGCTTATATATATCCAGCTTCTGGAATTCGTTTGCAATATAACCTGCCGGAATATAAGCATCGGTCACAATATCCACCGTCGTGTCAAATTTATCACTGATATCCTCGATGCCCTTTGCCTCTTTTACAGCCTCGCTCAACATCTTGCAGTACAAATCATAGCCCACAGCCTCCATATGGCCGCTCTGCTCCGCTCCGAGCAGATTGCCCGCACCGCGGATTTCAAGATCTCTCATGGCAATCTTAAAGCCGCTGCCAAGGTCTGAGTACTCCTTTATCGCTGCAAGACGCTTTTCTGCCACCTCTTTTAGCATCTTGTTGCGCCTGTACATGAGAAATGCATACGCAGTACGGTTAGATCTGCCGACTCGTCCGCGGAGCTGATAAAGCTGTGAAAGTCCCATGTTGTCCGCATCGTGTATAATCATTGTATTGACGTTTGAGATGTCAAGTCCGGTCTCTATAATGGTCGTGGATACAAGCACATCTATTTCACCATTGATGAAACGGTACATGATGCGCTCAAGCTCCGTCTCCTTCATCTGTCCGTGCGCAAATGCAACAGTCGCATCCGGCACCAGCTCCTGCAGCTTTGCTGTTATGTCTGCTATGTCGCGCACCTTATTGTACACATAGTACACCTGTCCGTTTCTGGCAAGCTCCCTGTTAATTGCCTCTCTGACAAGCTCATCATTGTACTCCATGACATATGTCTGAATCGGTACACGGTCCATCGGCGGCTCCTCAAGCACGCTCATATCCCTTATGCCGATTAAACTCATGTGGAGTGTCCTCGGAATCGGTGTAGCAGTCAGTGTGAGCACATCCACATTGACCTTCATCTGCTTAATCTTCTCCTTGTGAGTCACTCCGAAGCGCTGCTCCTCATCGATTACCAAAAGTCCCAGATCCTTAAACTGCACATCCTTTGAGAGTATACGGTGTGTTCCGATGATGATATCGACCTCACCCTTTTTAAGCTTTTCTATCGTCTTTTTCTGCTCTGCTGCGCTTCTGAAACGGCACATCAAATCCACATTCACCGGAAAATCCTTCATCCTCTGCGAAAACGTATCGTAAATCTGCTGTGCCAGAATGGTTGTCGGGGCAAGATATGCCACCTGCTTGCTGTCCTGCACCGCCTTGAAGGCCGCACGGATTGCAACCTCCGTCTTGCCGTAGCCCACGTCACCGCAAATCAGTCTGTCCATTATTTTATGACTCTGCATATCAGTCTTTGTGGCTTCAATTGCAAGAATCTGATCCTCAGTCTCATCAAAAGGAAAAAGCTCCTCAAACTCTCGCTGCCACACCGTATCCTCGCCGAAGGCATAGCCGTTTTGCTGCTCACGCTGTGCGTACAGCTTCACCAGGTCTCCTGCAATCTGCTTTACCGCACCTCTGACACGGTTCTTCGTCCTGGTCCATTCCTGACCTCCAAGCTTGTTGAGCTTTGGTTTTCTGGCATCCTTTCCGGCATATTTTTGTATCATGTCAAGCTGGGTGGCAAGAATATAGAGATTGGAGCCACCCTGATACTCTATCTTGATGTAGTCCTTTACCTTTTTGTCCACCTCAAGCTTTTCAATGCCGCGGTAAATACCTAGTCCGTGGTTTTCATGCACTACATAGTCCCCCACCGACACATCGGTAAAGCTCTGTATTTTTTCACCCTCATAGGTGCGGTGACGCTTCTTTTTCTTCTGCTGCGCCCCAAAAATATCTGACTCCGTAATCACGGCAAACTTTAGGATAGGATACTCAAAGCCTCTTCTCACCTTGCCGTAGCAGACCATAATCTGCCCCTCGGAAAGCTCATGATCGTAGTTTTCAGTGTAAAAGCATGTGATTCCCTGGTCTGTGATATCCTCTGAAAGCCTCTTTGCCCTTGTCCTTGAACCGGATAAAAGAATTACTCTGTAGCCGTTTTTCTTATAGCGCTTTAAGTCCTTTATCAAAAGCTCAAAGCTGTTGTTGTATGGGCTGACGCTCTGACAGTGAATACCATAGCTTCCCAGCTGGTGCAGTCCGTTTGCTTTATTATCGAGCGCAGCGAGTGCGATGCACGAATACTTCTCGAGCTTTGCCACAATCTCCTTTTCTGTAAAAAGACCGTTCATCTGCCCCGGAAGTATATATCCCATCGCAAGTCTCTGCTTCATGCTCTCTGAAAACTCAGTCTCTGTAAGCTTTCCCTGCTCTGTACATCTGGTCAGCTCATCGAAAAATATAAGGCTGTCCGATGGATTAAAATAATCCGAAAGCCCGACTCTCTCGTCAAAAAAGTACGACAAAAAAGCATCCATGCCCGCATACATGGACAGCTCTCCCCACTCCTCGATAAGCTCGTCTGCCATCACAGTCACTCTGTGTGCTTCCTCTGTCTTCATCTGCTTTCTAAGCTTGTCAGACACACGCTTTGCCTCTGCCTTAAGCTTGTCAATTCCCCCGGCCTTTTCCTCATCGCTAAGTACAAGCTCTGCCGCCGGATATATGCTCACCCGATCAATATTTTCAATGGATTTCTGGCTCTCGCAGTCAAAATATCTGATGGTGTCTATCTCGTCTCCCCACAGCTCAATTCGGATAGGATTCTCCTCCGTCAGCGGAAAAACATCAAGAATACCGCCCCTGACAGAAAACTGTCCCATCGTCTGGACCTGATACTCTTTTTCATAGCCCATTCTGATAAGAGCAGCCTGAATTTCCTTCAAATCCAAAAGCTGTCCCTGCTCAAGTGTAAGCACGTTTTCCCACATCTTTTCTATCGGCGCCATCGTATTCATCAGCGCATCAAATGTGGTCACAAGTGTCACACTCTCCTGCTCATGGATAGCCTTCAAAGCCCTGATGCGCTCCGCTGTCAGGAGATTGCCCCTGATATCCGACTGGTAAAAAAGCACATCCTTTGATGGATAATACACCACCTCTTTGTCAAAAAAACTGTACTCATCGTACAGTTCCTTCGCCTTCTGCTCTCCAAAGGTCACAATAAGCTTGTTTTTCCTGTGACCTCCAAAGGCATATATCATCTGTGATTTTTGCGCATCTATGCATCCCGTGACAGATATAAGTCCGGACGATTTTTCTGCCGTTTTTGTCATCTCCTCAAAGCCCGCAAGGGAAAGGAGTGGCTCTGTAAATGCTTTCACTTTCAATTCTCCATTTCTGTCTGTTCAAAATCACCTTGTCGATTTCCAGCTAGTTATATATGTTCATAGCCTTATCCGTCTCGCCCTGCATCATAAGAACTGCTGCATCCATCGCATGACCGATAGCTTCCTCCACCTTTGCCCTGTCCTCAGAACTGAAACGCCCGAGCACATGGTCAGCAAGATCCCAGCCCTGCGGCTTTTCTCCAACACCGACCTTGATACGGCTGAAGCCCTGTGTGCCGGTCATTGCAATGATGCTCTTAATCCCATTGTGACCGCCGGCGCTGCCCTTTTTGCGGATACGGATACGCCCCGGCTCAAGCGAAATATCATCAAAAATAACAATCATTTCCTCATCCGGATCAAGCTTATAAAAATTCATCACCTCAGCAACAGACTCACCGCTTAAGTTCATGTATGTCTGCGGCTTCACAAGCAGCACCTTCATGCCCTCAATCACTCCGCTTCCACAGAGCGCCTTGTGCTTTTTGTCTGTCACACTTATATTATATTTATCCGCAAGCGCATCTATCACATCAAATCCGATATTGTGCCTTGTGTGCTCATATTTTTTGTCAGGATTTCCAAGTCCTACTATAACGTACATCGTTTATCCTTTCTCTTTCTCATATCATTTACAATTCAAAATAAAACAAATACTGCTGGATAATTCCCGCCACACCCTTGTAGCGCTCAAAATCAAAGCCGTCACTATAATATTTGTCCAAAAGCTGCTTTACATGCGTATCTATCGGAAACGCATCCACATGATGCAAACCGAAAAGACATATGCAGTTCGCCACCTTTTTGCCAATTCCTTTGCGAGTAAGCAGGCTTTCCATCGCCTCATCATAGCTCATTTTGCGCAGATTATCAAGCCAGTCAGGATTATTAGCGCCATACTCATATATTTCCTTCAGATACGGTGCCCTATAGCCAAAGCCCATGCTCCTGTCATCAAATACCTCATCCGGTACCTCAAGAGGCTTGGGAAATGTATACAGTTCTTCCCCCTCTGCACTGCCGTCTATTTTATGTCCGCACCGCCTGCAAAGTAAATCCACACTGTTTGTGATTCGCTTTATGTTATTATTCTGGGAAATCATAAAAGTAACAATCATCTCCCACAAATCCTGATTCAGGATTCTTACACCCCATGCCAACTGAGCAGCCGCTGTCAGATAGGTATCATTCGGGTTGATCTGCGCCATCACAGCACCATAATCCGTCTCAATATCAAAATAATGCCGCCAGAAATTCTGATATTCCACTTCAGAACAGTCAAAGCGGACCCTATTTCCCTGCTGCTCCAGCTCCAGATATCTGTTTCCGGCAATGACCCGATATCGGCCATCCTGCATTTCCTCCATACGAAAACATTGCCCGGATTCACAGATCTGGGCAATGCTGAAATTCTCTAAAATCTTTTCTGTCATATTGATTTAAACTCTCAAAATGAATAACTGTCAGCGAACACTGCATCACATCTAATGGCGACAGCACTCGCTCCTGCAATCACATTATTAATCAAGAAACGCGGCAAATTCACTGGCTTCTCCGATGTCACGCAGCAGATTTTCACGCTTCTCATCAAAGAGCAGAGACTTGTTGTAGCGGTCATACTTGGCAGATCCGTTGTCTCTGATGAAACGTGCACAGTACTTATTGGCATTCAGCTCGGTGATAAAGATGACCATTTCCTGGCTCTCGCCAAATGCGCTTTCCATAAAGGCAAAGGCATTCTCAAGGTAAGCTGCCGCTGTCTGGATCAGCTGTTTTCTCTCCTCAGTATCCCTGGCAAAAGATGCCTTAATATACGAAAATGCTTCATCCGGATCCAGACGATTGTCTTTGACAAGCTGCTGACGATACTGTTCCAGCGTCTTCAAAATCAGTTTCATACTGAGCAGCTTGGAGGCATCATAAAGCCCACGCTCCTTATTCAGCTTCAGATCTTCCTCCACCTGCTCTGCCTTCTCCGACAAAATCGCTGCTGTTCTGGAACCATCCTTCGGTGCATGGCCAAGAACAAACTTCAACTCCTTCAAAATCTCATAGAGATCCCGGACATACTGATCCTTGTCAAAAACTTCCGTAAATGCCGCAGTAAGCTTGCT
>OHAG01001529.1_pt1 | contig 14624 bp, 14 predicted proteins | sample 1577081 | NCBI WGS metagenome assembly OHAG01 (sample SAMEA3541513, study PRJEB24748) | human gut metagenome | biome: human gut; feature: human-associated habitat; material: faeces | place: China | collected 2012
TGACCCTCTGCTTGTAAGGCAGATGCTCTCCCAGCTGAGCTAAGACCCCATATCTGTTTTCTAGCAGTTCTTACGTCCTGCTGACAATATGTATATTAGCACGCTTTGTTCTGTTTGTCAACGATATTTTTTGAAATTTTTCAAATTTTTTCTTTTGTTTCTACAATACCAGCGATTTCATGTCCTTCCGGCATACGCTGTCTTTAACTGTCCAAAGTTATTTTTTCTATGCATCTTTCCGTTTTCTCATCTCTTCCAGTTTCTGGTTCATGCTTTCCGCCACCATATGGTCATTTACATATACGATCAGATTCACCGTAACATAAACTCCAATAATCAAAACCTCCATCAGAACGACCATTTTAACTTTGCTGAAGTAAAACCATCCGAACGCTCTGCCAAGTCCCAGGACAGCACAATTGGCATAGATAAAATAGATGATCTGCCGTGCAATCATGCCCTGTTTGGATACTTCTTTTCCTTCCTCATCCGGGTACATCAGAATCGGGATGGAGCATACAGCGGAAACCAGCAGAATCTGCCAGAGAATCATGACACTGATCTGGGCATCCAGACCGCACATCACAGTAATATAGATCGCGGATGCAAGCAGAACACACACGGTAATTTTCGAAAAAATATTTGCAAGAATTTTTATTTTATTCATCATTGTTTTCGCCTCCCTACAATCCCAGTCGTTCTTTCAGAACCGGCACATACTGCCGGGAAATAATCACTTTTTCCTCATTTTCGAGTAACGCTTCAAATCTGCCGCCAAAAGCAGGCGACAGATGCCGGATTTTGTCCAGATTTAGAATCATGGATTTGGAGGCCCGCATAAATGGAAAAGACACCAGCTGTTCTTCTAACTGATACAGTTTTTCTTTAACTTCATAAACATTCTTTTGTCCATAGGCAAAAACCTTATTGTCCGTTGCCTCAAAATAAAAAATATCCGGAAGTGCCAGAAGAGTAATTCCTTTTGCATCGTATCCCGTAATTTTCCGATCCCCGTTTTTCAGTTTGCAGATCAGATGGTTGATATCATCCGTCAGCACACGGCATTTGATGATGATTTCTTCCTCTTCGTCCGGAAATGGATTGATGATCGTTATCTTCACATTGGTCCCCTCTTTTCTTTTCCCTATCCTCTTTTATATCGGATTTTCTTGGAGATGTCTATCCCTTGTATGGTATGCTGTATAAAAATATTCGAATCAGTTTCAACTTTTTTGCTGTATACGGCTGATAGCGGATCGGAAAATCCATCCATGTCTTTTTATCCACGATGCTGCGCTTCCTGTGAAAAAAATCTTATCAAATTTTTCCTGTAAAAGTACCTGATTTTCCTCCCGTCCGCCTAAAACAACGGTAACATATTCCGGTGGAAAACATTCTTCTAACAGATCTTTCAGGGCATTTGCACTAGCCGGTGCATAAGCACTTGGTTTTACCACCGCAGTATTTCCTGCCGCAATGGCATCTACCAGCGGTTCTAACGTCAGCAGAACAGGGTAATTCCACGGGCTCATAATCAGCACATTGCCATAAGGAGAAGGGCTTTGATAACTTTTTGCAGCGAACTGCGCCAGCGGTGCTCTGACATGTTTTGTTCTGCAAAGCCGCCCTAAGTGCTGCTTCATCCAGCGGATTTCCCCCTGCACCAGTCCAATCTCACACATCACACTCTCCGTCTTGCTCTTTCCAAGATCCGTATGCAGCGCTTTGCAGAGGATCTGCTCCTGTTTTTGCAAAGCCATTTCCAATCTGCTCAAAGCCTCCATCCGCACATACAAACGCCCATTTAATGCGGTACGAACCGAAACAATACGATCCGCATTTACAATCGTTGTCTTTGATGCACGCTACATACATTTTCTTGTTATTTTCTCTTCCAGCTGATACAGTCTGCTTTTAATTTCATAAAACTTATTTGACGTATAAGCAAACACCTTGTTTTGCACTGCCTCGAAATATAAAATATCTTCTGTTCTTATGGAAACACATTATTTCTTTTCTGTGTATCCCCGGATAGATTCCCCTTTGCTTCTTACATACTCTTTTATTTCTGCAAATTCTTTCGTAAAATTTACATATTCGAGTATAACGCCCTCTTTTTCCGGGTCATCGATCTCTCTTTCTGTAATATTCATAACTGTCTCTTTTCTCATTTTTTATTCATTCTATAGTCGAAGGATATATTTACTTCCCATCTTTCTCCGGAAGAGCTGTCATGCACAAAAAAATAATTCCAAATACCACAACACATCCAACCATAAGCATCACCATCTGATTTACACTTACTACAGACCCCTGGAACTTCGGGTTACAATCCAGTGTATCACGAATCGCAGTAATCATTTCTTCTGGCAGCTGATTGTTCTCCATCTCTTCGAAGATTCCACGGAGCATATGATTTTTCAACAGAGAAGTTCCGTAGGTACTTGGCAGATACGACAGTACTTTCTGCAGGCCGCTGCCGAAATTTGAAATCGGCATGTAAGCTCCGCATAAAAATCCATACCCGGCACTTACGATCGTTCCCACTGCGGATAACTGACCCTGGGTTGTCAGTGGAAAACTGACGATGCTTGACAACGTGCTTCCAAAGAGTACCAGTAAAATTTCATCGAGAAGAACCCAGAATACATCTACAGCGCTCATATACCAGCCCATTTTGTACATATAGCCAAGGCATAATACAAGCGCAAGCCCATTCACCAGCAGGGAATTGACTACAGTAGATAAAAAATACCCAAGATAAAGCTGTGCTTTGCTGATTGGCGATACATTAAAATCTTTCCTTGTTCCGTTTGCCCGGTCCTGTACCATCGTAAGATTCACGCAGAATGTCACAGTCACACAGCTGACTGCCAGAAGAGCCGCGGCAAGCTGTGCGGCCACCGTTCCATCGACCAGTTTGTCTGAGATTGTAATCATGTCCGGGATCGCGGACACAAAGGAATCTCTGTATACGTTTGCCAGAAATGTAGCATACAGCAAAATCAGAATTCCCGGAGTAATTAAAGCCGAAAAAAACATTCCTCTGTCTTTAAAAAACAATTTTCTGTTTCGACTTATAAGTGCAAATACTGCCTTCATCTGTGCTCACCTCCCAATGTTTTTCCTGTTACAGCAAGAAATACATCATCCATTCTGCCCTTTACCACTTCATAATCACGGAATATTTCCTGATGTTCCACGATCAGCCGGGTAGCCTCTGCGGTATTTTTTACTTTTAACTGATAGCCATCCCGGATCTTTTTATACTCTCTGCCCAGTGTTTTGATTTCTTCTCCTGTCACACCATAAACAGACATAGTGTCCTGCACATACTCATTTTTCAGCTCAAAAGGAGTTCCTTCTGCCACGATGCTTCCTTTATCCAGAATCACCACATAACCGGCATTTGCAGCTTCTTCCATGTAGTGCGTAGTCAGAAAAACTGTCAGCTTTTCTTCCACTCGAAGTTTTTCAATGATATCCCAGATCAAAAGCCGCGTCTGTGGGTCAAGTCCTGTCGTTGGTTCATCTATAAAATTGGGCATCCCTCTCCCAGCCCTCTAAAACACTGGCTTTAACGTCAGAGACACGAGTGTATCGTGTTCACTATTGTTCTCAAAGCGTTAGCTCTACTCCTTCTTGTTCCAGTGCAGCACTCAACTGTTTTGCATAAGTCACCTGTCCACACTTTTTCATTCCATATAAGATTCTTAAACATATATTTCTTTGTTTTAGTTTTCTTATGAGATATGTTCCGTCAAACGCCTTAGAGACTATGTCATCATGAACCTCTTCCAAATGTTCAACCGCTAAGAAACTATTACTCATCTCACTAAAACATAATAGTGTATTTAATGTATTCATAGAAATGCTGGATAAATATTTTTTCAAAATCTCCCCATTCTTTTGTATTTTGCGTAAATCGAACCCTATCTCTTTACCCTTGTTGTCAGATTTACTTTTCTCAGAATAGTATCTAACCAATGAAGCGTATTCTTTTAATTCATTTTCTGTAATTGACCCGAATACTTTCTCGCATCCAATATTTACCGAAAACTCTCTATTTTCCTTAATTAGATTTACAGCATCTGAAAATTCTTTACTTCCGAGATGATATTCTTGCTTAATCTCATCTTTGACTTCTTTGAATTTCTCTGTTCTCCATTCTTCATATACAGGAAGCCGCTTCGAAATATCCCATATATCTGCTCTCGACAAGCTCTTGGTAAATGTTCCTAGCGAATATTCAAAGATACAATTATCCAGAAAATATATCAAATCATCAAATTTTTTCATTACTTCCTTAAATTCTGTTTCTAACAATTCAATACTTACATGAGAAATTTTGTTTTTTATCATATGTGGTTCATCTTCTTTATTTAGTTCATATTTGAAGGCATCCCCCTCTTCATCGAAATAATAAAAGTAAATCATATCTTCTATATTCTCAAAATATGCAGGAATTCTTCTGTCAATATTCTTCTTATCACATGCTAATTTATATAGGCATTCAATACTATGCGTGTGTAATTCTTTTTTTCTTTCCTTTAAGACTTCCTCAGAATAACATATCCCTTTCTTTTCCTCTATTCGCCATAACATTTTTATGACAATCTTCAAAGATAGCTCAATGCTGTGTCTGGCGTTATAAACGATAGGATATACTAACAGATCTTCAACTTCGGAACCTGTTTTCAATGATTCCGTCAGAAGTTCAACGGTACGCTTGAACCCATTTCTTATATCCTCATCGGTAGTTCCCCCATTGTCACCTACGCATGCAATAATTGTATCTTCTTCATGAAATTCAAACGGATTTTCCATCTTCTATCATCCTCTTTCTTCGAATTTAACTTATCGATAAGTATATCATAAATACAATTTATGCACACCTTTTGTTATCTACACTTTTATATTCCAACCACAACAACCGGGAAATTCTTCCCGGTCATTGCAGATTATTTTCTAATTCAGATTATAAAGTTTTTAATACGTTCAGGTCTTTCTTGTTTAAGGCTTTTCTCAATCTTACATTTTCTTTTTCCATTTGCTCTTTTTCACGTTTCAGCTCCCGGATCTGTTCTTCTAATACATTGATCCGATTCTTCAGTACAATGTCACCTATGTATCTTTTGGGGTCTATCATTCCTGCCTGCTGCTCCAGAGCACGATCCATTTCTTTTCTGACCGTTTCATTCTTATAAAAGAATCCTCTGGACAATCCTGTCCTCTTTGTCAGTTTTGGGACCGTCACTTTTTCCCGTTCTGTCAGCATCTGCCGGATTTCTGTCACTGCCCTGTTTACTTTTTCTTCACTGGCTTTTTTATTGCAGGCTATCATCGAATCGTATTTGTTCATATTCTTCCTCCCATCCTTCCAGACATTCCAGTACCATCTTAGATAATCGGTTTCTTGTTTTTCGTGTATCATCTGCCAGTATTTTGTTGCTCATCTTTCTGTAATACTTTACATTTCTCAGGCTTCTATGCCCCAGTAGTCTTGCGATTGTCCAGTCATCCACATGCATCTCGGCAAGCTTCATGCCATAAATATGCCGATACATGTGAGAACCGAATCCAAAATATTCTCCCTTATCATCTCGGAGATTTTCCTGATATATTTTATCTGTAATTTTTTGCTGGACTGTAGCATATTTCATTGGTTTTGAAGGATCACTTAAACTTGTAAAAATGTATTTACCTTTTCCGTGCTCCTTTTCTCTGTATCGAATCGCTTCCTTTATTAAGGCAGCCAGTTCCTGACTAATCGGTTTTTCATAAAAATGTGTTTTCATTTGGTGAATCTGTATTATGGTTTCACCGTCTTTTTCAATCAGGCAGTCTGTCCTGAGTGTCAGTGTATCTGACATTCTTGTTCCAAGCATTTGATGAATAAGCATAAGTCTCGCCGTCTGCACATCCACTTTCGTAAGGAAAGCATTAAATCGCTTTAATTCCTGATCGGAATAAATTTTGATTTCTCCCCTTATATCTGGTGGAATATCCCGATTCAAAATTAAATCCTTTACCTGCGGATATTGATAGACGTCAGCTACCATATTCAGCAATGCCCGCAGTCTCGTCAGCTCCGCCCGATATCTTTTTGTCCCGGTATCTTCTGTTTTCATGTATATCAAATACTCTTCCATGATTTTCCTGTCCAGCTTTGAGCAGGAATCTACTTCTTTATTGTTTTCCTTCAGATATCTTGAAAACCTTCGAATGGCAGTCATTTCTTTTTTTACAGTACCGATGCTTTCTGTTTTCAGTTGAAAATAAATTGCCTTTTTTACTTCCTCTCTGAGATCCTGTTGGGAGATTTCCTTAAAATTTATAATTCTGGTCGTGCGCGTCAGATCCTGTTTCACTTGTATATCAAGTTTTTCAAGTTGCCAGACATCCTTTGTCATCTCATCTACATCAGCATCTCTTAAATCAAGGAAATAATCTATTAATCGGTCAATATAGTGTAATGTCTTTGCCTGTGATACCGTTTCATTCCCACAATGGGATTTTGAAATTTCTGTCAGGGGCAATCCCTGCTGTAAAAGCCATATTTTCATCTGCTGCTTCCATTTTTCTTTGTCCCAGTCCAAAAAACTTTCCGGTCTGTCTCTTCTGGTTTGCAGCATTTTACATAAATGATGGTAAAATCTTCTCTCAGTATAAAATTTTTCCGCCCCAAGCTGTTGTCCTCTGTATTTCAGGAACTTCCTCATTTCTTTCTGCATCTGTACAGACGGCAGTAAATCAAGGTCATACGAAGGTTCTGTTCCCATTCGTATTTTTGAAATTTCACTTGCTTTCTCATAGGAGTCCAATTTTTTTATGTAAAATTTATTTTCCACGTTTGCACCTCTTGATTCCTGATGCCAGGCTGTTTTCTCCTTTCTTGAAAAATTCCTGATTCGCTGCTGAAATTTTCTTTGGCATAAAATCCACATACTGCTGTGTCATCTCTTCATAATCATGCCCCAGATAGTCCCGGATACTCTGAAGAGGGACTTCGTCATCATATAACAGAGTCGCTATCGTATGGCGGAAATCATGTGATTTAAAATCATACCCTTTGAAAATATCCTGCCTCTTATTAAACAGTTCTTTCATTTGCCACTTAAACGAACCATACTGATATGCCCCTCCCCGTTTGTTTTGAAAAACATAATCCTCACTTCCAATATGATATTTTTCCAAATATCTTTTCATAATCTTATAAAGAACATCTGGAATCGGTACTCTTTTGTATGTTCGCATTTTCATCTGATAAACCTGTATCCACGCATCTCTTCCCTGCCAGGAATAAGCATCCCCTTTCAGGGTGCATACTTCACTGATCCTTAGTCCAATCAGCATAGAATGTAAAAGGATCAATCTTGGAATCTCAGGGAAATTTTTTAATTCTCTCAGAATCCTCTCATATATTTCCATCTCTACGCTTCGGTTATTATGACAATGTATTTCTTTTTTCAAATAATACTCATAACGAAATGGTATCCTTTCTATGATTTCTTTCGTCTGCAGATATTCATATAGCTGATAGACTGCTATAACAATATCATTAAAATAAGAAGCTTCTTTTAACTCAATTATCTGAAAATATTTTTTTATTTCGGTTTCTGATGCAAGTTTCAGCTCCATCGCGGTTTCTTTTTCCATCCACATGACAAATGCCAGAATCCTGTAGAATTCGGCTTGTATGCCACTCATTGCCAAATGTGTAACGCCCAGACAGTATTTCATGTATTCCTGCAAAATTTCCCGGTTCTCTCTTTTTTCTATGCCCATAAAGGAAAATTTTTTCACAGGATTGGATGGGTTGACTCTATATTGTTCCAGATGCAGTCTTTCCAAATACCAGACTGTTGAATCCCATAAAATATTCTTGGCATGGCAGAAAAGATATTTCTGACATTCTCGGAGTTCTCTTTCTGCAAGCTCTTTTGCATATGCCGTATCTGCATATTTTTCAAGTTTATCGGCCTGTACCTGTGTAATATATCTTAAATCCTCAATATGTTCCTGCATACAAAATTGATATACCACCTTCAAACCGTTTAACCGCATTGTGCATTCTCTCAGCATTATGTCACGCAGTACGACATCTTCGATAATTTCTAAAAGCTGACGCTTGCATAGCTCTGAGCCGTTTACACGAAAATCCCAAACTAATTTATCAATGGCAACTTTGCAGTCATATCTTTCTGCGATTGCCGGATTTGGGTGATATGGTAAAAAGAGCAGTTCGTGGATTAAATCTGTATTCTTTGCTATCTCCTGCTTTCCTTTTAACGTATTGGCATGCTTTCTGATTGCATATAATTTTACCTTATCCATTCTACGTAAATAGCTGCGTACTGCTGAATCAGAATAAGTGCTTTTCAGATATTTCCGATAATCCACTCTAAGCTCATAATCGATGTCTGCTATATGCCACACTTCATTTTTTACCAAGTATGCTTTCAGACAGCCTTTTCCAGAGTTGCTGTCCATGCTTTCATCTAATTCCCGGCTCAGTTCTTCTATCTTCTTTTCCCGTTCTTCACTTGATGTCCATTGTTCTTCCGGCTCCCAAGCAAACACCCTTCTTGCCGGCATCTATCTTCACCTCCTGCTTTCCAAAAACTGTTCTACTCCGTAAAGTTTGGAATATCGGCGGTAAAATTCCTGACTTGCTGTTTTCAGCTTGTCATCTAAAACATTCAGATATCGTATGGTTGTATCGAGATGCTTGTGTCCCAGTGCCTGGCTGATCATTTCCAGCGGCCAGTCTGCTTCCCACCTCGTATTTGCATAATATCTTCGAAGCATGTGCGGTGTGATCTTGATCCCAGTCTTTTTCTCCATGCGTTCAAACATATCGTAGACGCTGTCTACTCTTAACGGCTTTCCTATGGTATCCCCTTTGATGTTAATAAACAGGTATTCCTGTTTTTGCAGGATGTCCCAGTATTCCCCGATATAATAAAGCAGGAATTCAAAGGTATCATCGCTCACCCGTCCTCTTCGTTCTTCGGCATTTTTTGCTCTTGCATCGTTTTCATTATCATCCCGGAAGTCTACCCGGATCTCATGGTTTTCGTAATCGATGTCTTTGGTATAATCAATTCCCAAAATTTCACCGATGCGGAAGCCCAGTTCCGATGTCAGTAAGATCAACACCTGATCCCTGCAGTTTGTACAGGCTTCTAAAATCGTTACGATTTCGTTCCGTTCGGCTGCCCGGACGTTTCGTTCCTCTTCTTTTAAGTATCCTTTAAATGACCGGGAGCGGATGGTTCTTCTGACCCCGATGGCATTTGCCTTTGTGATCGGCTGATTATAGGATAATACCGACAGGCAGGAACCGTTATTTCTGACTACTTCTAAAAAAGAATAAAACCTGAACACTTCTTTTAAGTAAGCGTTACAGGTTTTATTCTGCGGTTCTTTATCCAAATTGTCGGTATGTTTCCCAGCTTTCAGCCATTTCAGATATTCTGCGAAAAAATCATATTGCGTTTCGTAATCCATTCCATAGACATCTTCTGCTTCATGTTCTTCTTCCAGCAGATATTCCCAGTAGTAGGCAAGGGCAAATGCATTTCTCCGTATAGTATTCGGGGAACGGTTTGCCCGCACCTGATGCATTAGATACTTGCTTGGCAGCAACACAATTTCCAGTGTTTCCATATCCCGTATAAAGAAATATTTTACGGAACCTTCTCGCTGCATTTCCACTTTATATCGCTTCATGTTGTCTGCCTCCTTTCCTCTAACGCTATACACAGTATACCCAACTCATGCCAATAAAGCTATCACCAATACCACCAATTCGCTCCAAACCGCCCCTGAAATACCACTAAACTTTTTGGCTTATTTTCTGTCCGGATCTGGGCAGAACCAATAACGCCACGGATGCTCTCAGCTATAGTACCGCTCCACTTTCCGGCTTCGGATAAAATTTTCTACTTCTTCGATCCGTTCTGCCATCTGGCACTTTGGCAGTGCTTCCAGAACATCACTCCGATACCTGCCTTTCTTTGCTGTCCGGTGATCCAAAATGGACACAACGCAGGTGTCCTGCTCCGTGCGGATTGCCCGGCCGAATCCCTGCCGCAGCTTCTTCTGCATATCCGGGACTACGATGGTCTGGATGTAGGATTCCAGGGATCGGTACTGCTCCTTTTGTGCTTCATGGATGGGGTCCGGAACAGAAAATGGCAGTTTTACGATGATGAGAGACGATACCATGTCCCCCGGAAAGTCCACACCTTCCCAGCAGGAGCCGGCTGCGAACAGCACTGCATTCTCCATCTTCTTAAACCGTGCAATCTCTTCCTGGGAGTTTCTCCATACCTGCACCATCGGGAACGGGATCTGATCCCGCAAAAGCTGATGCACATTTCCCATCAGGGTATAAGATGTGAACAGTACCAGCGTATGCCCGTAAGTGGAACACACCAGATCACGGATCTGCCCGGCAAGCTGCTCGGCCTCTTCCCTGCTTCCCTTTTTCATAGGTCTTAAATGCTCCGGGATGTAAAGCAGACAGTTCTCTTTGTAACAGAATGGGGATTCTGCCACACACTCCCGGACGCCCGTTTCTTTTTCCAGACCGGTCATCTGTCTGGTTCTTGCAAACCCGTTCCCGGCTTTTAAGGTGCCGCTGGTTAAGATCGCCGGAAATCCCCGGCTCCATAAAGTCGCATCCAGATACTTCGGGATCTCCCGGTTGACTGCCATAAAGATTAAATGTCCCCGGCTGTCCTGCCGTAAAAACAAAATATATCGCTTGTCGTTCTTTAAAAACCATCCGAACAGCTCTTCCATCTCTTCCATCCGCCGAAAGATCCAGTAAGGAATATTCCCGGCAAGCCTTTTGATCATAAGCTGAAGCCTTTCCTGCATCTGGGCTAAGGCTGTGCCAGCTCCCGGCGGAAAATAAAAACTTTCTTTTCCAGCCATGTCCTCTGTGCCATCTTTCCGATGCTTTCGGATCTCCACCTGAAGTGCAGAAAACCCTTCCATCAGCCGTTTTCCATCCGTGCCTTTATGCTCTCTGCCTAAAAAGTAAGCAATCTCCTGCACATCTTCCCTTCCAATGCTTCTTCCATACATCTGACTGGCGGCTTCCGGGAGCTTATGGGCCTCATCCACGACCAGAGCCCGGTAATCTGCCAGAAGCGGCCGGTACCCATTTGCCCGGTGCATGGCATCTGCCAGAAGATAATTGTGATTGCAGATCTGTAAAAAAATGTCCTCTTTCCTGGAAATATCCAAATGATTCTGATAGCGGCATCCTGCTTTTCCTGGACATTCCCTGGGGCAGAATTTGGGTACGCACACCAGCCTGCGGTCAAAACCGCTCAGGTTATGTACGGAATCTAAATCAAAGCAGTGACGGAGGGACTTCAATGCCTCCATCTGTGCCTGATTTTTATTCTTGTCCCGGACTGCCTCTAATCTCTGGGCCAGCCTGTAATCGCATACAAAATGTTCCTTTCCCTTGCGGACGACTGCTTTTAATTCTCCCTGAAGCAGATCTGCTCTTAACAGTACGTCCGATAAGAATGGAACATATTCCTCTATGATGGCTTTCTGTAAGGCGATGCTGGAAGTAGATACCACCACAGACCGCCTGTCACATCCCGAATAACCGGAATGCAGTACACTATATTTCCGCATCAGGATGCAGGCTGTCAGATAGGCATAGGTCTTTCCGATGCCGACTCCTGCATCACAGAGCGTGATCTCATTTTTCATAAGGGTATCCAGCATTTCATGGCAGAGACGGATCTGTTCTTCCCTTACATGAAGCCCGGCTTCCGGGAGAAGTTCCCGAAAGATCTGTTCCACTTCGCCATGCGCCCTTTTCTGATATTCGTTTTTATAACACATTACTTCTCCTTGCCGGAAGGCTTATCTTACCATTCCCTTACGGACAGCCTTTACCGCTTCCGGTGCTTTTTGTCCCTGCTCCTGCATCTTCTTTACGGCAGCATTCCCTCTTGCCATCATCCTTCGGATATCTGTCCGGGAAACATTCCATGTCCTTACCTTCTGCGGAGCTTTCTTTACCTGCTCGGACAAATAGCATTCACAGAGTTTCGGATAAACCACCATTGCTTCCGGTAATTCCAGCGGATATTCGATCATGGGATGATACACAATATCCCTTACCACCTGTTCATAACATTCCATCTGCATTTTTGCCGTACTGTCCTGATAGATATTTTTTCCTTTCATGGCACTGTAGACCTGCGATGAGATATATCCCAGTGATTCAAAGCTGCAGTATCCATACGGAGTTACACCGGAAAGGGCATCCGGATCTTTTAAGGCATTCAGATAGACTTCTTTTCCCTGGGCGATCAGCCACATCCGAAAATCGGAAAATCCATCATCGCTGCACCCGGTCTCCATCAGAATACCTGCCGCTGTCCATAAGCCGTACTTATAAGCCGCATCCCGGTAACTGTAAACAAGATTGTGGAATTGCAGGACATCTTCCGGTGTCATATAGAAAAGCTGCTGTTTAATCCATACTGCTGAAGCATCCAGATCAGTACCACAGACTTCCTTTGCCTTTTCAATCAGATTCCAGAATTGATCCTTGCCCATTCCACTTCTTTTTGTTTCTTGCATCTTTTCTCTCCCCTTGATGTGACGTTAATACCACAGGAATACGGCTGTAGTTTCCCACAGCCGCATGGTATCTGATATCAACGACACACTTCTTCATTGATTTCTGTTATTTTATCTTGTTGTTCCGCATTTGACCTCGCACCCCCGGAACCATCCCTGCTTTTCTTCTGGGAAAGGGGACACTACAGGCGGGCGGCTGGCCTGCCGCCTCTCACAGATGTCCTGAGGGTCTTTCTGATTACAACCCGGAGTCCATCTTCCGCTCTTTGGCTGGTAACGTGTATCATTATCCCCCGTCCGTGATCCTGGCGAAAGGCTGCCACCGCCTTATTCACAGCTATGCTTCCTCGCTCCAAGTCTAAGAATCTTTACCCTATACTTAATCATGGCGCTCATGCTGTCACGCTTCTACGGTTGGGAACGTACCTGTAGTGCCGATATTCACTTGCCAAAGAACAGCCGAGGGATGTCCCTCTGCTTACTAGCCGATAGCAGTGTATATTTTTATTCATCCTACAGAAAAATTTTTTATCTTGCATCCCCGGATCTTTTTTTCTTCTTTGCCGGATGCTTCTGCTGTGCATCGTTCTTCTGGCTTTTCTTCTGTTCTTTTTGTTCCTGCGGCGGCATCTTCATCACATGGAGTTCTCCGTTAAACAGAGTAAAAATTTCCGGTGACTGATATTTTTCTTTAAACTTTTCAATCTGCTCCGGTGTCAGCGAAGTAAAATCATCTTCTGTCAGCCCTACCACAAGGAAAGTTCCGGCTATGGCATCATAAATCTGTCCGTGGTCATCATATAACGCCCGATTCAGTGGCAATCCCTCAAATTTTCCATTACCGTTTAAAAGGATTCCAACTTCATCTTCAAACGGATAGGTCATTTCAATGTCACCGCCTACTGCCTGCTGCAGATTCTCCAGCTCATTCGGGATGCTTTTGACATAAGGTGCTTTCATCGGCTCAACTATCAGTACCGTCATCATTTCTTCCTGCATTTCGGACACTTCTTTTTCATCCATCGTATCAATCCTCCTGTCTGTTCGTTCTAATCATCAGCCGGGCAAAAGGGAGGATTTTATTCACACCGCATGGATTTTCTGATTTTTTCCCGTAATCTCCGCAGTCTTGTATAAACCGTCTGCTCCGGCAGTTCCATGTGATGGCTGATCTCTTTTGGTGCATATCCCATCATCTTCAGGACAATCATCTGAAGGGTTTTCTTATCAGTTGATAACAGAATCTGAAGCAGTTCTTCATTCTCTACGGTATCCAGCAGGGCTTCCACGCTCTCTGGCTGGGACTCTTTCGTTTCTTTTTCTTCCAAGAGCAGTTCCATGCAGTCCAGAAGTGAGGTCTGGTGTTCCCGGAATCTCCGCTCTGCCTTGAACTCCTCCCAGTCATACTCCCGGAGCTTCTGGATCGTCTCTTCTTCCACGCCCTGTTCACGCAGAATCTTCTCTTCCTCTGCTTTCCACTGGTTCCATCTATATTCTTCTTTTGCTTTGTTATAAGCCACTTATCTTTTCCTCCGATCTGAATTTTTGTGAAATCAAATCGGAGTGTGGCGGTGATCTGGCTCGTTCTTCCTGTCTACAGGAATGCCCGGCATCTCTGCTGTCTCCCTGCAAACACGGATCTCCTTTGTAATCATCTTTTTACAAAGTCACAGTGTATCGGATGCACCTGTCAGCTAACGGTCAGAAAACTGTCAATTGACGGTCAGTTTTTATCACCTTCTTTCCAGAATAAATAAAATAAGACGAACAATCTTTTTACGGATTATTCGCCTTACTGTTTTTCATTTTCATTATTCAATTCAAATTTGTAGCCTATATCTCGGACACTGACAATGCAATTCCCAGCACCATCTTCAATGGTATTCAGTTTTTTTCTCAATCGCTTTACCAAGCACCAGATGATATTTTTAATATCACCAATAGAATAATCTTTCCATACAAGCTGGTAAATCTGTTCAAATGTGTATACTCTCATC
>OHAG01001531.1_pt1 | contig 14620 bp, 10 predicted proteins | sample 1577081 | NCBI WGS metagenome assembly OHAG01 (sample SAMEA3541513, study PRJEB24748) | human gut metagenome | biome: human gut; feature: human-associated habitat; material: faeces | place: China | collected 2012
GTAACAGCCACAGCTGCCAACAACGAGTGGCTGCCGTTTATCCTTAAAATCCTGGTGGGACTGGTTCAGATACCCAGTATTCATATACATTTGCATACCCCCTTTGGGATAGTATATCATTTTGTGCATATTTCGTCTATTTCTATTCATGTACATGCACAGCATAATTCTGTAAAATATCCTTATACGATTGCAGAACTATATAATCCACCTTCTTTTGAAGAAGGCCCACAGCACATCAGGAGGGGTTAACCATGATGATACCGCGTTATTATGAAGATTTAAGCATACTGCATGATAACACAATGCCGATGAGGTCCTATTATATTCCAGCATCGCAGAAAATGAACACGCTGATCGAACACCGGGAAGATTCCGACCGCTTTCAGTTATTAAATGGAGTCTGGAAATTCCAGTATTATAAAAGTGTTTATGACCTAAAAGAAGCATTTTACAGGACCAGCTTTAATACAAAAGATTTTGATGACATTACTGTTCCCGGAGTCTGGCAGATTGCCGGATATGATTCACCCCAGTACACCAACATCCGCTACCCTTTTCCATTTGATCCGCCTTATCTCCCGCAGGATATTCCCTGTGGAGCCTACGTCCGAAAATTTACTTACCATGAAAATATCGATGCGCCAAGAATTTATCTGAATTTTGAAGGAGTTGACAGCTGCTTTTTTGTCTGGCTCAATGGAAAGTATACCGGCTACAGCCAGGTCCCTCATGCAACCGCAGAATTTGATGTTACAGAATTTCTGGAAGAGGGAGAAAATACCATTGCAGTTCTGGTCTTAAAATGGTGCGATGGCTCATATCTGGAAGACCAGGACAAATTTCGCATGAACGGCATTTTCCGGGATGTTTACCTCTTAAAACGCCCAGAGCGGGCCATCTGGGATTATCATATCACTACCCAGATCAAGGAAAATACTGCAAAGATCAAACTGAATGTGACCTTTGATTTTTCAATCCCGGTCTCTGTTACCATAGAAGACCAGGCCAGAGCCGTAGTTGCTACCGGCACAATCTCAGATGACGGATCCATAGAATTTAAGATTCCAAATCCTACTCTGTGGAATACAGAGCATCCATATCTTTACACTCTCACCTTACAAAGCAGCTATGAAACCATCGTCGATTACATTGCTCTTAGGACCATTGAAATCCGTGATAAAGTGATTTACTTCAACGGACAAAAAATCAAATTCCGGGGTGTAAACCGCCACGATTCCGATCCAGAAACCGGTTTTACCGTTAGTGTGCCACAGATTAAAAAGGACCTGTCTCTGATGAAGCAGCACAATTTCAATTCCATACGCTCCAGCCATTATCCAAATGCCCCTTACTTCTATCAGATGTGTGATCTATATGGTTTTATGGTCATTGAAGAAGCAGATATCGAAGCACATGGCCCATACATGCTGTACCGGAAAGAAGATACCGATTATAACCGTTTCAAGCGCTGGAATGAAAAGATCGCGGATGATCCAATCTGGGAGGAATCAATTCTTGACCGTGTTCAGCATATGGTCCAGCGCGATAAGAACCGCTTCTGTATCGTGATGTGGTCCATGGGTAATGAAAGTGCGTATGGATGCAATTTTGAAAAAGCGCTGCGGTGGACCAAAAAATTTGATCCATACCGGCTCACCCAATACGAAAGCGCCAGATACCGCAATTATGACGTGACCTACGATTATTCCAATCTGGACCTGTACAGCCGTATGTATCCGGCCATGAACGAAATCGAAGAATATCTTGAAGAAGACGGAAGCAAACCATTCCTTCTTGTGGAATACTGCCATGCCATGGGAAACGGCCCTGGCGATTTAGAGGATTATTTCCAGCTCATCCAGAAAGACGACCGTATGTGCGGAGGATTTGTCTGGGAATGGTGTGATCATGCCATTGCCCACGGAAAAACGAAAAGCGGTAAAACCATTTATTATTATGGTGGCGACCACGATGAAGAACTTCACGATGGAAATTTTTGTATGGATGGTTTGGTGTTCCCAGACCGTACTCCTCATACTGGGATTTTAGAATACAAAAATGTTTACCGACCAGTGCGGGTTGTCTCTTATGATCAGGAAACTGGAAAACTGGTTTTACATAATTACCTGGATTTTGATGATCTAAAAGATTATCTGGATATTCGCTTTGAGGTAATCAAGGACGGGCTGTCCACCGTACAAAAAGGAGAACTTTCTCCATTCTCTGTAATGCCACATACAGACGGCGTGACCGAGTTAAACGTAACCATTCCCAGCGAAGGAAAAATCTATTTGAAACTGATATACCGTTTAAAGAAGGAAACACCTTTCCTGAAGAAAAATTTCATTCTTGGATTTGATGAGATCCTGCTTAAAAATGAAGACGGAAGAAACCAGATGGCTTTAAGCTGGCTTGAAAAAACGGACCAGGTAAAAGAGATCCGGGTACATGAAACAGACACAGAAGTGACTATAAACTCAAAAGATTTCACTTATACCCTGGACAGAAGGACCGGTCTTTTTGAACAGATGCGGTTTTCCGGCCGCAACTATCTTATCCATCCAATGGAACTAAATATCTGGAGAGCCCCTACGGATAATGATATGTACCTGAAGTCCAAATGGAAAAAGGCACGCTATGATAAAGCATACACCAGGGCCTACACCGTAGAAACCATTCAGAATATGCATGGTATCTTTATCGTTTCTCACGTTGCTGTTGTTGCTGACTCCATTCAAAAAATCCTGGATATCACGATCAACTGGAAGATCGACAACGATGGGAAACTCAGTTCTGTAATGTATGTGGAAAAAGATGATGAATTCCCTGTACTGCCAAGGTTTGGCATCCGGATGTTTTTAGATAAAAGACTGAAAAATGTGAGTTTTTATGGTATGGGGCCACAGGAAAGCTATCGTGATAAGCACCAAGGCGCTTACCATGCCTTATTCCGTACCAAAGTAAACGATTTGCATGAAGATTATATACGGCCTCAGGAAAATGGATCCCATTTTGATTGCGATTATGTGGTGTTCTCAGCAGCCCAGTTTGGGATTGCTGCAGCAGCAGAAAAGCCATTCTCCTTCAATGCATCCTGCTACACACAGGAGGAATTGGAGAACACCGCGCATAACTATGAACTGGAAGAATCCGACAGTACCGTACTCTGTCTTGACTATGCATTAAATGGCATTGGCTCCAACAGCTGTGGTCCTGCTCTTTTGGAAAAATATCAGTTTGATGATACTTCTTTCCAGCTAGAATTTACTTTGGTTCCATTTTCCAAAGGCTAAAAATGATTATTTTCTGATTATAGGGCATTGTTATTTCGGATTACCGATACAGTAACAGTGTCCCTTTTACGCACGATATAAATGATTGAAAAAATCTGCATAAAACATTAAAAGCTCGTTGATATAATTATGAATTCTATTCATCCTAAATATCCCCTTTCTTTTTGTTTGCAGGTTCATTATAAAACCATTTCACTTTGCGTGCTTGTCAAATCGCAGTAACTATTAGCCAAATCTTGCATCAGGGCGATACGCTTCTTATCTTAATTTAGGAGAATTTTGAAATGCATTTAGTATACGAAAATACAAAGGAAGAGATTATTGCAATAAAAAAGACACCGGTCCATCGGCCACCGCATCTGCATAATGCGCTGGAAATTGTATATGTTACAGAGGGATGCGTTGAACTCGGTGTTGGAGAAGAACTTTTCCATATGGATCAGGGCGACATTGGTTTTATCTTTCCAAATATCATTCACCACTATCAAGTATTTTCATGTCAGCACAATCAGGCAATTTATTTAAATGCTTCTCCATTCCTGGTTGACCGGTTTACAGATATTTTGGAAAACAAAGCGCCAAAGCCACCCGTAATAAAAGCTTTCTCCATAGAACCTGATGTTTATCATGCATTTAATTCCATTCTCGGCGCACAAAAAGACGACATTACATTGGTCCAGGCGTATCTGCAGATTATCCTGGCAAGATGTATCCCGAAATTTCAGCTGGTTGAGAAAGGTTCTGTTGGAAGCACAGATTTGATCTACCGTACGGTATCCTACGTCTCCGGGAATTTTAAGCATTCCATTACTCTGGAAAGTATGGCCAGAAATCTGGGCGTCAGCAAATATGTTTTGTCAAGGATATTTTCTAAAACATTCCATAAAAACTTCAACCAGTACCTGAATGATGCCCGGTTGGGATATGCATGTCAGCGACTTGAAAATACCAATGATACAATCACGGAGCTCTGCCTTGACAGTGGATTTAAAAGTTTGCGCACCTTTAACCGTGCGTTTAAGGAAAAGTTCAAAACTTCCCCCAGTGAATACCGGAAAACATTTGTTAGAAATTGGAATATGATGTGATGTCAAGAAATTGGAATATGATATGATTGCCGAGCGCATGATCCTATGATATACTGATGGGACGGCAAGTCAGAGCACATTAATATGACCAGACAATATATGCAGAGAAGATATTCGAATATCTGGAGTATCACTTGATACAGAAAAGAAAGTTTCCTGATCTTCGCGGAAGTAATTCTATCCATATTAACATATTGTCTAGTGAATGATAAAACCGTGGGACACAAGTGGATAGCTCGCTTATGCTTTGCCCTATCAAACAATCGAACGAAAATCCCCCACTTCAAGCGTTTGCTAAGTGGGGGTATGTCGCATAGGATTTTTTTGTTCATACTTGATTTCATATTGTCCATGACATTAAATTCACATGTACATGCAGATAGGCACTTTCGATTCCAAAAGTGCCTGCTGTTTGTCAAACTCTACATTTTTCTTTATCTTTATAGTATAACTCTATGGACTGATCAAATGCATTTTCCTCATAACACATTTTTTCCTGTCCGCGGCCTACAGCCCCGCCTTTTCTGGCATCCATCTTCGGGTCGGTGTAGCGGTCAAACCACTCCTCCATTTCAACCTTTAAGCGCTGGATCTGCTCTTCCCAGGCTGGGTTTCCATAAAGGTTGTTTTCCTCGTCTGGATCCGTGGAAAGGTCATAAAATTCGCAGGGGCCATCACCGTAGCGGTGGATATATTTTAATTTTCCCTTCTTGATCATACGGGTCTTGCTGTATTCATCAAAAACTACAATACGATCCTCATATTCAGCAGTTGGATGATTGATCTGTTCCATCAGACTCTTTCCAGGTTGCTTTGGCTCCAATTTATATTCACAGCCGGCCAGGGACAGAATGGTTGGGAAAATATCGTACTGTCCTGCCATAGCAGAGCAAGTGCTTCCTGGTGCCTCGCAGCCAGGTACTTTGATGATGAACGGTACTTTTACAGAAGAATCATACATATTTGGTGGGTAGGTTCCGTTTCCTTTACCCCAGATACCATGCTGTCCTAAGTTCATACCATTATCGGAAGCAAAGATGATCACCGTATCGTCCTCCAGGCCATGGTCCTCTACCCAATCCATGATCTTGCCAACACCCGCATCCATGGCAGAAATTGCCGCATAGTAGCCGGTTAAGTATTCCCGTCTCTTCTCCGGTGTATCCCCGATCGGGCAGGTATTTGCCTGCCACGGGTGGATCGGCAGATCCGGCGTATCCTTGAATTCGCAGTCCTTGTAAAGATCCCTAAATTCCTTTGGATGTTCATTTTCTTCCCATGGGCTGTGTGGCGCTGTGTAATGGACACTTAAATAAAATGGTGCGCCTTCACCGGACATTTTATCCAGATACTCTAGAGCATGGTTTGTAATGGTGTCAGTGATATATTCATGAGAAATGGAAAGCACTCCGTTTTCAAAAATATCTGCATCATAATAATGGCAGCCGCCTCTTCCAACGGTGAAATAGTACTCAAATCCTTTTTTCTTGTTGATGTTATCACCCATGTGCCATTTTCCACTTAACGCACAATGGTAACCATTTTCAGCCAGATACTCCATATAAGTCTTGTGGCCTTTTAAATAATCAATGGCTTTATCTTCCATGTCGAAACCGTCCATCACAGCCATATGGGGGTATTTCCATGCATCCAGATTGCCTTTTTTCAGCCAGTCTTGGATACCATGGCAGGAAGGGATTTTTCCAGTTACAATGCTGGCTCTGGCCGGTGAACACACCGGAGATGTGCAGTAAAACTCATCAAAAGTGGTTCCCTGCGCTGCCAACCGTGTTAAATTCGGAGTCTTAATGTCATGGTTTGTCTCCGATTCTACTGCCCATGCCCCCTGATCATCCGTAATGATAAAAATGATATTTGGTTTCTTTTTCATAATCAATCCTTTATCCTTTCCTTTATCCTTTCACACCACCTGCTGTAAGACCGCCGATATAATACTTCTGCGCTGCCAGGAAAATGGCAAAGATTGGTAAAATGGAGATAACGCTGGCAGCCATGATCAGGCTGTATTTTAATCCAGTTTCATCCATGAAGTTTACCAGTCCCAGGTTGATGGTGTAGAGATTTTTATTATTGATGAAGATAAGTGCATTATCATAATCATTCCAACTCCATGTAAAGAACAGAATGACCAGTGTTACCAGCGCCGGCTTGCAAAGGGGTGCTATAATCTGGAAACAGATGCGCATATCTCCCGCCCCGTCAATGCGAGCTGCTTCAGAAAGTTCCTCCGGTATCTGCAGCATGTACTGGCGCACCATAAACACGCCGTAAATGGAAAATGCAGCCGGAAGGATCAGTGCCCAATGGGTATTGTAAATGCCCATTTCCTTAAACATCAACATTTTGGGCACCATTAAAAGCTGATGGGGAATCATCATGGTCGCCAGATAAAGAAGAAAGATCTTATCCCTTCCCGGAAACTTTATCTTGGAAAATCCATATCCCGCAAGGATGGAAGTTGTTACTGCAAACCCAACGGAAAGCAGTGTTACCTTCGCTGAGTTTAAAAACATCAATGAATAACTGTATTTACCAAACCAGACTTCTTTGAAATTCTGAAGGTTCAGATAATCCGGAATCAGTCGGAATGGCACTGCGAATATATCCGCCTCTCTCTTAAAACTGGCAGAAACCATCCAGATAAAAGGAACAATACACAGCAGTACTAGTGACCAGAGACAGAGGCTACATATTATTTTTGCGATTCTTTTATTGTTCTTCATTTCATCATGCCCCCTTACTCTTCATTACGCTTCTGGATGCGGAACTGCAGCCAGGTAATGAAGAAGATGATCGCTAACAGGACGATTCCCTGAGCAGATGCGAATTCAAGTTTACCAAACTGGAAAGCTGTACGGTAAATGTTGTATACCAACATGGTTGTGGCCGTTCCAGGTCCACCGTGGGTCATCAGGTTGATTAGTCCAAACACCTTGAAAGAGTTGATCACCGATGTGATGACGATAAAAAAGGTGGTTCCTGAAAGCATAGGGATCGTTACATACCAGATACGGGCAAGCCCGTTTGCTCCGTCAATGGCAGCTGCTTCATACAGATCTTTAGATACATTGATCATACCGGAAAGGAACAGGATCACGGTATAGCCCAGGTTCTGCCATACACAGATCATCACAATCGTCGGCAATGCCCAGTGAAGATCTGAAATAAAGACCGGCGGATTTGACATTCCAAGTTTTCTAAGTAAATTCAAAATCGGTCCATTATTAGAAAAAAGAGCCAGCCATACCGCGGAGATCGCTACAATATTTACGATATATGGCAGATACAGTCCCAACTGTACAAATTTCTTTCCGACTACATATTCATTTAAGAGATAAGCCACAATGAAAGACAGTACGATTAAAATCACCACATAGCTAACCGTGAACACAATGTTATTGATGAGGGAAGCGCGAAACCACGCATCCCTCCATATTTCAATGTAGTTGGAAAATCCTACGATCTTAATGCCTTTAAATCCTTTGGAAAAGTCCCACTTCGAGATACTTATAATAAAGCTGAAAAGCATGGGAACGGTCCAGAATATAAGCACACCGATCAGGTTGATGCCGATAAAAGCATAGCCCTTTGCGGCAGTTTTAAGTTTCTTGCGCTTTTGTTTATCCATAAGTCATCACCTGCACTACTGTTCCTGAGCGATCTTCTCATCCGCTCTCTTTTGGGCATTTTGTAAGGTCTCTTCTACAGACTGGGCACCTGCAAATACCTTATCAAATTCCTCAGTCAGAATAGTATTGATCTCTGTTGCAACTGGCATGTTCTTACGTACATAAAAGTCAGTTGGTGTCAGATAGATATTTTTAGCACTTTCCATATCAAACAGATCAGACTGCTCTCCAAAGATCAGAGAAGCCACTTTATCTGCATCATATTTCTTGCACGCTGGGATTCTTGCATATGGCGCAACATAATCCATACCTTCTTCCAGATACCATTTTATGAACTTCATAGCTTCCTGTGGATGCTGAGATTTGGAATTGATGCTTAAGTCATCGCTGTAAGAAGTGGTATAGTTATTTTCCTGATCTGCAGACAGTCTTGGCATTCTTGCAAAACCAACCTTGAAATCGTGAGGATAATTGTCTGTATCCTTTACATTTCTTACGACCCAGTCACCAAATACCATGGCAGCCTTGCCAGTTAAGAGCATATTTGCAGGCTCCATTTTCTGTGTGGTTACATCTACATAACTTGGCTCAATTCCTTCTTCTACACGCTGTAAGTACTTCTCGGTAAGATCTTTTACATCGTCTGTATCAATTGCTGCGGATTTTCCGTCTGGAGCGTACATCCAGTCAAGTCCCAGCTTGCTCTCGATCATACGAAGAGCCGGCTGACCAGCATCATATCCTGGGAAGAACCAACCATAAACCTTATCATTTCCTTCTCCCTTTGTCAGCTTTCTGGCTGTGTCAATGAACTCATCATAAGTCCAGTCATCACTTGGATAAGGAATTCCTGCATCATCAAACATCTTCTGATTGTAAAGAATGGTGGATGTGATGCGCTTTGCAGGAAGGCTGTAATAATGGCCGTTGATCTCCTTCTGGGCAATATTTTCATCATAATCATCTTCCAGACTGAATCCCGCGCTTTCAAACAGTTCATCCAGCGGATACATATAACCGTTCTCAATTCTCTTCATTAAAAGAACGTCATTCATGTTCAGGAATACATCAATGGAATCATCGGACATCAGTGTCATATCCAGTTTTGTATTTCCGGCATCATCATTGACATATCTTGTGTACTCCACCTGGAGATTTGGATCTATTTTATTAAAAGCTTCACATACCTGTTCTGGACCCATATTCTCTGCAAAGGATCCCCACCAGTGAAGTACGACCGGCTCTGTGGAGCTTTCTGCGGATGCATTGCTTTCCCCCTTTGTATCTGCTGTCGTGCTAGAACTGGAACTTCCGCAGCCGGACAGTACGGAAACTGCCATCACTGCTGATAACCCCAATGCAACTGTTCTTCTTGTTCTCATAATACCTTCCTCCTTCTGATTTCTGATTGATGCCCTTATTATAGGCCAGGTATTCCGTATTTTTGAATGGAGAATGAAAAGGCAAATTGGTATTTTTTTACGCTTGTGGTAATATTTTTTGAAAATCAGTATTTTTTTACGTAATTCTCAAAGGCACTTTTTTTTTCACGTTCCCTATTGTATACTTTAAGCATTAGATGCCGCTTCGGGGTCTTAAAAGCAGAAAGAATAGGGGGAATTTATCGTGATAAAACATACTTTTATGAAATTAAACCTATCATGCCGTTTATTCCTCATTATCATCGTACTGTTTCTCGTCCCTTATCTGACCCTTTTTTCATGGGCATATAAAAAGGCTGAGACCATTATCCGTGACAAGGCTCAGTCACTAGAACGAGAAAATCTGAACCAAACAAAAAATGACATCGAAAGTCTCTGCCTAAACATGATCCAGGCTTCTGATTATCTGATATCCTTAAATAATTACGGTGTTCTTTACCGTGAATCTGCAACAAAGGGATATTCCTATTTAAAATGCTGGCAGGATGCCAATGAGCAGATTCAGAATGTAAATAATTCCCTGTTAAATTCCAATGCTGACATCAGTGTTTTATCCAATGACCAACTGCTCTACTCCACGCTTCCCCAGCAGAAATTCCGCTTTGAGGATTTTTTTGCGGAGCAGGTAGTTCCGTCGGTATATTTTACGAACGCCCACCAGAGTTACCGCCGTTTTGAAAGCAATCAAACTTTCGTTTCCTATATTAGAAAGCTCCCGCCATTTTCACCAAAAATCTTTTATCTGGTTATTACCCTTCCGGCCAGCAGTTTTTCCCGTCTGTTAGGAGCTGCAGCAGGGAACATGGAATTATGGGATACTTCCGGTTATTCCATCTGCGGGATCCATGCTCCCAAAGATGTTAAATATTTCCAGGAAGAAATCTCCATTCCACTTTCAGGCTGGCGTCTGACGGATACCATTTCTACGGAATTTCTCTATCAGGATATCTATGAACTGCGCACATTCACGTTTGTTGTATCCCTGGGACTATTAATGATATGTCTTCTGGCCACATTTTTCGCTATCTATTCGCAGCTGCGTCCACTTTTTAAGCTGAAAGAACAGATGCAGCAGGTTATGGCTGGGAACCTGAATGCCGAAATCGCCACTACCGATTCCAAAGATGAGATCAGCAGTCTTTCCCGAACCTTCAACAACATGGTTACAGAGATTGGCCATCTGATTGAGGAAATACAGGTCACTCAGAAACGGGAAAGTGAGCTGCGCTTTGAAATGCTTCTGGCCCAGATTAATCCCCATTTTCTCTTTAATACCCTAAACTCCATCAAATGGATGTCCGTAATGTCCGGGACAGAACACATCACCAACACCATTACCGCTCTTGGCCGGCTTCTTGAGATCAGCATGAATAAGGTCAATGACATGCTTCCTATTGAAGAAGAGTTGGAAAACATCAAAAGTTATATCAAGATCCAGCAGGTGCGCTATCCCGGCCGTTTCGATGTGGCCTACCACATAGAGGAGGGAATTTTAAAAGAGCACACCTTAAAACTGATCCTACAGCCCCTGGTGGAAAATTCCATTCTCCACAATATTGAAGCACGGGATTTTCTCATGATTGATATTTCCGGCCGGTGTGAAAACGGCATTATCATCCTGCAGGTTCAGGATAATGGAACAGGCATGGATGCAGATACTATGAAAGAAATCCTAAAACCCAAAAAGCAGGGTAAAAAGGGGTATGTCTTCTCCGGTCTCGGCGTGAGCAATGTCCAGGAACGCATACAGCTGGCTTATGGTCCTGATTACGGCTTACAATATGACAGCGACGGCAACTCTTTTACAACCGTGACGATCCGGTTCCCGCAACATAAACAGATAGACAGCCTTCTGTCCGAAAGGAGAGAGAACAATGATAAAGGTACTGATTGCAGATGATGAACCATTGGTAAGGGCCGGCATCAAAACCGTCCTTCCATGGAATATGTATGGTTTCGATGTGATTGCAGAAGCGGCCGATGGCAAAGAAGCTTACGAAAAAATCTTAAAACTCAAACCCGACATTCTGATCACCGACATCAAAATGCCGGGAATGGACGGAATAACTTTACTCAAACGCCTGAAACAGGAAAAAATATCCATCCAGTCTCTAGTCCTAAGCTGCTTTGATGAGTTTGAACTTGTCCGTGAAGCTATGAAGTACGGTGCCCATGATTATATCCGAAAGCTTTCTATTGATCCGGCCAAACTACTGGAAGTCTTAAAGGAAATGAAAGAGGCCATCTCTGACCAGCCGGAAAAGAACGCTTCCTTTTCTTTAAATACAGACGATCTGAAATATCTTTTTATCAAGCGCCTTCAAAATCAGGGGTTTGAGGATCACGAGCAGGTGAAGAATGTACTCCATAACATCAAACTGGATATTTCCATTCAGGATTATCACCTGATCCGTTTTTCCTTTGAACCAGATACTGCTCCGATTACGGATACCAATCGCAAAAACATGATCTATAACCTGTTAAACCAGATCTGCGAACGTTACTCAGGACAGGAACTGTTTTCCCTTGATGAAAAAGGATACCTTCTTATATCCAACACAAAGAAAGATCTTCTCCTCTGCCGCCAGATCGGAGCTGCCATGAAACAATACGCCAATCAGACCGTATATTTCGGTATCAGTCCTTTATTAAAGGATGAAACTTCTTTTAAAGCCGGAATGAAACAGGCCGAAGAAGCCCTTTCTGCCTGCATTTTTTATGAGCGAAGTGAACCGCTGCCTTATCCGCTGCTTACCTCCGTAGGCTTTCCATTCATTACGGATTCACAGGCCCAGGAACTTTATATTGCCCTTTCCTCCGGAAACAGTGAAAAATCTTCGGAACTGGTCCAGCGCTTTTTACTATGGCTTAAAAGCGGCCTATTCTATCCTTTTCAGTGTTACTCTTATATGGAAGAGATCCTGAACATTTTCATCCGGGTGGCCAGGGAACTGAATTTTTCCCTTTACCAGATGACAGCGGATGAAAATGACATTCTAAGGCGCATCCGCCAGGCCCATACCTTACGGACCTGCCAGAAAATCCTGTCTGATTTTATTATGGAGTTTTCAGAATTTGTCCGCGATAAACGTTCCGGAGAGAGGTCTGAAATTTTGAAGATAAAAGAATATGTCCAACTTCACTATAGCGAAAATATCGACTTAAACCTGGTTGCCGGTCTCGTGAATGTCACTCCATCCCATTTAAGCAATCTTTTTAAGAAAGAAACCGGCACCAACTTCTCTTCCTACCTCACCGATGTGCGGATGCAGGCAGCAGGCAAACTTTTAAAATCCCCGGACATGCTCATTTATGAAGTTGCTGAAAAGACGGGATATTCCAATGGCGGATACTTCGGAAAAGCTTTTAAAAAATACTGGGGCGTCTCCCCGGAAGAATATAAAAAAGAAAAACGTTAGGAGTTTTTATCATGCCACCAATCAGCGTGCTTATGAAACCATCATCCGGCATGTGCAACATGCACTGCGACTATTGCTTTTATTGTGATGAGGCCCAGAAACGTCTGCAGAAGTCCTATGGGTTCATGTCGGATGAGACACTCAAAAATGTAATACGAAAGACCATCCTGCGGGCGGAAGGCGTTATTTCCTATGCTTTTCAGGGTGGCGAACCTACCCTTCGGGGACTCGATTTTTTCAAGAAGGCGGTTGCCTATGAAAAACAGTATAACCGCAATCACATCAAGGTGCAGAATGCTTTTCAGACAAATGGTTATCTTTTGGATGATGAATGGTGTGCATTTTTCAAGGAAAATAACTTTTTAGTTGGGCTTTCCTTAGACGGTATCAGAGAAACCAATGATATTTACCGCCATGCTGCCGGGTGCGGATCCGTGTTTGAGCGCATTTTCGGCGCTGCCAAACTTCTGCAAAAGCATGGTGTAGACTTTAATATCCTTACCGTTGTAACGGGAAATACCGCTGCACACATTCCTGAAATCTATGAGTTTTACCGTAGAAACGGCTTAGGATATCAGCAGTATATCGCCTGTCTGGATCCCTTAGAGGAACCTCATGGGCAAAATCCTTATGCCCTCTCACCAAAACAGTATGGGGAGTTTCTGATCACACTATTCCACCTATGGTATAAAGACTGGAAAAGGGGCCGCCAGCCGTACATCCGCCAGTTTGAAAACTACATCGGCATCCTAATGGGATACCGCCCGGAGGCCTGCGACCAGTGCGGTATCTGCAACATACAAAATGCCGTGGAAGCAGACGGCAGTGTATATCCCTGCGACTTCTATGTACTGGATGAGTATAAACTAGGAAATTTTAATACAGATCAGTTGGATTCGATTGACAGGAAGCGGACGGAAATCGGTTTTATTGAACGCTCCAAAAAACTGAAGAAGAGCTGCCTGTCCTGTCCATATTTTTCCATCTGTCGCGGTGGATGCCAGAGAAACCGTGATCTGGATATGGCAAGTGGACATTATGTAAATTATTTCTGCGAAAGTTATAAAATGTTTTTCGACGCCTGTCTCCCGCTCATGAAAGAAGTTGCTGCAGCCGCGCAATGATTGTTACCCAAAAGAAAACTCTAAATATTCCTTTTCTCTTCAGAATTTACGGAATATTTAGAGTTTCTTTATTTCAGACTTACTAATGTATTTTATCTGACTTACCGGGCATTGAATGTTCTTTCAGAAGAATGTGATCTGATTCAGTCAGAGCTATATCGCAATTCAAAGTCTGTTTTAAAACGTAACTATAAAATCATTTCCAGCACCATTCATTTTCCAAAACTCCATAGAATTCCTCCTTCTAAAGGTTTTGCACAATATTACTTATTCTTTCCGTCAAGAATATCCACAATGGTCTTCTCTGTTCCTGTCATACCAGGTGACGCAATCAGTCCCATATTGTGCATGGTCTCTTCCGGAGTTGCACCGTTGATACCATGGGCATTGTAAATATATACATCGTCTATAGCCAGTTCTACAGAGTCAAAAGCTGCGTCTACTGCCACAATACCTTTCATGGTACATCCCTGGTTGCCGCCATCACAGATCATACCTGTAATACTGCTTGCCATGTTGTTGATGACTTTTTCCATCGTTTCTGCGCCGGCGCCTTTTAACCATGCCAGTGCACAGGCCATTCCCGTTCCTGCTGCAATAG
>OHAG01001533.1_pt1 | contig 14607 bp, 16 predicted proteins | sample 1577081 | NCBI WGS metagenome assembly OHAG01 (sample SAMEA3541513, study PRJEB24748) | human gut metagenome | biome: human gut; feature: human-associated habitat; material: faeces | place: China | collected 2012
AACAAAACTTGAATTAGTGGCGACGGACTTTTTACCTTTAACAGCCGCCACAATTCAACCAAATAATTATACATTTTTTATCTTTAACCCATCATTGCCATCTGGTTATATATTGGTTGGTGCTTGTCTAAAAGACACGAATGCACTTGCCAGAAAAGTTGTACCGGTATATTGTAATGCTTCAAGCTCTAATGGAACGCATAGGATCAATCTTCAGCTTGCAAACACTTCTAATGACGTTGTATCCATAACAGCTGATATGGCAATAGCATTTTATTTATTTGTTAGAAAAAAATAGCATTATATAAGCTTTGCATGATGTATAATTACTTTGTCCAGATTACTTTGTTATTCAGCATTAGCTTAACCGCATTTTCACCATCAGAAAGAAAAGCCAATGAACAAGAATTTCCTGATTCATCTTCTATATCAAGATAAATATTTTTTAATCCATTGGTACCGCTTCGAACTTTAAATGTCTTTGCGTTTCCTCGGAAATCAATGGATTTTGTTAAATCATCCTTTGAAGCCAATTCTGACCAGCCAGTCCAAGTGCTGTTATATTTTGAGTTGGTATATATTTTGGATAATGCATACGGTACAACATTTAAAGATATCCATGCATCGCTTAAATAATTCGCAATGACCATGCCACCTCTTGATGACATAGGTGCATTGGACGCACCAGCATCATAACAATAAAATCCCGATTTTTTTATGGCATATAAATCTGTAATATTTTTTACAGTTGGGATCCCAGCATTACTCAAATTGTTATTTGTGGTATTCAAATCACTATACAATTAAGCCGCTCCGTATCCCATCCAAACTCCATCCGGAAGATCTCAACGCATACAAAATAAGCGGCCGCCTCCGCCCGCCTTTTTCATTTATTTCTTACATTTTACGCATACTTGCGATGGCTCGCCTTGACCTGCTCCCCCTTCACGGTGCAATAAATCAGAGTGGTGTCCAGTTTCTCATGTCCCAGGAACTCCTTCACTTGTTCGATCGGCATACCTCTGGCCAATAGATCCGTGGCGATCGTCCGCCGGAACCGGTGCGGGTGTGTCTTTTCGACTCCGGCCCGCTTGCCGAGTTGCCGAAGCATATACTGGATTCCGGCCACGGACATGCGACCGTGCGGCTTATCTCCTGTCACGAAAAGTGGATCACTGTCTTTTGCGTCCCGCTCCTTCAAATATCGTTTAAGGTAGAATTTAGCGCTGTCTGTGAGGTACGTCTTTCGTTCTTTGCTCCCCTTTCCGTATACAATCAACTCCTGCTTCCCCATTTCAATGTCCCCTATATTCAGCGCGGCCATCTCCGAAACACGGACTCCTGTGGAATACAGGAATTCGATTATTGCCCGATCGCGAACTCCGGGGCACGCATCCCGGAGCCGCTCCATCTCTTCGGCTGAAAATGGCTTTTTGATTTCCTTTTCAATCTTCAGTGTTCCGACTTTCCGGACCGGATTGCTCCGGACCAGATCCTCCGTGATCAAGAAGTCCCAGAAGCTCGAAAGATAATGCAGGCGCGTCTGCATCGTCACCGCTTTAATCCCCCGCTTCTCTCGCATATAACCGTAATACATCCGGAGATCCATGCCGGTCACCGCATCGATACTCTTCCCCAGGAACTTCAGCACGTTCCGGACCTCCTTGATGTAATGCTGCAGTGTTTTCCGTTTCCGGTTCGTTGCCAGTTTGCTGGCCACGAACATCCGGATCTTTGCCTCATCTCCATCCATGCCGGTATCCATCAGCTCTGTGTTCTCTTCCTGGATCACTTTTCCGTGAAAATTTAGATACAGGACATTCCCGAGGTGTTCCAGTTGTTCCGGATCCAGATGCGGCGTCATTTCTGTGAGCACATTCTTGATGATTTTTTCTATCACAATAAGCCCCTCCTTTACACGGATATTGTAAAGGATAGGGGCTTTCTCTGCCAACTGCTCACTCAATTGTATAGTGATTTGAATACCACAAATAACAATTTGAGTGTGGAAGTTAATGATCTGACTGATTTACTCAATCCAGATTATTATGATCCTGCCGCAGATTACTACCTAAGGATATATCGTGTGGGTAATGTAAAAGTTCTAAGCATCGCTATTAAGGCAAAAGCTCTTACAGGAAATGATATTATAGCAAGCAATATACCAGAGAAATTGCGGCCTGCTACATCTGCACATATAGTCATACAAGGCAGGGATGTTGGTGAATGGGCCAGAGCAACCTATACGCCCGTAGTTCTTGAGATTTCAGGAATAAGTATTAGTATGTCAACAGGAGCTAATGCCTCAAAGTTGACATATATATGTGGCATGGCTGCTTATATTTGATAGCTACGAGAACGAAAGCAAAGCTATTACTTAGACAACATTGGCATTACAATGTAGTATCCTTCTAAGTTTGTGGATGTGGAATCGTTTTGCGTATTGGTATCCCATGCGAATAGCTGAAATTGATCTTCTCCAGCACTAATTTCAAGTGAAGGATATATACACCTAACAGTAGTAAGGGTATTATATCTGGGAAATACACATACGACAGAGCGAGATTTTACGACAGAGCCGATTTTAATGATGTCTTTGTTTTTTTTATTGGTAAATTTCCCTATAATCGGTAAATCACTATACAATTGAGGAAAACAAGAAAAACCATATAAATTCGAAAACTCAGCTCCTGCAAGGGAGCTTTTTATATACAAAAAATAAATTATGGAGGTAGAAAACCATGGAAAAAATCAGAATTAAAGGATCGAATAAGCTCTATGAGATCCGGAGCATCCAGAAGATTCAGGAGCATGTCCTTAGAATCGTATTCAGCACCGCGGTACCGTCGAAGTGGGATGATATCACAATCTTCACGGCCGGTGGGATTGAATGCGCTACATTGTCCGGATGGACCACGGTATATCGTGACGAAGGTCAGACAGTATATCTGTCAGACGATGGCGGCGTGTATCAGAAGCCGGATCCGGACAGTGGGGAAGTCCTTCCGCCGGAACCGTATGTGCCGACACTGGCAGAGTTACAGTCTGCGAAGAAGCAGGAAATCAGCCAGGCATGTGAACGGATCATCTATTCCGGAGTGGATGTGACATTCACGGACGGATCAGTAGAGCACTTTTCCCTGACGGAACATGATCAGCTCAATCTCTTCGGCAAACAGGTCCAGCTTGCGGCCGGCGCGGAGCAGATGGAATATCATTCCGATGGTCAGCCGTGCCGCTATTACAGCGCGGCCGACATGCAGACGATCATCACCGCGGCCATGCAGTTCGTATCGTATCACACGACCTACTGCAATGCCATCAACATGTGGATTGCGGGATGTGAGAGCACGGAAGAGGTCCAGGCAATTTGTTACGGTGCAGATGTCCCGGAACAGTACCAGTCAGATGTCCTCAAGGCATATATTGCAACAAAAGAAGGTGCAGGTGATAAGAATGCACAGACTACTGAATAAGTACCTGTTTCTGTTTGACGTTGGAGGTCTGCTGTACATACTGATCGAACTGGCGTGGCGCGGATGGAGCCATTGGACGATGTTCATTCTGGGAGGGATTTGTTTCATTTATCTGGGATTGATCAACGAAGCTCTTCCCTGGTCTATGCCGCTCTGGCAGCAGATCCTGATCGGCGCGGTCGGGATTACGATTTTAGAGCTCCTGACCGGTTGCATCGTCAATCTCTGGCTTGGCTGGGATGTTTGGGACTACAGCGGTATGCCTAGTAACATCCTGGGGCAGATCTGCCCGCAGTACATGCTGTTATGGCTGCCGGTGGCACTAGCCGGAATCGTTTTGGATGACTGGATCAGGTACTGGAAGTTCGGAGAGGAACGGCCGCATTACAGACTGATCTGACGGACAAACATACAATATAGTAAGGAAATCAAAAGGAGAAATGAAAATGAGCAAAGGTACATGTACAACAATCCAGCTGCTTGCAACTGGAGTAATCGCTTTTTTGTCTGAAAAATTGGGAATCACATTTTATTTGCTGGGGCTGCTTGTCTTTTTAATGGTCATTGACTATATTAGTGGGATGATCGCAAGTATGGTGGAGGCCATCGATCATCCGGGAGACACATCATATGGTTGGTCCAGTAAAAAAGGAGCAAAGGGAATCGCAAAGAAGATCGCATACTTATTTGTGATCACTGTGGCAATTGTAATTGATTACATCTTAGCAAAGACATCCGGAAATCTTGGGTATCATCTGCCATCTGCGATGTTGTCCCTTTTGACAACAGTATGGTACTTATTAAACGAGGCCTTGTCTATTACTGAAAATGCCGGTCGCATGGGTGCGCGGGTACCTGAATGGCTGATGAAGTACATTGCAGTTCTGAAAGATAAAATCGATAGCAGCAACGAAACAAATCTGAAAGATTAGAAGGAGGTGATCCATCTATCTCCCGTCACGGTCCGGGATATGACCGTTGCGACGTCGCAACAGCTCGGAGGGGATATCCTTCCGGGCTTTCTTCTGATAGGTGAGGAGAGAAAATTATGAGAGATATTACATTATGCCACCCACGGCTCCAGACGCTGGCCGCGGAGCTTATCAAGGAATGCGCGAAGCAGGGACTGCAGATCAAGATCGGTGAGACGTTACGTACCACGGCAGAGCAGGATGCCCTGTATGCTCAGGGACGTACAAAGCCCGGATCTATTGTCACCAATGCAAAAGGCAGCAGTTATAGTAGTTACCACCAATGGGGCACAGCTTTTGATTTTTACCGATCCGATGGCCGCGGTGCCTATTACGACAAAGACGGATTTTTCAACAAGGTCGGTGCGATCGGCACATCGATCGGATTAGAGTGGGGAGGCAATTGGAAGTCGATCAAGGACAAGCCTCACTTCCAGCTCCCAGACTGGGGATCATCGACGAGTGGGATAAAAAAGAAATTTAGAAATCCGGAAGAATTCATGAAGACTTGGCCGGAGGCAGAACAGAAGACCATCATTGCAGGCTGGCAGCATGATGCACACGGCTGGTGGTGGCAGAACGCCGATGGTACATGGGTGAAGTCAGCTTGGAAATTAATTAATAATCATTGGTACCTGTTCGGAGCTAATGGATATGTCCGGACCGGCTGGCATCGGTGGAATCCTGATACGAAGCAGGTGGATCCGGCTGACGGCTCCGGAGACTGGTATTATCTCCAGGAGGACGGAGATCTTCAGGGGGCGTGCTGGCACAGCAGATCAAGTGGAGCGATGGAAGTGTGGTATGTAGAAAAATAAAGAAGAGAAGAAGGCGGCATCCCAAACATAGAAGCCACCTTTTCCTTCTTATAATTCAGCACCGAAGACATTTTTCTTGCGCATGCATAGCTGTAAATAATCTTTGCTTCAAAAAGTAAATGAGTATCATCAAAATACTATGAGTAAATTAAAGAGTCAGGTAAGGCGATCGAAGAGGCGTAAGCCGATTGTGATGTGTGAAAAAGTATAGGAGGAAGACCTTTTGTGGAGAGATTCGTGAAGGGTCTTCCTTTTTAATATCCGGATTTTTACTGCGAATTTATGGCACGTATGTTATAATTTTATAATTGAAAGATCGTGGAAAGGGGATTCTTATGGCAAAGAAATTAGAAGAGGAATGCGGAACAAAAGTTTTGATGAATGTACCGGAAGTGGATCAGGTGGATCTTTCGGCGTTTTCTGAGGGAAAGGCGAAGGAGACGAGGAGATTTCATGAGAGTATTCCGGCGTATAACCGGACACCTCTGGTGCAACTGCGGGGGCTTGGCGGCAAGCTTGGTGTAAAAGGAATCTTTGTGAAGAACGAGGCGGAGCGGTTCGGGATGAAGGCGTTTAAGGGACTGGGCGGAACGTATGCGATGTTTCGGATCCTGTGCCGGGAGCTGGGGCTTGATCCAGGAAAGGTGGATTTTTCGGAATTTCAGAAAGCGGATGTGCGGGAAAAGACTGCGAAGTACACGTTTGTGACGGCGACGGATGGAAACCACGGAAAGGGCGTTTCCTGGGCTTCCGGGCTCTTTGGGGCACATGCTTACGTCTATATGCCGAAAGGCACCGTAAAGGCTCGTGAGGAGGCTGTACGGCAGGCTGGTCCGGCGGAGGTGACAGTCACAGACTGGAATTACGATGATACGGTAAAATACGCGAAGAAGATGAGTGAGGAGCACGGATGGTTTCTGATCCAGGATACTTCCTGGGACGGATATGAGGAGATCCCAGGCTGGATTATGGACGGGTATCTTACCATGGCGTCGGAGGCGGCGGAGCAGACCGAGGCAGCGGGAGAGATTCCGACCCATGTGTTTTTGCAGGCAGGCGTCGGCTCCATGGCGGGGGCTGTCGCAGGATATCTTGTACCATTACGGGGAGAAGGCGCCGAAGATCATGATCGTGGAGCCGGACGTGGCGGACTGTATTTTCAGATCCGGGGAAGCGGGGGAACTTTGCTCGGTGGACGGAGCGCCGGAGACCATCATGGCGGGATTAAACTGCGGAACACCGTGTAAATCTATCTGGCCGGTGTTAAAATTGGTTCCTGCGGCTTACATCACCTGTAAAGACTATGCGGCGGCCCACGCCATGAGGACTTATGCAGAGCCGGTGGGAGATGACCCGGTGATCGTGTCCGGTGAGTCCGGAGCTTCGGCTATGGGCGCTGCGCTGATGGTATTGGAACGCCCGGAGCTTAAAGCTGCGAGAGAGGCTCTTGGGCTGGGAGCAGATTCAGTGATCCTGCTCATCAACACGGAAGGCGATACGGATCCTGTGTCCTATCGGAATATTGTGGAGTGCGGGGCGTATCCGTTGCCGTAAGCCTAACAACAGAGTGATCGAGGGTACGGTACACGTGCAATGTCAGTAACTGATCGAGTGGTGAAATCGCGAAATAATGAAGCACTCTCTTTACACATATCAAACTAGTGGGTATAATGGTATCTGGTCAATTGAAGTACAGACAGGATTGGAGATAGATATGTTAAATCAGTTCTCGAGAACACAGCTCCTTTTAGGAGCAGAAAATATGGACCGTCTCGCGAAGGCAAAGGTGGCGATCTTTGGTATTGGCGGAGTCGGCGGATATGTGGCTGAAGCGCTGGCGAGGAGCGGAGTCGGCTCTTTTGTGCTGGTGGATGACGATAAGGTCTGCCTCACGAACATCAACCGACAGATCATCGCGACGAGAAAGACCATCGGACAGTACAAGGCGGAGGTCATGCGTGACCGGATCCTGGAAATCAACCCGGACGCCCAGGTGGAGGTTAGAAAGTGCTTTTACCTTCCGGAAAACGCCGACGAATTTGATTTCACGGAGTATTCCTATGTGGTGGATGCTGTGGACACCGTGACAGCAAAGCTTGAGATCATCATGAGAGCTATCAGCTGCGAGATTCCGGTCATCAGCAGCATGGGGGCAGGAAACAAGCTGGACCCGACACAGTTCCATGTGGCAGATATCTATAAGACCAGCATGTGTCCGCTTGCGAAGGTCATGCGCCGCGAGTTAAAGAAGCGCGGAGTGAAGAAATTAAAGGTGGTTTATTCCACAGAGCCGCCGGTAGAGCAGCAGGAAGACATGAGCATCAGCTGCCGGAAAAACTGTATCTGCCCGCCGGGCGCAAAGCATAAATGCACCGAGCGCCGCGCAATTCCTGGAAGTATCGCGTTTGTTCCGTCCGTTGCGGGACTGATCCTGGCGGGGGAGGTCGTGAAGGATCTCTGTGTGATGCCGCCGAAGAAAGCGGAGCAGCAGGAGAACGCGTAGTTTTCTTTGGGGCAGCATGAATTTAAACTGCATTTAGAAAGATGAAAAAGGATACCAAAAGGTCGGCACTCATAAAACAGCATAGAGTTGTTTTCGAGAAACGGCATAGCTTCAGCTATGCCGTTTCTCCGTTTTACAGGTCAGCGAGCAAGGACGCGGGGAGTATCCCCACAAGGTCATAGGAAATGTCAATCTGCTGTTCCCTATGTCCGCTTAACTTGTCGGGAGCGTGAACATATACCGCCTTTATCATGTCATTCAAGACAGCGGGCGTCAGCTCGTCCAAATCAAGATACTTCCGTACCTTGCCGATAAACCTGTCAATGTTTTCTGCCTGTTCTTCCTGCTGTATCATTTCTTCATTCAGTTGCAACAGCTTTTCCCGCAGTTCTTCCCGCTCCTGCTCGTAATCGTCAGAGAGCATTTGAAATCTGCTGTCAGAAAGTTTCCCGTTGGCGTTATCTTCGTAAATACGCTTGAATAGCCTGTCCAATTCCTCAATGCGCCGTTCCGCTTGTGTAAGCTGTCTTTTCTTCGCCGCAAGTTCCTTTCTAAAACAATGATGTACCTGTCAATCAGCATTTTACGGGAGTAAGCAGATAGGTTCATGGTCGGTATCTGCCTCATTTTTTCCTCAATCAACGTCCGTTCGTCCTCCGTCACTCGGACAATGATGTGCACGTTCCGTTTTCTATTTTCCATTCGCAGTTCTCCTTTCACTACCTACAACACCACAGGAGGCGGTTTTGCCAAAGTTTCAGAGAAAGATTTTTCAAAAAGTTTTCTTACTTCTTAATACGGAAAAAATCGAAAAATGCCAATTCTATAATGCAAAATTTTCAAACTATTGACAAAGCGCCCTCTTTACTGTATCATATAACAGTGATATATAACGATGTTATATGAGAGGAGTGAGTTAATGAATGAAGTAGAGCAGACGACATTACACTTAATTCTTTCAGCCGCCATGCAGGAATTTCTTGAAAAAGGTTTCAAGTCTGCTTCCTTGAGAAACATCGTCAAAACAGCAGGGGTAACAACAGGGGCATTATATGGCTACTACGACAGCAAAGAGGATTTATTTGAAGCATTGGTAGGTAAACATTACAACTTTTTGTTAGATTGCTTTCGCAAGGCGCAAAAAGAATTTGCAGAAATCCCGCCGGAGGAACAGCCTGACAATCTTACCTCTACTTCCGGCGAGTGTATGTATGAAATGCTTTTGTACGCCTATGAACACTTGAATGAATTTAAGCTCATTCTTTGTTGTTCCGAGGGAACGCGCTTTTCAAAGCTGATTGACGAAATGGTGGAAATAGAAACAAATGCAACACATGATTATTTCAAGGTGCTTGAAAGGTTGGGCAGGCCGGTTCCCTCGATTGATAAACGGTTAGAGCATATTTTGATTACTGGAATGTTCAACACTTTTTTTGAATTGATTATACATGAAATGCCGCTTGAAGAAGCAAAGCATTATCTAAAAGAAATGCGGGCTTTTTACACCGCAGGGTGGATGAAAATTATGGGGCAATAAGCCCTATAATTTTTACATGTAAGTTAGTTATTGCTAACTCAAAAAGTGGATATTTGAGGTTTCCATAATCTCTTTTATCATAAAAATTTTAAGGAGGTTTTTCAATGAAAAAACAGTCTAATCTATCAAGATTGATGGGTTATGCCGGAGGGCATAAAATATTGACCTATCTTTCCTGGGTACTGTCAGTCATGAGTGCGCTATTGGCTCTTGTGCCGTTTTGGTATATATGGCGTATCATTCACGACATACTGGAAGTTTCCCCGGATTTTTCAAAAGCGGGGAATGTTACAAGCTACGGTTGGTCTGCCGTATTGTTTGCGGTTATCTCTATTGTTGTCTACATAGCCGCTTTGATGTGTTCGCATTTGAGCGCGTTCCGGGTTGCCGCAAATATCCGAAAAGAGCTTATGCGGCATATCACAGCCCTGCCGCTGGGGGTAACAGAAAAGTACGGAAGCGGCAATCTGCGAAGGATTGTTAACACCTCAAGTGCCGCAACGGAAACCTATCTTGCACACAGGCTGCCCGACAAAGCGGGAGCGATTGCTACCCCCATAGGGCTGCTCTTTCTACTGCTTGCTTTCGATTGGCGGTTAGGGCTTTTGAGTCTTGTTCCCGTTGTGCTTGGCTTTTTGATTATGATGAAAATGACCGGAAAAGACATGGCGCAGAGAATGGAACAATACCAAAATTCACTTTCCGACATGTCAAATGAAGCCGTTGAATATGTACGGGGTGTACCCGTAGTAAAGACGTTCGGGCAGACAATCTTTTCTTTCAAACGCTTCAAAGATGCGATAGACAATTATGAAGCATGGGTAATTGCGTACACAAAGGGGTTGCGTCTGCCCATGATGTTCTATACAACGGCAATCAACGGCGTATTCGCGTTTCTGATTGCCGGCGGTATTCTCTTTACAAGGGGCGGCGTAACAAATGAACTGCTGCTAAACCTTATCTTTTATATTGTGATTACTCCTGTCATTGGTACAACACTCACAAAAATTATGTTTATGAGCGAGGACGCAATGATTGTAGGGGACGCATTAGGCAGAATTGATGAAGTGCTAAACGAAAAACCATTGTCTGAAAGCACCGTGAATAATACCCCTAAAGACAATGGAATTACATTAGAACACGTTAGCTACAGCTATGACGGAGAAAAAAACGCGCTGAATGATGTGTCACTTCGGGTTGCACCGGGACAGGTGATTGCATTGGTAGGTGCGTCCGGCGGCGGCAAGACGACCCTTGCAAATATTGTAACAAGATTTTTTGACCCGCAAAAAGGGCGCATACTGATAGGGAATATCGACATACGCGACATTCCAAAGGAAACATTGATGAATAAGGTGTCCTTTGTATTTCAGAATAGCCGTCTTATCAAAGCGTCCATATTGGAAAATGTGCGTATGGCAAAGCCTGACGCTACACGTGAAGAAATCGCTCATGCACTGGAAGTTGCACAATGCCTGGATATTATCGAAAAATTACCGAATGGCATTGATACGGTTGTGGGTACAAACGGCGTGTACCTGTCCGGCGGTGAACAGCAAAGAATAGCGATTGCCCGCGCAATTTTGAAAAATGCGCCTATCCTAATTCTGGATGAAGCGACCGCATTTGCTGACCCCGATAATGAGGTGCGTGTACAGAAGGCTTTATCTGCTCTCTCAAAGGGAAAAACTGTTATTATGATTGCACACAGGCTATCGTCAATCACAGGTGTTGATTGTATTTATGTAATGCAAGACGGCGAGATTGTCGAGAGCGGCACGCATAATGAGTTGATAGAGAGAAACGGCATATTTGCAAGAATGTGGAAGAATTATTCCGAAGCAGCAGAATGGAAAATTGCAAAGGAGGTAACAGCATGATTAAAACATTGCAAAGACGATTTGCGTTATCAAGACAAGGAGCTGTCGATTTGATAAAAGGTTGCATTGCCTGCGTTTTGCAGGATATATCGTTTATGCTTCCGGTGGGGCTGCTCTATAATTTTGTCATTGACACCATGAACGGGGGCGTAAATGGAAGCCGCATTGCTTTCTATGGGGTTGGCGTTTTGGTTTGCTTATACCTTATCTTTGTTGCAACTTGGTTTCAATATAACGCCACCTATTTAGCGACTTATGTGGAAAGCGGAGTAAGACGCATTTCGTTAGCAGAGCAGCTCCGCAAAATCCCCTTATCCTTTTTTGGAAAAAAAGACCTTGCCGATTTAACAAATTCCATTATGGGCGATTGTGCCACACTTGAACAGGCATTTTCCCATTATGTACCCGCTTTGGCAGGCTCCCTTGTTTCAACAACGTTGATTGCAATTTGTCTTTTTTCTTATGATTGGCGTATGGCTCTTGCGGCTGTTTGGGTTTTGCCGATTGCATTTACAATCGTATTCTTTTCAGCCCGCATACAGGAATATTTCAACCGTAAATCCGTAGCGGCAAATGTCGCGCTTGAAAGTGGCGTACAGGAGTGTATCGAGAGTTTACAGGACTTAAAGGCGAACAATGCAGAAGAAAGCTATCTGAAAGGACTGGACAAGAAAATTGATGATGTGGAAAAGCGGCACATTATAACAGAACTTGGAACGGCACTTTTTGTTGTTTCCTCAACATTGATATTAAAGTTTGGAATTGCTACGGTTGCGCTTGTAGGCTCTGCGCTGCTCATTCAAGGGGAGATTGATATTCCGCTGTTCTTTCTATTTCTGCTTGTAGCCTCAAGGCTGTATGCCCCGCTGGAGGGCGCATTGCAAAACCTTGCCGCAGTCATATCCACAAAAACGAACATAGACCGCATGAATGAAATCCTTGACCAGCCAATTCAGACGGGCGGCAATACACTAACAAATAAAGGCTATGATATTGTGTTCGACCATGTAGGATTTGCTTATAATACCGGGGAAACCGTATTGAAAGATGTGTCCTTTACGGCAAAGCAAGGAGAAGTTACCGCTTTAGTCGGACCGTCCGGCGGCGGCAAAACTACGGTGTCACGTCTTGCCGCCCGGTTTTGGGATATAAGCAAAGGCAATATCACTGTCGGCGGTATGGATATATCGAAAATAGAGCCGGAAACACTGTTATCACTGTACTCTATCGTGTTTCAAGACGTGACGCTGTTTAACAATACAATCATGGAAAATATCAGAATAGGCAGAAAGGACGCAACAGATGAAGAAGTGATTGCAGCGGCAAGATTAGCAAATTGTGAAGAATTTGCGGCAAAGCTCCCGGACGGTTATCACAGTATGATTGGTGAAAACGGCTGCGAACTGTCCGGCGGTGAAAGGCAGCGTATTTCAATCGCCCGCGCTTTCCTCAAAAATTCCCCTATCATCTTACTTGACGAAGCAACGGCAAGCCTTGATGTAGAGAATGAAACATTGATACAGGCTGCCTTGTCAAGGCTGATAAAGGATAAGACTGTACTTGTTATCGCCCACCGTATGCGTACCGTAAGCGGCGCGGATAAAGTAGTTGTGCTTTCAGACGGTTCCGTTGCCGAACAGGGAACGCCAGAAAAACTGATGAACACAGGCAAAATTTATCCGCATATGGTAAAGCTGCAAATGATTAGCGGGGATTGGGGCATTTAGTATGAATAACGAATGGATAATATGTCCCATATGCCACAGCAAAACAAGGTTGAAGATACGGAACGATACTGAACTGAAAAACTTTCCCCTATACTGCCCAAAATGCAAGCAGGAAACTCTTATTAGCGTACAACAAATGAATATATCAGTTATCATAGAGCCAGACGCAAAGACGCAGAGCCGATAACACGCAGGTTTGAAATGTGGTTATCGGCTCTTTCTTTTTTGACAACCTATGCGATTGCTGACAGATTGCAACTCAGGCGACAGTTTTATGAAGATAAAGCCGCCGTTCTCCTTTTGCAAAATTGGATTTACGGGGACGTGATAAAGTCGCCCATTTTTAGGGACATGGCGGTATCTTTGGAGGTATCGTCATGTCCATTTTATGTCAACACGGTTTTCCAATCAGTAGCCTATTAAAAAAAGCTCTTTCCTGCCTATGGGATATTGCGGCTATCAAGAGGAACTTTTACATCATCATAAATGCCCTACTACATCATATAGCATAACCGCCTGTTCAGTTTTTCGCTGCACAGGCGGTTTTGTTATAGCCCTCATTCCAAACGGAAAGGGGGTGAGAATGATGTTATCCACAGAATACAGAGAAAGTATCGAACGCCGCTTTCACGCATTTTGCAAAGCCGTATTGCACAATGAAGCCTGTAATTATTACAGGGAAAGGAAACACAGAACGCAGCGCGAGATATCCTTTGGATACTTGCAAGAGAACACGTCTTTTGCGCCTCACAGTGTAGACGAATACTTTGTCTTGCAGGACAAGTCGACTGCCTTTGCAGTCAACGGGCAGACGGTTATTATTGACAGCGAGAAGTTAGCAAAAGCCTTGTTGTGCCTATCGGAGCGTCGGCGGGAAATTATCCTTATGCGCTATTATCTGCAATTAAGAGATAAGCAGATTGGGGCGTTATTGGGAAAGCCACGCACAACGGTCAACTATCAGAAAAACGCAGCTTTGAAACAGTTGCGGACAGAAATGGAGAAGATGAATGATGAGGAACAGCAAATACAACCTTGTTCCCTATGAAGTGATTGAAAGAGCAATCACAGGCGATACCGCCGCGCTCCTTGCGGTACAGGAACGGAACAAAGCCTATATCGGCAGACTAAGCGGAGGGAACGCCGATATGAAGGAGCGATTAAACGAAAAGCTGCTCATGGATGTTATGAAGTTTCGACTGGACTATCAACCACCGAGCAAATAGCAAAGCCATGAAAAACCGTCAAGGGTCAAGATAAACGGGCTGCGCCCGCCCTTGACGGCTTTTCATGTCCTTGCCATGGGACAATCAAGAGGGCGCAAACGGATAGACCGCTTGCGCCCTCTCTAAATTATGGGGTTTTCTGTTACGCAGTAGGGTTTGAAAAATCCTGTATTCATGCGGCTTTGCAAAAGCAAAATGAGTGGCGGCAAGGGGAATACTCATACCCCTCAAAATGGCGTTCTACTGCGTAACAAAACGGACATATCGCCGTTTAGACGATACGCCCGTTTTGCTTTGCCCCCTGTATGGCAGCTACCCTGTTTCAGTTTGTTGTGATACTGTTTTATGAGTAGCTACCAAAGAGGTGTCCTTTTTTATTTACGCGAGCAACGAGCCAAAGTCCATGATTGAATGAGACCTTGGAGACTGCCGCAATAACTTGAGAAGCTCGCAAAGCGTGCTGCTCATA
>OHAG01001538.1_pt1 | contig 14582 bp, 17 predicted proteins | sample 1577081 | NCBI WGS metagenome assembly OHAG01 (sample SAMEA3541513, study PRJEB24748) | human gut metagenome | biome: human gut; feature: human-associated habitat; material: faeces | place: China | collected 2012
AAGATAGTCCTTCTCTAAATTGTCATAGCGTTCTTCGATCCAGAAAATTTTCCTCGTTCCCGCAGAGCGAATCTGCTTTGCCATCCACGCCATCAATAGTCGGGGATATTTCCCGTAGGGGAAGTCCCTTGACCTGGTGAGGCTATCGATACCGGCTTCGAGGATGTATTCGACGGTACTGTTGTCTTTGCTGACGAAGTCGGTGCCTTCCGCCGGGGGAGTGGCGGGGAAAAGGGTGCTGGTGAGGATGCTGTGCCCGTACCAGATTTCCTTACTGTCCGGCAAACGGTTTTCGATGTCTGAGATCGTGGCTACCCGGTCGAGCACGAGGTCGGTTGAATGGGTAGCTGGTTTCGTGTTGTCCGGACTGTTGTTGGTCATGGTTCTCTATGGTACCGGCAATCAATGGAATACGAAAAAACGATGTTTGGTGGTGCTTGTCTGGGTTTTTCCCGGTGCGACACGCCGTATATCAAACATATTTTGTTGTTATTAACCGTTGATATTTCAACATTTTGGCTTGTTTATAGGGTTTCTCTTTTTGACAGCATCAAAATACTTGTTATACTGAATGTGTCCACATAGAAATGAAAGAGGTTCAAGGAACCATCAAATCGGATCATTTCTTCAACTTCTCTCAAGACTGCAATCCGACAAAAGCGGATCATCCCGGAGCAAGACCGGGGCAGTCGCGAAGCATCCTGCGTAGGAAGCCAACCACTACACCACGCACGTGATGCGGACGCTTGAAAACCGAAGAGAGACACCAAAAAACATTCTTGTCCAAGGCAACTCTAGCCCGCATGGGCGTGAGGACAAGACCTTGGATCATACGCCACCCTTGCAAGGTGGCAGCAGTAAAGACATGGGCTGAACGGCTGAAGTTCACGCCGTTCAACCCATATCACCTGTTCAGTTCGGCCGGTTCTGGTTTCGGATGTACCGCGACTACAATGCGGCCCTGAACATTCTCGACGCGGCAGGGCTTGCCGAGTCGTTAAACGCGCATGGAGACGGTATAAGACTGCTCTTGGCTTCGGCCAAGCGCAGCAGCCGTCAGGGAAGTGCGAACCCTACAGGCGGAACGCTTGCGCGTTCCGCGCTGGGAATCCCGGTGCTAAAGCACCGGGAGGAAGTCAATGGGGCTGACAGGCTTTCGATAGCCTGCCGGAAACCATTTGCTACGTGCCGGAGGCCGGCAAGGACAACCGTCATCAACCTTGCCACAAGAATAGACGCCAACACCGTTTCTTCTTCCCGTTTCACCCTCGTAGCGTGAAACCCGACTTTGATCCCATTGCCGATTAACGGGTCAAAGCCGGAAAACTTGAATCGGACTGGTCGGACAGTCGGACGATGGATTCGCCCGACCAGTACATGAACATCGTCTACAAGCCGTGCGGGTTCGCCGAACGCACCCGTCCACGGATGATCTTCCCCCACGCAAGTGGGGATAAACCTACGCACGTGACAGCAAGCAAAGGCTGACAGCAGGCCAGACCCGAGTTCGATTCTCGGCAGCTCCACGACCCTGATCCATCTCCCATGAGCTTGTGCAGACTCACGGTCTGCGGGGACAGATGAATCGGGCACGGTACGCATCGCACCGTGACGGACGACAGAAGCGATGCACCGGTGGCGTGGCCCAGCGGCGACGGCAGCAGACTGTAAATCTGCGACAAGGAAACACCGGAGGTTCGAGTCCTCCCGCCACCACTATCCGCCTGGTTGCAAACAGGCGGATTAACAGGTAGCGGCGCCTTCAAGGCCGTGCTGTGGTTTTCGTTTGCACACAGTATCTAAACAACAAACGGATTTTATCCGCTGTCAGGCCAGTCTCATTAGACTGACAGCGAACGGTAAAAGCCGGAATGATACGCAGTCATGAGACGACGCGTTCCGGCCGGCTTCGTAGCTCAAACGGCGGAGCATGCATGGTTGGTGGTTCGAATCCACCCGGAGCCACGTTTTTGACAGGTCTTACAACCGGAGAGTCGAGGACTGTGAAGAAAAACTGGAAGAGCGTGCAAATCCTAGGTCGCACGCTTGGAAGGGGAGGTTTCGCAGGAGGTTAGGAAAACCGGTGGAGACAGTCTAAACACGCGAAAGAATCAAGATGAAAGCATCGTGGTACTGCTTAAGACGGTGCCAGAATCTGAGGAAATCGCGTTTAATAGGGCACGTACGTAGCTGGTAAGCCACGGAGTCCTGTCAAAAATATCGGATTGTGGCGCAGTTTGGTAGCGCACGTGCTTTGGGAGCATGGGGTCGCAGGTTCGAATCCTGTCAATCCGACTCGCATGGGAATATCGCTTCCCATGGATCTCACCCGGGCGGGAGGATGCCCGGGCAGTACGACCGGCAGCGCCGGCCGGCGGAATCAACACATCCGTGACCACTGGCAAGAAGGGTCGAAGAGCGTTGGCGAACGCAGGCATCCAAGCCCCATCCGGCGTGCAAGCCCCGGACGTTCACTCGGAAGCCAGCCATCCCTCTTTCGGCTGGCGGACTATACGTCACCGCCGTGCGACGTATCCGAAAAAAGCACGGCCATGCGGATGTGGTGCAGTGGTAGCACGCCTGCTTCCCAAGCAGGAAACCGCGGGTTCGAACCCCGTACACCGCTCGATACGATTCCATGCCCGTTGGGAGTTCCCGGCGGGGCAGTCATGACCATGCGGGTCGTGTCCGATGGTTCACGCCTCCGTTTGTTCGACGGACACGTGAATATCGTCAGCGCCCATCATCCTATGGGTGGATGATGCGAACAGCTCTTTGTCGGAAGGGTTGGTGCGAATCCGATAAAGCCTATCCGCCCAGTGCGGGAAAGGTTTCCTGGAACGCGGGCGACCGCGTTTCTTGTCAGCCGACCCACAGGATGTGGGAACGGTCTCGAGGAGCATGGAGGTTCAGCCCCTGTGATCCCTGTCATGCCTCGTGTTGCAGTATGCGCGTCCACCGCAAGCATGAGTGCAGGATTCGGCACGAGTGGTCGAATCCACAGTGGACTGCGCGGGCATATCCCTGCGGATTGCCTGCGCATGCTTTCGTAGCCCAACCGGTAGAGGCAATGCGCCAAGGACGCATCCAGTCCGGGTTCGAATCCCGGCGAAAGCACTGGCGGAAATGCGGGCGTCAACGCCGCCCATACGGGTCTTGAACGCTTGCCTGTTTTGGGAACGATGCATTGCCGGGCCTTCGCGCAACCGGGGCCGATGACCAATGCAGCGTCCGCTTCCGCACCTAACTTGCGAATACGATGTCAACGCCGCCACCCGCCCGCTGCCATATTGGGGCGAAGTGGAACGATGGTCAAGGCGCGGACCTTGCACCTCAGTGGTCTGAACAGAACCGCCTTTCCAGCATCGTATCCGCAACATGGCTTCGTCTTCCAAAGGTAGGATGCGTCATCCGTCGCAATGCGGGTTCGAATCCCGTCGAAGCACGATGGGCCCAGTGGCCACATGCGAAACGCTGGGTTCCCGAACGGGAGATAGTTTGCGATCGGCGGCATGAACCGGTCGCAGGACAAGCATTCCTTTGCTCGCATGGCCCATCCACCGTTCCTCATGCCGGAACGGTTTCGCCGTCGTAGCTCAGCTGGCAGAGCAGCGCCCTCGTAATGCGCAGGTCACCGGTCCGAATCCGGTCGATGGCTCTTTCTCCACTAAAACCGACCTGTTTTTCCTCCTTTGTCTGGCTGGTTTTTCGGGAAGCCTGCAACCGGACAGGCGTGGAGGATTCCGGTAATGCTGCCGTAGCTCAGCTGGCAGAGCAGCCGCCTTGTAAGCGGCAGGTCGTCGGATCGTAACCGACCGGCAGCTCGCAGAAGAGAAAACCCATTCTGGGCTTCCTAGAGAACAAGGAGATTCTTATGACTGCACCCAATAATCCCCCCCCTCCCAACCGCTTTCTGAACAAACAGAAGTTCAATCGCAGCATCGTGTGAACAAGAGCATGACCGCGCTCGGAATCACCGGTCTTGTGCTTTCGAGCATCGCGGTACTGATCAGCTGGGTTCCTATCGTCAATAATTTCGCAGCGATCCTGGGTGCCATCGCTCTGCCGTTTGCGATTGCAGGTATCGTCGCCACTCGTCGCAAAGGCAAAAGAACTGGTCGCGGCATAGCCATTGCCGCCACGATTCTCGCCATATTGTCCATCGTGTTCACCTTGGCGACTCAAGGAATGTATTCCAAAGCAATCGATGACACCTTTGGAACAACCAACAGTTCCACGCAATCCTCTACAAAAGGAAAAACACAGGCAAAAGGTTCCGAGAACACGAAGTCTGCGGATAAAGAGGGTGACATCGACTCCGGCAACTATCACATCAAACTCGTATCTGTCACCAAATCCAGTAACGATTACGAAGGAAAGCCGACTGCGATACTCACCTACGAGTTGACCAACAAGAAGAACGAAAACTCCAACTTCATGGACGTCGACATTCAGGCTTTCCAGAACGGACACGAATTGGATACGGCGATCTATATGGATCAGCCCGAAGGATATGATGCGGAATCCTCCACTCAAACCATTCAACCAGGTGCCAGTAAGACGGTGACTGTCGGATACGTTTTGGAGGATGAGATTTCACCGGTCAGCATCGAAGCTTCGGGCACTCTTGACATGTCCGACGCAAAGGTCACCGGAGAGTTCTCATTGCAGTGATCACGCTCGCCTCGCGCGGTTAAGCAGGGCATTGGGGTTGTAGCTCAGTTGGTAGAGCGTTTCGTTCGCAACGAAAAGGTCGCGGGTTCGACTCCCGCCAGCTCCACTTCTTTTTTGGTGTCTTTCTTTGTTTTTTCGCGTGTTCCCATTGTGTTTTTGACTTTTCTCTTTTACTTGTTATACTGAATATGTCCACATAAAAAATGAAAGAGGAAAACCAATGAACATCGCATACTCCCGTTATCTGCAAAACGCACTCGAACATAGCACCCTCACCGATGAGGAGAAGCAAGGCGCACACGCCTTCCTGAAATTCCTGTCAACCTACAAGCCCACAGGGCTGAACTTCAGGGAACCGGACTTCTACGGTTATGGCGATGCGTTCGGACAATACGGCATCACCTACTTCGACAAGCAAACCCTCGAAGACTATGGCATCGACCCCGACGAGCTGGACGCCATCCAGTTCGACCAGCTCATGACCTGTTGGGCCGAGGAAGCCCACGACATGCTCGGGAGCGACGTCTGCGACATCATCCCCGACTCTCTAGATAACGCGATTCAAACGCTTGGCTTCGACCGTGAAAGCATCGAGGCGTGAAATCATGATGAACGTTGAAGACTTCAGGATCATGTTCCGCGCCCATCTGAGCCACGAACTCTGGGACAAGTGGCGCAACGGACAACTCGACGTGTCCATGCGCCGTAACACCCCAGACGGATGCGAATACGAGGAGCTGCCGAAGGAAGCGGCAGATCGGATTCTCAATGGCGGGGAAATCCATTCCTGTGAGGATCTGGCCGACCCGACCGAAATGATTTCGGATCGTTACGCCTGCTCCCTGTACGGTATCACCACGTTCAAGCCCAGCGAATACGCAGTTGACGAAGACTTCCCGAATGAGGTCGTCCTGCTAGTCCGTGGCTGGAGCGTAGCCGATTTTATGAGCGACTGGACGAAGCTCAACGCAGTCGATGAGTAGAAGACGGGGAACAGAATGTACGAGATTAAAAGCATCAAAGATGGAACCTATGGCGCATACGAGTATTCGACACCAATACCCGCAGACTACAGCTTCAAACAGATGCTCGCCATGGCACGTGACATCGCCAATGCGAACGGATATGAGGCAAGCATCTACGACGATGAAAACGAGATGATCATCACCATCGCACCCGAACAATACAGCATGGGAGTCGCAGCATGAGCAACAGGAAACTCGTCAGCGTACAGGAAATCACCAACATCGAACCCATCGAAGGGGCCGATCGCATCGAAGTCGCCCGCATATTGGGGTGGCGTGTGGTCGTCGGCAAGGACATGCATCTGAAGCCGGGGGACAGGGTCGCCTATTTCGAGACGGACAGTCTTCTGCCCGCCTACGATCCGCGTTACAAGGCGTTCCAGGCTCGCGGTCAGAAGACCATGATCGTCGGTTCCATGGAAATCACTGGCCATGTGCTGCGCACCATGAAACTGCGCGGAGTGTATTCGCAGGGCCTCATCATGCGTTTGGATGAACTCGGATTCCGGTATACGCCGGCAGTCGGCACGGACATCACCGATAAGGCGAATGTACTCAAATACGAGGAGCCCCTGCCGATGGGCGGTGCTCAGATCGGCCGGTTCGACGCGCCCTGCTCCAAGTCGGACGCGCCACGTTTGCAGACGCTCACCGACCACTGGGATGAAATCAAGACGTTGAAAGCCGTGCCGACCGTGAAGGTCGATGGCACCAGCACCACGCTCAGCATGGACGAACGCGGACAAGTCCACGTGTACTCACGCAACTGGGAGCTTGACTCCATGTCCTCGAGCATGCAGCTCGCCAAAAGATTCCAGTTGGACAAGATGCTATGGCCCGGCATGGCCGTCCAGTTCGAGCTATGTGGCCCCGGTATCCAATCAAACCGTTTGAAACTGCCTGCCCAACGTCCGTTCGTCTTCGCCGTCTGGAAAGACCATCACAAGATCGACCGCGACCAGTGGCCGACGGGAATGCCGAATCTTGCCGTTCCCGAACTCGACGAAAACGAGTGGGCATTGACGGGGAGCGTGGACGACATGATCGCCAAAGTAGACGGGTTGCGTGGCAACGTCACCAAAGACCGTCTGGACGAGGGCATCGTCTGGCATCTGCACGAAGACCAGCAGTTGTCCGAAGGATTGGCGAACGAACTGGGAGCCAATCGGTGCTTCAAAATCATCAACAACAAATACCTGACGAAGAACGGACTATAAGCATGGCATACCCGATGTTCCCGCTCGTATCGGCTCCCGCATCCTACATGCCGGTCCCCGTCGACCTGGTACAGCGCCTCGCCTCGTTCACCCTGGCCCACCCCGGGGAGCCGGGAGGCCTTACCGCCGACGAGATCAGGCATCTGAACCTGCCCTGCGGCTCCTACGGGTATGAGAGCGAAGCCGTCGACGATTGGCTCGACGAACTGGCAGACCAGCTTGAAAAGAGGTGACAGCCTTGACCAAGACAATCATGGTGGACATCGACAACACGATCGCCGACTATACGAACGGTCTGCGCGACTACATCCGCGAATGCGGACATGGCGAGGACGAATGCCCATGCCCGGAGCCGACGGCCTACGATTTCACGCTGACCGGCGGATGGCCGTTCAGCGGGGATCCAAAGGCGTTCACGTGGTGGCATACGCGCGCCACCGCCGACGGCCTCTACTCACGCGAAGAACCCTATGGGGGAGCCGCCGAAGCTTTGAACCAGCTGCACGATGCGGGCTGGAATGTCATCATGGCGACCAGCCGCGCGGATGACTGGCGCGGCGAAAGCCAACGCTGGCTGCACCGCAACGGCTTCCAGTTCGACGGCTACTACAACGGCGACAAGACGCTGCTCACGCCGGACGTGCTCATCGACGACAGGCCCGTCACATTGGAGGCGATGGCCGCGAAGGGTGTGACCGTACTCCATCCCGGCCACCGGTACTGCAGGGATGCGCCGGGCCGCATGTTCCACCGGTGGGCCGCCGTGCCCCTGATCCTGGGAGGCGCGCGATGAAGCCGGAAATCGAAGTCGAACGCCGCGCCGGCATGATCACGGGCGCCTCATGCGGGCATACGAGCCTCACCTGGCTGCCCGACAGGGGCCGTCACGGCACCCGCACATGGGTGCTGTCCACCCATGACGGGGACACGGTCCGCCGCATCCGGCTGAACGCCAACGAGCTGGGCGAACTGGCGGGCATATTGCAGGCGATAGCGAACGAAGGAGAACAGCATTGATTTACGACATCACACCCATCACGTTCAACCAATTGGATCTGCTGTCTGCCGGACACCCGCAGGGTGGTCTTCAGCAGACCGGGCACATGGCGCATCTCGCCGCCCCAGACGTGGAGGCCACGGATCTGATCGGCGTGACCCGTAATGGTGTTCTGACGGCCGGATGTCTGATCGCGTGGACTCGAGGCCGGTTCGGTTTGGAGGGTAGTATCTGGCTTGGTCCACTGTGTACGCTCGACGATCCGAAGCTCCTGGAGAACATGACCCGGGGAATCCGGCTCGCCGCACGTCGCCGCCATGCGGTATCCGTCACCTGCTGGCCGAACATCGAATACCAGAGGCATGATGCGGTCGGGAACCTGATCGGGGTCCCCGACACGATGATCCTTGACGCCTACCGGTCATGCGGCTGGAGGCATCAAGGATTCGACACCGGATACGGGAAAGTCATCAACCGTTGGAATTGGATCAGAACCTTCGACGGTATCAAGGATGAGCAGACGCTGCTCGCCTCATGTAAGCCGCGCACCCGGTGGAGCGTGAACCGGGCGAGAACATCAGGCGTGCGAGTACGCGAACTCGGTGCGGATGAGCTTGGCACGTTCGTGGACATCGAACGGAAGACCGCAGGACGACGCGGCTTCACGGCCCGCGACGAAGACTACTATCGCCGGTTCAAGGAGACATTCGGAAGCCGAGCCCATTTCATGCTCGCCGAAATCCATGCCAATGAGCTTCTGACCGGCCTGACCGCCGAACATGACAGGCTCGCCGATCAGCTGGATTCGCTGAAAACCAGATACGAAGCGCATGCCACGACCCGGCTCAAACGCCAGATTGACGATACGGCCCGCAACCTGACCGCCCTGGAACGTCGCCTCGACGAGGCGCGCGCCTTGACCACACATGGTAGCGTGATCCCAGCCGCCTGCGCCCTGTTCGTGGAACACCGGCGTGAAACCGTGTACCTGACAGCCGGCGCTCTCCCCGAATACCGGGCATACCAGGCTCCCGCCCTGTTGGTCCACGAAGGAATGCTCCGCCTGTGCGTCAACAGTACCCAACCGCGACGCTTCAACATGTACGGCATCACCGGCGTATTCAACGACCCGGATGACGAAGGCCGTGGGGTATTGGAATTCAAACAGGGATTCAACGGGCATGCCGAGGAGCTGGTTGGAGCGTGCACTCTACCGACCAGCACGATCCGATACAAGCTCGTTGAAGCCGTTCACGCGATTAAGCCGCTGAAGAAGGCCGGCCAAACAGAAGATGGTCGTTGACTTCCTCCCCACGGCTGAAGCCGGGGTTTTACGGCGCGATTCGGATAAAAATCAAACTAAGCATATACGAGTTTGACTTATTACGTACAAATGCCGTACGATTAACATATGATAGAAACCACGAACAAAGCCAGCCGTTTCGAGATGCGGCTCACGCCGTCACAAAAGGAACGTCTCGACCAAGCGGCCGAAATCAAAGGTCTCAGCACATCCCAATGGGCGTTGTCCAACCTGCTCGTCGCCGCCGACCGTGACATCCAAGAATCGCACGTACTCTATCTGGACGACGAGCAATGGAACTCATTCATAAAATCTTTGGATGAACCCATGCCGACGAAGATGGTAGAGCTGCTTGAAAGCGAACCTATCTGGAAATGAGCGATTTCACCTTTCCACGACGACTGACCATGGAAGACGACATCGATGGGTTCGACTGCGGCTTACCGGTCGTCAACAACTGGCTACGAAACCAGCTGAAGAACGCCGGCAGACAGCATACAGCCGTCGCCTATGCGACATTCTCGAATGGAGTCCTGGCAGGCTTCTACACGCTTAGCGCATACGGTATCAATCACACCGAGGCGAACGGATGGTTAAAAAGAAACAGTCCAGACCCAATCCCGGCGATACTCTTGGGCATGCTTGGCGTAGACATACGCTACCAAACCATGCACATAGGTTCTCAACTGCTAAGGGACGCGACCTTGCGCGCTTCCAATGCGGCTGAAATAGTAGGAGCCAAGGCATTATTCGTCGAACCAGCTTCCGATTCGGCGACAAAATTCTACGAGCATTACGGGTTTCGACATATCGAACGTTCAACGAAAATGTTTCTTCCGTTGAAAAGAAACTGAGTTGACTTCCTCCCGGTACTAAAGCACCGGAAGGAAGTCAACCGGCCCTCAAGAACCGGGTTTGCGCCTCACGCAGGTCAACCTATTCCTCTAGCGAGCCATTCGGCGGCGGTGCGTTTCGATTGGAAGATGCCTTGGCTTCCGTTGATGCCGGTCGCATGCCACATGTGTTTCCGGTTGATAGTTTCCCGTCGGAGATTGCCGACGGTATGACCGTTGGCGAGAACGGCGAACATGTTGGTTCCGGTTTTAATCAGGATTAGGTTCAACAGGCCGGTTCCTTTCTGGCTCGTGCCAATGCTTCGATGAGCTGTTCGGCTTTCCGTCTGCAAGGCATGTGCCCGGATTGGACAGCATGGTCGAACATCCCGTCGATGGAATCTTCGTCGAACGGAAAACCGAAAGAGCATTTGTATAGGATTCGACTCACCGTTTCGATCTGTTGTTCCGATACTTGTTCGCGGCTTTTGGCTCCTGCTTCGTATCCTTGGGCGAAGGCTTCTATCGGATCGTCGGATTGTTGACGTCCTCCCCACGGTTTAAACCGGGGGATTCCTCCTATTGTTTTGCGGTAGGAGAGGTTCTGGTTTCTAAGAGACTGCCACGGATTCGCGTGCAGCGTTTCCGTTGGTCTTATGTCCCTGTTCGACCGGGGTGCCGTCCGCGCCCCACAGGCTTTCCGACGTGACGGCGAGCGTGTCCAATCCCCGTTTGAGAATGTTTTTCGCCGCGTTCACGTCAGCGTTCGTCTTATACGAGCATTTTTTGCAAATGAACACCGCTTGGCTCTCGCGGTTTTCTTTCGCCACATACCCGCATTGACTGCATGTTTGGCTTGTATAGGCGGGGTTGACGAGTATCATGCCCACGCCTTCGGCCAGTCGGGTCTTGTATGCGAGCATGGACGATAGTCTTCCCATGCTCGCCTGTCGGAGACTGCGGTTGAGTCCGCGTTTCGCCGCCTGACCGTTGGGCAGGTATCTGCCTTCATGCAACGGGTCGGGAACAGGCTTGTTGCGGCGGCTCATGTTCGCTAATCGTAGGTTCTCCAACACAATCAAATCATTGTCACGCACGAGTTGGGTCGTGTATTTTTGGTACACGTCATCCAATATACGTTTGGATTTCGCATGCAGTTTTGTGATTTCCAGCCGGGTCTTCCAATATGCGCGGCTGGTTCTGCCACTATTCGCGTATTCTTTCTCACTGGAATATCCGGCTGTCTTGACCCTACGGGCTTGGCTTTTCTGACGCTTCCGGATTTCACGGTCGATGGCCTTCAACCTGTTCTTGGGTAAGTCCATGAATCGACCGTTGGAGTCGGAGGCGGCATGCGCGCATCCACGGTCTATGCCGATGGCCTTTCCGGTGGGCTTGTGTCTGATGGGGAGGGGAATGTTGTTGAATACTACGGTATGGTTCGTCCAATCCACTTGGATGGCCGTGTATTCGCGTATCGGCTGGCTGACGCGCACGTGCAGGAGGATGCGGTAGCGTAACGGTTCGCCCGGCAATGACATGCCTTTGGGGTTCTGTCCGGTGATGGTTATGATGCCGTGGTTGCGGTTGACCTGACGGTATACGGCGTTGCGCCCACCGTTATACCAGCAGATGAAACGCTGCCCGTCACGCTTGTACGATTTGAACCGGGGCATTCGTCCCGGCTTCAACCGTTTGCCTAATAGGGTCTTGCGTCGTTGCACGGCGGTGAACCATTCGACCCGTTCGATTCGTGTCGGTGACTCCAATATGAGGGACGGCACCGCCGTCAGCCAAGAACATTCGCTTCGGGACTGGCTGACGCTACGAGTGTCGGGTTCGCCTCCAATGGGGACGAGGGTTTTGTCCTTGCCGTATTTGCAACGGTTGGAACGCAATTGGTTGAACCGGTATCGCCAAGCGTCGCACAGCCATTCCATTGCCTGACTGCCGGTATTCGCGTAAAGCTTTTCGGAACATGGGTCATGCTGGTCGGTATAACCGATGAACGGTTTGGCACCGTCCAACGTCACACGTTCCAACACGACTTTCTGGCTCATATTTCTAATAATACCACATTACGCGTAATATGGAAAAAAGAAAGCTGTGATTCCTCCCCGCGCCTAAAGGCGGGGGCACCCTCACAGCAAAACGTTGACTTCCTCCCCACGGCTGAAGCCGGGGGATTCCTGTCGCATGTCACTCATGGCTGCCGCCTACCGTGGACAGTAAGGATTTAGTTCCGGACTCCACGTTCTCAAGCAGGAAGCCGGTGTACTGGAACTGTTCGGTCTGGGCCTTGGCCTGGCGTAGGGTGTCGAGGCCGACGCCCGCGATGATCAGGATCGTGGTGCCACCGAACGGCAGCTTGGCGTTGAGGCCGAGGGCCATGATCAGCACGGTCGGAATCAGGGCCACGAACAGCAGGTAGACGGCGCCGACGGTGTTGAGTCGGTTCATCACGTAGGTCAGGTAGCGGCTGGTGGCGTTGCCGGCGCGGATGCCGGGAATGAAGCCGCCGTACTGCTTCATGTTGTCCGCGGTCTCGTCCGGGTTGAACGTGATCGAGGTGTAGAAGAAGCAGAAGAACACGATCATCAGCGCGTACAGGGCGATGTACCACACGGATGTGGTGTTCGCCAGGTTGGCGTTGATCCACTTGACCCACGACTGGTCGGACTTGCCGAACTGGGCGATCAGGGTCGGGATGGCGAGGATCGAGGAGGCGAAGATCGGCGGGATGACGCCGGACATGTTGATCTTCAGCGGCAGGTAGGTGGAGGAGCCGCCGTACATCTTACGGCCGATCATGCGGCGCGTGTACTGCACCGGGACGCGGCGCTGGCACAGTTCGACGAAGTCGACGAAGATGAGGATGACCACGAGCACGCCCACGACGATGCCGAACTTCAGCCAGTCGCCATCGGTGCCGTCGGTGCCGTAGCCGATCTCCCACAGCTGCGGCAGGAAGCCGGAGCAGATGGACATGAAGATCAAGATGGACATGCCCTGGCCGATGCCCTTGTCGGTCACGAGCTCGGCCATCCACATGATCAGGCCGGTGCCGCCGGTCATGATGAGGACCATGACCACGAGGTTGAACACGGAGCCGTCCGGGATGACCTGGTCGCACTGGTAGTTGAACAGGGCGCCGGAGCGGGCGGTGACCAGGATGGTGGTGGACTGGAGCACGGCCAGGCCGATGGTCAGGTAACGGGTGTACTGGGTGAGCTTGGCCTCGCCGGACTGGCCCTCCTTGTGCAGGGCCTCGAAGCGGGGGATGACCACGCGCAGCAGCTGCACCACGATGGACGCGGTGATGTACGGCATGACGCCCAGCGCGAAGATAGACAGCTGGAGCATGGCGCCACCCGAGAAGAGGTTCACCAGTCCGATGAAGTTCTCCTGGGAGGCGCTGCCGATGGTGGCCATGCACTTGTTCACCACGTTGTAGTCCACGCCAGGAGTCGGAATGAACGAACCGATGCGGTAGACGATGATGATGAACAGGACGAAGAGAATCTTCTTCCTCAACTCTTTGGTTTTCAGGGCCTGGATTAGTGTCCTCACCTAGATTTCCTCCCAATAGCGCGCCAATCGCGCGAAATACACAAACTAACGAACGAGCATAGTCTAAAGTGCCTACTTCGGCCACTTCATGTCTCGCGAATGTTACCTGAATTATGCTCCGTCGTACTGAACGGGGGGGAAACATACTCAAAACGATCATTGTGTTGAGACTGCTTCTCTGCACTCAGAACAACAATTTTTTAGAAAAGGGAACCCCCGTCCACCTATTGGCGGGCGGGGGTTGTACAGCCTATTGCGCTCCCCGTAGGACTAATCAGTCCTCGGAAACGGAACCGCCGGCGGCCTCGATCTTGGACTTGGCGGAAGCCGAAACCTTAACACCCTTGAGGGTGAAAGCCACGGTGGTCTCGCCGTCGCCCAGAACCTTCACCGGAGCGTTGTCACGAACAGCGCCCTTGGCGATCAGGTCGGCCACAGCAACCTCGCCGCCCTCGGGGAAGAGCTCCACGAGACGAGCGATGTTGATGACCTGGAACTCGACCTTGAACGGGTTCTTGAAGCCACGAAGCTTCGGCAGGCGCATGTACAGCGGCAGCTGGCCGCCTTCAAAGCCCGGACGCACGTGGTTGCGCTTCGTCTGGCCCTTGGCGCCACGACCGGCGGTCTTACCCTTGGAGCCTTCACCGCGGCCCACACGGGTGCGGTCCTTCTTGGCACCCGGGGCGGGCTTCAGGTCGTGCATCTGCAGGATTTCGTTATCTGCCATAATCAGTCAACCTCCTCAACGGTGACCAGGTGACGCACGGCGTTCACCAGACCACGGTTGGCCGGGGTGTCCTCGCGGACAACGGTCTTACCGATCTTGTTGAGGCCGAGGGTCTTGACGGTGGCGCGCTGAGCCGGGGTACGGTTCACGATGCCGTGGTGCAGGGTAATCTTCAGGTTCTTAGCCATGAGTATCACTCACCATCCTTCTCTTCGGCGGCCTTAGCGGCAGCAGCC
>OHAG01001544.1_pt1 | contig 14526 bp, 13 predicted proteins | sample 1577081 | NCBI WGS metagenome assembly OHAG01 (sample SAMEA3541513, study PRJEB24748) | human gut metagenome | biome: human gut; feature: human-associated habitat; material: faeces | place: China | collected 2012
AAGTCGGAAAAGAAATCAGAAAATTATATTCTTGGTCTGATGAAGATAAATTAATCAATAACTAATCAATTATGAGGATAGAAATATCCTCTTTTTTTTATACAAAAAAGTAAAATAAATAAGTAAAGATTAAATTAATCTCTACTTATTTAAAACATTCAATAAATTGATTTATAAGAATAGGTGTTTCTTCATTCTTTCTCGTAATAAAAGCAATACCTGTATATAAATCTTTATCTTCTAAATAAGCATATTCTAAAGAAGAATCATAATTTAAAGATAAGCTACTTAAAGGAACGATAGCAACACCAATACCGCTGTTTGCCCAAATAAGAGAAGTTCGGCTATCGTCACAAGTCACTTTTATTTGAATTTGAATGTGTTTATTTAGGCTATAATCATTGATTAAAGGAAGATATCTTTGATGGATAATCAAAGGTATCTTTTTTAAGTCTTTCATTTTAGAAATAGGTCTTTTAAAATATTCTTTTTTACCTATAACAATCATAGGTTCTTTTTCTAAATAAAACGTATTAACTTTAGAAGTATCAAAAGGAGTTCTAACAATCCCTAAATCAATATTATGAGACAATAATAAATCAAGTATTTCATAAGTAGAACCTTCATAAATACGATATTGAACATGATCATAGTGTTCAATAAAATGCTTAATATTATCTTGTTGAATTAAACCACCATTAGAAGAAGTAATTCCAATTCTTAATACATCTTGAAAAGATTCTTTTAATTCATTTTTAGTAATTTCAGTTAAATCTAATATTTGAAGACATCTTTTATAAAAACGCATTCCTGCATCTGTTAATTCAATTTGTTTATTTCCTCTTTTTAACAAAGTAATACCAAGTTCTTCTTCTAATTGTTTAAGTTGAATAGATAAAGGGGGCTGTGCCATATGTAAAACCTGTGCAGCTTTAGAAATAGTTCCTTCTTCTACAATTGTTTTAAAATACTTCATTTGTCGAATATCCATTATAAATCCTCCTTTATATGTTAATAATATAATTATTATATAATATATATATTTTACATATAGATAAATCTTATCATATAATAACGCAGAGGTGAAGAATGTGAAACTATTAAAATACGTTAAAGAATATAAATTTTCAGCAACACTAGGTTTTTTATTTAAAATCTTTGAAGCTGCTTTAGAATTATGTGTTCCCGTTGTTATGGCCTCTGTCATTGATAAAGGAATTGCTTATAAAGATACCAATTATATTTTAAAATGTGGGCTCGTCCTTATTGGTTTAGCTGTTTTTGGTTATTTATTTGCACTTGTTTGTCAATGGTATGCTTCCCTTACATCACAAAGTGTGGGGACACAACTTAGAAAAGACATGTATCATCAAATCAATCAATATGATGATGCCAATTTAGATACCCTTACAGCACCATCGTTAGTGACAAGACTTATTAATGATGTAGTACAAATTCAATTAGCTGTAGCGATGACGATTCGTCTTACATCAAGAGCTCCATTTTTAATGATTGGTTCATTATTTATGGCGTTTATGATCAGTGGTTCTTTATCAATGATCTTTGTTGTAGGGGCGATTATTTTAGCGGTATCGATGTTATCAATTACAATTATTTCGATGCCTTATTTCTCTCGTATTCAAAAGTTATTAGATAAGATTGCTTTAATAGCAAGAGAAAACTTAAAAGGTGTACGTGTTATTCGTGCTTTTTCAAATCAAAATCATGAAGTAAAAAGATTTAATTTAGAAACAAAAAATCAAAAAGATGAACAAGTAAAAGTAGGTAAAATACAAGCTTTATTAAATCCCTTTACTTATTTAATTGTAAACTTTGCAATCATTATTATTATTTATGCTAGTGGTTTCCAAGTCAATGTAGGAAGTCTTTCTCAAGGGGAAGTTATTGCCTTAATTAACTATATGAATAGTATTTTACAAGCACTCATTGTCTTTGCGAATGTTTTATCAATCTACAATAAAGCTACAGCAAGTTATCAAAGAGTTTTTGAAGTACTTGAAACAACACCGCAAGTAGAAGATCAAGGAAGTTATTCAACCCTTATTCCTAATGAAAAAATGATTGAATTTAAAGATGTCAACTTTGGATATCTTCAAAAAGATGTGTTACACAACTTATCATTTACGATCAATAAAGGTGAAACAGTAGGAATTATTGGAGGAACGGGTGCTGGTAAATCAACACTAGTATCCCTTATTGGAAGAAATTATGATGTTAGAAGTGGACAAATTAAAATAGCTGGTAAAAATATTCAAAATTATAAACTAGAAACATTAAGACAACATATCAGTTATGTTTTACAAAATACATCATTGATTTCAGGAACAATTAAAGAAAATATTTGTATGTCAAAACCTTACCAAGAAGAAACAATGAATAAAGCTTTAGAAGTTTCACAAGCTAAAGAATTTGTAAGTCGTCTTCCTCAAGGAATAGAAAGTGCTGTTGTTCAAGGTGGGAAAAACTTCTCTGGTGGACAAAGACAACGTTTAACAATAGCTAGAGCACTTTATAAACAAGCGGATATTTTAGTTTTAGATGATTGTTCAAGTGCGTTAGACTATGCAACAGATGCTGCTTTACAAAAACAATTACAAGAATTAAAAGAAATGACAAAAATTGTTATTTCTCAAAGAACAGCGTCTTTAAAAAGATGTGATCGTATTATGGTTTTATATCATGGTGAACTTGTTGGTTTTGATTGTCATGAAAAATTATTAAAAAATTGTACGGTTTATAAAGAAATTTATGAATCTCAAAATAGTAAGGATGGTGATCTCAATGGATAAAAAAACAATTAAAAGATTGCTTACATATTGTAAACCTTATCGTTTTTTAATTATGTTATTAACACTTTTATCAATTGTCTCTGTTGTCTTTACTTTACTTACACCAGTTTTAATAGGTCAAGCAATAGATTTATTGGTTGGAAAGAATCAAGTTCATTTTCAAGCGTTATTGAACAAACTTATTTTTATTGGAATTGTTATTTTAATTATTTCTTTGATTCAATGGATCATGGGACAAATTACAAATACAATTACTTATAATATTACGAATGATTTAAGAAATAGAGTATTTGATCAAATTCAAGTTCTTCCTTTAAAATATATTGATGCTACAAGTCATGGAGATATTTTAGGAAGATTGATCAATGATATTGATTTAATTGGACAAGGCTTATTACAAAGTTTTACATCCTTGCTTACAGGAATTGCAACAATTGTAGGAACGATTTTGATTATGGCTTATATTCATTTTTCGGTAGCTGTAATTGTGGTTGTTTTAACACCACTTTCTTTACTTGTCGCTTCTTTGATTGTTAAAAGAACACATTCTTATTTCCAAGAACAACTTGCTTTAAGAGGGGAAATGAATGGTTATTGTGAAGAAATGATAGGTAATCAAAAAATTGTTAATATTTTTGATTATCAAGAACAAAACGAAGAAAAGTTTAATGAAATCAATGAACGTATGCATAAAAGTGGGGTTATTTCACAATTCTATGGGGCTTTAATTAATCCCACAACACGTTTAGTTAATAGTATTGTTTATGCTGCTGTTGGTATTTTTGGAGCATTTCAAGTATTAAATGGTTCATTTACAGTAGGTATTCTTTCAAGCTTTTTAACATATGCTAACCAATATACAAAACCATTTAACGAAATATCATCCGTTATGTCAGAAATGCAAACAGCCATTGCTGCCAGTCAAAGAGTCTTTGCATTATTAGATGAAGAAACAATCCAAGAATTAACAACATCTAAAATCATTGAAAATAAACAAGGACATATTATCATTGATCATTTAAATTTCAGTTATGATCCAAGTAAACCATTAATTCAAGATTTTAACTATGAAGCTAAACCAGGAACAATGACAGCTATTGTAGGTAAAACAGGTTGTGGAAAAACAACATTAATTAACTTATTAATGCGTTTCTATGATCCTCAAGGTGGAAAAATTACAATTGATGGTGTTAATATTGAAGATATGAACCGAGAAGATTTAAGAAAAATGTACGGTATGGTTTTACAAGATAGTTGGTTATTTAAAGGGACTATTAAAGAAAATATTGCTTATGGAAAAACAAAAGCTAGTGATGAAGAAATCATTGAAGCGGCTAAAAAAGCACGTGTGCATAAATATATTATGTCTCTTCCTCAAGGATACGATACAATGGTCGAAGAAGATGGTGGAAATATGTCTCAAGGACAAATGCAACTTGTGTGTATTGCACGTATTATGTTAACACATCCACCAATGTTGATTTTAGATGAAGCAACAAGTTCAATCGATACGCGTACAGAATTACAAATTCAAAAAGCTTTTGATGAAATGATGAAAGGAAGAACAACCTTTATTGTTGCTCACCGTTTATCAACGATTAAAAATGCCGATCAAATCATCGTTATGGATCAAGGACATATTGTAGAAATTGGTAATCATGAAGAATTGCTTCAAAAACAAGGTTATTATCATCAACTTTATTACAGTCAATTCGAAACTGAATAATCAAGAAAGTTACGATTTTAAGTCGTAACTTTTTTATTAGTTCCTTTGAAGTAACTATACCACAATATTGTGCGTGCTTTTTTTTATTAGAAATAAAATTATAATGAAAAACGAAAAAGGAGGCACAACAATGAATGTTTCAACTTGTTTAAATATTTTAAGAGAAATCAAAGATGTTGCTTTTGCAACCGTTGATGAAAATAATCAACCACAAGTAAGAATTATAGATGTAATGTTGGTTGAAGATAATAAATTATATTTTTGTACAGCAAGAGGAAAAGATTTTTATAAACAATTAAAAAATCATCCATACGTTGCAATTATAGGAATGAATAAAGAGTATCAAATGGTTCGTTTAAATGGACTTGTTAAACGATTAGAAAAGCAAAAATATTGGATAGATCGTATTTTTAAACATAATTCATCAATGAATAATGTTTATCCAAATGAGAGTCGTTATATTTTAGAAGCCTTTTGTCTTGAAGAAGGTGAACTAGAATTCTTTGATTTAGGCAAAGAACCTATTTATAGAGAAAGTTTTTCAGTGAATAAAGAGATAAAATCTAAGGGATTTATCATTAGTAATCAATGTATTCAATGTGGCTTATATCAAAAGAATTGTCCACAACAATGTATTTCAAATTATCAAATTCAACAAGAACGTTGTTTATATTGTGGATTATGTTATGAAAAATGTCCTGTACAAGCAATAGAAAGTAAAGTATTGTAATATTCATACATTAGCTAAAGTGATTGATAATATAAGAGAAAGAATGCAAAGTGATGATAGTTTTTCTTATTCCTATTTTCCGGTAATTCAATTTTATGATTATGGAAATGAAATTAAACAAAAACTCTCTATTGGTTATGGCAAAGAACTTCCTATAGGGAGTTCCTTAGAAATTATGTATGAGGAAAATAATCCTAAACGTATATTGATTTTAGAAAATAATCCACAAAAAAAGCTATATATCATTTTTATAATTGTGGGTATTTCTTCGTTAATAGCAGGTTTAATAATACGTATTCTTTAAAGACTTACGAGATGATTTCGTAGTTTTTTTTATTAGAAACTTTTTTGGACTATCCGCCCATTGAAGAAGGTAGGAGAGATTGCTAAAATAATAATAGAAATGAGACAAATGTGAGACGAATTATCTTTAAACATATGATACAATGATAGAAAATGTAGATGATCCAACAGAAATCAAAAGATATCGAGATGTCGTAGAAATCAGTCAAAGTATGTTTGCAGGAAATTATGATGACTTAAGAAACAATCGTAAAATCGAAACAGAAAGCTTCATGATGGCGGCAACATTTACGTGTACAAATATTAGAAGAGAAGACTTACCAGAAGAAGATGAAATCAATATGTGTAAGGCAATGGATCAATTATTTCAAAGAACGAGAGATGAAAGAAAACTCAATACTTTAAAAGAATTGCTTAAAGTGAAATTAGGAACTTTATCAAGTCCTTTAGAAAAACAACTCACAAATACATTGCTAGAAAAATTGAATGAACTTACATTAAATATCTTTAACATCAATAGTGAAGAAGAGGTTTTAAAAATTATTAATAAAAAAATAAACAGTTTGAAATAAATGCTATCTCAAACTGTTTTTTAATATAAATTATTCAATTAAAAGAAAGATTTAAAGGAGTAGTTGATTCTTTTGTACCATGAGGAAGACGTTTTTTTAAAGGAATGACTTTAAAACCAGGGCATAGATACATAAAAGGGGAATAACGTAATTCATGGCTAAGTATAGAAATAACTGTTTTTTGATCTAAAGATGTATAAACATCAAAAACAAGGTCAAAATCTAAAGGATGAATGTTTTTTAATTGAATGCGAGAATCTTTATGATTTTTAATCATTAATTTAAAAATGTGATAGTTACCTGCTGTAATACATAATTTCATGAAAGCACCTCCTTTTATAGTTTGAACAAAAGCATAAATAATATGATTAAAAATAGACAATTTTTATTAAAAAAATTATAATAAAGGAAACGGGGAGCTTTTTGCTGAGAGTAAGTATTGACTTAGACCCATAACCTGATTTGGATAATGCCAACGTAGGAGATATAAACGTTAACAGAGTTCAACAGGGCTCTCTTTTTATTTCCAGGGAAATAAAAAAAGAATATTGTAAAGAAAGAAGGAAATTTGATGAAATTAAATAAAGAAGATTTATTATTGTATGGAGTAACAGATTCAAAATATTTAAAAGGAAGAAAAATGTCGGAATTAGTTGAAGAAGCCATTCTTGGTGGTGTAACAATGATTCAACTAAGAGAAAAAGAAATGACACATGAAGCATTTAAACAAGAAGCATTGGATGTTCAAAGTGTGTGTCAAAAACATCATGTTCCTTTGATTATTAATGATGATGTTGAATTGTGTAAAGAAATTGATGCAGATGGGGTCCATATTGGGCAAGATGATTTAAATTTAAAAGAAGCAAGAAAAATATTAGGTGAAGATAAAATTATTGGTGTATCTGCACATAATTATGAAGAAGCAAAAATAGCTTTAGAAAATGGGGCTGATTATTTAGGTGTCGGAGCTATTTTTGCAACTCAAACAAAAGATGATGCACAAAATATTTCAATGGATACATTAAATGAAATTTGTCAAAAAGTTGATATTCCTGTGGTTGCCATTGGTGGTATTAATCAAGTGAATATCTTAGAATTTATGGGTGCTGCTATTGATGGTGTTGCTATCGTTTCAAGTATCTTTGGAAGTGATGATATCCAAAAAGCAAGTAGCCTATTAAAAGATAAAATTCAAAGAGTTATCTCTAACAAAATGCCAACTTGCCTTACAATTGCAGGAAGTGATAGTAGTGGAGGTGCAGGAATTCAAGCAGATTTAAAAACAATGCTTGCTAATCGTGTTTATGCCATGTCGGTTATTGCAGCACTAACAGCTCAAAATACTACAGGAGTCGATGCTATCTATGATGTCGATGCTTCTTTTGTGGCTAGTCAAATGGATAGTGTGTTTACAGATATTTATCCAATGGCTGTTAAAATTGGAATGGTTTCTCAAAAAGAAGTCATTTTATCTATTAGTGGAAAGTTAAAACAATATCATGCACGTAATATCGTTGTTGATCCTGTGATGGTGGCTACAAGTGGGGCAAAACTTATTAGTGATGAAGCTATTGATACATTAAAAGAAAATCTCTTCCCACTCGCAACGGTTTTAACACCAAATATTCCTGAAGCCGAAGTTTTATCAGGATTAAAAATCAATAATGAAGAAGAAATGTTAACAGCAGCTAAATATATTGGAGATCATTATCATTGTGCAGTATTACTTAAAGGCGGACATCAAATCAATGATGCCAATGATTTACTTTATAAAGAAGGTAATTATCAATGGTTTAAAGGAAAACGTATTAATAACAATAATACTCATGGTACGGGATGTACTTTATCAAGTGCGATTGCTTCTTATTTAGCACGAGGTGAAAATTTGGAAAATGCTGTTAAAAAAGCTAAAGATTATATTTCTGGAGCACTTGCAGCAATGCTTGATTTAGGACAAGGACAAGGACCAATGGATCATGGTTATGTTTTAGATAAAAAAGATTAGACGAATTGTCTATTTTATAGGTATAATAGTGGCGGGTGATGAAAATGAATTATTATGAAGAAGCCTTGAAATTACATGAAAAACATCAAGGGAAAATACATACGGAATTAAATTGTGAAATTAATACAATGGATGATATGTCTGTTGTTTATACGCCAGGGGTTGCTGAACCTTGTCGTAAGATTGCTGAAAATGAAGAAGATGTTTATCGTTATACAACAAAATCAAATACAATTGCTGTTGTCTCAAATGGAACAGCTGTTTTAGGACTTGGAAATATTGGAGCCAAAGCTTCGATTCCAGTCATGGAAGGAAAAGCTGCTCTATTTAAAAAATTCGGAGATGTCAATGCGGTACCTATTTGTTTAGATACACAAGATAAAGAAGAATTGATTCAAACAGTTAAAAATATTGCACCATGTTTTGGTGGAATCAACTTAGAAGATATTGCTTCTCCAGATTGCTTTGAAATCGAAGAAAGATTAGATCAAATGTTAGATATTCCTGTATTCCATGATGATCAACATGGAACAGCTGTTGTAGTACTTGCTGCATTATATAATGCTTTAAGAGTAACTAAAAAAGATATCAAAGATATTACAGTTGTTTTAAATGGACCAGGAGCTGCAGGAACAGCTATTATTAAAATGATGCATACAGCCGGTGTTGGTAAAATTATTGCAGTGGATGAATTTGGGATTTTATATAAAGATAGACAAGAAGGACTTATTCCTCATAAGCGTGCTTTATGTGATATTACTAATCCTGATAATATGCAAGGTACATTAGCTGATGCATTAAAAGGTGCAGATGTTTTTGTAGGTGTTTCTAAACCAAATCTAGTAACTGATGAAATGGTTCATTCAATGAACAATGATCCAATTATTTTTGCAATGGCAAATCCTGAACCAGAAATTACTTATCAAAAAGCCAAAGCAGCAGGAGCAAGAGTTGTTGGAACAGGTCGTTCTGATTATCCAAATCAAATTAATAATGTTTTAGCTTTCCCTGGTATTTTTAAAGGAGCATTAGAAGCAAGAGTTCCTTCAATTACACCAGAAATGAAAGTAGCTGTGGCTAAAGCTATTGCAGATACAATCAGTGATGAAGATTTAAATGAAGAAAATATCATGCCAAAAATCTTCAATAAAGATGTGACAGCAGCTGTTGCTGATGCAATTAAACAATTTGCTAAATAAAAAAGATATTAACAAAATAAATGACCCTACCTATTTGGTAGGGCTATTTCATATAATTATATTATCATAGTTAAAGTGAAAGAAATCGATGATAAATATGGGTAGAGAGAATAGGGTGAAAATAATCAGTGAAAATAATTGAGATAAAAGATAGAAATGATGAACTATTAAATACACTGTAAATGTTTGGGAAGATTCTGTAAAAGCCACACATACATTTTTAAATGAACAAGAAATTGAACATATTAAAGAATATGGTCCAATGACATCAAAGAATGTTGAACATTTGATGGTTGTAGATAATGATGAAGCTGTGGGATTTATGGAAATTGAAAGTCATAAATTAGAGATGTTGTTTATAGCTTCTAACCAAAGAGGAAAAGGGCTAGGTAAAGCTTTACTACAATATGGTATGAAGAATTACGATGTTTGTGAATTAACGGTAAATGAGCAAAATCCATAGGCTATTGGTTTTTATGAAGTAATGGGATTTAAAACATACAAGAAAACAGAATTAGATGAAGCAGGAAACCCTTATCCGCTGTTATATATGAAATTAGATAGATAAGATTTTATAGAATTGTTTAAAAAATTAATTATAATGAATATGAAAAAAGAACAACAAACGGTTCACCTTGGATTTTAATAGTATGAAATAACTACCACACACTTTGCTAGAAATAGGAGGTAGTTATTTTTGTTATATATAGAAGTAATTTTACAATGATATCTATTACTGACATGCTTAATGCAAGTGTCCATACTAAATAATATATAACAAAAATGATTCTATTATGATAGAATGATACAAGGAGGTACATAGTATGGAAGTTATGCTTATTGTTGGGTTATTTGCTTCATCTGCGCTTTCCTTAAATTTTATTGTTAATCAAAAATATAAATTAGCAGGATCAATGAATATTATTAACTTATGTTTAGTGGTAGCGACAGCTTATCAATTTGATCAAGTAAAGAATATTGTTTGGTTATTTGGAATTGCGGCAGGAGTTGTACTTGTTTATTTTGTAGTAAGATTTCTTTTAAAGAAGAAGAAAAAAGAAAAACAACAATCTATTGAAAATAAGGTTGTTGATGTAGACGTTGTAGATAAGGAGAATTAGAGAATGGAAAAAGTATTAATTGAAATTGAAATGGAAAATGGAGATGTGATGAAAGGAGAACTTTATCCTGAAGTTGCACCAATTACAGTAGAAAACTTTTTAAAATTAATTGATGAAGATTTTTTTGCAGGATTGATTTTCCATAGAGTTATCCCAGGGTTTATGATTCAAGGTGGGGGATATACAAAAGACTTTAAAGAAAAACATTGTGATTCTATTAAAGGTGAATTTAAAAGTAATGGTGTTAACAATGAATTAAAACATACAGAAGGTGTTTTATCTATGGCTAGAACAATGATCAAAGATTCAGCATCTTCACAATTCTTTATTATGCATAAACCAGCACCACATTTAGATGGTGAATATGCTGCATTTGGTAAAATTACTGAAGGTTTAGATATTGTAGATCAAATTGCCAATGTCCCTACAAACTTCCAAGATTGTCCAACAACACCAGTTGTGATCAAAACAATTAGAAGAGCGTAATTGTATGAAAGTAATGTTTATATCAGATATTCATGGTTCTTATTATTGGGCAAATAGGGCCATTGAAAAATATTATGAAGAAAAAGCGGATAAACTTATTATTTTAGGGGATATTTTATATCATGGACCACGTAATGATTTACCTAAGGATTATAATTGTAAAAAGGTTATTGCTTTATTAAATCCTTTAAAGAAGGATATTGTTGCAGTTAGAGGAAATTGTGATAGTGAAGTTGATCAAATGGTTTTAGATTTCCCTATGCGTAGTGACTATGCTTTGATGGATGTTGATCAACATCATTTCTTTATGACACATGGACATTTATTTAATGAAGATCAACTTCCTTTATTAAATGAAAATAATATTTTGATTTATGGACATTTTCATAAACCACTTGCTAAAAAAGAAAACGGTATTTATATTTTAAATCCGTCTTCGATTTCTTTACCTAAAGAAGGTACGAATAGTTATGGTATTTATGAAAATGACTGTTTTACAATTAAAACATTTGATAATGAAATTGTAAAACAAATACAATTAGATTAATGAAAGAATCGTTTGATAGATAATATCAAGCGATTTTTTTAATGTGTGCCGGGCATGGCACTAATTCAGTTGGAGATAAACCAACCACAGGTATTTACCGCCAAGTGTAATGAACCACAAGTCATTGTCAGTGATGGCAAGGATGGAGGAAGTGGTGTAGTGATTCTTTTGAGCGTACGAACAGAAACTTGATATAAGGCTAAATGGTGGATGAGATTGCATTACAAATCGAAGTCCAAAAGGTAAACGTAAAACCAAGACAGTAAATCAAGACGTTGTAAAAGTTAGAGGATTAGTGAATTACCCCGAGAGGTTTTGTGGACAACGAATTCCAGTAAACTTTAAAAGCAGTGATGGTACCGTTGGTCGAGAAAGGCTTGTCACAAAAAGTCAGCTGAGGTCGTAGTAGGTAGGACACACAATACTGAAGGACCTAATGTTTATATGATGTTTACTCATCATAAGAAATGTTTGAACAGTTCGAAATCGAGAATGGTCTCATAATTGGAAATCGTAATTCCATGGAGATGAAGGTAGAGGGAATGGTTTCAAATATATTTACGAGTGAAGGGAGAAACAACATGAGATTAATTGAAGTGATATTAGATGATAAAAATCTAAATGAAGCAGTCAAGAGGGTCAAGCGTAATAAGGGTGTAGCGGGAGTTGATAAAATGACCGTTTATGAAATTGATACGTATTTTCAAAACAATAAAGAAAGAATCAAAAAGGAAATATTGGAAAAGAAATATAGACTTCAACCAATTGCAACAGGTGAATTAAAATTACCAATTAGTGGTTATGTGCATATGATGAAAGCTTTTGAAAGAATGGTTTGTGAAGCAGCGGTTACTGGAAATAGAGATTTAGCTGTAACAGCTTTAAATATGGATCTGTTATGTCAAATTGATCATGATGCTAATATTGTTATTGATGAACTTATTGAAGCGCATAAAGACTATTTACCACAGTTTAACCAATCTTAGGATTGTTTTTTCTTTTACACAAAAATAATCTTCTTGTTAAAAAGTCCGTGCAAATTTATTAAAAGTATGGTATTTTTAGTTATGGTAGGAGGGATAGTCTATGGTCAAATATATTGATATCGCAGATGATATTAGAAGTAAGATTTTTGATAAAAAATATACATATGGACAAAAACTCCCTTATGAATATGTATTATGTGTTGCTTATCATTGTAATAAAGAAACGATGAAAAAAGCCTTGGATATATTAGTAAAAGAAGGATTGATTGTAAGAAGAAGAGGGGCAGGAACTTTTGTAAAGGATTATGATGCTTCTTCAGAAGATGCAACTCAACTTAAACAATCGGGATTGGGTTTAACACGAAAATTAAAAGGCAAAGGTGAATTAAAAAGTGAAATTATTGAATTTTCGGTTATACCGAGTGATGAGCATATATCTAAAAAATTACAAATAGAAGAGGGATCCTTTGTCTATCATATTATTAGAAAAAGAGTATTTGATGATAAACCGTATTGTTTAGAAATCACATACATGCCTATTTCTATTATTCCAAATTTAAAATTAGAGCATTTGAAAGGCTCGATATACCAGTATATTGAAAAAGAATTAAAATTAAAGATACAAAGTACGCATAAAACTATACGTGCTCATCTATCGAGTCCGTTAGAACAAGAAAATTTGGGATTGAAGGAATATGAACCATATATTGAAGTTGAACAAACGGCATATTTAAGTAGTGGGATTATCTTTGAATATTCATTTACGAGATATCATTACAACAATTTTGAACTTCAAACAGTGACGGTTCAATAGCCAAAAAACATAAAAAAACGCTATCTAAATGATAGCGTTTTCTTTTTTTAACAAAAAAATTCAAAAAAATAACCGCTTTCAAAAACGTTGAAAACCCCTTATTTTATGCGGTTTTTTTTAAAAAATATGTTTTTTAAAATTAAAAGTATGGTACTTTTAATTTAAAAAACCATTGACTTTTATTTGCATAATAGATTATACTATTAGTGTCAAAAAAATATTTAAGGGAGGAAAAATTTATGGACAAAATGGCGGATGTCTTAGGTCGCGCTGGTGCATGGTGCGGTCAAAACAAATATTTATCTGCAATTAAAAATGCGTTCCAAAACTTCATGCCTTTAACAATCGCTGGGGCAATTGGGGTTTTATGGTGTAACGTATTAGTTAACGAAACTACTGGGTTAGGTATGTTCTTCAAACCAATCATGGCTTTAGATTTCTTAAACCCAGCATTCCAAGCAGTTAACTTCTGTACTATCAGCTGTATCACAGTTGGTATCACTCTTGGTATCGCCCAAGAAATCGGTGTTTGGAACATGGGAGCTGAAAGAGCTGGTTACATTCCAGGTTTAGTAGGTTTAGCTGCATGGTTATCAGTTACAAACACTTCACACATGGTAAAAGGAGCTAAAGAAGCTTTCACTGGTGTTGCTGGTAACGAATTAGGAGCTACTGGTTTATTCACTGGTATGATCATCGGTGTGTTATCTGTTGAATTATTCTGCTTCTTTGAAAAACAAGATGCATTAAAAATTAAAATGCCAGAACAAGTTCCACCAGGAGTTGCTCGTGCATTCGAAGTTTTAGTACCAGCTACTATTACTTTAATCATCACTGCTTGTATTGGATCAGCATGTTATAACTTAACTGGTTTATACTTAAATGACGTTATCAAAAATGGTATCCAAGGTCCTTTAGGGGCTGTAGGTGCTACAATCCCAGGTGTTATGATTATCTATTTAGTAATCATGTTATTCTGGTTAGTAGGTATTCATGGTAACAACATGTTATCTGCAGTAAAAGAAGCATTATTTACACCATTAGCACTTGAAAACGTTGAAAAATTCAACAAAGGTGAAAAACCAACAAACATCATCAACATGTATGCATTACAAATGTGGGGTGAATTCGGTGGTTCAGGTGTTACTATCGGTTTAGTAATCGCAATCATGATCTTTGGTAAACGTGAAGATAATAAAGCAATCGCTTCATTATCATTAGTTCCAG
>OHAG01001554.1_pt1 | contig 14456 bp, 10 predicted proteins | sample 1577081 | NCBI WGS metagenome assembly OHAG01 (sample SAMEA3541513, study PRJEB24748) | human gut metagenome | biome: human gut; feature: human-associated habitat; material: faeces | place: China | collected 2012
GATTCGTTACAAAAGCATACTCGTTGAAGTAGGAATGAAACATAAAGGTTTATAACTTTTTATAAGTTTTCGGTAACGGGAAGATGAATATGTGCAAGGCGCTAGAGGAATTAGAAGAAAAAGGAAGGATAGAAGGAAGAAGAGAAGGAGAAATCAAAGGAGAAATCAAAGGAGAAATCAAGAATAAAATTCTACTCATTCAAAAAAAATCCCAAAGAGGAGATTCTATGGAGAAGATAATAGATGATCTTATGGAAAGTATAGAATTTGTTCAGCCGATTTACGAAATGATCAAACAAAATCCAGAGTTATCAGTTGATGAAATCTATGGGATTATCAATAAATAATTTTCAAAATAGAATATCATCAATTTATCAACGGTAAAAAAGAAACATAGAATAAGTAATAAAATAGGAACCGCAGACCAAATGCAGTTCCTATTTTATTTAATAATATTAAGATTGAGATGTAATTGATATTATTTAAGAGAAATTATTTTTTCTTAGTTTTTAAAGCTTTCTTAGCAGACCAAGCAGAGTAAACATTCTTAGATTTGTTGTTTACTTTTGTTACTTTGTAGCTTCGAACTCTTACATAATATTTCTTATTCTTTTTCAGCTTCTTTAAGACTTTAGAAGCAGATTTCGCAGAAACTTTGACTGTTTTTGCTTTCTTAAAGTTCTTAGATGTGCTGTACTGAATCTGGTAAGCAGCAACTCCGGAAACTTTCTTCCAAGATACTTTGATAGAAGTCTTCTTAGCTTTGCTTAATTTCACAGTTGTCTTCGCAGGAGCTTTCACAATTGCTGCGTTTGTTACAGTAGTTGTAGCTGCTGGTTTAGCTGAAATTGTATAAGATAATTCTTTTGTACCAGCATATTTCTTTCCATTAAATTTAACTGTTACTTTGTAAGTTCCAGCTTTTGTGCTGTTAGCGTCAGAATAAGAAACTGTATAATTATCAGCAGAAATTACAGCACCAGTACTATCTTTTACAGTAACAGAAGGTTTCTGAGCCTGTCCATTTTCTGTGAAAGAAGTTTTATCTAAATCGATAGATGCAATTTTAGCGATTGGAGTAGATTTTCTAACATCACCGCAATTTACACATGTATCATCAATGGAACCATCTTTTTCTAAAGTTGCAGCTTTTACAACTTCTTTATATTCAGGTTTTGTTAATGATTCAATAGCATTGGAAAGGTGAGTATTTGCTTCAAGGATATTAGCTTTATATAATGTGTCATGTTTTAAAGCATCCTGAGCTTCTTTATATTCTGTTTTAAAATCAGAATATGGCTTAGCACAGTATTCAGTTTCTTTTTCAAGATAAGAATCAGCAGTTTTTATTGTAGATTGTAAAGCTTTTACTTCATCACTATCAGAAGCAATTACAACGTGCTGAGCGATGTTTTCTTTGTCTGCATGGAATTTATATGTATAATCTTTATAACCTAAAGCGGAAACAGTAACACTCCAGTATCCTACTGCTGCATCTCCAGAAAGATCAAAACGGGCAGATTCTGTTAAACCAAGCTGAATTCCCATTGATTTATGCATCCAGTTATCAGCAGCAAATTTTGTACCATAAGTTTTTACTGGAGTTGTATAAGTACTGTCATCTCCATAGAAAGTCCATTTTACAGACTGAAGATTAGCACCAAGATCACCGTAATCTCCATTTAGGTCGAGACGTAAAGTCTCACCATAAGAACCAACAGCGTCTCCAGAACGTAAGTTTGGAGTCACACCGGTTGCTTCTTTTAATGCCGCATCTTTAACACCGGATTCTGTTCCTTCGTTACTTCTTGCAGAAAAAATAAATGAACCATCTTCCTGTTTTGTAGCAGTTTTTAAACCGTAAGTGTTAGCTGTAACATTTGCAGTTTTTTGGTAAGATTTTAATTGGTTTTCACCATAACCACCAACAAGAGTTCCACCATTTTCAACAACAGTGTGGTTTGCTTTTAATGCATCTAAATCTGTAGTTTTTACTTTAACAGGAACATATTTTGTACCTTTTACTTCATAAGAAGTTAATTTATATTGCGTACCATCAGTATCAGTAATAGTTCCCTTAGCATAGCTTACACCTGTAGCATCTGTGGATGATTGATAGAATTTTTTACCATCTTTACTCCAGTGAGAAACAGAAAATTCTTTTGTGGTACTATCAGAAGCTTTTGCTTCAATGACTGCATTTCCTTGGAAACTTCCTCTGTGAAGTCCGTGATTTGTAGTTGCACGAGTAACGACGTCATATCCACCTTTATCTTTTTCATAATGAGAGTCTTCTACATCAGAGCTTGAAGTATCATTAGCATTATAAACACCTTCATTCGCCCAATACTCAGCCCAAGTAAGACCAACATAGCAATATGTCCATTCATCCTGCTGTGCATCATTAGCAGCCTTAACAATGTGAGCAACATGAAAAATATTCGCTGTCACAGGAGTCGCAGTTAAAACCATTGCACCACTCATAGCGATAGCAAAGGCTTTCCCGATTAATCTTTTACGCATATAGTTTTTCCTCCGTTTTCTGTAATATAAAATAATAGCGTGTACGTAGTTAGAAAACTCTAACTGATGAAAGATATGATACCACACGAAAGGTTAGTGAACAATAACTACAAATGAGAATAATTATCAATATCTTGCTATCCATTAAGTGCAGGTACACTCCTATGGACAGGATATTGATAATTATTCGGTAAATTACAAATCGATGTGCGGAAAGCTCACTCCTTTAGGTGTGGGATGGATAGCAAAAAAATTAAAATAATGTGTATATAAGTATGGTAAATATACACGCATTATGATACAATAAATGTATGGAAAACATATATAGACATACAAATACAACGGTATCTTTGATAAATTATCATTTTGTATTTTGTCCAAGATACAGGCGTAAAATTTATCTGATACCAAATGTAGAAGAGCGATTTAAAGAACTGGTCAAAATTAAATGTAAGGAGTTAGAAATTGAAACAATTGCAATAGAATGTGATAAAGACCATTCGCATATGTTCTTAAATTGCCCACCTACATTAAGTCCATCATATATTATGCATCAAATTAAAGGATATACAAGTAAAATTCTGAGAGAAGAATTTAATGAGCTTTCTAAAATGCCTAACTTATGGACAAGAAGTTATTTTGTTTCAACAGCAGGAAATGTGTGCAGTGAAACAATCAAAAAGTATGTAGAAGATCAAAAGAAAAGATATTAAAAAGAGAATATCATACTAGAAAGTGAGGTGAGTACCATGTCAAACTTTATTGTTGAATTCCCATTGAAAACAGAAAAATATCAAGAAGATGTTTTAAATAAGCGTTTTAAAGTTGGAAGATATATTTATAATTCATTAGTAAATGTGACTCAAAAGCGTTATAAAGAAATGATCAAAACAAAGAAATATCGTAATCTTATATCTGTATTAACGGAAAATAAGAAATCTAATAAAGAAATTTGGAAACAAATAAATGATATTCGTAAACAGTATGGTATGTCAGAATACTCATTTCACGAAGATGTAAAACAAATGCAAAATCATTTCAAAGATAATATAGATTCATTTACCGCTCAAAAGATTGCAACACAATTATGGAAATCTTATGATAAATTGTTTTATGGAAATGGAAACAAAATTTATTATAAGAGACATGGTGAATTAAATGCACTTGAAGGGAAATCTAATAGAACTGGTATTCGTTTTAAAGATAATACGATTCTTTGGAACGGATTAAAAATACCTGTTGTTATAGATTATGATAATGATTATGAATATCAAGCGATGCAATCTAAAATCTGCTACAACAGGATCATACGAAAATATATAAGAAATAAATATAAATATTATGTGCAGATCGTTTTCAAAGGGAATCCACCTATAAAACTAATTGCTGAAACTGGCGAGATAAAACACTATATGGGTACAGGGGATGTTGGACTGGACATCGGAACTAGAACTATCGCTATTTCAAGCCAGTCTGATGTAAAAATATTAGAACTTGCTGATAGGATACAAAATATTGAAGATCAAAAGAAAAAACTTCTTAGAAAAATAGACAGGTCAAGACGAGCAACTAACCCAGAGAATTATAATGAAGATGGTACGATTAAAAAACATGGTAATAAAAAAGTTCTATGGAATCAATCGAATCACTGCATTAAATATCAAAATGAATTAAAAGAGCTGTATAGAAAACAAGCTGATATAAGAAAGTATCAACATGAATGTTTAGCTAATTATATTATATCTCTTGGCAATAAAGTATATGTTGAAAAAATGAATTTCGCAGGACTTCAAAAGCGTGCTAAGAAAACTGAAAAAAATGATAAAGGCAGATTCAAACGTAAGAAACGTTTTGGAAAGTCGTTAGCAAATAAAGCTCCATCTATGTTATTAACTATCATAGATAGAAAGTTGAGATATTATGGTGAAAAACTAATTGAAATAAATACATCAGAAGCAAGAGCAAGCCAGTTTAATCATTTTGATGGGACATACAAAAAGAAGTCTCTGTCACAGAGATGGAATGATTTTGATGGTCTTAAAATACAAAGAGATATGTATTCAGCATTTCTGATAATGAACATTAATGATAATCTGAAGAGTTTTAATATTGATAAATGTAATGAACGATTTGAAAATTTCTATCGACTTCATAATTTAGAAGTAGAGAGATTAAAAGGTAAAAAAAATTTAAGCAGTATAGCAATCTAAAATAGAATATATAAAAGGTTTTGACACGAGCCATATACTAACGTTAATGGATATAATGATATCTTTATTAGTGAAAGTCTTATAGAAAATCATTAGTCTTATATGCTTTCGAGTATATTTGGAAGTGAACGTATATAAGAACCTAACGTGCTTTAGCCGTTGGAGTGTCAGTATAATTAAGGAAGTCATATTAAGAAATTCGTAAGAATTATATCCGCAGAAACGAAAGAACCACCTGATACACTAAAACCATCAAAGATACGAGGAGGAAAAGTATGAACCAGCCAAAGATCTTAGTCGTTGATGACGACAAAGAGATCGTAGGAGCGATCAAGAAACGTCTGGAAATGGAAGACTATGAAATCATAACGGCATATGATGGTCTGGAAGCCATGGATATCCTGATGGAACAAGAAGTCCAGCTTCTGATCATAGACGTTATGATGCCGAAGATGGACGGACTATCCGCAACGATGAAGATCAGGGAAAGCAAGAACATCCCGATCATCATTCTTTCAGCCAAGACAGAAGAAAGCGATAAGATCCTGGGACTATCTATGGGAGCCGACGACTATATCAGCAAACCATTCCGCCCAGATGAACTAGTAGCGAGAGTGAAATCCCAGCTGCGAAGATACATGCAGTTTGGAGGAATGAACGCAGCAGAAAGCAATAAAGAACAGATCATCAATGGCGGATTGATCCTTGACATGAAAGGAAAAAGAATGATGGTAGACGGAGAGCCAGTGAAACTCACTGCAACCGAATACAAGATCGTAAGCCTTCTGATGAACAACCTTGGCAGAGTATTCTCAGCAGATGAGATCTACGAACGTGTATGGAACGAAGAAGCCTATGCAACAGAGAATACCGTTATGGTCCACATCCGTCGTATCCGCGAGAAAATAGAAATAGATGCAAAGAATCCAAGATATTTAAAGGTGGTGTGGGGAATTGGATACAAGATCGAGAAAATGGACTAACAAGGTATTGATCACACTTGTGATGATCGCCATGACCCTGTCAGGGATATATGGACTCAACACGATCCATAACATGGCATTGACAGGGGATAACAGCTTCAGTCTGGATGAACAGAATCAATCAGACTATATCAAAAACACACAGATCTCACTGTTTGATAAATGGGCGGATCAAGAAAGTGATAAAGTCTATTATACACAGGCAAATCATGTATCAGAAAGTTTACTAAATAAGATAAAAAAAGAATCATTTGTGAAAGTAACGATGAAGGTCAAACCATATGATAAAAAGATGGTAACGACAACATCAACATATGGAACAGAAAATGCGAACTATGCTGGGGGCAGGATTGAACATTTTCATATAGAAAGAGACAAGACAGAGAAACTAAACAAAGACGGAAGTTTCAAAGGATGGGATCCGTATGACGAGTACAATGCGGATCAGACAGAATACTATGAATTCTCTGGGGATAATTATATACTGCTGGATATATTCCCGGAACAGCTTCTGATCAATGATGAGAAGAATCAGCGTCTGGAAAATGCAGACATTGAGATTTCTTTGACAAAAAAAGCACTAACAGAGATTGAAAATTTCCGAAAAGGATCAACAAAACAGATCACGACGGGAATCAAAACGATCATCGTTGTTTCGATCATTGAAGTAATCGGAACGATCCTGCTGTGCATCTTATTTGCACTTCAGGAAAAGCGAACCAGATTTTTTAGAGGGCTTGACAGGCTCTGGTGGGAGATCATACTAGTGACAGCAACTACGCTGCTTGGACTGGCGATCGCATTATGCTTTGCAATCTGGGAATATACGATAGAATATACACAGGGCGGGATCACAGGTTCAACGATCGAGATGATCATGACGCTGAGTTATATCTCAGTCCCATTTTTTATCATGGCATTTGCCGTATGTATTCAGACTACGGTATGGAGGATTCGCCAGAAGAATCTTCTCGATTCAACATTTTGTCTGGGATATATTCGAAAATGGAGCCGTCAGGCAAAGACAAGAAGAAAGCTGGAAGATGAAGCGATGTCATTTGCACAAAAACATGCAAGAGACAGGATCAGACAGTACAGGGTCTTACGATATATTTTAACTGTCGGTACACTTGCTTGTATCATCATGGGAATGAGTGGAATGAATATTCCATCCCCACTCTTGTTTATAGCAGCAGTCATCTTTGTTTTTCTTATCAGATATTTTTCAAGATATTCAGACAAATATGCAAAAGAACAGAGAGATTTAAACATGCTGGTCGATCAGATCGAACGTATTTCCAATGGGGAACTGACGGCAACGACCGATATTTCACAAGAATCTGCGTATTATGAATACAGTCAGAAACTGACCAATATCGGGCAGGGAATGGAAAAAGCATTAGAAACACAGATGAAGGGCGAGAGAATGAAGATCGATCTGATCACAAATGTATCACATGATCTGAAGACACCGCTGACTTCTATCATCGGATACGTCGATCTCTTAAGCAGAGATCAGACATTATCTGCAGAATCAAGAGATTATGTAACCATCCTGATCAACAAGACCGAACGCTTAAAATCTATCATTTCTGACCTGTTTGAACTTGCGAAAGCAACAAGTGGAGATGCGAAAGTAGATCTGGAAGAAATGGATATGAAACGTCTGGTAGAACAGACACTGGGGGATATGGCAGATCAGATAGAAGAATCTGGATTTGCGATCAGATATCAGTGCGAAGCTACACACACAAGATTTATCGGAGACAGCAGCCGCATGTATCGTGTGGTACAAAATGTCATAGAAAATGCCTTAAAATACTCCCTGAAAGGAACCAGAATCTTCCTAAGGATCACCGAAGCAGATCAAAATATAAAATTAGAAGTTATAAACACAGCATCCTATGAGATGAATTTTACAGAAGAAGAGATCATGGAACGGTTTGCCAGAGCGGAAAAATCACGTACCAGCGAAGGAAACGGATTAGGACTTTCCATCGCAGACAGTTTTACAAAGAATTGTGGAGGAGAGTTTTCGATAAGAATAGACGGAGATCAATTCCTGGTTACTATACAATTTAAACAACATTTAGATGTAAACAAATAGATTTCATATGTTTTTTGATAAAATTGGAAAAATGTAAAAAAACTATGTTGAAAGGGTAGAAAACATAAATATAAAAGTATATACTAGTAGTGTCGACAATATGCAAATAGACCATTTGAGAGAGTGGTTTTTAAATCCTTTTTTTCATGAAGTTTTGATACATGGTGACTTATGGAACGGTTGCGTATTTGGAGACATCTGCTTTTAAAGTCTCTTCAGACATTAAGATCTGGAGGGGCTTTTTTCTTATTGCATAGGTAGAATAAGACGTAACAGCATTTGATACAAACAAATGCTTCTGGTATAATAAAAAGAAAAGAGCATGCACGGAAAGGACACGAAAGAATGAAGAGACGTTTAATCAGCCTTGTCCTTGTATTGATGCTTGTCATGACAGCAGGATGCGGGAAGAAGAGTACAACAAAGAAACTCAAGACAGAAGATCTGGATGAAACAACCCTGCAGGGAATGGCAAAAGATATCACAAAGGAGATGTCCTTAAAGAATAAGATCGGACAACTATTTATGGTATCTGTTTATCAATTAGATGAGGCAGAAAGCAAGAATCAGACAGGCGTGACGAGCCAGATGAAGAAGACATTGAAGAAGTATCCAGCAGGTGGGGTGATCATGTTTGCGAAGAATATTGATACACCTGATCAGACAAAGAAGATGACGGATGAGCTCCAAGATGCCTCCTATATCCCATTATTTATGGCAGTGGATGAGGAAGGTGGACAGGTTTCAAGAGTCGCATCCAACCCCGAGATGAAGATGACAGTATATCCATCTGCACAGGAAGTTGGAAGAACTTACAATAACAAGAAGATCGCACAGATGGGGAAGACACAGGGAAAGGAATTAAAAGAGCTTGGATTTAATATGAATCTGGCACCAGTCGCAGACGTTTTAACGAATAAGAATAACACAGAGATCGGAGACCGAAGCTTTGGAACAGATTCAAAGAAAGTTGCCAATATTATCACAACACTGGTAAAGAACATGCAGAAACAACAGATTTCAGCGACATTAAAGCATTTTCCAGGAAGTGGACAGACCGGAGGAGACACACACCGCGGAAGCACAGAGACTGATCAGACGATCAATACATTAAGAGATACAGATTTTAAACCATTTAAAGCAGGGATCAAGGCAAAAACTGATGCAGTAATGGTATCACATTTGATGCTGTCTAATGTGACAGATGAGAAGGAGCCTTCAAGCCTAAGCAGCAGAGTCGTATCTGATATTCTAAGAGATGAACTCGAATACAAGGGCGTTATCATGACCGATGCGATGAACATGAAAGCGATCACAGATAACTATAGTTCCGGAGAAGCAGCAGTGAAAGCGATTCAGGCAGGAGTTGACCTGATCGTGATGCCGGATAACTATAAAGAAGCATACAAGGCAATTGAGAAGGCACTAAAAAGTGGCAAGATCAAAGAATCAAGAATCGATAAATCTGTAAGAAGGATCATATATACGAAGCTTAAGCGAGGAGAGATCCCTCCAGATACTACATTATTAAAAGAGAATCAATAACAGGGATGCTTGCAGATTTAAAATGAATATGTTACTATCAAAAATGTGTATTTTACAAAGGAAACTAAAGATTGTATAACAGAAAGGTCAAAAGATCACGATGAGCAGAGAGAACTTTGATAAGTTGGGAGAAGAATGTGGAGTTTTCGGTATCTACGATTTCGATGGCAATGATGTAGCGTCAACGATCTATTATGGATTGTTTGCACTTCAGCATCGAGGTCAGGAAAGCTGCGGAATTGCAGTTTCTGATACGAATGGTCCAAAACGTAATGTCACATCTCAAAAAGGTATGGGATTATGTAATGAAGTGTTTACACCAGATTCCCTTCAGGCATTAAAGGGAGATATCGGTGTGGGGCATGTAAGGTATTCAACAGCAGGAGAGAGTGTTCCTGAGAATGCCCAGCCACTGGTTTTAAATTATGTAAAAGGTACTTTAGGACTTGCACATAATGGTAATCTGATCAATGCAATAGAACTTCGCGAAGAATTAGAACAGACAGGAGCTATTTTCCAGACAACGATCGATTCCGAAGTTATCGCATATCATATCGCAAGAGAACGCGTGAATACATCATCAATTGAGAAGGCAGTAGCCAGAGCAATGCAGAAGATCAAAGGTGCGTATTCCCTGATCGTTATGTCACCAAGGAAACTGATCGGGGCAAGAGATCCATATGGATTTAAGCCATTATGTATCGGTAAGAGAGATAACGCTTATGTATTAGCATCTGAAAGCTGTGCATTAGATACGATCGGAGCAGAATTTATCCGTGACGTGAATCCAGGAGAGATCGTAACGATCACAAAGGATGGAATTCAGTCAGACTGTGATTTATGTATTCCAAAGGAAAAAACAGCAAGATGTATCTTTGAATACATTTATTTTGCAAGACCAGACAGTGAGATTGACGGAGTTGGGGTATACCACTCAAGAATTCAGGCAGGAAGATACCTCGCACAGGATTCACCAGTAGAAGCAGACTTGGTTGTCGGAGTACCAGAATCAGGAAATGCAGCAGCCCTGGGATATTCCTTAGAGTCAGGAATTCCATATGGAACCGCATTTGTCAAGAATGGTTATGTCGGAAGAACTTTCATCAAACCAGGACAGAGCAGCCGTGAATCAAGCGTGCAGATCAAGTTAAATGTTTTAAAAGAAGCAGTCAAAGGAAAGAGAGTCATCATGATCGATGATTCCATCGTACGAGGAACAACAAGTGACCGCATTGTGAAGATGTTACGCGATGCAGGAGCGACAGAAGTTCATGTAAGGATCAGTTCCCCACCATTCCTGTGGCCATGCTACTTTGGAACTGATATTCCAGAGAGAGAACAGCTGATTGCATATAACAGATCGATCAACGAGATCTGTGAAGTGATCGGAGCAGATAGTTTAGGATACTTAGGAGAAGAGAGACTTTCACAGATGGTACAGGGATTACCGATTTGTAAAGGATGTTTCACAGGTGAGTATCCAATGAAACCGCCAACAAGAGATATTCGTGGAAATTTTGAAAGATAAGGATAAGGAGATTTTTATGAACGACCGTTACCAGAGCCCATTATCAGAACGTTATGCAAGCAAAGAGATGCAGTACATCTTTTCTCCAGACAAGAAGTTTAAGACATGGAGAAAGTTATGGATCGCACTTGCTGAGACAGAGAAAGAATTAGGACTTGATATCACACAGGAACAGATCGACGAATTAAAAGCACATGCAGAAGACATCAACTACGATGTAGCAAAAGAACGTGAAAAATTAGTCCGTCATGATGTTATGTCTCATGTATATGCATACGGAGTACAATGTCCAAAGGCAAAAGGAATCATCCATTTAGGAGCAACATCCTGCTATGTTGGTGATAACACAGACATCATCATCATGACAGAAGCATTAAAGCTTGTCAGAGTAAAATTATTAAATGTGATCAACGAATTATCCAAATTCGCAATGAAATACAAAGATCTTCCAACACTTGGATTTACACATTTTCAGCCAGCACAGCCTACAACAGTAGGTAAGAGAGCAAGCCTTTGGCTGATGGATCTCGTATATGATCTAGAAGATCTTGATCACGTGATCGCTAACATGAGATTATTAGGATCAAAAGGAACAACAGGAACACAGGCAAGTTTCTTAGAGTTATTCGAAGGAGACCACGAAACGATCAAGAAGATCGATGGAATGATCGCCAAGAAGATGGGATTTGACAAATGCCAGCCAGTATCAGGACAGACATACTCTAGAAAAGTTGATTCCCGCGTGATCAACGTATTAAGCCAGATCGCACAGTCTGCTCATAAGTTCTCAAACGACATCAGACTTCTTCAGCACTTAAAAGAAGTAGAAGAACCATTTGAGAAGAACCAGATCGGATCATCTGCAATGGCATATAAGAGAAACCCAATGAGAAGTGAAAGAATCGCTTCCTTAGCAAACTACGTAATGTCAGATGCCATGAACCCAGCATTAGTAGCATCTACACAGTGGTTTGAAAGAACATTAGATGACTCAGCCAACAAACGTTTATCTGTACCAGAAGGATTCTTAGCGATCGATGGTATCTTAGACCTTTACTTAAACGTTGTAGACGGATTAGTTGTATACCCTAAGGTTATCGAAAGCCGTTTAAGAAGCGAACTTCCATTCATGGCAACAGAGAATATCATGATGGATGCAGTAAAAGCTGGTGGAGACAGACAGGAACTTCATGAGAAGATCCGTGTACATTCTATGGCAGCAGGAAAAGTTGTCAAAGAAGAAGGAAAAGCAAACGATCTGTTAGAAAGAATCGCAGCAGACCCAGCATTTGGTATGAACATGGAGCAGTTACAGGCGATCATGAAACCAGAGAACTTCGTAGGACGTGCACCACAGCAGACAGAAGAATTTGTGAATGAAGTGATCAATCCAATTCTGGAAGAGAATAAAGAAGTACTTGGATTAACAGCTGAGATCAACGTATAAAAAGATAAAATTTTAACATAGAAAGAGATGGAAAGATCAAAACAATATAGATTTTTCCATCTCTTTTTGCTGTATTTTAAGAAAAAATTACCAAAAAGCAGGAAATGGGCAGGAGTAGATATAGGAAATTAAGAAAAGGAATGGTATAATAGGTTTAAAACAAATATGTGAGAGCATATGTTAGGGGAAAGTATATGAAGAAATTAAAAACAATCATCCAAAGAAAAAAATGGAATATGATACTTGGGATTTCAGATATCATAATGATGATCATAGCATCATATCTTGCATTATTAACGCGATTTGAATTCTATCCATCACAGATCGCATCGATTTTTTTGAAAAATGCTGCAAAATACATGCCGTTGAATCTCTTTTGCAGTATTGTGATCTTTATGGCATATCGATTGTATTCAACGCAATGGAAGTATGCAGGAGTCTCCGATTTTATTAATGTCGTTAAAGCAGCTGTGATCGCAGCAGCTTTCCAGCTGATCGGAATTTATATGTTACAATGGGAGATACCAAGAAGTTACTATTTCTTGTATTTGGTATATCTGCTGTTGGGAATGTTTTTTATCCGATTACTTGTCCGATTGATTCAGGGAAGTGAACCACTCAAAGTGAATGACATTGGCAAGAAGAAAGTTCCGGTAATGTTGATCGGAGCAGGAGAAGCAGGAAGCATCATTTTAAATGAGATCAAAAAGAGTACATATGTGACTAAAACGATCCGTTGCATCATAGATGATGATCCAGCGAAGAAAGGAACATATTTATCTGGGATACCAGTGGTTGGCAATCGTAATACGATCCTGCGCAATGCAGTTAAATTTGATGTTGAAGAGATCATTTTGGCAATTCCGACAATAGAACCCAAGGATCGCAAGGACATCCTTGAGATCTGCAAGCAGACAGGATGCCGTCTGAGTATTCTTCCGGGCTTATATCAGCTGATCAACAGTGAAGTTACAGTATCTGCTCTAAGAGAAGTAGAGATTGAAGATCTGCTTGGAAGAGAGCCAGTGAAAGCCAATCTTCCATCAATCATGAGCTATGTCAAAGACAGAGTCGTATTTGTCACAGGGGGAGGCGGATCGATCGGAAGTGAGATCTGCAGACAGATTGCAAGATATCAGCCGAAGAAGTTAGTGATCATTGATAATTATGAGAACAATGCCTACGAGATTCAGATGGAATTAAAGAGAACACATCCAGAACTAGATTTGAAAGTATTGATCGTATCTGTCCAGAACCATCTGCGAATACACAATATTTTCGAAGATTATAAGCCTGATATCGTATTTCATGCAGCAGCACATAAGCATGTGCCATTGATGGAAGACAGCCCGCATGATGCGATCAAGAACAATGTATTTGGCACATTTAACATAGCCAAAGAAGCAGGAATGAGCGGTGTAAAGAGAATGGTACTGATCTCCACGGATAAGGCAGTAAGACCGACAAATATCATGGGTGCTTCCAAGCGAATCTGTGAGATGGTCATTCAATACATGAATAGCTTATACGATACAGAATACGTTGCTGTAAGATTTGGAAATGTTCTTGGAAGTAACGGAAGTGTCGTTCCGTTGTTCAAGAAGCAGATTGCCAATGGTGGTCCGGTAACAGTTACACATCCAGAGATCATCCGATACTTTATGACGATCCCAGAAGCCGTCAGTCTGGTGTTAGAAGCAGGAGCTTACGCAGAAGGCGGGGAAATATTTATCCTTGATATGGGAGAACCAGTCAAGATCTTAGATCTTGCGAAGAATATGATCCGTTTATCAGGACTTACACCAGGAGAAGATATAGAAATCCAGTTTACTGGCTTAAGACCAGGGGAGAAGCTGTATGAAGAACTTCTGATCGATGAGGAGAATAAAAAAGAGACAAAGAACAAACGAATTTTCATTGGAAGTCCAAGGATGATGGAGACAGAACAATTTAGTGAACTGATCGCTGAATTAGATCATGCGGCATTTTCCGAAGATCCGAATATTCGTGAAGTTGTAAAAAGATTAGTTCCAGAGTATACATATAAACAGACAAATCAACAGACAAAATGACAGGGGGATGAGACAGCATGAAAGAACGTATATATATGGCA
>OHAG01001558.1_pt1 | contig 14430 bp, 12 predicted proteins | sample 1577081 | NCBI WGS metagenome assembly OHAG01 (sample SAMEA3541513, study PRJEB24748) | human gut metagenome | biome: human gut; feature: human-associated habitat; material: faeces | place: China | collected 2012
GCTCCGAGGCCACAAATATAGGTTATTTTATTTACTGAGAGCTGTCTTTGGCTGCTGAAGTAAAGTCAGAATTTATGTTTTAAAAGATTTGCCGGATTAGAAATAGACAGCCGCCATAGATATTCTATCGGATTGCTCAATAAATTTTTTAGGGCTTCTTCCTGTTAATCTTCTGGCAATCCGATTGTTTGTTCTTCTATAAAGGCGTTTCCTTTGCCTGCGGCAACTCAGAATTTTTATTCATAATCCTGTCCATCAAATCTTTCATCCCCTGACAGGCGGTTAATAAACTTTGGATGGTATTTAGAGTAGACAATAATCTGTTCTTTGTACAAACCATGATAGCCGGAAAGCATATAGCTGATGGAGATGGCAATTAAGATATAGGAAACACCTTCAAATCCAAACAATTCAAATCCAATAAGCATTGAAGCAATCGGACAGTTTGTCACACCGCAAAATAAGGCGAGCATTCCGGTTGCAGCGCAAAGAGAGGGAGATATGCCAAAGATATGTCCAAACAGACAGCCAAAGGTTGCTCCGGTGAAGAAAGCAGGGACAATCTCGCCGCCCTTATATCCGGCAGCAAGCGTGAGTGCAGTAAGAAGCATTTTTATTAAAAAGGCATAGGCAGGGACATTTCCCTCGATAGCTCTTGCAATCATGTCAGTTCCTGCTCCGTTGTAATCATAATTGCCGATTAGGAGGGTGATTGCAATAACAAGCAGACCGCCGACAATGATTCGCATGTAAGGTTTTTTAAAAAACTTATTGTAAAATAAACCAGCTCCCTTTAAAAATATACAAAATACAACGCTTAATCCAGCACAGAAAATGCCGAGCAGTACGATTTTAGCGCAACTTGTGAAGGTGAGTTCTGGTATCCCGTGAATAGTAAATGCTTCCGGGTTGATTCCCATATTGACAGCAAAACGATTTGCTACAATGGAAGAAAATACGCAGGGAACTAAAGCGGCATAATGCATGATTCCGACACTGATCATTTCCATTGGGAAAATAGCTGCCGCAAGAGGAGTTCCAAATACGGCAGAAAAGGCGGCACTCATTCCGCTCATGACAAGAAGCTTTCGATCCCCCTCGTCAAATTTGAAAAGCCGTCCGATTGTATTTCCAATACTTCCTCCCATCTGGAGAGCCGCTCCCTCACGTCCGGCAGAGCCACCGAATAAGTGAGTGATAATTGTTGCTGCAAAGATAAGTGGAGCCATATATGCAGGCACATCCTGATTTTTTCCATGTACAGCAGTCATAATGATGTTCGTTCCCTTATCCTGCCTTACCCCACAAAGATGATATAAAAATACGATAACGACACCACCAATCGGCAGAAAATATAATAAAAATGGATATTGACCGCGAAGTGTGGTTACTTTTTTTAAGCAAAAAGAAAAGGCACTACTAAATGCCCCGACAGCAACCCCGGTCAATACTGCCATAAAAAGCCATAACGCACAAGTCTTTAAATTGTAGTAGATCTTTCTTAGATAGCGTTTTATGATTTCTTCCATGATATTTCTCTCCCTTGTGTATTTCAAAAAAATTTTTGTCATTTTCAAATGTTTAGAAAAAGCATTTTTTCATTCCTTCTTAATATCAGAAAAAATTACGAGATTTATTTGGTTGCATCAAGAATGCCGGGGCATTCTTGAAACCATATTAAGAAGAGAGAAAATTCGATTTCTTTAGACATTGGATTTCTTTGTACATTGGATTTTTGAATACATTTTATTTCTTAAAAAGAGTGTACTCTATTCGAATTCATATTGTCAAGTTCTGCCGAAAAAAGAATTGACATCCTTTTTATTTCGTGATAAATTAAATGCTGTAAATGTGATGAAGAGGAATAGTAGAATGATGAAAGCATCCAGAGAGCTGCTGGTCGGTGCGAAGCAGTAGTGGACATGATTTGAACTCGCCTCTGAGCAGCCTGTTGAACCGCATGATTGCAGTAGGCAGCGCCGGAAACCTGACCGTTATAGCAGGAGGATATAAGGCTTTTTAAGTCCGTATCTGTAATGAGTGCATACTTTACTTTTTATGTATCGTATGAATAAGAGTGGTACCGCGGAATTATTTTCTCCGTCTCTTTTCGGCATCTGCCTTTTGGTATTTGCCGTCAAAGAGACGGAGTTTTTTATTTCACAGGATATATTTTCCTGTAATATGTTGTTTTTAACTTAAGGAGGATTTTCTATTATGAAGTGTGCAGATAAGTATAAACCAATGTATTTCCCGGCTCCAGCCGGATATAATAAATGGATTGAGAAAGACCATATCGAACAGCCGCCTGCATGGTGTTCTGTTGACTTACGAGATGGTAATCAGGCTCTGATTATTCCTATGAGTTTAGAGGAAAAGATTGAATTTTTCAAACTGTTAGTTAAAATTGGTTTCAAAGAAATCGAAGTTGGCTTCCCAGCAGCTTCTGAGACAGAATATGAATTCTGCCGTACATTGATTGAGCAGAATCTGATTCCGGATGATGTAACGATTCAGGTTCTGACCCAGGCAAGAGAACATATCATTAAAAAGACATTTGAAGCTATTGAGGGTGCTAAAAACGTAATCGTTCATCTGTACAACTCTACTTCTGTTGCACAGCGTGAGCAGGTATTTAAAAAAGATAAAGAACATATTATTCAGATTGCTGTAGAAGGTGCTGAATTATTACAGAAACTGATGGAAGAAAATGGAGGAAAATACCGTTTTGAATATTCTCCAGAAAGTTTTACTGGAACAGAGATGGATTTTGCATTAGAAATCTGTAATGCTGTATTAGATGTATGGAAACCAAAGAAAGAATTACCTGCTATCATCAATCTTCCTGCTACTGTTTCCCACTCTCTGCCTCATGTTTACGCAAGCCAGATTGAGTTTATGAGCGAGAACTTAAAATACAGAGATAATGTTGTGTTATCTGTTCATCCTCATAACGATCGTGGAACAGGTGTTGCCGATACAGAATTAGCTGTTCTTGCAGGAGCCGATCGTGTGGAAGGAACATTATTTGGTAATGGAGAACGTACAGGTAATGTAGATATCATTACATTAGCTTTAAATATGTATGCTCATGGTGTAGAGCCAAACTTAGACTTTACAGACTTGCCACACATCGTAAAAGTATATGAAAAAGTAACAAGAATGCATGTATATGAAAGACAGCCATATGCAGGAAAGCTTGTGTTTGCTGCCTTCTCCGGTTCTCATCAGGATGCTATCGCCAAAGGTATGCTGTGGCGTGAAACACATGACTGCGATAAATGGACTGTACCATATCTGCCAATTGATCCAAAAGATCTTGGAAGAGAATATGAAGCAGATGTTATCCGTATCAACAGCCAGTCTGGAAAAGGCGGTATCGGATTCCTTCTGGAAAAAACATATGGTATTCGTATTCCAACTAAAATGCGTGAAGAAGTTGGTTATTCTGTAAAAGATGTTTCCGACCATACACATAAAGAATTACAGCCAAAAGAAGTATTAAAAGTATTCAACGAAAAATATGTTAATATTTGTGATCCAATCGAATTACTCGAAGTACACTTTAAACAGGAGCATGGAGGAATCTCAACGGAAATTATACTGAACAAATATGGTGTACACAAAGTATACCACGGAAAAGGAAATGGTCGTCTTGATGCCGTAAGTAACGCATTAAAACGCCACTCCAACTTAGATTACACAATCTCTACATATGAAGAGCATGCTCTGAAAATGGGTTCAAATTCCCAGGCATGTGCTTATGTTGCTATCTATGGAAGCGATGGAAATACATATTGGGGAGTTGGAATTGATGACGATATCATCAATGCTTCAGTGAAAGCGCTGATTAGTTCTGTAAATCGCTATGAGAGGTGCGAAGACGGCAAGGAAGATTAATTTCTGATTTGCCGCAGGCAACGGGACGCCCTTAAAGAGAGCCTATCCCCTATATTTGTGACTTTAGTCGCGGCGGTTTGAATACTCGCTTATACATGCCCGTATCCAAACCTTGCTCCGAGACCACAAATATAGGGGATAGGCTTTCTTTGAGGGCTGTTTATTGGCTGCAAGAGCAAAATCAGACTCCTTTATTACACTCTCCACATTTTACGCAGAAAAAACTCAAAACGATTCTTTGTCCAGTTCTCATCCTTGCTGACACAGGAGATTCCATTAAAAGAGAACATATTCGCTGAATCAGTTATCAAATACTAAAAAGCTATCTTGTTTTCATAAAGGGGCAACACATCTTGATTTTATAAAAAATGGAATGGCACTATCCTTTTATAAAAAGATTTATAAAAGAGAGAGAAGCACTTTAAAAAAGAAAGTTTTGTTTCAACAATATGACCAATTAACGAAACAGTACTTATAAAAAATCAGTATATTTCAGATATTGACAGTAAAAAAATGATTGTGTAAAATAATGTTAGACTAAGAGGGATTTCCTATTTGATAAATAGTGATAAATATATTAGAGCGTGTTTTAAATATGCGCTGAAACATAAATTTTATATTTGGGTAAAACTGTCGAAAGGCAGCGACACAAAGCCAAATGGGTCTAAGGTTCATTTTTTAAGAGAATTATGACAGCCGGTTGCATCAAGTTATTGATTATTTTAATGAGTAATTTCTGCTCATTTTATGCCGTCTGTGTAAGGGTTATCTTCACAGGCGGCTTTTTTAATGCTTAAAAAATGGAAGATTCTAAAATTATAATTGGAGATAGAAAATGAAGTTAAAGTGGAGAGGGTTACAATTTGAACATTATATATTGGGAATTTTACTGGCAGTAGAGTGGATTATGTCATTTACTTTTTTGGGATATATTCATATACCTCCTATTTCCATTACTACAGCGCATATTCCTATCGTAGTTATCGCATGCCTTTTCGGGCCAGTGGAATCCTCAGTTGCAGGATTATTTTTTGGACTGGGAAGTATGTATAAAGCATCCGCATTGTATGTTATGCTGGGTGACAGAATATTTTCTCCATTTCAGACAGATTTTCCGATAGGAAGTATCTTGTTAAGTGTAGGAACAAGAGTATTATTTGGATTTTTAATGGGATGTATATTTAAAATTGTAAATAAAAGCCGTTATAAATGGGTCGGCAAAAAGCCTTGCAGCATTAATAGCAGCTCCGTTACATGCTTTGCTTGTGTACGGAGTAATGGGAATCCTTTTCCCAGAAAGTGGATTTAATTATAAGTCTTCTTTTAGATGGGGAGTAAATGATTATGCTATAGCCGCAATCTGTATTTTGGCGGTAATACTATCAGATATTATTTATCATAGCTCTTTTGTAACACATTATAAAAATGTGATCAATGATTCGGAATTAAGACAGCACTGGTCAGTTAAAATGAAAATAAGTTTGTTCATTATTATAATATTTGTATTCTGCATAGCAGCTTTTTCCACAATATATTTTGCAAGCCAGACAGAATATATGTTTGGTGTATATGGTATCAAGGTAACGAAGAAAATAGCACAGGACATTCTTCATTTGCAGGTACAATTTCTGGCAGCTATGATTTCACTGAACTTTATTCTGATAGTTATCATTTTGATGATCTATAATTACATGAAACATAGAGAATATATGGGCGAGATGGATGCCCTTACAAATGTTATGGGAAGAAGACTATTTTTAAATTATTGTACGAAATGTCAGAATGATAGAGATGATATAGATAACAAATCGAAAAGAAAAGGCTGGTTTTTATTTATAGATATTGATTGGTTTAAGCAGATTAACGATACATTGGGCCATACGGTCGGCGATGAAACATTAAAGCAGATTGCAGAAAGCTTAAAAAATATATTCAGCAGCTATGGAGCCGTTGACCGGGTAGGAGGAGACGAATTTGCAGTAATCATCAATGAGAAAATGACGAAAGAACAATTAGAGGAACAACTAAAAAAGTTCCTCTTAGATATTTCAACCATTTTACCAGAAAGAACCGTTAGCTGTAGCATTGGTGTTTATCATTTCGGATTTCCCAAAAGTCAGAAAGAACTTCTTACGAGAACAGATGATGCATTGTATAAGGCAAAAGAAAAGGGAAGAGCCTGCTATGTGATATTGGATGAATAGGAATTTGCCGGAGGCAAAAGAGGGGATAGAAAGTAAAAGATAATCTGGTATTGATCATGGTGTTTACGGAGCAAAATATATTTATGATTTATCAGGAAAGTACGGACCGAATGGAAGGATAGTGGGTGAACTACTCGCAAATGTTATTTGCTATCATCATGGAGGACTCCCGGATGCAGAAGATTTTAATGGAGACAGCCCATTGTTGATGAGACTTCAGGATGAAAACAGACTTACTGATTATGAGCAGGTAAAAGTAGCTTTTTTTAAGGATTTACAGATTACGGAACAGGAGATAGAACAGCTTTTTAAGAAATCTGTTGAAGAGATAAAGCTGCTCATTCTGAAATCTTCTACAGGAAGTGAGGCAAAAAATAAGAGAAAATCTAATTTCGTCTATCTGTCTGTCCACCCAACGAATTAAGCGACAAACACCCCATCAAATAGTCTCTTTTGTATAAAAAAATTAAAATTATCGTGAATGTTGCAAAAAAATACAGTCCATGATAAATTTTTGCAAAAAAATGACGGAAAAATATAGCATTTTTTATTTATTTGTGCTATACTCATATTGCGCGTGAGGAAAGCGCATAAAGTAATGTTGATAGTTAATTGAAGGAGGAACACAACAATGGCAAAATGGGTATATCTGTTTACAGAAGGCGATGCCACAATGAGAAATCTTCTTGGTGGTAAAGGAGCCAATCTGGCTGAGATGACAAATATTGGATTACCTGTACCACAGGGATTCACAATTACAACAGAGGCTTGTACTCAGTATTATGAAGATGGTCGTGAGATTAACGATGAGATTCAGGGACAGATTAATGAGTATATCGTAAAGATGGAAGAGATTACAGGAAAGAAATTCGGAGATAAAGAGAATCCGCTTCTTGTATCAGTTCGTTCAGGTGCCCGTGCTTCCATGCCAGGTATGATGGATACTATCCTTAACTTAGGTCTTAATGAGACAGTAGTTGAAACTATTGCCGCTAAATCCGGAAACCCACGTTGGGCTTGGGACTGCTACAGAAGATTTATTCAGATGTATTCTGATGTAGTTATGGAAGTTGGTAAAAAGTATTTTGAAGAATTAATCGATGAGATGAAAGCTAAAAAAGGTGTAAGTCAGGACGTTGATCTTACAGCAGAAGATTTAAAGGAGCTTGCATCTCAGTTTAAGGCTGAATATAAAGAGAAAATCGGCGAAGATTTCCCAGATGATCCTAAGAAACAGTTAATGGGAGCTATCAAAGCCGTATTCCGTTCATGGGATAACCCACGTGCTAATGTTTACCGTCGTGACAACGATATCCCTTATAGCTGGGGTACTGCTGTTAACGTACAGAGTATGGCATTTGGTAACATGGGAGATGACTGTGGTACTGGTGTTGCATTTACTCGTGATCCTGCTACAGGTGAGAAGAAGCTTATGGGAGAATTCCTTACAAATGCACAGGGCGAGGACGTAGTTGCCGGTGTTCGTACACCAATGCCAATCGCTCAGATGGAAGAGAAGTTCCCAGAAGCATTCGAACAGTTCAAACAGGTTTGTAAAACTCTTGAAGATCACTATAGAGATATGCATGACATGGAGTTTACTGTTGAGAATAAGAAGTTATACATGCTTCAGACACGTAATGGTAAGAGAACAGCACAGGCTGCTTTAAAGATTGCCTGTGATTTAGTAGATGAGGGAATGAGAACAGAAGAAGAGGCTGTTGCAATGATTGACCCTCGTAACCTTGATACATTATTACATCCACAGTTTGATGCTGCTGCATTAAAGGCTGCAACACCAATGGGTAAAGCACTTGGAGCTTCTCCTGGAGCTGCTTGTGGTAAGATTGTCTTCACTGCTGAAGATGCTAAAGCTTGGGCAGAGAGAGGGGAAAAAGTTGTTCTTGTTCGTCTTGAGACATCCCCAGAAGATATCGAAGGTATGAAGAGCGCTCAGGGTATCCTGACAGTTCGTGGTGGTATGACATCTCACGCAGCAGTAGTTGCTCGTGGTATGGGTACTTGTTGTGTATCTGGATGTGGTGACATCGTAATGGATGAAGAGAACAAAAAATTCACATTAGCTGGAAAGGAATTCCACGAAGGAGATGCCATTTCTCTTGATGGTTCTACAGGTAACATCTACGATGGAATTATCCCTACAGTAGACGCTACAATCGCTGGTGAGTTCGGCCGTATCATGGCTTGGGCAGATAAATACAGAACAATGGGTGTTCGTACGAACGCTGATACACCTTCAGATGCTAAGAAGGCTCGTGAGCTTGGAGCAGAAGGTATCGGACTTTGCCGTACAGAGCATATGTTCTTCGAAGGTAACAGAATTGATGCATTCCGTGAAATGATCTGTTCTGATACAGTAGAAGAAAGAGAAGCTGCACTTGATAAGATTCTTCCATATCAGCAGGGAGACTTTGAGCAGTTATTTGAAGCTATGGAAGGTAATCCTGTAACAATTCGTTTCTTAGATCCACCACTGCATGAGTTCGTACCTCAGACAGAAGAAGATATTAAGAAACTTGCGGATGCACAGGGTAAATCAGTAGAAACTATTAAAGCTATTATTGAAAGCCTGAAAGAGTTCAACCCTATGATGGGACATCGTGGATGCCGTCTGACAGTAACATATCCAGAAATCGCTGTTATGCAGACAAAAGCAGTTATCCGTGCAGCATTAGCTGTACAGGCTAAACATGCTGACTGGACAATCGTTCCAGAAATCATGATTCCATTAGTAGGTGAAGAAAAAGAATTAAAATACGTTAAGAAGATCGTTGTTAAGACAGCAGACGAAGAAATCAAAGCTGCTGGTTCTGACATGAAATACGAAGTTGGTACTATGATTGAGATTCCTCGTGCAGCATTATTAGCTGACGAAATCGCTAAAGAAGCTGAGTTCTTCTGCTTCGGTACAAACGACTTAACACAGATGACATTCGGTTTCTCACGAGATGATGCTGGTAAGTTCTTAGACGCTTACTATGATGCTAAGATTTTCGAGAACGATCCATTTGCTAAACTTGACCAGAATGGTGTTGGTAAGTTAATGGATATGGCAGTTAAATTAGGAAAAGGTCAGAGACCAGAATTACACTGTGGTATCTGTGGAGAACATGGTGGAGATCCATCATCCGTAGAATTCTGTCATAGAATTGGATTAGATTACGTTTCCTGTTCACCATTCCGTGTACCTATCGCAAGATTAGCAGCAGCACAGGCAGCGATTGCGGAAAAGAGGAAATAGGAATAGACAATCATATATTTACCTCTGTACGCTAATGGTAACTAAAGCAGATGTGCAGGCCTTTATGGCTGAACGTTCAGAGTATACAAAAGCGAACAGATTTGAAGATATTGAAGTAAAAGTCTATATATAAAGTTCTGCGAGGGAAAGCAACATTGCTTTCCCTCGTTTCATGTTTGGGAATAAACCCTAATTATCAGGGTTTGTTCCTTTTTTTATTTTCATTATACGAGGAGGTTTATTATGAACAGCATAATATTAAATTTAGAAAAAATAAAAACCTAGAGTTAAATCTATTTACATATTATATAAAATTTAACTCTGAAAAGATAAAATTAAGGAGAGATTGATTATGAAAGTATATGTAGTAGCAAATTTAAAAGGTGGCGTTGGAAAAACCACCACAACAGTAAACGTAGCTTATACATTTTCGGAAATGGGTGGAAGAGTATTAGTTATTGATCTGGATCCACAATGTAACTGTACAAGATTTTTTGCAAAGGTAAACGGATACAGTAAAACGGTAAGAGATGTTCTTGAGAATCCTAAAGGGATAAATAGTGCAGTCTATCGCACAAAATACCAGGATATAGATATTGTGAAAGGCTCTGTTAAGATCACAGAGCAAAAAACTCCGTGGAGACTGAAAGAAGTGTTAGGATATTTAAAGAAAGACTATGATGTCTGCCTGATTGATACCCGCCCTGTATTTGATATGCTGACAATGAATGCATTGTATGCTGCGGATGTGTTCCTTACCCCAGTGAAATTTGATAACTTCTGCCGAGATAATCTTACAATGGTGGAAGATGCTTATCATGAGATTTTGGAAAACAATCCAGATTTGGAATGGAAGATATTCGCAAACATGGTGTCGAACACCAAAGCGCAGAAATTATCTTCAGAGGATCTGATCACTAAGCATGATTATCCGTTTATGCAGCCATGTATCAGCCGTACAGCGATTGTTGATAATGCGTTATCCCGTTATAAGCCGGTGGCAAAGCACCGTGTTATGAGTAATGTAGCACAGGATTTTGTAGATCTGGTGGAAGAACTTCTTGAGGATTAGGGGGTATCGGTTATGGCAAAGCTTGGGAATATATTTAATAAGGAAGAGATAAAAAAAGAAGAGCAGCATCCACGCAGAATAATCAAATGGATACATTACTCAAAATTAAAAGAAAATGTAGAACAGTATTGTCCGGCACGTGATAAGGAAGAGATAGAATCACTTGCAGATTTAATTCAGGCTACAGGAGAAGTGATTGAGAATTTATCAGTAAGCAAGCTAGATACAGATGAGTATAAGATTATTGCAGGACATAAGCGCTGTCAGGCTTGTAAATTGCTTGTTGAGGAAAGGGGATTAAAAGAATTTGCTTTTCTTCCATGCATTGTTAATAATGTCAGTGCGGTGCAGGAAAGTTTTCGTGTAATGGCTTCAAATGGATACCACACGAAAAAACCGTATGAGTTGATGCATGAGATCACAGAGATGGAAAAACTTTTAAGAGAGCATCTAGAAGAATTCCCTCCATCTTTACAAAAAGGAAGGATGGTAGAACGCTTATCAAAAAAATGGGGATCGCAAGGGCTACAGTACAGGAATATCAGCAGATTTCCAGAAATTTACTTCCAGAGGCAATGGAAAAATTTAAGGAAGGAGAGATAGAAAAATCTGCCGCACTCACTCTGGCGAGGCTGCCAGAAAAGATGCAGAAGGAAGTGATCGAACAGGGAATCACAAAAAATGTGGATATAGAAGAATATAAACAGAAGAATTTAGAACCGGGTGCGGTAGAGATACGGGTATCGTACCGGCTGTTGGGTATAGATGAATATGACAGGTCTACTGTCTCCAGAAAAGCACTCGTAAAGTTCTTAAAAGGGAGATATGGGAGTACTTCCTATGAAATATCACAAGGGGAGATCAGGATCTTATGCTCGGATAAAAACATCAGTATCTCAGAGAAATCCATTACATGGGAACGGTATGTGAACCTGCTAGACCAGTACTGTCCAAAAGAAGAAAAAGAAGAGCCAGAGCTTGTAGAAAGGAGGGAAGAACAAAGAGATATGGTACCAGAAATAGAAACAGAAGATACAAACTGCAAAGAGCCTGCCGGAAAGCTGGACCGGGAAGAAAGGGAAGTTTCTGTCCCGATGGATGAGTTAGTGGAAGAAGGAAGGGAAGAAACAGCAGGATTAACCCGTCAGGAATATATGAATTCTTTAGATATAAAAGAGGTTTCCAGTTATATCAGCCATTTTCTTTCCGAAGAAATCCTGCGGTGTCCGGAATTGATTGAAAAATGGCTAAAGGACTGCGTAAACGAAGAAGGACAGTCCGTATAAAAGATCAGTATTACAGACATTCTGCCTGCCGGATGGAGAAGACCATGCCGTAGCTGCAAAAGCACAGGCAGAATTCGCACACTATTTGTGTGCAGCATATACTTTCATGTAAGGGGGATCCCTTTCCAGGATATTCCCCTTTACATTGGAAAAGAGAAGAGAGGAGAAAGAAAGATGAGATTGGACTATTTTTACAATACAGAGGGAGAAAATTTCCGCTTTTATCAGATTCTAGCGTTGCTTTTGGAAGAAGAGGAGTACAGGGGGATCAGTGATACTGCGAAGATATTATATGGAGTATTATTATCCAGACTGGCATTATCAAGAAAAAATAGCTGGATTGAAAAAGATACCGGCCGCTTATATATCACATACAATCTGAAACAACTGGTAGAAAAACTGGGACGCAGTGACCGTACGATCAGCAAAGCAATGAAACAGCTTTCTGAAGTTGGACTGATCGAGAAGAAAAAAAGAGGCCAGGGTAAGCCGGACATTATTTATGTGATGAACTTTACGGCTGTCCATAAAGAAGGTGCAAAAGAGATTGTCCCTGAAGAACAGATGAAGCAGGATTCACATATGGATAAGATGCAAGGAAATACAAGAGAAGAAACTATAGCAGAGACAAGCGTTACAGGAAAGGAAGCTAAAAGGGGAGATTCCAGAAGCGAAGAAATTACGATTCTAAAAGCGAAGAGATTACGGTTCCGGAAACGAAAGAGTTACTTGCAAAATATATAGAGCCAGATATATAAAATAATATATATAATAACCTATCCATCTATCTGGTTTGAGGTGGATATGATGAGATAAAAAAACAGACCGTCTTTGAAACGGTCTGCGAGATTGGATCATGCTGAAAACTTTTCAGCAAGTCCAGTATAGACCACACAGAAGTATCATGTCAATAGCTCCGACAGAGGAATTTTATAAATACATGGTCAAAATGGGAAATCTATATGTGTGTTCGTGATCTGTGAAATGTACTGAAATCCAGCACAAAAAATAATAAGGAGAAAAATACAGTATGGGAAAGATAAGAGATTTTTTTTACCTACTGACCATTGCCGTATTGATCAGTCTGTCAATGATCTTTATAGGGGCAGCATTCAGGGAAGAATATCCATTATGGAAAAACCAAAAAATATTAGAAGACCTGCAATCCGATGTAAAAGCAGAAGAAATAGGTAATAGAGATCTCGGCATAGACTGGGAAAAATTAAAAAAAATAAATCCAGACATTGTTGGATGGATAAAAGTTCCGGGAACCAAGATTGATTATCCTGTTTTACAGGGAAGCAGATGGAATGAATATCTCCATAAAGATTATAAGGGGGAATACTGTTATGCCGGTTCCATCTTCCTTCAGCCTGAAGCATCGTTTGAGGACAAGCATTTGATCCTTTATGGTCATAATATGCGTACAAGATCTATGTTTGGTTCACTTCATGAGTTTGAATCAGAAGATTTTTATAAAAAATATAACAAGATATACCTGTATCAACCGGAAAAAGTAATGAAATATACAGTATATAGTGTATATGACTGTCTGGATAAAAGTACAACATACCTAACGGATTTCACAGGGAACAAGAAGGATGAAAGATGGATGGATTGGTTATCCATGACGATAGAAAAAAACGCTTACTATCCTATTAAAAAGAAACCAGAAAAAGAAGGACAGATTCTTACACTGTCTACTTGTTCCGGAAAGAAAAAGGGGAATGATTACCGTCTAGTAGTAAATGCTGTTATAAAATGATCATTTATAAGAAAAATTAAGAGGGATACCTTCAATATAAAGAAGAAGTATCCTATTTTTATGCCCGCCTGCGGAGATGGTGTATTCCCCGGCATCATTGTCCGTTGCTTCAAAAGCACAGGTGGGATTTGCACAGCAAAAATCCCCAATCATTGTTGTGCATAAGGAGTATCTTGATCCCCAATAGAGATACTCCTTTTTATCAAAATAAATGGATCAAATCATTTGAAAATAGTGTGGAAGTAAAAAGAAATACATGATATAGTAGACAGGCAGAGGAACATTGTAAAATGTAGGTCTGCTTTATAACCGGCAGGGTAGCTGCCTCCTGTTCTGGAGAATACCAGAAAGGGGGCGTATATTTATGAGTACATATGAGGAATTACAACTTATAGTCTCTGTCGCTATGCTCATAGTTGCAATACTGAATTTTACGCATAAAAAATAGCCGTCCTATGTACTTTGGCGAGTCTCGGACAGCTATTTTTTAGTTTTTCTTCTTCGCCGGGTCGGGTGAGCGCATTCACCTTCCGACTTCCTATATTCTTATTATACCTTTCTTACAGGCGTTTGTAAATACGCCTATCGCGATTTTCTTTATAACGCTTTATTCTCTTTCCAACGCCCTGATATCAGGAATACTACAATCAAGATAATCGCTCCGACAGAGGCTATCGGACCGCCGAGACCGACGCCCGTCAAACCAAGGTTCAGCACCAGGCCAAAGACCACTGCCACCGGTACCCTGAGTATGATTGCCGACAGCATATTGTTGACCATAGAAAAGGCCGTATGGCCGGCGCCTATAAACAGGCCATTGATACAGAAAACAAAAGGCATCAATAAATAATCAAAACTGAATGTTCTGATATACTGTACGCCATATTTCAGCATTTCCGGCTCATCGTTAAAGAGCCGCAGGATATGCTCGAAAGATGTCA
>OHAG01001560.1_pt1 | contig 14416 bp, 16 predicted proteins | sample 1577081 | NCBI WGS metagenome assembly OHAG01 (sample SAMEA3541513, study PRJEB24748) | human gut metagenome | biome: human gut; feature: human-associated habitat; material: faeces | place: China | collected 2012
ACTTTTCGGTTTTGCGCTTGTCTCTCAGAGACAGCTTTAATAGAATACCAAATCCCGGAGGGAAAGTCAAGAACTTTTTTTCAAATAGTTGAGATTTTTCTGAAACTATGATAAGATGGGTGCATGATACCATATAAAGAAGTGATTTTATGAAAATCGCTGTTCTCTATCAGGCGCACGAGCTGAAAGGCCTGGTCCGCATCGACTGCCGCGCCGCCGCAGACGGTACCTATTATATGTTCGATTTCGACCTCAAACCCAATCTAACCGGTGCGGCGCAGCCGCATCGCATGAACCAAGACTGCCTGACGATGATTTCCGCCGAGGCGCAGTGCTGGACGTACTTCGACCTGCTCCGCGCCATGCCGGACAACCGCTGGCAGCTGTGACTACGATATAAAGGAGCGCTTATGGCAACCGCACAGGACATTCTCAAACAATATTTTGGCTACGATTCGTTCCGTCCCGGACAGGACGAGCTGGTTCGCGCCATCCTTTCCGGCCGGGATACGCTCGGCATTATGCCGACCGGTGCGGGAAAATCCATCTGTTACCAAGTGCCTGCTATGCTGTTCCCCGGTCTGACGCTGGTCATTTCTCCGCTCATTTCGCTGATGAAGGATCAGGTCGGTGCGCTTGTGGAAGCAGGCGTTCCTGCCGCGTGCATCAACAGTGCGATGAGTGCGGAGGAATTCCGCGATGCACTGTACTTCGCCGGACGAGGACAGTACAAGCTGCTGTATGTTGCGCCGGAACGCCTGACCGCTCCCTCGTTTCTCGAATTTGCCAAGCGCGTACCGATTTCGATGGTCACAGTCGATGAAGCGCACTGTATTTCTCAATGGGGACAGGATTTTCGTCCAAGCTACCTCAAAATCCTCGACTTTCTCGCCGAACTGCCCGAGCGGCCGCTCGTTTCCGCGTTTACGGCAACCGCAACGGCTGAGGTGCGTGACGACATTGTGCAGGCACTCGGTCTGCACGAACCCTTCATCAAGACCACCGGTTTTGACCGTCCAAATCTGTATTTTGCTGTCGAACAACCGACCTCCAAGGGCATGAAGCTGCTGCAGCTGCTGAATGAGCGCAAGGATAAAAGCGGCATCGTCTACTGCTCCACCCGCAAAAACGTGGAGGAGATCTGCGATCTGCTGCTCAGCCGCGGCCTGCCCGCCACCCGCTATCACGCGGGCCTCGATCCTGACGAGCGCCGCGAGAATCAAGACGATTTTCTGTACGACCGCAAGACCATTATGGTCGCTACCAACGCATTCGGCATGGGTATCGACAAATCCAACGTATCGTTCGTTATCCACTATAATATGCCGAAAAATATGGAAAGCTACTATCAGGAAGCCGGCCGTGCCGGTCGAGACGGTCAGCCTGCCGACTGTATTCTATTATATAGCGGACAAGATGTGCGTATGGCCGAGTTTCTGATTGAGCGCAGCCACGAAGCCGAGGACGAAACCATTGACGAGGCCACCCGTCAGCAGCTCATCGCGCGTGACCGCGAACGCCTGCGGCAGATGACGTTCTACTGCACCACGACCGAGTGCCTGCGGCATTACATTCTGCGCTATTTCGGTGAAAATTCGCCGATATCGTGCGGACACTGCAGCAGCTGCGACACCAATTTTGAGGAAGTGGATGCAACCATGGACGCACGCAAAATCCTCTCGTGCGTATACCGGCTGGATGAACGCGGCCGTGCGTTCGGCAAAACCGTCGTTTCCGCCATTCTGACCGGCAGTAAGAACGAAAAAATCACGCAGTTCCATCTGGATACACTTTCCACCTATAATATCATGCCGGACAGCACCGCCGTGTATGTCCGTCGGCTGATCGACATGCTGCTCGAGCGCGGACACCTCATCGCCGACCCGGACCGCATGAACGTGCTCGCGCTCACCCGCACCGGCAACGCACTCATGCGCGGACGCGGTGAATTCCGCGTCAAGCTGCCCAAGGAGAAAAAGCCGGCAGCAGCCAAACAGTACGCGGCTCTTGCGGAAGATGTGGACGAAAAGCTGTTCGATGCGCTCCGTGATGTGCGAACCCGCCTTGCAGCACGCGCAGGCGTGCCGCCGTACGTTATCTTCTCCAACGCAACGCTCGCTGATATGGCTGCAAAACAGCCGTCAAGCGAGTTCGATCTGCTGTCCGTCCGCGGCGTAGGCGACGCAAAGGCAAGACGATACGGCAAGGAGTTTCTGGCAGCGATTCAGAAATACCGGGATGAAAACCTCGGGAAGTAGTGCAATAGAGCGAAGAGAATGTGAAGTTTACCTTTGCGTGGGAGCACAATGTGCTCCCTTACGGAATAGCGTGCAGCAATCGTTTGATACGGTGCGCCGAGGTCGTACCCCAGAGGACCTTCTCTTGCCCTGCGGGCAATTCACCTTGTGCTGCGCCTGCGCAGAGCAGCCGGTATGTGTAGCAGTAAGGAATCTGACACTGCGAACAGGTTGAGAAAGATACGGAAGCAAAAATCCTCTGCCGTTCCCCTATTTCGGAGCGGTCGCCGCTCTCTGATCTGCGCCAGACTAAGAAATAAAGGAAACGGGATTCACGAGGGTGGAAACCTTGGTATCCACCCTTGTGCCCGCCGCCGCAGGTGCGGCGGACCTCCCAGCCGTCCGGACTGCACCCATTCCGAAATCTTCAGCGAATAGATAAAAATAAGTAAAGCCGACAGGCACACCCATCGGCTCAGGAAAAAATATCAGCCGTTCTGCTGATCGTTTTTCTGATTCTGCTGGCTCTGATTCTGCTGCTGATTCTGCTGACCCTGCTGGTTCCGGTTCTTGTTCTGCTTGCTCATTTGGCTCACCTCGTTTCGTTTGCAATGCTATTCTGCACCGCAAACGCGAAAAATATACTCGCAGGACTTGCAGAATAGCGAAAAACCTGTTAAAATTGTTCTGCGTGTTATACAGTTAATATTTTAGATGATATAAAAGAAAGAAGGACACTCACCATGTCGGGACATTCCAAGTGGAATAACATCGCAAAGCGCAAGGGCGCAAACGATGCAAAAAAAGCAAAGATTTTCACCAAAATCGGCCGTGAAATGGCAATCGCAATCAAGGAAGGCGGCTCCGCTAATCCGGATTTCAATGCTCGCCTGCGCGACTGCATTGCAAAAGCAAAGGCCAACAACATGCCGAATGACAACATCAAGCGCACGCTCGATAAGTACTCCGGCGCAAACGGTCAGGTCGATTATGAGGCAAACAACTATGAAGGCTACGGCGTAGGCGGCGTTGCAGTCGTTGTTGAGACCCTGACAGATAACAAGAATCGCACCGTTGCGGACGTTCGTCACCTGTTCGACAAGTACGGCGCAGGTCTGGGCGCTTCCGGCTGCGTATCCTGGCAGTTCGATAAGAAGGGCGTTATCATTATGGAGAGCGAAGGTCTGGACGAGGACGCTGTTATGATGCAGGCGCTCGACGCAGGCGCTGAGGATTTCCTCGTTGAGGAAGGCGTTTTCGAAATCTACACCGCTCCGGATGATTTTTCTACCGTTCGTGAGGCACTCGAGAAGGAAGGCTACACCTTCGCACAGGCCGAGCTGCAGATGGTTCCGCAGAACTACATCACCCTCGAAAAGGAAGAGGATATGGCGCAGATGCGCAAGCTGCTCGACAACCTCGAGGATAACGACGATGTTCAGGCAGTTTGGCACAACTGGGAGAATGAGGATGATTACGAGGGCTAATGCCCCGGTCAAAACCGCATAAAAAAGCACCGCATACCGAGGTATGCGGTGCTTTCTTCACTTCCTCACGAACTTTACCGCGCTCATTGCGGCCTCAGCGCCGTCTGCGACGGCCTTTGCCACCTGCAGTAGACCTCCGGTGCAGTCACCGGCCGCAAACAGGCCGGGTACAGCCGTCGAGCCGTCGGCGTTCGCCTTGATGCGCGTGCCGTCCAGCTGCGCGCCCAGCTTGCGGGCAAAATCGCCGCTGCCTGCGGTGCCGTAGGCGATGAACACACCGGAAACGTGCAGCGGTTCTCCCTCTGCAAACACCACGTGCGATACCAGTTCATCGCCTTCGACCGCCTTGACCTTGCGCGTTTCCACGCGCAGACCGTCCGGCAAATCCGCCGGAGCCTCGCTGCCATCGGTCAGCAGCGTAACAGACCGTGCCACCGGCAGCAGCACCCGCGCTTCCTCGAGCGCATACTCACCCTGACCGAGCACGGCAACGTCCTTGCCGCGATAGAAAAACGCATCGCAGATGGCGCAGTAGCTGACGCCGTGGCCCTCAAATGCAGCTACGCCCTCGATTTTCGGCACCGCACGCGGCGAACCGGTTGCCAGAATGACCGCATCCGCGTCAAACACGCCGTCCGCAGTCTTAACCGTAAAGCCTTGTGCCGCATACTCAATACCGGTTACCTCGATCTGCCGCAAAACTGCACCCAGACGTTCGGCCTGCTTCTGTCCGCGCTCGAGCAGCTCTGCCCCGGAAACCGGCTCAATAAAGCCGAAATAATTCTCGATCTTGTCCGTTTTGGCCAGCGCACCGCCGTCCTTATACAGAACGGTTGCCTGCATGCCGGCGCGTACCGCGTAAATTGCAGCACTCAGTCCCGCCGGTCCGCCACCAATGATAACAATATTGGGCATTCTTTTGTCCTTTCCAAATTGAGAATGAAGAATGGAAAATGACGGATACACGCAATGCGCGATACCTTAATTCTCAATTATCCATTTTCAATTCTCCATTATTTTGCGGTTTCCTCGTCAAACCACTGCTGATACGCCTTCTGCAGCTTATCGAGCAGCGCAGGATCCTTGCCGCCGAGCGGCTTGCCGTCCAGCTCACATGCGCCGACGCAGTGCGTGCCGGTGGACAGGATCATCACCTCATCTGCATTTTTCAGCTCATCCACAGTAAATGGTGCAATGCGGGTCGGCACACCGAGCTTGTCGCACAGTGTAAGGAAATGCTTGCGCGTAATGCTCGGCAGAATAAGATTATCCGCCGGAGGCGTGCAGAACACGCCATCCTTGAGAATCGCCAGACCGGAATGTGCGCCTTCGGTCACGCGGTCGCCGCGGTGGAATACAACCTCGTCACAGCCCGCCTCAACAGCCTGCTGCATCGCCATGCAGTTCGGGATAAGGTTGAGCGTTTTGATGTTGCAGTGCAGAAAACGCGTGTCCTCGACCGAAATCAGCTTGTACGGATGATCCTGGCGGTCCAGTCCGCACGGCTCAGAAAATGCCATCAGGCTGGCCTTGCCGCCCTTTGGGAACGCGTGCATGCGGTGTGCCACTGCACGGGTGGACTGCCAGTACAGCATATGCGGCGCATCCGAATCCAGCTGAGACACCAGCTCGTTCAGCGTTTTTGTCAGCTCGTCACGCTGCATCGGCGGCTCGATGCGGAGCAGCTTCAAACTGTTGTAAAAGCGGTCCAGATGATCCTCAAGCTCGAAGATTTTCTTGTTGTTGACCATCGCCGCATCGTAAACGCCGTCGCCGAAGTAAAAACCACGATCGGTGATAGGCGCCTGCACCTCGTCAATGCGGCCGATTTTTCCGTTATAGTATGCAATATCCTTCATGGGAATATGCCTCCTTTGATCAAAATTCCGGGTCAATCTAATCTCAGTATAACGGTTTTCGACAGGGTTTGCAAGTAGGCCGGAAACGCGGTATAATAATTAAGCTGGCAGGTTGCTGACAGGCGTTATCCGATACCGCAACCGCATGTTGCTTGTCCGTAAAAAGATCCTATGATACACTTACCTCACGGAGGTGTTCGATTATGAATACAAAGGATATTTTATATCATCTCAGAACCGAAAAAGATCTCTCACAGGACGAACTGGCTGCAAAAATTTTTGTCACCCGACAGGCGGTATCCCGCTGGGAAACCGGCGAAACCACGCCGAATGTCGAAACGCTCAAGCTGCTTTCTGCGTTCTTTAACGTGTCGATCAATACGCTTCTTGGCTCTCCGCGGCAGCTGATCTGCCAATGCTGCGGCATGCCGCTTGAAGATTCCATCACCAGTAAAGAGCCGGACGGCTCCTTTAACGAGGATTACTGCATGTGGTGCTATGCCGACGGAACCTTCAAATACACCACGAAAGAGCAGCTGATCGACTTTTGCGTAACGCATATGGCAACCGAAAGCTGGCCTGCAGAGCAGGTTCGCGCCCATATGGAAGCCATTGTGCCGACCCTCAAGCACTGGAAGAAATAAAGGAGAACGCTATGCCGTTTGACTTCAAAAAAGGGAATAATTCACTTTGACGACTCTGCCGATTTATACAGGAGTAAGAAAATGAAACGGTTATTTCTGGATGTGACAAACTCAAATTATGATGGTGCAAACGGTGCAATCTGCGTTATCCGAAAAGATGCAGAAATTATCCAAGCAGGAACAACGATTTATTCCATGCCGACAGAACTCAAGGACGAAGAATATCAAAAATTTATAGATTGCTATGATATTCATTTCATATTTGATAATATGGCTCTGAATGTTGATTTTTACGCTGTACCTCGTGTAGATATTATGGCGGTAGACAGTCGGGGTGGTTATATAGGCACCGTGGGCGGTCTGACAGACATAGAGAGTGAATTTCCTATCTGCTATATCGATAAAAGCAGAAAAATATTTCGGATTGCCGATAACTTCAAGAATTTTGTAAACGATTGCGCAGATTGGAAAAAACAACTGCAGCCATGTGACGATGTGAAATTGTTTTCTTCTAAGAACGAAGCCGCAAAAGAATATGAATTCATAGATATTGATCCATTACTACGCAAATAAGTTCCCTCTTATCCTCACCGTTAATCCAACTATTATTTCAGAAAGGTTTGATTTTTTGTCCGAAACACTTCTTCATATCTGCTGTGCGCCCTGCTCCATTGCGTGCATCGACACGCTGCGGCAGGAGGGCATCGAGCCGGTAGGCTTTTGGTACAATCCTAACATTCACCCGATGAAAGAATACAAAATGCGCAAGAATACGCTCGTTGAGTATGCAAAAAGCATTGATCTCAAGCTGGAGATTGAGAACGAGTACGGCCTGCGCAAGTTCATTGAAGCTGTTTATCCCAACTGGGACAACCGCTGTGCGACCTGCTATGCGCTCCGCTTTGAGGAAACCGCGCGCTACGCCGCCGAGCATGGCTACGACCGGTTTACCTCTACTCTGTTTGTCAGCCCGTACCAGAATCATGAGCTGATGCGCCGGATCTGCGAGCAAATGGCCGAAAAATACGGTGTCGAGTATCTGCACCGCGACTTTTCGTCGCGCTTCCGCGAGGGACAGGATAAGGCGCGTGAGCTTGGCCTGTACATGCAGAATTACTGCGGTTGTGTTTTCTCCGAGGAGGACCGCTACCGCAAGCGCAAAAAGAAGAAAAAGCCGGACGCCGTGCAGGCGTAAGACGGAAATCGGGGTGTTTCGGCACAATTCGACCGAAATACCCCGCAATAACCGCTTTACAAACGCACGAAAGACTGGTATACTATATCATGTACTCGCGCCCGTAGCTCAGCTGGATAGAGCGTTGGACTCCGACTCCAAAGGCCATGCGTTCGAATCGCACCGGGCGTACCAAAATGTGTTGATGAAAGATGCAACGCCGAAAACGCCGCACGAAAGTGTGGTGTTTTCACATATAATGCGCTACTTTTAGAACGAAAAGGCTGCAAAAACTCGATTTTTCAAAATTCCAGTTTTGCCCCGCGAGAGGCGACATTTTTAAGATGTGCCCTGCCAAATTTATGGTCTGGTGTGGTTCGAACACCAAGGCTTAAAAAAGAATAAAGAATAAGAATACAGGCTGATATGCTCCCCATAGAGTAGACACTCGAAATAACAAAAAATCGAGACTACACTAAGGGGAGCATTATTATGTCAAAACGGATACCGGAAGAGATCATCCACTCAACGGAGAAGGAAGCCAGGCAGCAATCTGTAAAAAGTACGGACTACGACATACGAAGAACGGATTGAAATTATCAGCTACTGCATCGAGAATGAAAATGACTACGCTGCTGCTGTTGAGCGATTCGGCGTCAGCTACCAGCAAATCTATTCCTGGGTGAGAAAGTACAATGAGAAGGGCATAGAAGGTCTGGTAGACAAGCGTGGTAAGCGTAAGTCCGAATCTGAGATGACAGAAGCGGAGAAGCTGCGCACCGAGAACCGGATACTGGAAGCCCGAAACAGAAGATTGAAAACGGAGAATGCATTGCTAAAAAACTCGAGGAACTCGAAAGGAGGTGGCGCTGAGCGGAGTAAGACAAGAATATCTCTACATTTGTGTTCGGAAAATGCACGAAGATGGGTATGCAATAACCGAGACTTGTGACATTCTGAACCTGAATCGATTCTATCGTTTGGTACATATTGTCGGCCTGCTTGCTGTCATCCGCAGAAAACGTCCGGCATATCAGCGGTCTAAGCCGGAAGTAACGGCGCACCAATGAATTACCGCAGCTTGCTGGATGCTGCATAAATGAAAACCAGGACCTCTGAGATGAGGTCCTGGAGAAAACTTTTTGTTTTTTCGTCTGTCTAATTGACAGGGAGCGGTTCACTCCGCCAATGTCAGGTCGATTTCGTTTTTCCGACATAGATCCGCCTTTTTTCATAGCCAATCAACAAATCCTGAAGCTGACAGTTTCCACTGGCTGTATTCTTATTTTTCCTCTCTGTCGATGGTTGTGGAGAACGGCACGAATACGAGCCAGTAATTTTTCTGTACTGAATGGTTTCGTACCAGAAAATGCGCGAAATGAGTTGCTGAGAGGTGCTGCGAACAACCGCTCAAATTTTGTTCCCAGAGATTTTGCGGCAGCAAAATCGGCTCTGAGTTTACGGGGAAAAGCAGCTTGCAGGTCTAAAAACCTGCAAGCTGCCTTCTAAACAGTCTGCACTTTACTGCACCCGAGATCCAGCCAGAATCAGCCGGACGATCATCTACCGAAATAATATAGATACATATCCTCCATATTGGGTGCTGTTGGTACTGCGTCGGGTCGAGGGGCGCTTTTGCTGAGCAGACGGATCACACTTTTTCCGTCTGTGTGCATGACATTGCTGCAGGTATATTGCTTTGTGAGTGCCGCTTCGTCCGCAGCAGGAACTGTAACGAGCCAGACTTGCCTGTTCAGCTGCTCCAGTAGCGAAGCAGGCTTTTGCATTCCGAGGACAACACCTTTCCGGAGCAGAATGATTTCGTTTGCGACTGCTTCGAGATCCGATACAATATGCGTCGACAGCAAAACGAGCTTTTGCTGGGAAAGATCACTGATGATACCGCGGAACCGGATCCGTTCTTCCGGGTCAAGCCCAGCTGTCGGCTCGTCCAACACCAGAATTTCGGGGTCTCCAAGCAGTGCCTGTGCGATTCCCACACGCTGCCGCTGTCCGCCGGAGAAACCTTTCAGCTTTTTCTGCTTTTTGTCCTCCAGACCGACCATATGCAGAAGATCATCCGTCTGCCGCTTGGCCTCAAATTTTGACAAGCCCTTCAATCTGGCAATATAGAGCAGAAACTGCTCCGCTGTGAAATTCGGATAAACGCCGAAATCCTGCGGCAGATAGCCGAGCTTTTTCCGGAACGCAGCACCCATGACCGCAATGTCCTGCCCATCCAGCAAGACACGTCCGGTCGATGGGGCGAGCAGATCTGTCAGGATCCGCATCAGCGTCGTCTTCCCGGCTCCGTTTGGTCCGAGCAGCCCATAGACGCCTGACCCGAGGGTCAGGTCGATCTGTTGCAGCGCGGCCGTATTGCCGTAGAGCTTGCTAATATGTTCGAAGGAAAGCTTCATAATTCCTTGCGCTCCTTTCTTTGATGGATGGCGGCCAATAATAATCCACCCAATAACAGCGCGTACCAGACACCCCAGACTCCCGGGGTCACACCGATTCTCCGTCCACGCATCCATTCTGCAAAAAATCCATACCGGACAAACCAGAAGAATTCAAACTTTTTCAGCACAGCGGCATTGATAAAATAGCTGAACGCAAACGGAGCTCCGCAGATGCACATGGCCGCCGGCTGATTCTTCAGACTGTCACATACAAATGCTGCAAAGAGGAAAAATCCAATGGTTCCGATGAGAACGATCGCCGTGCTGCGGAACCATGCGTGATTCCAACCATCCGGTTGAGGAAGCCTGCCGGAAATGAGAATTGACAGCGCATGATTTCCGGCTGCTAACAGCACAGCACCAACCGAAGCGGCAATGCTCCCGGCAATCAACCGGTTCCGGAACAGCGTGCTTCGACCATAGGCGGTGCTGTTGATGACGGGAAAGACTCCTGTTTCACGATCCGCGGAAAACAGACGGATCAGAACGAGCAGAACCAGAAAACCGAGTGTTACGGAGCCTATCTTATTCCAGAATTCTGCGGATAAGGACCAGAACGCATCGCTGCGGAATCGGGAATCAAAGAAGGCGAGAATGCCCCGAACGGATAGCCCAGCACCCAAAACGAGCCAGTAGAGCGGATTCCGGAAACAGCGGATCAGATCAGCCTTCATGCCTTTGCTTTCCTCCTCCATATCTGCAAAAAGATAAAAAACTCCAGAAGGATCATCCCAATCTCCAGCAGAACCGGTTTCCATACGTCCGACCACAAATATGGAAAGACCCACGAATAGCTCTCCTGCAGCAGATACCCACCGAAGCCGAACCGATAGAGCGCGTCGATCGGCACGCGAAGGAGCTCCGGCAGCTGAGGCCCGACAGCGGAATACGCGAAAAACAGCAAATAACTGCCGCCGCAGAGGAACAGACTGAGCGCCGTCCGCCGCGTCAGCGCAGCGACGATCAGGATAAACCCGGCGAAATATAACGCGCCCAAAAACAGAAAGCCATACTGGATCGCACAGTACGCAAGATTGGACATCGGCGGCAGCGCCGTATCCGCAAAATACACGCATCCGGCAACAGAGGAGAGGGCGCCTTCGAACCCGAACGCGCCGCCGTTTACCAGCAGACTGGCTGCCCCGATGATGAAAACAACGACCGCGCAATAGAGGACTGTAAACGCCGTTTTCGCTCTCCATGTGCACAGTCGGCCAAGCGCTGCCGTCCCGACAAGATCGTCCGTCCGGTATTCCCTTTCACAGCAGACCAGCCGTGGCAATCCGACCGCAAGCAGAAACGCCGTCAGCGTCGCGCCATAGGAATAGATATTCTGCTGAACAAAATTCCACTTTTGCTGTGCATCATAGAGCACGCTGTAATTCTGTTCCGAAATTTCTGTGTATAGCCCCAGCAGCAGATACAACCCGCCAAGGAGATACGCAACCCAGACCTCGCGGAACGCCCGGTGCTTTCTGGCTTCATCCGATATGAGCCATGTCATAATGCTCCCTCCTTCGTTGAACATTGTATACAAGAATGCCGTATAAAATCAGTCCGATAGCCGCCAGCACAGCGTAGGCGGCGGTGGAGCAGAGCTGCAAAAGCCGGTCAAACGGCAGTACCGTCACGAGGAAGCAAAGCGCCGCCCAAAAGACGAGCGCAAGCAGGGATAGCCCTTCCGAATTACGGAGTCTGGCAGACAGAAACAGCAGCAGCGCACAGAGATAAATGTCCGGTACCGCGCCGCAGAGCGCCAGCCGCAAAAACGCCTCACCCGCAGAAACGTGCAGCATCACGGAAAGGAGCACCAGAGCGCCGAACATGCAGCATGAGATCACGACAGACCGCGCAGCCAGCATCTCCGGATAGGAATACGGAAATGTAGCCTCCAATTCACGCATGTTCTGGTTACTGGCGAGCACATACCGGTGGAACAGCAGGAGCATCGGCATGGGCGCGGTGCAGAAAATCGTCAGCATCGGCATGGACAAAGCCCTGACGCTGAGCAGACCGAAAATCAATGCACCCGCGAAAAGCCCAAGCAGCAGGCCCCCGTTTATTTCACCTGCGGCGATCCGCAGCAGCGTGAAGACCGGCGTCTGCCGGTCCCTTGGCTCCGGCATGGACGCTTGCAGCCGCAAAATGGTGCGGCGGATTTCCTGTTCCATTCGATCGTTCATTCGAAGCCCTCCCGCAGTTTATCTGAGAGTGTATTTCTGGCGGCACGAAGCCGTGATTTGACCGTCGGCAGCGGTGTGTTCGTCATTTGTGCGATCTCCTTTGCGGTAAATTGGTGGAAATAATGTAAGATCACTGCCTCCCGCTGTGCGGCAGGCAGCTTCTCCAGAGCGGCTTTTACGGACATGGAGACCGCTGCCATATCTTCAAACGAGGCAGCCGGATCGGGTCGGTCGAACACGGTGTCTTCCACCTGAACGATTTTCTGTCGAAAGCGAAAGTAGTCCATACATTTGTTATGCGCAATCGTAAACAGCCAGCTGTCAAATTTCCTCCACGGCATATAGCGACCGATGCTCTGCATCATTGCGATAAAAACATCCTGCGTCAAGTCATAAGCGTCCTGCTCATGCCCGGTCAATTTGAAAACATATCCGTAAATTCGCGGATACCAGCGGCGAACCAAAAGCTCCAGTGCGCTCTTATCTCCGCCTTTGATCCCGCGCACCAGTTCATGATCGCTATATTCCACCGCCTCACCGCCTTTTCTGTCAGTATAACGAACGAGAGTACCCAAAGGGATGAAAGATACAAAAGATATTTTATAAAAATTATAACAGGTCCTTGCGTATGTTTCCAACTGCAATATTTGAGCGCTTTTATATTTTAACACCGGAGCGCCAAAACTGCGCATTAGGAACCAAAGAATAGGCTTTATCTGGAGTTCACGCAAAAAGCAACCGCCCTGCAAGTCGTGACCTATTTAACATACAAGACGATAACTTGCTTCGCGGATGCCTTCCTTAAAAGATACCTCACATATTGTATCGCGGCTTTTGCAAAAACGTTTGACTTCACCGTGTCCCAATCTACCAGTTTGACAATCTCCGGTGTGCTGACCGCCAATCTCCCCAAGACGGTTGCGAATTTACTTGCCAGCATCAAGCTGCAAGCCTATTCGCCGCCGCTGCCCATTGAGACGGACCGCATCCATGTTGCCAACGGGACGTTTTCACGGACGGCAGCTTCAGTGCCGACAAGAGCTACTGCAACAACCGCCTCACCGTCACTTATAATCCAGACACACCCACTCCGAAAAAGTGGCTGCAATTCCTATCGGAGCTGCTGCAAGAAGATGATATTCCCGCCTTGCAGGAATTTCTCGGCTACTGTCTGCTGCCCACCACCAAGGGGCAGAAGATGCTCATACTCATCGGCAAGGGCGGCGAGGACAAAAGCCGCATTGGACTGGTCATGCGCTCCCTGCTGGGTGACAGCATGAATACCACCAGCATCCAGAAGGTGGAGAGCAACCGGTTCAGCCGTGCGGATTTGGAAAACAAGCTCCTGATGGTAGACGATGATATGGACATGAGCGCCCTGCCCAAGACCAACTATATCAAATCCATCGTGACCTCCGAGTGCAAGATGGACATGGAGCGCAAGGGTGTCCAGAGCTACCAGAGCCAGCTGCATGTGCGCTTCCTCTGCTTCGGCAACGGTGCGCTGACGGCCCTGCACGACAAGTCCGACGGTTTCTTTCGCCGCCAGATCGTGCTGACTACCAAAAACCGGCCCGCAGGCCGAGCGGACGATCCATTTCTGGTGGATAAGCTGCTGCGGGAGAAAGAGGGTATCTTCCTCTAGTGTCTGGAGGGTCTGCATCGGCTGGTCGGGAACAACTATCAGTGTGGAGTCCACCAACAATGTCCATGTCGGCGGTAAGCGGGTTCGGGGATTTATAGGCCTTGAGGTGATCAATCTGCCGCCTTTCAGAAGATGCAATCTGAACTGGGGGATTACTTCAGCAAGGTATTCCGTACCATCACAACGGATAACGATCCTGAGTTTGCCCGGCTGGCAGAGTTGGAAACAGGAACGAATACGAAAGTGTACTTTACCCATCCGTATACATCCTGTGAGAAAGGGGCAATAGAAAACCACAATAGCCTAATCCGACGCTTTATACCAAAGGGCAAGCGGATTTCAGATTAGAGCGATGATGACATTCTGGCTGTGGAGCTATGGGCAAATCGTCTTCCGCTACCAGACTGATTCTAACAGATGAAATGCTCAACTTAATATTGCAATTTGCGGCTTTTTGCGAACTTTACTTGACGCGGCCAAATCGCCGCTGCTTTAATTGTGCGGTATTGCCTTAGGCCAGAGGGCAAATGAATGTACTGCATGGCGAAGCCTCCCGTGCTGATTGCTACGAAAAGCATACCGGTACAGACGCTGCCACGCACACCCAACTTCACTTCAAGCTCACAAGAAAAATGATTAAAACAAAAAAGCAGCAACTTTCGTTGCTGCTTTAGATGTAGGCGTTGAGTTATCTTCCCGGGCCGTCGCCAGCCAAGTATTGTCAC